>ERZ869936.349-NODE-349-length-46501-cov-5.112302_pt1 | contig 46501 bp, 46 predicted proteins | sample MGYA00520876_ERZ869936 | MGnify/ENA primary metagenome ERZ869936 (study PRJEB32218, sample SAMN09650985) | biofilter metagenome | isolation source: enrty point of leading RO module | place: Saudi Arabia: Thuwal, RO plant located on Red Sea | collected 2016-02-17 ... | reverse complement strand
AAGACGCGGCTGCAGGAATTGCTTCAGGGCAGGCATCTCGCACTGCCCGCCTATGCCGTTGTCAAGATCAGTGGCGAGGCGCACCAGCAGTCTTTCCTAGTGGAATGCGTAGTTGCCGAGCTTGATATCCGGACACAGGGCGAGGGGAGCAGCCGGCGCGCGGCGGAGCAGGACGCCGCCAGGCGCGCGTACGATCTGGCAGCGACTCAATGAGCGAGCAGCATCGGGCGGGTATGGTGGCGGTAGTGGGCCGCCCCAATGTCGGCAAGTCGACACTGCTCAATGCCCTGGTGGGCGCCAAGGTCAGCATCGTATCCCGGCGACCGCAGACCACCCGACACAGGATCATGGGCATTGTTACACGCGAGAATATGCAGATCGCGTTTATCGACACACCGGGTTTCCAGGCCGAACATGGCGGTGCGCTCAACAAGCTGCTGAATCGCTCGGTCACCGCGAGTCTTTCCGGGGTGGACGTAGTCCTGTGGCTGGTCGAGGCGGGACGCGTGGGCGCACTGGATCGGCGCGTTCTCGGGCTTCTGCCGCGCGACGTACCGGTGATCGCCGGGGTCAGCAAAGTCGACCGGCTCAAGAGCCGCAGCCAGCTGCTCCCATTCGTCCAGCTGGTGAGCGGTCTTTACCCGTTTGCAGAAGTCGTTCCGTTCAGTGCGCTTCGCGGCGACAATCTCGACCGGCTGATCGAGGTTATTCGTCCGTTGCTGCCCGTGAGCCCCGCTCTGTATTCGGCAGACACAATCACCGACCGCTCAGAGCGTTTTATTGCAGCAGAGTTTATCCGCGAAAAGCTCTTTTACGCGCTTGGCGAGGAGCTGCCGTACAGTGCTGCCGTGGTCGTGGATCGTTTCGAGGAGGAGGGCGGATTGCGGCGTATTTACGCCTCCATCATCGTCGACAAGGACAGCCAGAAATCAATCGTAATAGGCCAGAAGGGCGAGCGCCTTAAGGGTATTGCCAGCCGGGCGCGGCGCGATATGGAAGCCCTCTTTGGCGGCAAGGTGTACCTGGAGGTCTGGGTGCGCGTAAAACGCGGCTGGGCGGACGATGCGCGCAGCCTCAGGGCGCTGGGCTACGAGTAGCGACCGTGTGCGCAACAGCCAGGGGGCGGTTGGCGCAGGAGCCCGGATTCGTCCTTCACAGCTATCCGTTCCGCGAAACCAGCCTCATCATCGAGGCATTCACCCGCAACTTTGGTCGACTGGGGCTGGTCGCGCGCGGCGCCCGCCGGCCGCATTCCGCTCTGCGCGGTGTGCTGCTCCCGTTCCAGCCGCTGATGCTGTCCTGGGGCGGAAGGAGCGAACTGAAGACGTTGCATGGCGCCGAATGGCAAGGTGGCGTTCCCCAGCTACAAGGACTGGGACTGATCTGCGGTTTCTACCTGAACGAGCTCCTGCTTCGGTTTCTGCCGCGCGACGACGCTCATGAAACGTTGTTCGATCGTTACTTCGATGCCATCCGGGTGCTTGCGGCCGGCGCGGACTATCCGGCCACGCTGCGACGATTCGAAAAGCACCTGCTCAAGGAACTCGGTTACGCGCTGGTGCTTGAACACGAGGCTGGCGGCAACCGGCCAATCGACCCTGCGCAGCGCTATGCCTATGTGCTTGAGCGCGGGCCCGTCCCGTTGTCCGAGGCGGGCGCAGTGGACGTAGAGTTGAGCGGCCGGACTTTGCTGGACATGGCGTGCGACAATTACTCCGATGCGGCCACGGCCGCGCAAAGCAAGTTGCTGATGCGCTATCTGGTCGGGCATTACCTGGGATCGAAGACCCTGCACACGCGCCAGCTGCTGCTCGAACTGCAACAACTCTGAGCCCGCCGACGATGACCCGTCTGAGCGTGAACGTCAACAAGATCGCGCTGCTTCGCAATTCACGCACGATCGGCATTCCGGATGTGCTTCATCTGGCGCGTCTCGCCCTGGACGCCGGCGCCGGCGGGATCACGGTGCATCCGAGGCCGGATGGGCGGCACATCCGGGCGGATGACGTATCGGTGCTGAGTGCGCTGCTGCGAAACCGGCCCGGCCTCGAGTTCAACATCGAAGGAAACCCTTTTCACCAGGTGATGGATCTGGTGCGCACCGCGCGTCCCGATCAATGCACCCTGGTTCCCGACGATCCGGGCGCCTTCACTTCGGATCACGGCTGGGACCTGCGGCGTGACGGCGATCGGCTCAGACCGGTAATCGCCGAGCTGAAGTCCCGCGGTGTGCGCGTTAGCCTTTTTATGGATCCGATCGCCGATGCGGTTGCGCGGGCCGCTGACATCGGGGCGGACCGCGTTGAACTGTACACCGAGCCCTACGCGCGCGCGTTTGGCACCGCGGATGAGGCTGCTGCATTGGCCGGTTACGCATCGGCCGCGCTGTCGGCAGCGCGAGCCGGGCTGGGCGTGAATGCGGGGCACGACCTGAACCGTACCAACCTAGACCTTTTCTTGCGCGCCGTGCCCGGCGTGCTGGAAGTGTCGATCGGTCACGCCCTGGTCGCCGACGCTCTGGAACTCGGGATGCGGGGGGCAGTGCAGGCCTATCTCGCTGCCATAGAAACAGCCGCCGACACATGATTTTCGGCATCGGCATCGACCTGGTCGACAGCGAGCGAATAGCCCGCCTGCGCGCTGCGTACGGAGACCGCTTTGCCGGCCGGGTGCTGGCCGCCGAGGAGTGGCCCTTTTACGCCGAATCGGCACGGCCGGTCTGGTTTCTTGCAAACCGTTTCGCGGCCAAGGAGGCGCTGTCAAAGGCGCTGGGGACCGGTCTGCGCTATCCGGTTACCCTGCACTCGATCAGCGTCGTTTCCGACGCGATCGGCCGGCCGGAACTGCGGTTTCATGGCGCGTTGCCTGACTTTATGCGCGAGCGGGCGGTAGGCCGCGCGCACCTGTCGCTTTCGCATGAGAGGGGTCTCGCCTGTGCCGTGGTCGTGCTGGAGCAGACGGTATGAGGCAGCTTGCGCCAGGTCCGGTGATGCTCGACGTGTCTGGCACCGCGCTCGACCTGGACGATCGCAGGCGGTTGGAGCATGCGCAGTGCGGCGGCGTTATCCTGTTCAGCCGCAATTTCGAATCGGTTGAACAATTGACCACCCTGTGCGACGAGATCAGGGCATTTCGCGATCCGCCGCTGCTGATTGCGGTGGATCACGAAGGCGGTCGCGTTCAGCGATTCCGCAAAGGATTTACCGCCGTGCCTCCGATGCGTGAGCTCGGCAGGCTGTGGGACAGCGATCGGCCCACGGCAAGCGCTTCGGCAGAGCTGGTCGGATACCTCATTGGCCGCGAGCTCGGCCGCTGCGGCGTGGATTTCAGCTTCACGCCCGTGCTCGATCTGGATTGGGGACGAAGCACCGTGATCGGCAATCGAGCGCTGCACCGCGACCCTATCGCGGTGGCGGAGCTGGGCGGCGCGCTCATCCGTGGCCTGGCGAGGGCGGGCGTCGCTGCGGTTGCCAAGCATTTCCCGGGACACGGTTATGCCGAGGCGGACTCGCATCTTGACGTTGCGCGGGATGATCGCACGCTGCAGGAAATGGAAACCGCGGATCTTGTTCCCTTTGCGCGCCTGGTGCCTGCAGGGCTTTCGGCAGTAATGCCGGCGCATGTCATCTATCCGGCCGTGGATAGTCGGCCGGCAGGTTATTCGCGCGTGTGGCTGAAGCAGATCCTGCGCGGCCGGTTGGGATTTGATGGCCTCATCTTCAGCGACGATCTATCGATGGAGGGTGCCGGGGTCGCGGGCGGAATCGTAGAGCGCGCGCAGGCGGCGATGAGTGCCGGCTGCGACATGGTGCTGGTGTGCAACCGGCCGGACTTCAGCGATCGGCTGCTCGACGCCCTCGGCAGCGAATCGAAGGAGAGCGCCGCGACGCGACTTATCCGACTGCGCCGACGCAACCCGTCCGGCGCGCCGGACAGGCTGGACGATGACGCTTATCAGGCCGCCAGGCGAGAGGTCGTCCGGCTGGCATCGCTGGCGCCGGGGCGGCCGGCCTAGGACATGTCGACGCACGTGAATCCCTCAGACCACCGCCATCACCACGAGCACCCGGGGCGCGATGACGGCGTTGCCGCCTCGCACGTACTGACGTTGGCCCTATCGGTCACGGTCACCTATGCCGTGGTGGAGCTTGTAAGCGGCTGGTGGTTCGGCTCTCTCGCGCTGATGAGCGATTCGGGGCACATGTTCTCCGACTCCGCTGCCTTGGGCATTGCCGCGCTGGCCGCGTGGATTGCAAGGCGCCCGCCGGGTGCCCGGCATTCGTATGGATTCGCCCGCGCCGAAGTGGTTGCGGGATTCGTCAACAGCCTGGCACTGCTGACCGTGGTAGTGGTAATCGTGGTCGAAGCTGTCAGGCGCCTAATGGATCCGCAGCCGGTCGCCGGCCTCGGGGTGGCGCTTGTGGCTTTCCTCGGCCTGCTCATCAATCTGGGCGTGCTCTATCTTCTGGGGCATGGCGAGCACGACATGAATACCCGTGCGGCATCCCTGCATGTGCTGGGAGATCTGCTGGGCTCGGTTGCCGCCCTGACCGCCGGAGCCGTCGTCTATTTCACGGGTTGGTCGCCTATCGACCCGCTGTTATCCATGGGGATCGCAGCGCTGATTCTTGCGTCGACGCTACGGCTGCTGCGCGAGGCGCTGCACGTTCTCATGGAGGGTGTGCCGGCAGGCGTTAAGCTCAAGGACGTGGGCGCTGCGCTGGCCCAGCTCGAGGGCGTGCAATCGGTGCACGATCTTCACGTGTGGACGATCGCTTCCGGACAGCGCGCGCTGTCCGCACATGTCGATATCCTGGACCTCGACTGTTGGCCCGCGGTGCTCGAGCAGGCGAGGCGCGTACTCAAGGATCGATTCGCCATCGGTCATGTCACTCTGCAGCCGGAACTAGCTGGAGGCATCAGCCCCGACGTGAAGGCCAGTGTGAGGATCGTCCCGAAAGATTAGTTGTGGTTTTCAAGGCGTGACTCGCGGTCAGGCGGCACGCTCCATGTATTCGCCGGTGTCGGTGTTGATCTTGATCTTTTCCCCCTCACTGACGAACTGGGGCACCATCACGGTCAACCCGGTCTCGACTTTCGCGGGCTTGAACGAGCCGGTTGCCGTCGCATTCTTGAGGGTGGGCTCGGTCTCGACCACGGTCAGAATGACCGACGCCGGCAGCTGGATGCCGATTGGGCGCTCGTTATGGAAGTTGACCTGAACATCGGTATTGGGCAGCAGGAAGCCCGCCTGGCCCTCGAGAAACTCCGCAGACAGCGTGAGCTGATCGTAAGTTTCCTTGTCCATGAAGACGTAGCTGTTGCCGTCCTGATAGAGATATTGCATCTCCCGCGGCTCGACGAAGGCACGCTCGACCTTGTCCTCGGTGCGGATGCGCTCGTTGCGCTTGGTACCGACCTCGATATCCTTCATCTCCACCTGCATGAAGGCGCCGCCGCGCCCGCCGACATGCACATGGTAGGCCTTGAGGACGCGCCAGACGCGCTTGTCCATCTCGATGAGGTTGCCGGCGCGGATCTCGGTTGCAAGGACTTTCGCCATGGGGCTGGATTGCTCGATTTTTGAAAGCGGCGCATTTTACACTATGGCCTTTAGCATCCAGACACACGTCGTCCCCCGCTTGCTTGCCAGCCTGCCCGTCCTTCGGCATCCGGCACCGCGAGCGCGGGCTAGCCTCAGCGCCGCCAGCAACGCAAGGCGTGTACCGTCGAGCTGCGGGCATGGCTGTCGGCCCCTTCGTGCGGTGGGCCGCCGGCCCATCGCTGTGTGACCACCGGCAAATGGGCAACGGGTCGTTGCCTCTTCGGTGGCGGGATCAGGGCCGCTGGCCGGCTGTCGGCACGTCGCTAGAGAAACCGGGACTTCACGCTTGCAGCGGCCGTAGGAATGGAACAAACAGCCTCAGGTGAATTCAACAGAGCCGAAGTGATAGCGGCCTTGCCGCATCTTCCGGGCGTGTACCGGATGGTGGGCAGCGGCGGCGAGGTGCTGTACGTCGGCAAGGCCGCCGACCTGAAGAAACGCGTAGCCTCGTACTTCCAGAAATTATCCGGGCTGTCGCCCCGCATACAGCTGATGGTGAACCAGGTGGTAGCGGTGGAAACCACCGTCACGCGCTCGGAAACCGAGGCGCTCCTGCTGGAAAATAACTTAATAAAAAGTTTAAGTCCACGCTATAACATTCTGTTTAGAGATGATAAATCGTATCCGTACATTATGATCTCGGGGCATCGGTTTCCGCGACTTGGTTTTCATCGCGGCGCATTGGAAAAGGCGCACCAATACTTCGGGCCATTTTCCAGCGCGGGTGCGGTGCGCGAAAGCATCCAGCTGCTGCAGAAGGTGTTTGCGCTGCGGACCTGCGAGGACACGGTGTTTTCAAATCGCTCCCGACCCTGCCTGCTCTACCAGATCAAGCGCTGCAGTGGCCCATGCGTTGGGCTGGTATCTCCCGAGGATTATGCCGAGGATGTCAGCGGTGCGGCCCTGTTCCTGCAGGGTCGCGAAGATGAGGCCCTGACCCGTCTTGAATCGCGGATGGCGGAGGCGGCCGAGCGCCAGGAATACGAGCTGGCTGCAGTGCTGAGGGACCAGATCCGTTCGCTGTCGAAAGTCAGGGAGACGCAGTATGTATCCAGCAATCACGCGGCTGACGCCGACATCGTCTCGCTTGCCGCGGCCAGCGGAATGATGTGCGTAAACCTGGTGATAATCCGGGGTGGCATCCATCGCGGGGACAAGAGCTTCTTCCCCCAGAACGCGAACGAGCAGGACGAGGTTGCTGCGCTCGAGGCATTTCTTGCCCAGCATTATGTCAGCCGGGAAGTGCCGCCGATGATCATAGTGAACCGACCGGTCGAAGCCGGCGCGCTGGAGCAGCTGCTGTCGCAGCAGGCTGGCAATTCGGTGCGAATCATTGACCGGACGCTCGGGGAGCGCAGGGTCTGGTCGCGGATGGCAGAGAAGAACGCCGAGTTGGCGATTGCACAGCGGATTGCCACCCAGGCCACGCAGGAGTTGCGCATATCGGCGCTGCAAAAGGCGCTGAGGCTGCGTGAAACGGTTCAGCGCATCGAATGCTTCGACATCAGCCACACCATGGGCGAGGCGACCGTAGCCTCGTGCGTGGTCTATGATCGGGCGGCAATGCAGCCTGGCGAGTACCGTCGCTTCAACATTTCAGGCATAGAGCCGGGGGATGACTATGCAGCCATGCGTCAGGCGCTGGAGCGGCGCTATCGGCGCATCGTTGAAGGCGAGGGCAGGTTGCCGGATATTCTCCTGATCGACGGAGGCAAGGGGCAGGTCAGTGCGGCGTGCCAAGTGTTGACCGAGTTGGGAATCACAGGACTAAACGTCGTCGGCGTAGCCAAAGGCGAATCGAGAAAGCCCGGTCTCGAGCAACTGATCCTGCCGGACTCAGCCGAGCCGATCCGCCTCGACGCGTCGGATCCCGCCCTGCATCTTATCCAGCAGGTGCGGGACGAGGCGCACCGCTTTGCGATCCAGGGGCATCGCAACCGCCGGGGCAAGGCCCGCACCCGATCCTCGCTGGAGGAAATCGAGGGGATCGGTGCCAAGCGCCGGCAGAAACTGCTCGCGAGGTTTGGCGGCCTCAAGGGAGTTTCGGCGGCCAGCATCGACGAGCTCCAGTTTGTCGAGGGCATCAGCCGCGAACTCGCGGAGCGCATTTACAAGCATCTGCACTGAACCCATGCCGGTAAACCTTCCGAATCTCTTGACCTGGGCGCGCATCGTGATGATCCCGATGCTGGTGGCCGTGTACTACCTGCCGGGAGACTGGCTTCCCGACCACAGCCGCAACGTCGTCGCGACGCTGATCTTCGCGGTGGCCGCCGTGACCGACTGGCTGGATGGTTACCTGGCGCGCTCGCTGAGTCAGACCTCGTCCTTCGGGGCTTTTCTCGATCCCGTGGCCGACAAGCTTATGGTCACGACGGCGCTGATCATGCTGGTGTGGCTGGGGCGGCTCGACGCCTTTATCGCGGTTATCATCATTGGGCGCGAAATCGCCATCTCCGCGTTGCGTGAGTGGATGGCGAAGATCCGCGAGTCGACCAGTGTTGCTGTGTCTTTTGTCGGCAAGCTCAAGACGACGTCGCAGATGGTCGCCATCATATTGCTGCTTTATCACGACCCTTTGCTGTCGGTGGACGTTCAGCGGGTGGGCACCTGGCTCGTTTATCTGGCCGCGATTCTCACGCTCTGGTCGATGTTCTACTACCTGCGCAAGGCAACGCCTGGCGCGCGGAAGGCACAGGGCTGATTCGCTTTCTTGACAAGGTGACCTCGCCCCCTATAATTGCCGGTTCCTCAAGCGGGAATAGCTCAGTTGGTAGAGCGCAACCTTGCCAAGGTTGAGGTCGCGAGTTCGAGACTCGTTTCCCGCTCCAGATTTCCCGGGAAAGCACAGGTCCTGGACCGTGTGTGCCAATCGACGTGCTTCCCTGATTGACCAGTCAGTGGCCGGTTCGACACCAGGCGTTGCGTCAGGCGGGTGAGACGCCCCGTGCAGTAGTGAACGCCGCAGCGCGCGAGTCGCCAACGCAGTGCGCCGCAGGGCGGGGTGGCAGAGTGGTTATGCAGCGGCCTGCAAAGCCGTGGACGCCGGTTCGATTCCGACCCCCGCCTCCAGTTTTTCCTGCGTTATCCTTCCACCACGCCCTGAAGTGCGGCCCAGGTGGCGAAATTGGTAGACGCAGCGGACTTAAAATTCGCTAGCCGAAAGGCTGTGCCGGTTCGATCCCGGCCCTGGGCACCAACGGCGCATGCCTTCCAATTCCCTCGAACGGATCGTCTCTGACCACAACCCGCTGGTAAGGTTGGCGCGCAAACTCTCCCGGTCCGCGCACGAGCGCAAGGCAACCGGCCGTGCCCTGCTGGACGGCGCCCATCTCATCGATGCCTACAGCAACCGCTTCGCGGTGGATTCCGCAGTGCTCATGGTCAGCGACAAGGCCCAGCAGGATCCCGAGGTGCGTGTGCTTGTCGAGCGCTTCCGGGGCGCTCGCCGGGTACTGTTGCCAGAAGCGATATTCCGGTCGGTATCGCCGGTGGATACGCCGACCGGGGTCGCGGCGATGATCGACATTCCAGCGCTGCCTCTGCCCCAGCCGGACGAGGAGCACTGGCTGCTGCTGGATGGCATCCAGGACCCCGGTAACCTGGGCTCGATACTGCGAACGGCGGCCGCGACCGGCATGACCCGCGCAGTGTTGTCCCGAAACTGCGCCGATGTCTGGTCGCCAAAGTGCCTCAGGGGCGGCATGGGTGCGCAATTCGTGCTGCCTTGCCAATCTGGTGATCTGGACAAGTCACTGGAAAGCTTTGCAGGCCGGCGGTTGGCGACGGCGCCCCGGGTCGGCCAGTCACTTTTCAACGCCGATCTGCGGGGCCCGGTGGCGCTTCTGTTCGGCGGGGAGGGCAGCGGGCTTTCGAGCGAACTCCAGTCGCGTGCCGATGCCGTGATCCACATCCCGCTAGCGGCTGGCGTGGAATCTCTGAACGTGGCCGCCGCGGTGGCCATGGTGTGCTACGAGCGCCTTCGGCAGGCCGGCGGGTGATTGATGACCCGCGCGTTCCTGGGGCGCGGTTCCCGGTCGGCGACTAGTTGCCCGACATCGTTTTCCGGCTCATACACCGAGGTGAATCCGTAAGTTAACGCCGTCACAGGGCGGAACTTACTGCCGGAATCTAGTGCAAGTAGTTGATCTTATTTGACATCAAGACCTCCTTACGGTAGTATTTCGTGCTCAAATGATTCTGGACAGAATAACTTGGCTATCAAGGCCCTAACAGACGCTAAACCGCGAGGCGGCCAATGACTGCCGCTGGCCCGACTGCCAAGGCCGGTGCAGCTGCGCCGGCCGTGGCGATCGTGCCGCCCGCATCTTCGAGCGAACCCGGTCGCGAATCCGCACGGCGCGACGATCTGCGCATTCTCAGGGCTCTGCGAAAGATCATTCGCGGCATCGACCTTTACTCGAAGGAACTGGCGACCACCGCGGGCATCACCACGCCGCAGCTGGTTTGCCTGCTCGCTATCGTGCAGGCGGGATCGGCCACGGTTACGTCCATTGGTCGCGAGATTCACGTGAGCCCGAGCACTGTGGTTGGGATTCTCGACCGGCTGGAGGAAAAGGGGCTTATACGTCGCGACCGGGATCGCGAAGACCGCCGGCTCGTCAGCGTTACGGCGACCGCCGAAGGCATGCGAGTGGCGAGCGAGTCTCCCTCTCCGCTGCAGAAAACGCTGGCGGAAGCGCTGGAAGCGCTGCCGCAGGAAGAGCAGGCTGCGATCGCGCGTTCGCTTGAGCGCATCGTCGCACTGATGGAGGCAGAGCACATCGATGCGTCACCCATCCTTGCGACGGGACCGCTGGTCAAGCCTTGAGCGCGAACACTCGGGCACTCACGAAAGGAGAAAGCAACCTGACAGCAAGCGAGTCATACACCGACCACCAGGGACGCTCTGACCCCACACCAGTAACGCCTTACAGGCTCGAGCGTCCTGCCGTTAAAGACGCCGCGCAGATTCACGATCTCATCGCCTGCTGTAAGCCGCTGGACGTCAATTCGACGTATGCCTACCTGCTGCTGTGCCTGCATTTTCGCGATACCTGCGTGGTTGCCCGCAGTTCAGCCGGCATTGCCGGTTTTGTTTCCGCTTATATCCCGCCGCAGTCGCCCGACACCATCTTTGTCTGGCAGGTAGCCGTGCATCCCGACGCGCAGGGCGCGGGACTGGGCAAGCGCATGCTGCGCGAACTGCTCGGGCGGGAATCGCTCTCCGCCGTGAGTTATCTGGAAACGACCGTCTCGCCTACCAATGCACCGTCGCGACGAATGTTCCTGTCCGTCAGCCGGGCTCTGTCGTGCGCGTGCCGAGAACAGCTTCTTTTTGACGAAGTCGCCTTTGGTGGGGAACAACACGAGGCGGAAGTCTTGCTCAAATTAGGTCCATTCGAATCACTCAACAGGAAGAGGAGAAGTGCATGAGTTTGAGAATCTTTGATCGACTGGAAAGCGAGGTTCGAGGTTACATCCGATCTTTCCCGGTGCTGTTTACACGAGCCCGCGGCGCGCAGCTCTGGGATGAAGAAGGCAACAAGTACATCGATTTTTTCAGCGGGGCAGGCACCCTCAACTACGGTCACAACAATCCCGTGCTCAAGGAGAAGGTGCTCGAATACATCGAATCGGATGGCGTGGTCCACGGCCTCGATATGGCCACCTCGGCCAAGAAGGAGTTCATGGAGGCCTTTGAGCGCGTCATCCTTCGTCCGCGCAACATGCGATACAAGCTCCAGTTCCCCGGCCCAACCGGCACGAATGCGGTGGAAGCCGCGCTGAAGCTGGCGCGCCAGGTCAAGGGACGCTCGAACGTCATCTCGTTCACCAACGGTTTTCATGGTGTCACGGGCGGCTCGCTGGCCACCACCGGCAACTCGAAGTTTCGTGGGGCAGCGGGCGTATCGCTCGGCAATGCGACGTTCATGCCCTATGACGGTTACTTCGGCCCCGACATCGACACCATCGAATACGTCGACAAAATGCTCTCCGACCCCAGCAGCGGCGTTGACAAGCCGGCGGCGGTAATCGTGGAAACGGTGCAGGGCGAGGGTGGCGTGAATGTGGCCGGTTTCGAGTGGCTTCGTCGGCTCGAGCAAGTCTGCCGTCGGCACGATATGCTGATGATCGTCGATGACATTCAGGTCGGTTGCGGCAGGACCGGCACATTCTTCAGCTTCGAACCGGCGGGCATCAAGCCCGATATCGTCACGCTCTCGAAGTCTCTCAGCGGCTTTGGCCTGCCGATGTCGTTGGTACTGATCAAACCGGAACTCGATGTCTGGCGGCCCGGCGCGCACAACGGCACATTCCGCGGCAACAATCTGGCGTTCGAAACGGCGAAAGAAGCCATCGTCGCCTTCTGGAGTTCCGACGATCTTAGCCGTGAGATCAAGAGAAAAGAGAAGATCGTGCGCGTGTGGCTGGATCATATCGTGGAAAACTACGGCGACGGGCAGTTCAGCGTGCGCGGGCGTGGCCTCATGCAGGGCCTTGTATGCAGCAATCCGGACCTGAGCGCGAGGATCGCCACTCAGGCATTCTCCAACGGCCTCGTAATCGAGACATCCGGCGCAAACGACGAGGTTATCAAGCTGCTTCCGCCTCTGACGATTGACGAGGAGCAACTGCGCTCCGGGCTCGAGATTCTCGAGCACAGCATCGTCGATATCCTTGGGGTGGCGCGATTGCAGCCGGAGAAAATCCGCTTCGTGAAATTCGGCGGAGGCGCGCGATGATTGTCAGAAACATCAGGCAAATCGAAGGAACCGAGGACGATGTCGTTACGCAGAACTGGGCGAGCCGGCGCATGCTGCTCAAGAAAGACGGCATGGGATTCTCGTTTCATGAGACGGTCATCTTCGCGGGAACCGAAACCTATATCTGGTACAAGAACCACCTCGAGGCAGTGTATTGCGTAGAGGGCGAAGGCGAAATCGAAACCATTGCCGACGGGAAGAAGTATCGAATAGAACCTGGCGTCATGTATGCCTTGGATCAGAACGACAAGCACTACCTGCGCGCGAAGTCGAAGTTGCGCATGATCTGCGTATTCAACCCGCCGCTCACCGGAAAGGAAGTGCATGACGAGGAGGGGGTATATCCTCTGATCTCGGACGAGGCTGCTTGAGCAAGACGCTCGAACGATAAGTGACAATTTGAGTAGCAAGAGAGGTAAGCATTACATATGGCACCTATTACGGATGCATACGAGTCCCGGGCGTATCGGGACGCTGCAATCATCCTGAGACAGGATCCCATCATATACATCACAGACGCCGGCAGTCAGTCGCCCGGTCTTTCACAGGCGGAACTGGACGCATACAAACGCGATGGGTTCATTTTTCTGAAGAATTTTTTCTCCGCCAAGGAAACATCGGCATTGCTCAAGGAAGTCGAGCGGCTTGCAGCCGCCCCGGAAATCAGGAGTCGCGAAGAGGCCATTCGCGAGCCGGGCGGCGACGAGGTGCGCTCGGTCTTCATGGTTCACAAGCTGAGCGGTCTGATTTCCAGGCTTTCGCGAGATGTCAGGCTGGTAAGCATCGCGAAGCAGATCCTCGGCTCCGAGGTCTACATGCACCAGTCGCGGGCCAACCTCAAGCCGGGCTTCGGCGGGAAGGAGTTCTACTGGCACTCGGACTTCGAGACATGGCACGTCGAGGACGGGATGCCTTCGATGCGGGCGGTAAGCTGCTCGATCCTGCTGACGGACAATTACGAGACGAACGGTCCGCTGATGCTGATTCCGGGCTCGCATATGCACTTCATCGCCTGCGTCGGCGAGACCCCGGACGATCACTACAAGAAATCTCTTCGCAAGCAGGAGTACGGCGTTCCCGACGCCGACAGCCTCCGGTTTCTGGCCGAGCGCGGAGGCGGAATCCGCTCGATGACCGGCCCCGCAGGGTCTCTGGTGTTCTTCGACTGCAATACGATGCACGGGTCAAACAGCAATATTTCGCCGTACCCGCGCAACAACGTGTTCTTCGTCTACAACAGTGTTGAAAACGCCCTGGCCAATCCCAAGTTCGGCCTCAAGCCCCGCCCGGAATTCATCGCCACGCGGACGGATTTATCCCCGATCAAGGCCGTAGAACCGGATTACCTGAGAGACGTCAGCAAGCCGAAAAGGGATTGATCTGAGCCCCCGGACCACGGCGCATCGCGTGACGCGGCCCAGCTGCCGCGTGCCGGGTGCTCCTGAGTGCCGGCAAGGCGAATCAACATGCCGCGAGCGCAGGGCTGCAACGATGGGGCCCGGCGCACGAGAGGCGCTCTCAACAGCAGGCTCGCTTCGCTGACGAGCCCGGACAGAACTTCGCGCGCCAGCGTCCGCCTTGTTTGGGTTGGGAAAGCGTTGCACTGAAAAGGAGGGGTGTACGAGTGCCGCAGCCCGGTATGGCGGCGCGTATTGCATTTGACATAATATACATTATGCGCGACTAAGGGATCCGACCAGATCGTTTTTGCGCCAAATAGACCGTCTCGGTCCGGCCTTAGGCGGCCGGGTTTGCCACCTTGAACAGCGCGCGGAAGTTTTGCGTCGTTGCGGCGGCAACATCTTCCAGCGAAAGCCCCTTGATCCGGGCGAGTACTTCGGCGACCCGTGGCACGTACGCCGGCTCCTTGGTCTTGCCCCGGTGCGGCACCGGGGCAAGATAGGGTGAGTCGGTCTCGATCAGGGTTCTGTCCATGGGCACCTGCAGGGCCACCCGACGCAGGGACTCGGCATTCCTGAAGGTCAGGATCCCGGAAAATGAGATGAAAAAACCCAACTCCAGGGCGGCCATCGCGAACTCCAGCGATTCGGTAAAGCAATGCATGACTCCGCCGACTCTCTCCGCTCCCTCTTCCTCGAGAATTTGAAGGGTGTCAGGCCCAGCCGACCGGGTGTGAATGATCAGAGGCTTCCCGGTCTCCAGAGCAGCCCGAATATGGGTTCGGAAACGCTCACGCTGCCACTCCAGGCCGCCCTCCAGGCGGTAGTAGTCCAACCCGGTTTCGCCGATTGCCACGACCCGGGGGTGTTCCGCCAAGGCGACGAGCCGCGCCACGTCCGGTTCCGCACCTTGGGTTTCACTGGGGTGAACGCCTGCGGATGCATAGACGCCTGCGTGCTCCGCGGCGATCTCGAGTACCTGGTCGAACGTCTCCAGATTCACCGAAACGCATAGTGCCTGGACGACACCCGCCTCCCTCATGCGTCTCAGCACCCCGTCGAGGTCTGCCCGCAGTTCCGGAAAATTAATATGGCAATGAGAGTCTACGAAGGTCATCGGAATCGGCGGAGAGCCCAAGCGCCGCTGATAAGACGGCCACGGGCCAAGTGCGCTGGCGCGCACCGCTTCGCCCAGCACTGCATCGCATTCGGTCCGGAAGCCCTATGCGCTCGGTACATTCGCAAACAGGGACTCAAGCGACAGCCGGCGATTAAGAGGATGTCCCGAAGAACGGGCAAACTCCAGCGCCCGATCCAGCCAACGGGAAATCTCGGTCGCCGGGGTGCTGCGGACCGCGTTTTGCAAAGCCTGCGAATGATCCGTAAAGAATCGGACATTGCAGCCCGATTTGAGCGCGAGCATATCGTAGCCCCACATCAACAGCATCTGTGCAATTCTCGGCGGATCCAGTATGTCTGCGCTTTCGGCGAGCGCCACCACATCCTGAGTCCTGCCGAGCTTGTCGACCAGAGACGCCCGTGCGGCCCAGAACTCCTCGTCGTCCAGCAGCTGTAGCGCGGCGAGTGGTGCGTAGCCGGCCATGGCCAGTGCCGATGCGGCACGGTCCTCGTCCCGCACCCGTTTGAGCCAGACCAGCGCGCTGTTCAGTTGCGGGCCGGGTACGGGCAGCTGAAAGCATCGGCTCTTGATGGTCGCCAGCACCCGGTGGGGGTGGCTGCTGGCCAGCAGGAAATAGGTCTTGGCGGTTGGTTCTTCCAGGATCTTCAGCAGCGCATTGGCCGCGCTCGGATGCATGCTTTCCGCGGGCGTTATCACGATGACCTTGGCGCGACCCCGACTGGGCGTCATGGCCACGATGTCAAAGAGACCCCTGACCGCGGATACCGGAATCTGCGCTCTTTTGCGCTTCGCCCTGGCACCCTCCTCCCCAGTCTCATCGATCGTCTCACCGGTATCCGGCTCAATCAGGCGGAAGTCGGGATGCGTGCCCGCGGCAAACAGCGTGCAATCCGCGCACTGACCGCACCCTTGCAGCAAGCCGGTGCCTTGCCCGCACAGCGCAGCCTTGGCCAAACTCATGAGAAACAATGTCTTGCCGATGCCCGCCTGCCCGCGCAGCAGGAGCGCGCCCGGCAACTCATCGGGAAGCCTGCGGGCGACGTCCTGTAGCCAGGGCATGTGCAACGGGTTGAGCAGGTCCGCATTGGCCTTGAAGGCAACGGCGCTCGAAGGCATCATTTTATATTAAACAACGTATTGTGACTTCTTTCTCAACTATTTTCTCTATATCAACCGCACTTTTCTCAGCGTCGACGACCACAATACGCCGCGGAAATTGCGCGGCCCGTTGCAGGTATGCCTTTCTGACCCGATCGAAGAACTGACCGGATTCGCGCTCGAATCGGTCAGGTGACCGAGCCTGACCGAGACGGGATCGGGCCACCTCGACCGGTAAATCGAAGAGAAACGTCAGATCGGGCTGCAATCCGTCATGCACCCAAGCCTCCAGCAGCTCGAGCTTGCTCTGGGCCACTGCGTGCCCGCCGCCCTGGTAGGCGAAAGTCGCATCGGTAAAGCGATCGGACAGCACGATCTTGCCGGCGTCCAGAGCCGGCTGAATGACCCGGGCAACATGTTCGCGTCGTGCCGCAAACATCAGCAAGGCCTCTGTTTCCGGTTGCAGAGACTGTCCGCCACCGAGAATCAGCTCGCGCAGCCGCTCGCCGAGCACCGTGCCGCCAGGCTCCCTGGTGACGAGAACGGTTTTCCCATGCGCGGTGAGAAGACTGGCCACTGCGGCGATCTGGGTCGACTTGCCCGCGCCGTCGATTCCCTCGAAAGTAATGAAGCGGCAGGTCATCTTCCTGACCGCTGGAAGCGATTGACGGCCCGATTGTGTTCTTCCAGGGTCTTCGAGAACTGATGCGATCCGTCGCCTCTGGCAACGAAGTACAGCGCACTGCTCGAGGCCGGGTTGAGCGTCGCCGCAATTGCCGCCTCACCCGGCAGTGCAATGGGCGTGGGCGGCAGTCCATAGCGCGTGTAACTGTTATACGGTTGATCGGTCTGCAGGTCGCGCTTGCGCAGATTACCGTCGAACGATTCCGCCAGCCCGTATATCACGGTCGGATCGGCTTGCAGCCGCATTCCTTTGCGCAGCCGGTTGAGAAAAACCGCGGCGATCATCTCGCGCTCGTCAGGTTGACCGGTCTCCTTCTCGACGATCGACGCCAGTACAAGGGCTTCGTAGGGCGAGCGCAGTGGCAAGCCCGCTGCCCGTCGCTCCCAGTGCTTGCCAAGTATCGACTTTTGGCGGTCGTACGCCTGACGCAAGATCGTCAGATCGCTCGTGCCGGCCGCGAAGTAATACGTATCGGGAAAGAACAGGCCCTCAGGGTGCTTTTCTGCAATGCCCAATCGATCCAGGATTTCCTGCGCGGAAAAGTCCCGCGTGTCGTGCCTGAGCGATGGGTGCGCGTCGAGAGCCGCACGCACCTGCCGGAAAGTCCAACCCTCGATGAAGCGGATCTGTCCCTGGGCAAATTCTCCGCGAGTGAGCTTGTCCAGCAGAGCGAGCGGCGACAGGGGCGCCTCCGCCTCGTAGCTGCCGGCCTTGATGTCCCCACTGCGCCCGAGCACACGCACCAGAAGGGTAAATCTGTCCGCGCTTTCGACCAGCCCCTCCTCCTCCAGGGACTGCGCAATTTGCCGCAGCCCTTGTCCGCTGTTGACGGTGAAGAGCTTCGGCTGGTCGAAGACCGGTCCCGGCGCCAGGGCGAAATAGGCCAGCCAGCCCAGCATCGCGCAGGAAGCCGCGATCGCGAACACGACCACGGCAGTCAGTATGCTGCCAAGAGGGCTCCTGCTGCGGCGTTCGCCGAACATAAGCTCAGGCCTTCGTCCCCGGCTGCTGCGCATGAATCTCAGAGCGACGACATCGCGTTTTTACTGCGGAGGGCGGCACATGTGCCGACCGGCTCCGCCTAGACCGCTCGAAAAGCGAGCGAGCCGTTAGTGCCGCCGAAACCGAAGGAGTTGGACAGCGCGACTTTGATCTTCATCTTACGTGCCTCATTGGGCACGTAATCAAGGTCGCACTGCGGATCCTGATTGAACATGTTGATGGTGGGCGGCGCAACCTGGTCCTTGATGGCAAGTGCGAGGAACACGCCTTCAACGCCGCCGGCCGCCCCGAGCAAATGGCCGACACTGGATTTGGTCGAGCTGACCGCCAGGCGCTTAGCGTGCTCGCCGAAGGCGCGCTTGATCGCCACAGTTTCCGCGAGATCTCCAAGAGGTGTGGAAGTGCCGTGCGCGTTGATGTAATCCACCTCGTCCGGATTAATCCCACCGTTCTTGAGGGTGTTTACCATGCACCTTGCCGCCCCTTCGCCGTCTTCGCAGGGGGCGGTAATGTGGTGCGCATCCGAACTCATGCCGTAACCGATAATCTCGGCATAGATCTTCGCGCCGCGTTTTCGGGCGTGCTCGTATTCTTCCAGAACCAGTACGCCCGCGCCTTCCCCAAGCACAAAACCGTCTCGATCAGCATCCCACGGCCGGCTGGCGGTGGCAGGATTGTCATTACGCGTGCTGAGCGCACGCGACGCCGAAAAGCCCCCGATACCAAGCGCGCAGATGGTCGATTCCGAGCCGCCTGCAACCATGACGTCAACATCGCCATACTGAATGAGCCGTGCTGACTCACCGACACAGTGCGTGGCCGTTGTACAGGCCGTGACGATTGCAAGGCTTGGCCCCTTGAACCCGTACATGATCGACAAATTACCGGAGATCATGTTGATGATCGCGCCCGGAATGAAGAATGGGGAGATCTTCCTGGGGCCGCTTTCGATCAGTTGCCCGTGCGTCTCCTCGATCATCCGAAGGCCGCCGATTCCCGAACCGATATTCACGCCGATCCGCTCGGCGAAGTCCGGATGAGGCTCGATACCAGAATCCTTCAAGGCGTCTATGGCCGCGGCCATCCCGTAATGGATGAAGATATCGACGCGTCGGACTTCCTTCGGCGAGAGGTAGCGGGTCACATCGAAGCCCTTTACCTCGCCAGCGATCTGCGACGCAAAGGGGCTCGCATCAAACTGCCTGATACGGGTGATTCCCGATGTCCCGGCCAGGATGTTGGACCAAGCCTCACTGACCGTGTTACCAACCGGGCAGACGATACCGAGACCGGTGATGACTACGCGACGCCTTGACAATGCGGCTCCAAGATGACGTTCAACGTCACGACAGGCTCAGGTGTTGACGTGCGCCTTGATGTAATCGATTGCCTGTTGAACAGAGGTGATCTTCTCCGCCTCTTCGTCGGGAATTTCGCACTCGAATTCCTCTTCGAGGGCCATCACGAGTTCGACAGTGTCCAGTGAGTCGGCGCCAAGATCGTCGACAAACGTTGATTCGTTCTTGATGTCCGTTTCGTTGACGCCAAGCTGCTCGGCAACGATTTTCTTGACGCGCTGTTCAATAGATTCCATTGGTACCCCTTCCCTTCTTGTAGAGAATTTCCACGGGCGCCATCGCAATGACCGGGACGGTGTGTGGGCGACCCGAAAAAGTCGCGGCGTATTCTAACAAACTTGCCACGCCGCAGGCGTCAGTCCATGTACATTCCGCCATTGACATGTAATGTGCTTCCGGTGATGTAAGCCGCGCCGTCCGAAGCAAGGAACGCCACCGCAGAAGCAATCTCGTCTGCCAGGCCGAAGCGCCCAAGGGGCACCTGCTGAACAAGGGCTTGCCGCTGCTCTTCGGCCAGCTTGCGGGTCATGTCCGTATCTATAAATCCCGGCGCCACGCAGTTTACGGTAATGCTCCGGCTACCCAGTTCCCGGGCCAGCGACTTGCTGAATCCCACCACGCCCGCCTTGGCCGCCGCATAGTTCGCCTGGCCGGCGTTACCGGTGAACCCCACCACGGAGGTCACGTTGATGATCCGTCCGTAGCGTGCCTTCATCATGGACCGGACGACGAGCTTGGACAGCACATAAACCGACTTGAGGTTTGTGCTCATGAGCTGGTCCCAGTCTTCCTCTTTCATCCGCATGAGCAGATTGTCTCGGGTGATGCCCGCGTTGTTCACCAGGATGCCGACCGAGCCTAAGCGCTCCTCGACCTGCAAAACGGCCGCCTCGCATGCCTTTGCGTCAGCCACGTCCAGAACGATCCCGCTGCCAGAAACGCCTGCCTCCTTGAACCCGGCGTCGATCGCTCCAGCACCTGCCTCGCTGGTGGCCGTCCCGATCACAGTGGCGCCTGCACGCCCAAGCGCCACTGCAATCGCCTTGCCGATCCCTCGGCTGGCCCCCGTAACCACGGCAATTCTGTCTTTCATGCACGTTCTCCCGTCTCAGCTCTTGAGACTCGACAGCGCCGCATGCAATGCCGGCGCGTCGGCCAGGGCCAGCGTCTGTACCTGCGGGGCAATGCGCTTGTTCAGCCCCGTCAGCACCTTGCCCGGACCGAGTTCAAGCACATGGCTTGCCCCGTCAGCCGCGAGTTTCTGAACAGTTTCCACCCAGCGCACCGGGCGCACCAATTGCTGCACCAGGGCCTCTTTGACGTCCGCGGGGTCTGCCGCCGCCGCCAGGTTTGCGTTTTGCAGAACCGGAACCAGCGGTTTCGAGATCGCGACCCCGGCAAGGCGTTCGCGGAAGCGCTCGGCGGCCGGACGCATCAGGCTGCAATGGGACGGAACGCTCATCGGCAGGAGCATGGCACGCTTCGCCCCTCTGCTCTTGGCGGCCACGATGGCCCGCTCGACTGCGGGCTTATTCCCTGCGATGACCACTTGTCCCGGCGAGTTGAAATTGGCAGGTTCGACAATCTCCTGTTCAGTACGGACCTCGCTGCAGGCTGAGTGAACCGCGTCGTCGTCGAGTCCCAGCAGCGCGGCCATCGCCCCGGTGCCCGCCGGCACGGCTTCTTGCATTGCCTGCGCGCGGAAGCGCACCAGAGAAACCGCATCCGCAAAACTGACCGATCCGGCCGCAACCAGTGCCGTGTACTCTCCAAGGCTGTGACCCGCCATCACCGCCGCTTGGGGGCCGCCCAGGGCGCTCCACGCCCGCACCACGCCTACCCCGGCCGCCAGCATCAGCGGCTGGGTGTTGGTCGTCAGATTGAGGTCGTCGGCCGGCCCATCCTTCATTAGCGTCCAGAGGTCCTGCTTCAGTACATCGGAAGCCTCGGAGAAAGCTTCGCGCACGGCGGGAAGCCTTTCGTAGCCCAGCATCATGCCAAGGGACTGCGAGCCCTGGCCAGGAAATACGAATGCAAGTCTCATAAGCGGTTTCTTCTGAGTTCAGTATCGCAGGAGGATGCCACCCCAGGTGAACCCGCCGCCCACGCCGGCGAGCAACAAGTGCTGGTCGCGCCGAATTCTGCCGTCACAGACCGCCTCGTCCAATGCCAGCGGAATGGACGCCGCCGATGTATTGCCGTGATGATCCACGGTAGCGATCAGCCTTCCGGCGTCTAGCCCGAGCTTCTTGGCGGTCGCTTCCATGATCCGTATGTTGGCCTGGTGAGGTATGAACCAGTCGACGTCGGCGACTTTCTTTTCCGCTGTGGTAAGCACCTCAAGAGAGACGTCTTCAAACACCTTCACCGCAAACTTGAATACGGCGCCGCCATCCATCTGTACATAGGGATGGCCAGTGACCTTTCCGTTGCAAACCCACCCTGGAACAGACAACTTGTCCCGGTAACTGCCGTCGGCATGTAGCCTGGCAGCAAGTATCCCGGGCTCCGCGGACCCCGCCACAACGACTGCACCCGCTCCGTCGCCGAAAAGAACGCAGGTCGTGCGGTCATTCCAGTCCAGTATTCTCGAATAAACTTCGGCGCCGACTACCAGCGCGTTTCGTGCAAGTCCTGCCTTGATGTACAGATCCGCCGTGGCAAGCGCGTAAACGAACCCACTGCAAACGGCCTGCACGTCGAACGCCGGCCCACCATGGATGCCAAGCTTTGCCTGCAAAATACAGGCGGTGCTCGGAAAGACCATGTCGGGTGTTGTTGTCGCGACGATGACCAGATCGATTTCCGATGCCGACAGGCCCGCGCTGTTAAGCGCTTGCGTCGCGGCCTTCTGGGCGAGATCACTGGCCAGTTCATTGTCTGCAGCTACGTGCCGTGAACGAATACCGGTTCTCGCAACGATCCACTCGTCCGAAGTATCGACAATACGCTCGAGATCCTGGTTGGTCAGGATCTTTTCCGGCAGATAACGACCTGTGCCAACGATCCTGGAATACATCAGGCCGTCTTCTCCCGAATCGAGGCCATGCGTTCGCCAATTTTCTGCAGCATGCTGTGCCGCGCCTCTTCATACGCCCGCTCAATCGCGAAGCCGAATGCATAGGCATCGGCAGATCCATGGCTCTTGACGACGATGCCCTTGAGGCCGAGCAGGCTCGCCCCGTTGTAGCGGCGATGGTCCACCCTGTAACGGAATCGGTTGATGACTGGAAGTGCCAGAAAGCCACTCAGCTTGGTTAGCAGGTTCCGGCCGAATTCCTCGCGCAAGTACTGTGCAAGCATCTGCGCAAGCCCTTCGGAAGTCTTGAGCGCTACGTTGCCGACGAAACCGTCGCACACGATCACATCGGTCGTGCCTTTGTAGATGTCCGTGCCCTCGACGTTGCCCTGAAAATTCAGCCCGCTTACGCGTAGCAGCTCGGCTGCCTGCTTGACAGTTTCGTTGCCCTTGATCTCTTCCTCGCCGATGTTCAGCAAGCCCACGCTGGGGCGGTCCACGTGCTCGACCGCGCTGACGAGGCACGAACCCATGACGCCGAACTGCAGAAGGTGCTCGGCTTCGCAATCGACGTTGGCGCCGAGGTCCAGAACGCAAGTCCTTCCCGTAAGCGTAGGCAGAAAGGACGCGAGCGCCGGGCGCTCGATCCCCGGAAGCATTTTCAGTACGAATCGAGAAATCGCCATCAGCGCGCCAGTATTGCCCGCGCTGACCGCCGCATCGGCCGCCCCCTCCTTGACAAGGTCGATTGCGATGCGCATTGAGGAGTTCCGCTTTCCGCGCAGCGCCTGCGCCGGCGGCTCCTCCATGGTGATCACCTCCTCAGCTGCGCGCAGCGAAAGGCGGTCGCCGGTCTGGAGCTTGAGCTTCTTGAGCTGCGCTTCGATCGCCGGGATCTGGCCGACGAGAACAATTCTGGCCTCGGGGTGCTCGTCCAGGAACTTGGCTGCTGCAGGCACGGTCACGGGGACCCCGTGGTCTCCGCCCATGCAATCAAGTGCGATGGTTATCGCCATCCCCTGATCCCGCAGTTGCCTGTGGCCACGCGCACGCCGGACGTAATGGGCGAGAGTGCCCAGCGGGCACGCTCGTGCGGATCGGGCTCCAGGCGCCGCACCCGAAACGACGTCGGCGTCTCGTTACTCTTCGCGGGTCTTGATGACTTTCTTACCGCGGTAATAACCGCTCGGGCTCACGTGGTGACGCAGATGCACTTCGCCGGACGTGGGTTCGACCGCCAGCGGTGGATTGCTCAGGAAATCGTGTGCGCGGCGCATGTTGCGACGCGAGGACGACTTCTTGTTCTGTTGGACTGCCATGATTGCTACTCCTTACGATGATTTCTCTTTACAGCACCAAGCACCCCGAAGGCTCCGCCTTTGGTCTCGCCCTCGCCCTCGCTCATCCAGGCAGGGAGTGAACATTGCCCCTCAGGATGCAGCGGCACCATCGGCAGTTCCAGCAGAAGCTCGCTTTCCACGAATTCCATCACATCCAGCTGCGCATCGGCAGGTATGTGCTCGGTTCCCGGATCCTCTGCCACAAGGTCAACTTCTTCGTCCGTCCGGCCCATCAGCACGAACTCTCGATCCGTTTCGACCTTGAATTCGAACGCCTGGAGGCATCGCTGACAAGTGAGCGGAAGCCTTCCCCGCAATAACAGCGTCAGACTCGGCTTTCGCTCGGCGCCGACCCGGCCACGCAGTGTAAATTGGACACTGCCGCCGATTTCGCTGAGCGCAGACTGCAATCGTTCGCAATCTCTCAGTGCCACCTCGCCCCTCAGAACGTCGCCCTTGCGGGCAAACTCGACACTGTCCAAGTGCAGGCGTCCGGACATAAGGCGCGCATAATATTGAGTTTGAACAACCCTGTCAAAACAAAATCTTGGAAAAGAATCCTACGCTCGTGCTGGCCTCGGGGTCGACTTACCGCAAGGAACTGCTGCAACGGTTGAACCTGCCGTTCGAGGTCGCCGCGCCCGATATCGACGAGAGCCCGTGCCCCGGGGAAGATGGCTGCGCGCTAGCGCTGCGCCTGGCTTGCGAGAAGGCGTCAGCCATTGCGCAGCGCTACCCTGATGCGCTGGTGATCGGTTCGGACCAGGTGGCAGAGTGTGACGGCGAGCGTTTCGGCAAGCCCGGGAATCGCACCAAGGCGCATGACCAACTGCGCCGGCTGAGCGGCCGTCGCGCGGTGTTTCACACCGCAATTGCGCTGCTCAACAGCGCGACCGGCGTAATTCGCACCAGCGTAGTGCCAACACGCGTCACGTTTCGGGCCCTGGATCGCGGCGAGATCGATCGGTATCTGGATGCGGAGCCTGCTTACGATTGTGCTGGCAGCGCAAAGTCCGAAGGACTGGGCATCTGCCTGCTCGACGCCATCGAAGGCGATGACCCCACCGCCCTGGTCGGTTTGCCCCTGATCGCGCTTTGCCGCTTGCTGCGCGCGCAGGGCGTCGCTATACCCTGAGGGTGCCTGTCAGCGCAGCGACTCCAGGCCTCCCGCCCGAAGCAGCGTCTCGCCAAACGCCGTCCCGAGGCGGCGTGCGATTCGCTCCGCCAGGTTCTCTCGCCGGGTGAAGTTCACGATTTCCTCTGCCTTGATGATCTCGCGCGCGACGAACTGCGTGCTGCCTACGGCATCGGCCAGCCCGAGATCCACGCTCTGACTGCCGGTCCACATCAGGCCGGAAAAAAGTTCCGGTGTTTCCTTGAGCCGCTGGCCGCGGCCGTCCCTGACGCGCGCTACGAACTGTCGGTGAATCTCGTCCAGCATCTGCTGTGCATGCCGCTTGTGGCGCGGCTCCAGCGGCGAGAACGGATCCAGGAAACCCTTGTTCTCTCCCGCGGTTAACAGACGTCGCTCAACCCCAAGGCGGTCCAGCGTCTCCGTGAAACCAAAGCCGTTCAAAAGTACACCGATCGACCCTACGATGCTGGCCTCGTCCACGAATATCCTGTCGGCTGCGACCGCGACGTAATAGCCGCCTGACGCACAAACGTCCTCTACAACAGCATACAAAGGCACGTCGGGGTGAGCCGCCCGCAGCCGCCGGATCTCGCTGTTGATGTTTCCGGCCTGCACGGGGCTGCCGCCAGGGCTGTTGATTCGCAGAATTACGCCACTCGTGCGCTTGTCTTCAAACGCTGCCTTCAACCCGGCCACGATGTTATCCGAGCTTGCCTGGGTGTCCGGCGCAATGACGCCGTTGAGTTCGACAAGGGCAGTGTGCTTCTCCGGCCTGATCGCATCGCCGCGGCCTAGCCATCCCATCGCGAGAAACAGCAGCAGCAGCAGGTAGCCGAAAGTCAGGAACTTGAAAAAGATGCCCCATCGTCGCGCCCGTCTCTGCTCGGTCAATGCCGCGCCGGCGAGTTTCTCCAGCGCGGCACGTTCCCAGCGCGCATCGGAATCCTGTTCAGACATTCTTGCTTTCCTCTCTCTCGATCAGGTAGATCGAACCATTCTCCTCGGCGATACTGAGCGCATGAAGCCTTCCGCCTCTGCACGGCCCGGCAGCGCAGCGCCCGGAGTCCGGCAGATAGGCTGCGCCGTGCGTCGCACACACCAAGTATAGGCCCGAGATATCGAAGAATTCCCCTTCGGCCCAGTCGAGCTCGACTGAAACATGAGCACAGCGGTTCAGGTACGCGTACACCCGCCCGCGAAATCGCACCGCGAAGGCCGGCAGTTCTTCGCCGCTCGCAGTGCCGACCGAGAACTTCAAGGCCTTGCCCCGTTCGATCAACTGTTCGGACCGACCGATCAGCCGTTTTCTCTCAGCCACTGCATCAACTCCCGGGTAGTGTCCAGACACGCGAGCGCGTCGTGCGCCTCAAGGCTCTCCCGCGGATGCGCCCCGCAACCGACGGCCACTGCCGGGGTTCCGGCGTTCGCGGCCATTTCGAGATCGTGCGTGGTGTCGCCGATCATCAGTGTACGTTCGCGCTCGACACCGAGTTTGCTCATCAGCCATAAAAGCATGTCGGGATGCGGCTTTGGAAAGCCCTCGTCGGCACAGCGGGTCGCCACAAAACGCCTCGCGACGTTAAGAGATCCCAGGGCACGGTTTAGTCCGGCGCGGCTCTTGCCCGTTGCGACCGCAAGCATGAACCCCATGTCGTCGAGTTCGGCAAGGCCCTCCTCAACGCCTGGAAACAGGCTGATCGCCTGCTCATTGGCCAGGAAATGATACCGATACCGATCGGTAAACTCGCCGAACCTGGCCTCTTCCAGGCCGGGAACCACATGGGCGATGGCGTCCTTGAACCCTAATCCGATTACATGACTGGCTGTTTCTCGCGACGGCACAGGCAGTGCGAGGTCCGCGCACGTGGAACGGATCGCATGAACGATACTGCCGGTCGAGTCGACGAGCGTACCGTCCCAGTCGAAGACCAACAGGTCAAATCGGCGCTCCATGGATCAGCCCGAAACCGTCCCGAGCCGCGCAAGAAATTCAACCAGCTCCCGCGGCAGCGGCGATTCCAGCACCAGCCGTTGACCAGAATCCGGATGGCGCACCGTCATTCGCGCCGCGTGCAGGAACATGCGCTTGAGCGCGCGGCTGGCGCATTCGCGGTTGGCCGCGAAGTCGCCATACTTGTCGTCTCCGGCGATCGGAAAGCCAAGGTGCGCCAGATGCACGCGGATCTGGTGGGTTCTGCCCGTCTCGAGATGCGCCTCCAGCAGACTGAAATCCGCCCATTGCTGCTTCAGTCTGAATACCGTCCGTGAGGCCGCACCCTCTTCGTCCACCACCACCCTCCTCTCGCCGCCGCGGGTGACGAATTTGTGCAGGCCCAGTTCGACGGTTTGCTTCGCGTTGCGCCACTTGCCCAACACCAGGGCGAGATAGCGCTTGTCGACCTCGCCGTTACGCAATTGGGCGTGCAACGCGGTCAGCGCTGCGCGCTTTTTCGCCATCAGCAACACACCCGAGGTTTCGCGATCCAGCCGGTGGACGAGCTCCAGGAAGCGAGCGTCGGGTCGCTCCGCCCGCAGGCGCTCGATTGCACCCGCAGAGATGCCGCTGCCACCATGCACCGCCAGCCCGGCAGGTTTGTCGATTGCGAGAATCCACTCGTCTTCGTACAGCGGCGTCAGGCCCAGCTTTGGGCCGGCCGGCATTGGCCGGTCCGACCGTATCCCGGTCCGTACCGGCGGCACCCGGACCCTGTCGCCGGTTTCAAGCCGATAAGTCGCCGCTACCCGCCGGCTGTTGACCCGAACCTCGCCGCTGCGCAGGATGCGGTAGACGTGGCTCTTTGGCACGCCTTTCAGGTGCTTGAGCAGGTAGTTGTCGATCCGCTGCCCGGCCGCCTCCTCCCCGATCTCGGACCAGACGACGGTGCCTTTACTTAAGCCATTCATTTTGCTTATACTCTTCGTCGGACGAGCGGTACTTGAAGAAAGCTCCGGCAAGAGCAATGCCGCGCGCCTGCGTGGCGCTACCGACGCCCAGACATCTGTCGCTCGTCACACTGGGTTAACTTCGCTCACCCGCAAAAGTAGCGATGGTAATTGAGATACGCGCTCTCAACACTGCAGTGGATTTATGCGTCCTGCCACGAGACATGCAGGACCTGAAGACAAACCGATACGGCTCGCGTCATTCATTCTCCTCAAAATGGTCATGAATACATAGACGACTCCAGGCCATGCGCACCGCGCCTGCACAGGCAGCGGTTTCTCGGTTTGTCCTCCCAGCCCTGTGAGCGCGGGAGAACAAAATAATGAAGCGCATGCTGTTCAACGCGGCACACGCAGAAGAACTGCGCGTCGCGATCGTCGATGGGCAAAAGCTCCTCGACCTTGATATCGAAACAACCGGAAAAGAGCAACGCAAGAGCAACATTTACAAGGGTGTCATCACCCGGATTGAGCCCAGCCTGGAAGCGGCCTTCGTGGACTACGGGGCCGACCGTCACGGCTTTCTGCCCTTCAAGGAAGTCGTTCGCGCGTATTTCTCCAACCCCGACGCCGACCCGGCGCGTGCGCGGATCCAGGACGCCCTGAAAGAGGGCCAGCAACGCATCGTCCAGATCGCCAAGGACGAGCGCGGCAACAAGGGCGCTGCCCTGACCACGTTCATCAGTCTGGCTGGCCGTTACCTCGTACTGATGCCGAACAACCCCCGAGGCGGCGGCGTTTCGCGACGCATCGAGGGCGAAGACCGCAACGAACTCAGGGAAATCATTGCTCAGCTGGAAGTTCCTTCCGGAATGAGTGTTATTGCCCGGACGGCGGGCATCGGTCGTTCGCTGGAGGAGCTGCGCTGGGACCTTAACTACCTGCTGCAGCTTTGGCGGGCGATTGAGACCGCGGCCAGCCAGCAGGGCGGCGCATATCTGATCTATCAGGATGCGAGTCTGGTAATTCGCGCCATTCGCGACTATTTCCACCAGGACATCGGCGAGATCCTGATCGACACCGAAAGCATTTTCGAGCAGGCACGGCAGTTCATGAGCCATGTCATGCCGCACAACGTCAGCCGCGTGAAGCTCTACAAGGACGACGTTCCGCTGTTCTCGCGCTTCCAGATCGAACACCAGATCGAGACCGCTTACTCGCGCCAGGTCCCGTTGCCCTCGGGTGGGGCGGTCGTCATCGACCATACCGAGGCGATGGTGGCGGTCGATGTCAATTCTGCCCGCGCGACCAAAGGCAGCGACATCGAGGAGACCGCGTTGCGGACCAATCTGGAGGCGGCGGACGAAATTGCGCGGCAGCTTCGGCTACGCGACCTTGGCGGGCTCGTGGTGATCGATTTCATCGACATGGAGAGCGCCAAGAATCAGCGCGAGGTCGAGAACCGCCTGCGCGACGCGCTCAAGTACGATCGTGCCCGAGTGCAGGTCGGCAAGATTTCCAGGTTCGGGCTGCTCGAACTTTCGCGCCAACGCCTGCATACCTCGTTGGGTGAGACGAGCCATATCGCCTGCCCGCGTTGCAGTGGCACCGGTCACATCCGCTCGATCGAGTCCACCGCGCTGCATATCCTGAGGATCCTTCAGGAGGAGGCGATGAAAGAGAACACCGGGGCCGTGCACACCCAGGTGCCGGTCGATGTCGCGACCTATCTCCTGAATGAGAAGCGCAACGAAATCAATCTGATGGAGCAGAGGCTTAAGGTCAATTGCCTGCTGATCCCCAATATCCACCTGGAGACGCCGAATTACACGGTGACGCGACTGCGTCACGAGGAACTCAATATCAGCGACGTCACCCAGCCCAGCTATACGCTGGTCGAGGTGCCGCCTGAAGACGGCATCCAGCTGCCGAGTCAGAAGCCGGAACCGATCAAGCCGCAGGCGGCCGTCAAGGGCATTACACCTGAACAGCCGGCACCTGCCCAGCCGGCGCCTGTCGAACAACGGCAGCCTTCCATACTGCAGAAAATCTTCGGTTGGCTGACCCGATCCGGCGAAGGCAGCCAGGAGGCGCCGAAAACGCGGACCCGGGCCGAACCTGCGCGAAGGGAACGACGTGAAGAACGGCGCGCCGGTGGTCAAGAGCGCCGTCACGACCGTGATCGCCGCGACGCCCGGCGTGAAGAGCGATCCGCCCGCGGAGGTCGGGAAGAAGGCTTGCGCGAGCCGCAGGGCCGTGGCCGCGCAACGTCCGCTCCCGAGGGCGGCCGCCGAGACGCACACCGTGATCGGCACCGGCCGCGCGATCAGCGGCAGGAGGCGCACGGTGAACCACGTCCTGCACTGGCCGAAGCACAAGCTCCCGCCATTGAGCAACGCCTTCCAACTGACCAGCGTCACGAAGCTCAGGCAGAAGGTCGTGGCCGCCGCCGCCGTCGTCGAGGCCGGGGCAGCGAGCGCCGTGGTGACAGCGGAGCACCGGCGCCGGCGCCCACGCCAGGCGAGGATTCGCAGGTGACGGCCGCCCGGCAAGACGCCTCGCAGTCGCAGGGCATGCCTCAAGTGATCGATTTCACCGAAGAGACTGTTGCCGCAATGCCCGACCTTCCGCGCGAAGAGCACATGCGGCCACGGCAGCATTCGGAACCGGAGTTCGACGTGCAATTTGAGGCGCCAGGGTCCCGGAGACGCTTGCCAGAAGAGGCCAGGACTGGCGAGGCAGCACAAGCTGCCGCGACTCCCTTTGAGCCGGCTGTCATGCCGGCGCTGGAGATTCCCGCCGCGCCTGCAGCGACTACCTTGCCTTCGGCCATCGATGTCGCTGAAGTCCCACCGCGCACGATGCGACCGGTGGAAGAGTTGCCACGATCGACCGCACCGACGTCGCAGGTGGAACTGCCGCCCGAAATGGAACTGGTGGAAACCCGCCCCGAGCTTGCGACGCAGGCGGTAGATGACCAGCCCGATGAGGTGCGCCCTGGGCCGCGCCGTCAGCGGCCACAGGCTCCGGATCCGCTCGACGACGAACCGCTGGTCCAGGTGGAAACCGACAGCCAGGCCACACCGGCCCGCAGCAGCGAAACCGCCTGAGCGGCGTTTCTACCGCAACCGTGTCAGCGAAAGCCCAGGGGCTGCCCGAGCTTTCGCCTGACCTCGGCAAGCAGCCCTTCGCACGCTTCTTGAACCAGGTCGAGCACCAGGTCGAAGCCCTGGTGGCCGCCGTAGTAAGGGTCCGGGACTTCTCCGCCGGGTCTCGATCGCGAGTAATCGAGCAGAAGACGCACCGGCCCCCTTGATTCCGGGTGGTGCATCCGCTCGAGATGGTCCAAGTTGGCCCGATCCATGGCCAGCACATAGTCGAACTGGACAAGATCCACCGGGGTTACCACGCGCGCCCGCAGCGGACTGAGGTCATAGCCACGAAGGGCGGCAGCCTTCTGCATTCTTTGGTCCGGCGGTTCACCGAGGTGGTAGTCGTGGGTGCCGGCTGAATCCACGAGCACCGCCTCACCCAGACTAGTTTGCCGGAGGGCCGCGCGAAATATCGCTTCGGCTGCAGGAGAGCGGCAGATGTTGCCCATGCATACGAACAAAACGGACATCCGGGAAGCTTCGCCCGCGGCGCCGTCGCTCATGCCCGCCGCCGGCGCTTTCGCGCGCTCTCGGGTGCCGCCGCGGCCCGCGAAGGTTGCGGCTCGGCTTCAGGGTCTGAGACCCCGAACGCTACGCGCTTCAATTCACGTAACCGATCCCTAAGCTGCGCCGCACGCTCGAATTCGAGATTCCTCGCCGCGTCGAGCATGTCCTTCTCCACCTGCTTGAGCGTCTTGAGGAGATCCTTTTCACTGTGCGCACCATACGGCTTCAGTGCCTCGGCCGCGCTCAGGGCTGCATCCTGCCCATCCTGCCCGATCACGCTTTCGATCAGGTCCTTGACCCTCTTTGAAACGCCCCGCGGCGTAATTCCATGGCTGGCATTGTGCGCCATCTGCTTGCGGCGGCGGCGCTCGGTCTCGGCGATGGCCTTGCGCATCGACTCGGTCACCGTATCCGCATACATGAGCGCGGTGCCATTGATGTGGCGCGCCGCCCGCCCTATGGTCTGGATCAGCGATCGCTCCGAGCGCAGGAACCCTTCCTTGTCCGCATCCAGAATCGCAACCAGCGACACCTCTGGAAGATCGAGACCTTCGCGCAGGAGGTTGATGCCGACCAGTACGTCGAATTTCCCCATTCGGAGATCGCGGATGATCTCGACGCGCTCAACGGTATCGATATCAGAGTGCAGGTAGCGTACCCGCACGCCGTGCTCCGCAAGATACTCCGTAAGATCTTCGGCCATGCGCTTGGTCAAGGTTGTCACCAGGACTCTTTCGTCGCTCGCGGCGCGCGCGTTGATCTCCGATAACAGATCGTCGACCTGCGTTGCCGCCGGGCGGACAATGATCTCCGGGTCGACCAGGCCCGTCGGCCGCACGACCTGTTCGGCCACCTGCCCCTGGTGCGCTTGCTCGTAGTCGGCGGGGGTCGCCGAGACGAAGATCGCCTGCCTGAGCATCGACTCGAATTCATCGAATCGCAGTGGCCGGTTGTCCAGCGCCGACGGCAGCCTGAAGCCATACTCGACCAGGTTCTCCTTGCGCGCCCGGTCGCCCCGGTACATCCCGCCGATCTGCGGGACTGTCACATGGGACTCGTCAATTATCATCAGCGCGTTGCGCGGTAGGTAGTCGAGCAGAGTTGGCGGCGGTTCGCCGGCCTGCCGGCCGGACAGGTGCCTGGAGTAATTCTCGATGCCTTTGCAGAACCCGAGCTCATTCAGCATCTCGAGATCGAAGCGGGTCCGCTGTTCGATACGCTGGGCTTCCAGCAGTTTCCCCTCCCGCTGAAAGTACCCGCTGCGCTCGCGCAGTTCGTCCTTGATTGCCTCGATGGCGCGCAGCGTAGTCGCTCGTGGCGTGACGTAGTGGCTCGACGGATATACCGTGAACCGGGGAATCTTCTGCGCAACCTGGCCGGTCAACGGGTCAAACAGCGAAAGACCCTCCACTTCATCGTCGAACAAGGCAACGCGAAGCGCCAAGTCGGAATTCTCGGCCGGGAAGATGTCGATCACGTCGCCGCGCACACGGAAGGTTCCGCGCCGGAAATCCAGCTCGTTTATCTGATACTGCATTTCTGTGAGCCGGGTGATGATTCCACGCTGACAAATGCGCTCCCGATCGCGCAGATGTAGGATAATGCCGTGGTAGTAGACTGGATCGCCGATGCCGTAAATGCAGGACACGGTGGCCACGATGACGCAATCCTCGCGCTCGAGCAGGGACTTGGTGGCCGAAAGGCGCATCTGCTCGATATGCTCGTTGATGCTCGAATCCTTCTCTATGTAGAGGTCGCGTGAAGGGACGTAAGCCTCCGGCTGGTAGTAGTCGTAATACGACACGAAGTACTCGACCGCATTGTTGGGGAAGAACTCGCGAAATTCCGAGTAAAGCTGCGCCGCCAGGGTCTTGTTCGGGGCCATGACGATTGAGGGGCGGCCGCACCGGGCGATGACATTGGCCATGGTGAACGTCTTGCCCGAACCAGTTACCCCCAGCAGGGTCTGGAACTGCAAGCCGTCGCTTAGCCCGTCGACCAGCTTTCGAATGGCCTCGGGCTGATCGCCTGCCGGCTCGTAGGGTTGATGCAGCCGAAATGGGCTGCCTGGAAACGTCACCTCGCGTGCGTTTGGCGGGACGGTCGACACGGGTACGTGTTCACATACAGATAATTTATTATTGTCCCACGCGCCTTCCGCAAATCATAGGTCGGCTGTAGGGCTGCTGTAGAATGCGAGTCCTGCCGGAACTGGTCCTTCGATTTCTTTTTCTTCCCGAGCGATTTCATGGCTGAAAAGACCTTTGCCCGAGTCGAGATGGCACCGCGCGACCCGATTCTCGGATTGACCGAGCTTTACAACGCGGACACCAACAAAAACAAGGTCAATCTTGGGGTCGGCGTCTACTACGACGACGATGGAAGGGTGCCATTGCTGAAGTGCGTACGCCGCGCCGAGCAGGCGCTTGTCGAGAACGCCGCGCCGCGCAGCTACCTGCCAATCGACGGCCTCGCCAGCTACGACAAGGCGGTTCAGCAGCTCCTGTTCGGAAAGTCTGCGCGGGCCTTGTCGGAAGGCAGAGTGGTGACCGTGCAAACCCTGGGCGGCACTGGTGGCCTCAAAGTCGGGGCGGATTTTCTGCGCCGCCTGTTGCCCGACGCACAGGTCTGGCTGTCGGATCCAAGCTGGGAGAACCACAGAGGCCTGTTCGAGAACGCCGGTTTCAAGGTCAACACCTACCCGTACTATGACGCTGCAAGTCACGGGGTGAACTTTGAGGGCATGCTCTCTTCACTGGACGGTCTGCCGGCTGGCTCAGTCGTCGTTCTGCACGCCTGCTGCCACAACCCGACCGGAGTCGACCTGAACCTCGATCAGTGGCGAAAAGTACAGAGCGTGGTTGCGGCCCGGCAACTGCTGCCATTCGTTGACATCGCGTATCAGGGCTTTGGCGATGGTCTCGACGCGGACGCCACGGTTGTACGCCTGTTTGCCGAAGGTGGCGGACCGGTGCTTGTCGCGAACTCCTTCTCCAAGTCGTTTTCGCTGTACGGCGAGCGGGTGGGAGCCTTATCGGTCGTCGGCGAATCAGGCGAGGAGACGGCGCGCGTGCTGAGTCAGCTGAAGCGACTGGTCCGCACGAACTACTCCAACCCGCCAACGCACGGCGCCAAGATAGTCTCCACGGTGCTCGAGTCGGACGAGTTGCGGTCGATGTGGGAAACCGAGCTGACCCAGATGCGCGATCGAATTCGCGCAATGAGGCGCCAGCTTGTCGACGCGATCGAGCGCCGGGTTGCGAAGGCCGATTTCGAGTTCGTCGTGAACCAGCGTGGAATGTTTTCCTACTCGGGTCTGAGCAAGGACCAGGTTCGACGGCTGCGCGAGGAATTCTCGGTGTATGCGATCGATACCGGGCGCATCTGCATGGCTGCGCTCAATTCCCGCAACATCGACTACGTCGCAACCTCGATCGCCAAGGTGCTGGCATGACCGGGCGAGACCTCAGCGGCCGCCGGTAGGTCCACTGCGGGCCGATTTCTCCGTGGCGGGTTGCGCGGCATTCGCAGGCGCTCGGGCGATGTCCTTGCGCCCGAACAACCTTTCGGTGAGCTGGCCCGCCTTCATTCCGAGCGTCGTGCCCAGGCCCGGCCCCAGCAGCAAGGTGCCCGCGGCCGCCCCGGCAACCGTTCCCCCGGTTGGGCGCAACCGAGGCGCGTCCAAGGTGCCGGAAACCGCGAGCGGTGTTCCGACGATCGAGCCGGTGCCTTTGAGCGCGACGTCGATGCGCCCGCTGAGCGCCTCCTCGCCGGTCACCGTCAGGTGGCCTTTGGCGTCGAGCGCGCCGGAGCTGATCCCCAGGTCGGAGAAATAGAACCCCTTTCGGTCGGCGCCCAGATGTCCCCGGAACCGGTCGAAGCGCGTGACGCCGGCCTTGGGTGATGTCTTCCCGGGGACCAGCGTCGCGGCGGCCGCCAGGTCCATCTTGTGCAGCAACCCGTCGTGCAATTCGAAGCGCGCCTCGAGACGCATCGAATCGGCCAACTCAGTCGGGCTCGCGCCGCCGCCCTCGAATACGGACACCGCGTCAAGGCGGCCGCTGATCGAGCTGCTGGTTGAGTACATGCGCGCGAGCGGTTCGACCTGCATGTTTTCCAGTTCGGCACGCCCCGCCAGCATCCAGCGCGGACGCCAGTCGAAACGAATTCGTGCCGCCAGGCGACCCCCATACAAACTGCCCTCGACTTCGCTCAGATCGAGCGCATGCGCCGAAAGAACCCCAATCGCGCGCAGCGAGGTGAAATGCAAGTGCGGCTTGAGCGGCAGCCGCCAGTCTTTCGCGTTATCTGCAAGCGGCCGCCGTCGGCCTCCAGCACGGCCGACAGCAATCGGGCGTCGGCGGACAATCGTACATCCCCGCTAACGTTGGCAAGCTTGAGTGCCTCCGTGCGGAGCTCAAGCTGGCGCACGCGCAGCCGCTCCACGCGGACTGAAGGCCCATCGTTGCCGCCAGCGCCGGCGGACCACTGCCCCAGACGTTCGAGCGTTACCTGTGACAGGCGGGGACCAACCAATTCAACCAGGTCGATGACCTTCTGCCCCCGCAGAAGTGACAGCAGTCGCGGCGTCACGGTAATCGTTTCGATACGAAGATGCGGCCGCTTGCCCACGGCCAGGCCGGACAGCACAAGGCGTGGACGCGGCAGCAAGTGGATACTGGCCGAATCAATGCGGACTTGCTCGTCGAGCCGAGCACCGGCAGCGAGCTCGATCCGCTCGACGATCAACCTCGTGGGCAGCACGAGCGGCGTCGCAAGCAGCAGGACCAGCACGGCACCGGCAGCCAGAAGCATCCGCGGGGGCCGGCGCATCACCCGCTCTCCGACGGTCGGTTGACCCTGGCGGGACTAATAATTATCATGTGCCGCTTTGCCGTTCCCCGATAGCTCAGTCGGTAGAGCAACTGACTGTTAATCAGTGGGTCGCTGGTTCGAGCCCAGCTCGGGGAGCCATCCTTTCTTCGCTGCATTCCGTTCCTAAACCCTGCCTCAGGCCTCGAGGCATCCGGCCCAGAACAAAGCAATGGCGGCAACCGGGCGCTCCGGTGCAGCGGCACGGGCGGCTTTTCGCCGATGCTATGATTTACCGGTTGCGCTTCCTGCATCGAAAATGTCCGTAAACATCAAAACGCCGGAAGAAGTCGAAAAGATGCGGATCGCCGGCCGTCTTGCCGCCGAGGTCCTCGACTTCATCGCCCCCCACGTCAAGCCCGGCGTCACAACCGATGAACTCGACGCGCTGTGCCACGACTTCATCGTCAACGTGCAGGGCACGATTCCGGCCCCGCTGAATTACGCGCCGCCGGGTTATCCGCCCTTCCCCAAGTCGATTTGCACCTCGGTAAACCATGTCGTCTGTCATGGCATCCCGGGGCAGAAGAAGCTCAAGCCTGGCGACGTCGTCAACATCGACGTCACCGTCATCAAGGACGGGTTTCACGGTGATACCAGCCGCATGTTCTATGTCGGCGAACCATCGATTCAGGCGAAACGCCTGTGTGACATAACCTACGAATGCATGTGGCGCGGAATCGCGAAGGTGCGCGCCGGCGCCTATCTGGGCGACGTCGGTCACGCCATCCAGACGCATGCCGAAGAGCATGGTTTCAGCGTTGTCCGGGAGTTCTGCGGGCATGGCATTGGCCGGCGCTTTCACGAGGAGCCCCAGATACTGCACTACGGTCGCCCAGGTACGGGCCTGAAACTGCAGGCGGGCATGATTTTCACGGTCGAACCGATGATCAACGCTGGCAAGCCGGGAATCCGTCAGCTGGCGGACGGCTGGACGGTGGTAACCAAGGACCACAGCCTGTCTGCTCAATGGGAGCACACGGTTCTGGTGACCGAAGGCGGATTCGAAGTTCTGACGCTTTCATTGGGCGCACCCCGCCCTCCGGCATTCGTGACCTGAGCGATGTCGGTTCCTGCTCGCAAGATCCGTTCCGGTCGAGAAATGGTGGATCTCGCGGCCGGCTACCGGGAACGACTGACGCAAGGTCGGGCCGCCATCCAGGCGGAGTTCCTTGCGCGTCCCAATGCCGCAAGGGTTTTGCTCAGTCAATGCCGGCTGGTGGACGAAATCCTGCGCGACATCTGGAAGGAAAGCCGGGTCCCCGGCGAACTGGCGCTGGCCGCAGTCGGCGGGTTCGGGCGCGGACAGCTATACCCCTATTCCGACGTCGATGTGATGGTGTTGCTGCCCCGCGAACCCGACGGCGCCACCAGCGCGGATATCGAGCACCTGGTCGGGCTGCTGTGGGACTCCGGGCTGGAAATGGGCCACAGCGTTAGGACGGTCGAGCAGTGCCAGCTGGAAGCCGGCGCAGACGTTACCGTGCGCACCACCTTGCTCGAATCAAGGCTGATTGCCGGTAGCCCGCGCTTGTACAAACGCCTGGTCAAGGTGATCGGGGAAGACCTCGATGTCCGCGACTTCATCGAGGCCAAGTTGCTCGAGCAGCAGCAGCGCCACGGCCGGTTCAATGACACTGCCTCGAACCTTGAACCAAACGTCAAGGAAAGCCCGGGCGGACTGCGCGACCTTCAGACCATCCTGTGGATTGCGCGCGCGGCCGGTATCGGCGCGAATTGGTCAGAACTGGTCCCGCAGCGCATTCTGACCCGGGAAGAATCCCGGCAGCTGCGCCGCCACGAAAACACGCTAGCGGATCTGCGGGTGCGGCTGCATTACACGGTTGGTCGCCGGGAGGACCGCCTGCTGTTCGACCATCAGGCGGCAATCGCCGCTGACTGCGGGTTCAAGGATACCCGTGCCAAGCGCGCGAGCGAGCAGCTGATGCAGCGCTTTTACACGACGGCAAAAGCCGTCACCCTGCTCAACCAGATTATCGTCCGCAACCTGCGCGCGCGGGTATTCGGTCAGCCCGAGTCTGCGCCGCGGCCGCTTAATGAGCGCTTTCAGATCCGCGGCGAGATGCTCGAAACCCGGGGGCCGGGAGTGTTCCAGCGACACCCGTCGGCGATTCTCGAGGTATTCCTGCTCTGGCAGCAGCACGACAAGGAGATCAAGGGCCTGGCGGTAGGGACAATGCGGGCACTGTGGCATGCACGCGACCTGGTCGACGCGCGCTTCCGCAAGGAGGCTGCCCATCGGCGCATGTTCATGGAGATCATCCGCCACCCCGTCGGACTGACCCACACCCTGCGCAGGATGAATCAGTACGGCGTTCTGGGACGTTACCTGCCTGTCTTCGGCCGGATCGTCGGTCAGATGCAGCACGACCTGTTTCATGTCTACACCGTCGACGAGCACATTCTCAAGGTAGTGCGAAATCTACGGCGCTTCGCCGTCGCCGAGATGTCGCATGAGTACCCGCTGTGCAGCCGCCTGATGGCGGCGTTCGACCGGCCCGAGGTCCTGTACATCGCCGGCATGTTTCACGACATCGCGAAGGGGCGTGGCGGCGACCATTCCGCGCTGGGCATGGCGGACGCGCAGCGCTTCTGCCGGGACCATGGGTTGCGTCCGGATGACGCAGCGCTGGTCGTCTGGCTGGTGCAGCACCATCTGTACATGTCCGCGGTGGCACAGAAGCAGGATCTTTCCGACCCGGACGTCGTTGCCGCCTTTGTAAAGAACGTCGGCACCGAGCGGCGCCTAGTCGCGCTTTACCTGCTGACCGTTGCCGACATCCGCGGAACCAGCCCGAAGGTCTGGAACGCCTGGAAGGCGAAGCTGCTCGAGGATCTGTTCCGCAGCGCGCGAAGGCAACTGATTCACGGGGCGCAATCGAGCGAGCGCACTCTCGAGGCAAAGCAGTCTCGCGTGCTTGCCCGCCTGCGCGCCTACGCTATTCCCGAGGATGCGCACCAGGCGTTGTGGAAAAGGCTGGACGACAGCTATTTCCTGCGCCATGACGAGGCGGACATCGTCTGGCACACGCGCCTGCTGAACTACAGGGTGGATTCGGAGCTGCCGATCGTCAAGGCACGGCTGTCTCCGATCGGTGAGGGACTGCAGGTGATGATCTACGCGCGCGACACGAAAAATCTGTTCGCACGGATCTGCGGCTTCTTCCACGGCATCAGCTACAGCATTCTGGAAGCAAAGATCTACACCACGCGACACGGATATGCGCTCGACAGTTTCCAGGTGTTCGATCCGGCGCACGCCATATCCCACTACCGGGACATCATCAGTTTCGTCGAGCACGACCTGACGGAAACGCTCCGGGCCGGGGGCGAGCTGCCGCCGCCGTCAAAAACGCGGCTATCGCGCCAGCTCAGGAATTTTCCGATTTCACCCGAGATCGAGCTGCGCGCCGACGAGAAAGGCACGTACCACTACCTCAACGTGGTTGCGGGCGACCGGCCGGGACTTCTCTATCGAATCGCCAGGGTGTTGGTGGAATACGGCATCGACGTACATAATGCCAAGGTCAACACCCTTGGCGAGCGCGCGGAGGACACCTTTCTGATCAGCGGGGACGCGCTGGCCGATTCGCGGCAAGTCATCAAGCTTGAGACTGCGCTGACGCACGCGCTGCAGACCTAGACGCAGCGGCGCCCGGCGGGCCGGACGCGTCAGTCGTCGACCAGGTGCTGCCCGGGAAACAGGCTCTCGTTATAGCCGAAATTGCGCAGGTCACGTATCCGCATGGGATAGAGGATTCCTGCGAGATGGTCGCATTCATGCTGCACGACCCGGGCGTGAAAGCCGCTGGCGGAGCGCTCGATGACATTGCCCATTGGGTCGAAGCCGCGATAGCGCAGCCGGGTATATCGCGGCACCAGCCCGCGCATTCCCGGCACTGACAGACACCCTTCCCAGCCTTCTTCGATTTCTTCTCCCAGCGGTTCGAGCACCGGATTGAGCAGCACCGTGTACGGGACCGTCTCGGCGTCCGGGTAACGCGGGTTCGCCCCGACACCAACGATCACGACCTGCATCGACACGCCGATCTGTGGCGCAGCGATTCCGGCGCCGCTTCTGGCGCGCATGGTGTCGTCCCTGTCGCGGATGAGGGCATGTAGTTCCGGCGTATCGAACTGGCCCACCGCCTGCGCCTGCCGCAACAGCAAGGGGTCGCCCATGCGCAGCACCGACCGTACCGCCATGGTCAGCCTCTCTCCACCAGTTTTTCAAGCAGCGAACGCACCTTGCCCATGGCTTCGGTCAGCACCGCCCGAATGACGTCGAGGTGCACTTCGTCGGCACTGTCACCGCGACCAGCGGCCCAGTTGGCGACCACTGCAATCGCGGCGTAGGGCAGGCCGATTTCGCGCGCCAGTGCGGCTTCCGGCATCCCGGTCATTCCCACCATGTCGGCGCCGTCACGCTCGAGCCGGTCGATCTCGGCGGCGGTTTCCAGCCGTGGGCCCTGCGTGGTCGCATAGACTCCCCCCGCGATTACCGGCAGCGCAGCCGCGTGCGCCGCGCCAAGCAGCGCCGCGCGCAAGTCCTCGCTGTACGGATGCGTAAAGTCCACATGAGTCACCGGCTGATCAGCGGTCTCGAAGAACGTGTGCTTGCGGCCGTAGGTGTAATCAATGATCTGCGAAGGCACCGCGATAGCGCCGGGCTTCATGTCGGCGCGAATGCCGCCGACCGAGGCAACCGACACAACCCTGTCTGCATTTTGCGCATGCAGCGCCCAGATGTTGGCTCGATAGTTCACCGAATGCGGGGCGATAGTGTGCCCGTATCCGTGGCGCGCGATGAACACGACGTCGGCGCCGTTGAGCTTTCCGAAGGTCAGTGCGCCGGACGGCTCCCCATAGGGCGTACGTACCACTTCGCGGTGCGTAACCTGCAGGTTGCCAAGTTGCGTCAGTCCGCTGCCACCGATGATTCCCAGCATTTCCGCTAAGCCTTTACTGCGTAGATCGCCGGCAGGTTGCGCCAGGCATCGTTGACATCCATGCCGAAACCGAAAACATAACGGTCGGGCACACTCACGCCGACGAAATCGGCCTGCACGGGCTTCGGCCGACCAATGTCCTTGTCCGCAAGCACGGCGAGCAGAACTTCCGCCGCCCCCTGGCGCTCTAGCCAGGACTTTATTGCCGCCGCAGTGTGTCCCTCGTCGAGAATGTCGTCCAGGACGACAACGGTGCGCGAAGCAACGCTCGAATGCGGCTCGACCCTCCACCGGATCTCGCCACCCCGGGTGGTGCCGCGGTAGCGGGTAACGTGAATGTAGTCGAACTCCAGTGGAAAACCGAGCATCGGCAGCAGCTGTCCGGTGAACACCACACCGCCCCCCATGACCGACAGGACTAGCGGAAGTCGCTCGCCGACCCGTCGTTCGAGTTCGCCCGCAATGTGCGCAACCGCGGCACGTACCTGATCGGCACTGCACACCATCTCCGCCTCGCGCAGCACGCGCCAGGCCTCATCCGGTTGCAGCATCAGGACTGCCGGCGGCGATTACGTTCGCCGACGCCTTCGAGAAAGGCGCGAAAGGCCTCTCCCACCTCGGCGTGACGCATGGCGTACAGCACGTTGGCCTGCAGATAGCCAAGCTTCGCGCCACAATCGTAGCGGGTCCCGTCGAACTCATAGGCGAGCGCGCGCTGCTCACCAAGCAGTGACGCGATGCCGTCGGTAAGCTGGATCTCGCCGCCGCTCCCGGGCGTGAGGCCCTCGAGATGCGAAAAAATCTCGGGTGTCAGAACATAACGCCCAACCACGCCGAGCGTCGAGGGCGCGGTTTCGGGCCGCGGCTTTTCGACGATGCCGGTAATGCGATGCAGGCCCCTTTCGCCCGGCTCGGTCTTCACGATACCGTAGGACACCGTCTCGGTCCGCGGGATGTTCTGTACCGCGATGAGCGAACAGTGCTCCCGGGCAAAGACGTCGACCATCTGCCTGACGACACCGGGGCTGGTGTCAATCAGATCGTCGGCCAGAATGACTGCAAACGGTTCATCCCCTATCACCGCACGCGCGCACAGGATCGCATGTCCGAGACCCAGTGCCTCGGCCTGGCGCACATAGATGCAGCTCACACCTCGCGGAAGGATTCCCCTTGCCTGCTCAAGCAATGCCTCCTTGCCGCGCGCGGCGAGCTCCGCCTCCAACTCGTAGGCCTTGTCGAAGTGATCTTCAATTGCCCGCTTGTTGCGCCCGGTCACCAACACCATCTGCGTGATTCCGGCCTCCACCGCCTCCTCGACTGCATACTGAATCAGCGGCTTGTCGACGATCGGCAGCATCTCCTTTGGACTCGCCTTGGTCACCGGCAGGAACCGGGAGCCAAGGCCTGCGACGGGGAATACCGCTTTGGTGACTGTTCTCAAAACGCCCTCGATGAATTCCTGTTATCTCGTTGCCGTGAGCAATTCTAGCAATCCCGCCTCATCGAGCACAGGCACCCCAAGTTCGAGCGACTTATCGAGCTTGCTGCCTGGCTCGGCGCCCGCTACCACGAAATCGGTCTTCCTGGATACGCTGCCGGCGACTTTTCCGCCAGCGGCCTCGATGCGCTGCCTGGCTTCGTCGCGGGTCATTCCCGGGAGCGTGCCGGTGAGCACGAACGTCTTGCCGGCGAGGTGCGCGCTGCGCGCCTGCGCAGGGCCGTCTTCGGCCCACGACACCCCCTCGCGGCGCAAGGCGGCGAGCACCTTGCGGTTGTGCGGTTCTCGGAAGAAAGCGGCGATGCTCGCGGCAACCACCGGCCCCACGTCCGGAACCTCGGCAAGCGCAGTTTCGTCGGCAGACGCCAGTGCGTCCAGGCTTCCGAAATGCCGCGCCAGATCGCGGGCCGTGGCTTCGCCCACGTTCCGGATTCCAAGCGCGTAGATCAGCCGCGCCAGCGTTGTCCCCCGGCTCCGGTCGATTGCCTTCACCAGGTTGGCGGCGGACTTCTCGGCCATGCGCTCGAGACGGGCAAAAGTCTTCGCGTCGAGGCGATACAGATCCGCGGGCGTGGCAACCAGCTGCTGGTCCACCAGCTGGTCTACCAGTTTCTCGCCGAGACCGTCGATATCCATCGCTCGCCGCGAAGCAAAGTGCAGCAGGGCCTGCTTGCGCTGCGCAGGACAGAACAGGCCGGCCGTGCAGCGGGCCACCGCTTCGTCCGGCTGACGCTCGACGCGGGAGCCGCACACCGGGCATTTGCGCGGCATAACGAACGGTCGCGCCGAGGGAGGCCGGCGCTCCTGCAGCACCGCCACGACCTCGGGAATCACGTCGCCCGCGCGCCGCACGGACACGAAGTCGCCGATATAAACGTCTTTGCGTCGGACCTCGTCCTCGTTGTGCAATGTTGCGTTGGTCACGGTGACACCGCCGACCACCACAGGTTTCAGCCGCGCCACCGGGGTCAGCGCGCCGGTGCGGCCGACCTGCACCTCGATGTCGAGCACCTGGGTAGTTGCTTCCTGGGCGGGAAACTTGTGCGCAATCGCAAAGCGCGGCGCCCGCGAAACAAACCCGAGCTCCGCCTGGTCGCGCAACGCATCGACCTTGTACACCACGCCGTCGACATCGTAGGGCAGGCTCAGGCGTGACTCGAGCATCGCCCGGTAATAGCCAATCAGTCCCGCCGCGCCCTGAACCACGCTGCGCTGCCGCGCCACCGGAAAGCGCAGCGATTCCGGGTACGCGAGCTGGCGGCTGTGGCGGTCGCCCGGTACCTCGCCCCCCTCGATCACTCCTATGCCGTACGCAAAAAAGGTCAGACGCCGGTCCGCCGTGATACGCGAGTCCAGTTGCCGCAGCGAACCGGCGGCCGCATTGCGCGGATTCGCGAATTCGCGCTCGCCCCTAGCCCGCTGCGCTTCGTTGAGCCGCTCGAAGTCGCGCCTGAGCATTAGCACCTCTCCGCGCACCTCGAGGCGCGCAGGCACGTGGCCATGCTCGATTCGCAGCGGGATAGCACGGACAGTCTTCAGGTTCGAGGTCACGTCCTCGCCGGTATAACCGTCGCCTCGCGTCGCACCGAAGGCGAAAACGCCATCTTCATAGGTCAGGCTGACCGCCAACCCGTCGAACTTCGGCTCGACCGCATAGTCGACTTCGCTCTCCGTTTCGAGTCCCTCCCTCACTCGCCGGTCGAATGCATCGATTTCCTCGTCGCTGAATGCATTGTTGAGCGAGAGCATTGGGGTCGAATGCTTTACCGAGGCGAATCTGGCGGACGGCGGCGCGCCGACCCGTTGCGTGGGCGAGTCCGGCGTGCGCAGCGCCGGGTGAGCCTCTTCAAGCGCCTGCAGTTCGCGAAACAGACTGTCGTACTCGGCATCCGTCAACGTGGGCGCGTCGTTGACATAATAATCATAGTTCGCCTGCTCGATCGTACGCCGCAGCCGCCGGGCCCGCTCTGCGGCGGTCGCGGCCATTAGGAGAACAGCCGGTTCGCCTCCCGGCTACCGGCGGGAATGCCACGGCGCGCCATCAGTTCGTAAAGCGAACGTAGCTGATTGCGAATCTTGTCCAGTCCGACATCGTTGAGCAGATTGCGGTTGTCGTCCGCCAGCATGCCGTCCAGCGCATCCGCGAACTGGCGACTCGTGGCCACCATCCGGTCGAACGCCCGCACGCCGTCCGCCGTGCGCGGCACATCCAGCAGAAACGTGATGCCGGAAGTGGTGAGCTGGCGCATCTCTGCCACGCGGAAGGGTTTGGCCTCCTGGTTGTCCAGCGTGAACAGCGGCACGCCGCCTTCGCCCGGATACACAAACACGCCGCTGGGCTGCAGCTCCATGCCCTGCGCCTCCGCAAGGGCGCGAATCTGCGTGCCCTGGAACATCTGCCCGGTATGCGCGATCACGCTGATACCGACGATGACGTCGACCGTGCCGCAGAATTCGTCGAGGTCTATCGCCAACTCGGCACCCGCACCCGGGTCCGGCACTTCGGCGATGGCGGCGATGCCGGTGGCTTGCTGTCTGGCGAGGCCCGCAAAGCGCTCGAGCTGATCGAGCGTCGTCGTGCCATTACGATCAACCAGTTGCAGCGCAAGTCGCAGCGAGGTGTACCAGCCGTCGCCGCCGTCGAGCGCCTCCCAGCGCTTCGAGTGATAGTCGTAGCCGTGCAGCGTTACCGGTCGCTGCAAAACCGCCAGCGACTGGCGGATCGACTCGATCTGGTCGGCGGAGATGACCTCCCCGGCCCGCAGTTCGACGACGTAGTCGATCGGCGACGGCTGCTGATCCGCGCCCTCGTGTACCGTGCTGACGGCCTTGGCCTTCGGCTGGGCGGGTGGGGCCGCCGGGGCACGTCGGCCGACTTCCGGGACAACGGCGTCGGCGTCGTCGTGGCCGGTCTCGGCAATCCAGGGATCGGTTCGTTCTAGCGCGCTCGGACAAACCCGCGGCTCGAACAGCGCACCGGATTCCGGAGGCGCAAATCGCCTTTCGCTGCGGCGCCGGAACTCGCGCTCCTGCCACCAGTTGAACACGACCACGCCGGCGACGACTAGCACCCCGAGAATCAGCAGGCCGATCTGCAAGTCACTCATTCGCTCTCCCCGCGCCCTGACCGCCCGGCAGCGCCGGGTCCGGGTATCAGGCCGCCTCCTCGCGCATGCGCAATGCCTCTTCGATATCGACCGCAACCACGCGCGAAACCCCGAGTTCCTGCATGGTCACGCCGACCAACTGTTCCGACATTTCCATTGTGATCTTGTTGTGGGTGATGAACACGAACTGCGTCTGCTCGGCCATGCGTTTGACGAGGTCGCAGAAGCGCGTCGTATTGTTGTCGTCCAGCGGCGCATCGACCTCGTCGAGCAGGCAGAAGGGCGCGGGGTTGAGCTGAAACAACGAGAACACCAGCGACAGTGCGGTCAGTGCCTTTTCCCCGCCCGACAGCAAGTGTATCGAGGCATTGCGCTTGCCCGGCGGCCGCGCGATGACCTGGATACCGGCGTCGAGAATTTCTTCGCCGGTCATCACCAGGCGGGCCTCGCCGCCGCCGAACAGCGCCGGAAACATCCGGCCAAAGTGTTCGTTGACCTGGTCGAAGGTCTGCTGAAGTCGTTCCCGCGTCTCGCGGTCGATCTTGCGGATCGCGGTTTCGAGGGTTTCCACCGCCTCGTTAAGATCCGCCGACTGGGCGTCGAGATACGTCTTGCGCTCCCGCGATGTTCCCAGCTCTTCCAGCGCCGCAAGGTTTACCGCGCCCAGCGCGGCGATCTCCTGGTTGAGCCGTCCGATCTCCGATTGCAAGGCGCCGGCCCTCACCCCCTTGTCCAGTTCGGCAGCAAGCGCAGCCTCGTCGGCCTGCGCCTCGGCGAGCTGCTGGGCGAAATTGTCTTCGGCCAGGCGCGCCTCCTGCTCCTTCAGCCGAAGCTCGTTGATGCGATCCCGCAGCGGCTCTTGCTTGCGCTCGGCAGCCAGGCGCGCCTGCTCGGTTTCTCGCAAGGCCGCTTCGGCGCCTTCCAGCCGGTGAACATCTCCGGCGGCGTCGAGGTGAGGATCG
>ERZ869936.348-NODE-348-length-46628-cov-19.335795_pt1 | contig 46628 bp, 52 predicted proteins | sample MGYA00520876_ERZ869936 | MGnify/ENA primary metagenome ERZ869936 (study PRJEB32218, sample SAMN09650985) | biofilter metagenome | isolation source: enrty point of leading RO module | place: Saudi Arabia: Thuwal, RO plant located on Red Sea | collected 2016-02-17 ... | reverse complement strand
GAGAAAGGCGCCGCCATGGCTGACCAGAAGAGCCTGCTTAAGTCCTTGAAGACGTTCGCTCATTCCATGGGGGGAAGTTACGACATCTCCGAGATGTCTTATCAGTTGAGTGACAGCATCGCCGAGGCCCTTCCGGCAGATGGCGCAGGGGTCTCGGTGGCAAGCGAGGATTCGCGACTCCTGTTCATCACAGCCACCGATGAACGAATCGTGGAAATCGAGAAGATTCAGGAGAAGACTCAGGACGGGCCTTGTGTCGACGCATTCCGGAAGAACTCGCCGGTCGGGGTTTCCGATGTAGACACGGATCCTCGATGGCCCGAATACAGCAGAGCGGCTAGCGCCGCCGGAATCCGGGCGGTCGTGGGGTACCCGCTCGCCTACGACGGTCGTCCCATCGGGTCGATCGATGTCTATGGGCTCGAGCCGAGAGAGTGGACCGACGAGAATCTCGATGTCCTGGGGGTATTTGCTGACATGGCCACGGCATACCTGGTGCGTATGTCCGAGCTCACCGAGGCTCGCCGGCTCGGTGATCAGCTGCAGCGCGCGCTCGACAGTCGTGTCCTGATCGAACAGGCGAAAGGGCTCATCGCGGGCGATCTGGGCATCGGTGTCGATCGAGCTTTCGAGCTCCTGCGAGCCCATGCCCGTAACCACAACATGAAGCTCGCCGAATTGTGCGATGCGATAGTCAACGATGGAGTTCGACTGCCCCAGCCGTGACGGCAGACTTCCTCTTCAGCCATCGAATTCGGGCGGTATGATGCAGCCGGACAACCGCTCTGGACCCCGGCGAATCAGAACGAGTGAAGGAGTGCTTGCGGTGTCGGAGCCCGGGCTGAAGCTCGACATCAAGGATCTTTCGGGCAACGCTGCTGTTCTCGAGCTGTCAGGAGAAATCGACATGCTCACCGCTCCGTTGGTCGAGTCGGCTTTCCGCCACATGGCCGAGCGTGGCTTGACCGACGTGATAGTCGATGCCCGAGACGTGGGCTTCATGGATTCGACCGGCATAAATGCCCTCGCCCAGGGTCGTCAGATCATCTTCGCTCGCGGCAGCAGTGTTTCGCTGGTCGGATCCCGCCCCGTGCGTCGCGTCCTCGACCTGGTGTTCCCCGACAACGAGATCATCGTCAGGTTCGACACCATCGAGGATGCCATCGCGAACCTCGGCCTCGATCATTGAGGGATTGTCCGCACTGAGGGACTGCTCACCCGAGCTACACCCCGGAGCGGGGCTCCTCAGTCGTGGCCGTCCGCGATCCCGGCAAGGGCATCGGCGAGTTCCGCGGGCTTCGACCACATGGGCCAGTGGCTTGTCGGGAGGTCGATGTAGGTGAGATCTCGGAGCAGGGCGAGATCGGCGAGAAAGGTGTAGCCCTCGCTGACGGCATCGCGGTATTGATCGGCGGTGAAGGCCGTTGCGATCACGACCGACTTGACGTCCAACCTCTTTTCGTTGGAAGGGCGCGGCCCGCCGCGAAGTGCTCCCGCAGGCTCGGGAACCGCGCGGCTCTCGAACTCGGCGAGTTTCTCCTCACTGACGCCCTCTAGATTCTCCTCCTCTGAGAGTTTCTCGATACCCGGGAAGGGGAGCTCAACGCCTTCGAAGTCGGGGTCGAGAGGGCCGCTGGCGGCGCCGCTGTCGACATAGACCAAAGCGGCTATGCGCTCAGGCACGCGGTCGGACACCTCGTACCCGACTCCACCCGCACCGCTGTGCACTGCGAGAACGACTTGCCCGTCTGCCGTTTTCACCGCATCGACCACGGCCGAGACGTGATCTTCGAATGTGATCCCGCTGCGGTCCGTGTCCACGGATTCGAGCCCGGGGAGGGTCACTGCGGTTACGGGGTGACCTCGCGACTCGAGATCGGCTGACACTTCGTCCCAGGCCCAGCCGCCAAGCCAGAATCCGGGCACCAGAACGATCGGTTTTTTGCTCATGCCGGCCAACCTATCTCGAGAAGCGGACAGATCCGGTCCTCAATGACGGAAGTGCGTCATGAAGTGACCATGGTGGGGTGGAGGTGAGACACTTCGCCCAACATCCGGAGGGAGAATGCCCAACCAGTTGATATCCGCGTCATGGTCAACCTGGATATTCCGGTGTGTGGCTGGCGGAATCGCTCCCATTCCCACGGGACCGGGTCGAGCCCTAGGAGATGCCCTAAAACCACCGCGTTGGTCCCTGCATGGGCCACCAAGATCACTCTCTTGTCGGGGTCATCAACGGTCCACAGGTGGCGATGCTGCTCGCTCATCGGAGCAATCCCGTGCGCGGCGAGAGTCTCCTCGAGCCCTGCAATGACCCTCTGATGAAAGGCGCGAAAGCTCTCCCCGCCGGGGAGCCCGTCCCACATGTCGTCCATGCTTCGAAGATTCGCGTGCTCGAGTCGCTTCTCGATCTCATCGGCCGGCTCTCCGTCCCACTCCGGCGGGTTCTGGATCTCTCTCAGAAAGTCATAGGCCTCGACCTCCTGGGCCAGCTCGGTGCTGATCGGCTCGGCTGTTTGGACAGAGCGGCTCATGGTCGACACCCACAGCTCATCAACGCGATCCAAAGCGGTAAGTCTGTGGGCGACGCGCTTCGCCTGCTCGCGTCCCAGGTCGGTCAGGTCAGGGTCGTTGCGAGCGATCCTCTCGGGAGTCCAGTCAGGTTGTCCGTGCCGGATCAGAATCAGGTCCATGCAGTCGAGGTTAACGCTCGCGATGAGGAGTCCAGAGAAGGCCCAAGATATGTCGGTGGTGCCTCACCACATGGTTCCCCGACTTGATGGATACCATGCCCCCCGTGACCCGTCCGGCCCTCATCGAGCATCTCGTCGCCAACGCCCTTCGCACCGATGGCCCGTTCACGCTCAGCTCCGGCGTGGAGTCGGACTGGTATCTCGACGCACGACAGACAACCTTCGACGGTATCGGCGCCCGGATAGTCGGAGAATCGGTTCTCGACCGTCTCGATGCTGTCGTGGAGGCAGTAGGCGGCATGACCATGGGAGCCGACCCGATTGCGGTGGCTACGGCCATCGTGGCCGGTGAGAAGGGCCTATCCATGAAGGCTTTCTCGATTCGCAAAAAGCCCAAGTCGCACGGCACCGGTGGCCGGTTGGTTGGGCCGGCGCGCCCTGGCATGAAGGTCGCCATCCTCGAGGACACTACGACCACCGGCTCCGCTGCGGTCGAAGCCATGGAGGTGGCGCAAGGGGAAGGTCTGGACGTCGTCCAGGTCGTCGCTCTCGTTGATCGTTCCAACGGCCGCGCCTCAGAAGTCTTTGCTGACCGGGGGATCCCGTATTCGGCCATCGTCACACCCGTCGACCTCGGCGTTGCGACATGAAGAAGGTCGAGGTGAAGAGATCCGGGTGGCGGATGTGGTGGATGGCCTTGGGAGCCATCCCTCTTCTGGTCATCGGTCTCGATGTCCTCACCAATCGGAGGATCACCAACTGGCTTCGGGAGATCGTGTTCCGGCCCGAAGACACGCAGATCTACGAGCCCCGCGATGTCATCTGGGCATGGGGCCTCACCTTGTTCGCGGGCCTGATAATCCTCTGGGCCTTGAAGGAGCTCTTCATACCGGCTGCAGTGGTGGAAACCCGGCCCGAGGGCCTTGCTCTCAAGCTCCGCGGCCCGTTTCGACCCGTGGACCTGGTTCCGTGGGAGAACATCAAGGACGTGGAGGGCGGTGAGATCGACGACGAGGAAGATGCTCTGCCGCTGTTGGCCGTCGAGGTCAACAACCGCGATGGTCTCCCCGATCACCCTTGGGGAGCACGATGGCTCGACGCGAGAGTTCTCGGGGTGCTGGCGCAAGACTGGCCGACGGGCCCTGACGAGGTGGCGCGCCAGATCGGCGAGTATGCGGTGGCGGCCGCAGAGGAAATACGCAAGAAGAGAGTCTCTTCGGTATGGCGCGAAGAGTGATGGTCGGGGCACATGTCCCCGGTGGCGATCCTCTCGGTGAGGCTGAGGCGCGCGATGCCGACCTGGTCCAGATCTTCTTGTCCAATCCGCAGTCTTGGAAGAAGCCATCGCCGCGCCCGGACGCAACCGAGCTCCGAGAGTCTGAGCTTCCCATCTACGTGCATTCGCCCTACCTCATCAACGTGTGCGCCGACAACAATCGTGTTCGCATCCCGAGCCGCAAGATCCTTCAAGACACTTGCGATGCCGCCAGCGAGATAGGCGCTGAGGCAGTCGTCGTCCACGGCGGCCACGTCACCGGCGAAGGCCCACAAGAGGAGGGGATCGATCGTTGGCGCAAGGCGCTCGACGCCACCGACACCGAAATGAGAATCCTCATCGAGAACACGGCCGGCGGGGACAAGGCCGTTGCCCGGCGGGTCGAGTGGATCGGGAAGCTCTGGGAGGAGATCGGTGGCTACGACGTCGGTTTTGTCCTCGACACCTGCCATTCCTGGGCAGGTGGTGAGCCGTTCGACGAATTGGTCGAGCGCATCCTGGTCCACACGGGAAAGATCGACCTTCTCCACGTGAACGACTCGAAGGACCCCTTCGATTCGAGACGTGATCGGCACGAGAACATCGGCAAAGGCCAGATCCCCACCGATCTCCTCGCCCGAACAATCCTCGATGCCGATGCTCCTGTCGTCGTGGAGACACCTGGCGGGGCGCAAGAACAGGCTGCTGACATCGCCTGGGTCAAGGCCCTGTTCAACTGATCCGCAGTCCATTGGTTAGGGTCTGCCCCGATCTAGGACCGTGGAGGAAGCATGCCTGCTGAGGAGATGCTCAAGAAGTACGCCGAGGTAGCAGTGTCTGTCGGCCTGGGGGTCGAGAAGGGTGATCGGGTGCTGTTGCTCTCACCCATCCAGCTGCCGGAGTTCACCCGCATGCTCGTGGAGACCGCATATGAGGCAGGAGCGGTCTCTGTCGATCTCTTGTGGAAGGACCAGGCAGCCGAGAAGGCGCGGTTCACCCATGGCTCTGCGGCTGCGTCCGATGCCGTCTCAGGCACGTCTCACTTTCGGCTCCTCGCCTATGAAATGGGGGCGTCATACCTGAACGTCTTTGCTGAGGACCCCGCCGGGATGGCCGGAGCTGACACCTCCAAGATTCGTCGTTTTCAGAAGGCCAACGGCGAGTACCTCGAGCCCGAGATGGCAGGCCGCGGAGCTCTCGAGGTCCCGTGGTGCATCATCTCCGCACCGGTCCCCGGGTGGAACAACACGGTCTTCCCCGATTCCGACCCCGAAGCGGCGACGGAGCGAATGTGGGAGGCGATCTTTCGGTCATGCCGGATCGACCGCGATGATCCGGTGGGGGCATGGAGAGACCATCTCTCGGAGCTCAATCGGAGGAAGAAGCACTTGTCCGAGCGTGCCTTCTCCTTGCTCCGCTACGAGGGACCGGGGACCGATCTCGTCCTGGGCCTTCCCGACGGCGCAAAGTGGGAAGGGGGCGGAGTGAGCACGCCGGAAGGCCGGCCTTTCGTGCCGAACCTGCCGACAGAAGAGGTCTTCACGTCACCTCATCGAGAGAAGGGCGATGGCCACATCGCCGCAACGAAGCCCCTCAGCTACTTCGGGGACCTCATCGAGGGTTTCACTTTCGAGGTCTCCGACGGAAGAGTCGTGAGCTCTTCGGCGAACAAGAACGCGGAACTCCTCGAGCAGATTCTCGCCACCGATGACGGGGCGGTCCGATTTGGGGAGGCTGCGATGGTCCCTCAGTCCGGAGCCGTCGCTGCCGAGAAGCTGGTGTGGAACAACGCCCTCTACGACGAGAACGATGCGTGCCACATCGCCCTGGGCCAGTCGTACTCATCCTGTCTCGAGGGTGCTTCGTCCATGACCAAGGAGGAGCAGTCTGAGGCCGGGCTGAATCAGAGCACCGTCCACGTCGACTTTGTCGTCGGTTCGCCCGAGCTCAGTGTCTTTGGAGTCCTGGACGATGGTCAGGAGGAGCCGATCATCTCAAAGGGGGAGTGGGCCTTCGAGGTCTGAAGGTCGACCTTCACTCTTCGATTTCGAAGCCGTTGTCTGCAAGAGCCTTCTTCAACGCAGCCGCCTCCGCGGCGGCCACCGAGAGAGTCAGAACACCCCCGCCGCCGTACTCGGCGTGTCGAATCTGCAGGTCGCGCAAGTCGACCTCGCTCTGCTCCAGGGCTCGTCCGACCAGCCCGATCTCGCCTGGGCGGTCGTAGAGAATCACCCTGACGGCAGCGACAGACGGCCCGAAGCCGGCGCGTGCCTCTCTGGTCTGCTCGAGCCGGTCGTTGATAGACGCCCGATCGCCTGCGGCGATGTCCAACTTCCACCTCTCCAGCAAACCCTGCAGCTGGTTGATGGTGACGGCCATCGCCTTCTGGTTGGCCATGAACACGTCAGTCCACCAGCCCGCCTCTGATCCGGCCACGCGTGTCAGGTCGCGAAAACTCCCGGCACTCAAGTGCAAGGCTTCGGGGTTCTGTTCGGCCATCTCGATCAAGACCGATGCCAGCAAACGGGGCAGATGAGAGACCAGAGCGACTCGTTCATCGTGCTCGGCCGAGCTCATGACGACGGGGCTCGCCCCGAGGTTCGAGACCATGCCCTTGACCAGATCGATATCTTCTTTGCCGGCGGTGTCGTCACATAGAACCCATGTGGCTCCGTGGAATAGATGGGCCGAGGCGTGGTCGGCCCCCGACGATGCGCTACCCGCCATGGGATGTCCGGGGACGAAGCGACGCAGGCCGGCCCCGGCCTCGACCACGGGTCGTTTCACGCTGGCTATGTCAGTGACGACGGCATCCGTGTCCAGATCGCCGAGTGAGTCGATTGTCGCTGATGGAGGCCCCGCCAGGACGAGAACATCTGCATTGTCGAGGTCAGCGGTCGGAGACTCGAGGGCGCGGGAGATGGCGCCACGCTTCAGCGACATCGCCACAGCGGCCGGATCTGGATCCCATCCAAAGACCTCCCAACCGGCATCGACGAGGCCGAGACCGATGGATGCGCCCATCAGACCCGTGCCATGGATCACGACCTTCTTGCTCATCTCTCCACCATCACGCAGCGGGTGAGAGTAGGGGGAGAGTGTCGGGCCGACGAACCTGTGGGGTTGACGGATGGCCAAATTGCAGTGACAATCACGGCGATGGACAAGACGTTGCGCTCCCCGGCCTCCCGGCCCGTTTCCTTCGCAGCGTTTTTCCGCGGCTATTTCGGCGTCTGACGCCGACTACACCCCCTCACCCCCGCCGCACCTATTCCCTTTCCAACCTTCCCCCCTCGACCATGCCCGGAGAACCCACCATGGATGAAGTAAACGAAACAACAGAGTTGGCAGATCAACAGATCGAAAGCCTTCGTGACAACGTAGACAAGATCGACGACTCGATTCTGCAGCTACTCGCCGAGCGCCGGAGGCTGTCTTCTGAGATCGCAGGCGAGAAGCAACGCACCCACAGGCCGTTTCGCGATGAGAGCAGGGAGAACTCCCTCCTCACCAAGCGAATCGAGGCGGCGCGACAGCACGACCTCGATCCCGGCTTCGTCGTGCGGATTTGGGAGCAGATCATCAGTGACTCCGTGAGCTTGCAGCACGAGAGGCTGCAGGGATTGATCAATGGCGGTGCTTCCACGGCGATCGTTGCCCTCCAGGGGATAGAAGGCTCCTACAGCCAGCTCGCAGCCGAGCAGTTCTTCCGGGACAAGCCGGTCGACATCTCCCTTCTCGCATGCACCAAGTTCTCGGACACTGTCGATGCGGTCGAGCACGGCCGTGCCGACGTGGCGATCCTGCCGGTGGAGAACACCACCTCGGGTGGCATCGCGGAGGTCTATGACCTTCTCCTGCACAGCCGTCTGGCGGTCATCGGTGAGGTCAAGTACCGCGTCCGGCATTGCCTTCTCGGCACCGCCGACTCCTCGCTGGACACAATCAAGAGCGTCTACGGCCATCCTCAGGCCGTGACGCAATGCTCCGAGTTCTTGGGCGACCTTCAAGACGTCGAGGTCATCTTCTTCGGCGACACGGCTATGTCCGGACGGAGAATCAAGGCAATGGGGGACCCCGCCGTGGCCGCCATAGCCAGCGAAGAGGCGGCGCGACGTTTCGGCCTTCAGGTGCTGAAACGGGACATCGGCAACCGCAAGGAGAACTTCACGCGGTTCCTGGTGGTCGCTCGGGACCCGATCAGCGTCGATGAGCGAATCCCTTCCAAGACCTCGCTCGTGCTCGCCGTCGGCAACGCGCCCGGCGCGCTGATGGAGGTGCTCGCCGAATTCAGCACCGAAGGCATCCCGTTGGTGAAACTGGAGTCCCGCCCCACGGTCGACAATCCGTGGGAGGAGATGTTCTACCTCGACTTCGACGGGAACGTCGCCGACGAGCGGGTGCAGCGCGCCCTCGACGGGGTGAAGCGGAAGGCAAAATTCGTTCGAGTTCTCGGGTGCTACCCATCCCAGGACCTACGGCCGCAGCGTCGAAACCTCGACGTCGCACCGGACGCTTCGCGTATCCAGGTCAAGTCTCGCTCGAAGGAGCCAGAAGCTGCGCTCAAGCCGTCGGGCTATAAGATCGCCAGCAGGGTGCACAAGGGCGACAACACGGTCATCGAGGTTGGCGACGTCAAGCTCGGTGGCGACGACCTCGTCGTCATCGCCGGCCCGTGTGCCGTCGAGTCGTTCGAGCAGGTCATGACGGCCGCCGCGGCCGTGAAGGCAGCAGGCGCCACGATTCTGAGAGGCGGATGCTTCAAGCCCCGGACTTCTCCCTACAGCTTCCAGGGCCTCGGGTACGAGGGTCTGGAGATGCTGGTCGAGGCGGGTCGAGCCCACGGCATGCCGATCGTGACCGAAGTGCCCGCGCCGGAGGAAGTCGAGAAGATGTCCCAGACGGCAGACATCCTCCAGATCGGGGCGCGCAACATGCAGAACTTCACCCTCCTATCCGAGGTGGGGCGATCGGCACGGCCGGTGATGCTGAAGAGAGGCATGAGCGCGTCGTTGGATGAGCTGCTTCAGGCCGCCGAGTACATCCTGGATGCGGGTAACCAGCAGGTGTTCCTGTGTGAGCGTGGCATTCGCACATTCGAGACCTCGACTCGAAATACCCTCGACGTGGCCGCTGTCCCGGTGCTCCAGAGCCGCACGCACCTCCCGGTGATCGTTGACCCCTCCCATGCCGCCGGAGACCGCAAGCTGGTGACGCCGTTGGCCCTCGCGGGTCAGGCGGCGGGTGCTCACGGGATCATGGTTGAAGTCCACCCCAATCCTGCTGAGGCGTTGAGCGATGGTCCCCAGGCGCTCGACCTGGACGACTTCGCCAACCTCATGGAGCTCATGGTCGGCTCCAGGTGAACCGGCCGTAGCGGGAGTGCAGAAGGTGGCTTTCCTCCCGCCACCCTCTTCACTCCCGCCGTCGGATCAGGGAGCGACGTCCGTGAAGACCTGGATCGTCCCGGAGTAGTTCGACACCCACACCTCTCTGTTGGCGGCGTCGTAAGTGATACCGATCGGGTTGGCATTTGTCGGGAGCTCCGCCAGCTCGACCATGTCCTCGGTTCGCACCTTGCTCATGGTGTTGGAGTTGTAGTTGACGACGTAGAGGGCCGTTCCGTCGTCGCTGATGTCCATGCTGCGAGGCGCCGCTCCGGTGGCAACCTTCGCCAATACCTCACCGGTGCCGAGATCGAGTTTGGCGAGTCGGCCCTCGCCATTCAACGAGACGTACAGCGTCGCACCGTCCGGGCTGAGAACCAGGTGGCGCGGATTGCTGCCCACGCCTTCTATGTAGGTGGTCTCGAAAGTCGTGAGGTCGATAACAGCGATGTCTCGAGATCCCATGACGGCAACGTAAGCGGTGCTCGAGTCGGGGCTGATCGCAATGCCCCGTGGGTGACGGCCCACCGGGACCCTCGTCACCTCCCGATTGTCGGTGGTGTCGACGATGGAAACGTCGAAGCCACACCAGTTGGACACCAACAGGAGACGATCGTTGGGCGAGACGGCCAAGAACTTCGGCACCGGCCCCACTCTGATCAAGGCGTCGACCTCGAGGATCCTGGTGTCGATCCGGTAGACGAAGCTGTCGGGCCAGTTTCCCGCGTTACAGCCGTCGCCGGCGGCCTCGCTCAATCCTCCGCCGTACATGCGGTAGTTGGAGACATAGGCGTACGACCCATCGCTGGTGAAGGCAGCCTCCACGGGTGAGCCGAGATACTCACCGGGGAAGTCGGTGTGGCCGAAGTCAGAAGGCACGATTCTGTCGTCGATGGTCTTCACCAGCTGGTAGTCACGGTCATAGACGGTGATCGTGTGCCGGTACATCATGTTCTGGGCGAAGTAGAGCCCTGAGTCGTTGGCGACGACCGACTTTGGCGAGATGTCACCGCTGATCGTTTCCGTGGCGACGATCTGACGCTCCGCAGCCGTGAGGCCATCGTCGGGAACCAGTGTCGTCGTCGTAGTCGGCGGCACAGTGGTCGTCGGCACAGTGGTCGTGGTGGTCGTACTCGTGGATGGGGCAGTCGAAGTGGTGGTCTCAGGCGCAGCCTCGGCCAAAGCGGCTGGAGTGGAGGTGCTCACAGCAACATCTGCTCCGGAGCATGCCGTAGCCAGGAGGAGGAAAACGCTGGTCAGAACGGCCGTTCGCCAATAGGCCATGCCACAAGCGTAGGAGGCAATTCCGAACCCGCGGTACCATTGGCGCATGCCCGACAAGGTCACTGTCCCCCTGATTCGCGAGCGAAAGGGCGGTCCTAAGATCACCATGGTCACCGCCTACGACTACCCGGGCGCGGTGATAGCCGACCAGGCCGGTGTCGACATCATCTTGATCGGCGACTCGGTGGCCAACGTCGTTCACGGCATGGATGACACGCTCGGCATGGACATCGACACGATGGTCCTGCACACCCGGGCAGTGCAGCGGGCCAACCCAAACGCCCTCGTCGTCACCGATATGCCATGGCTGAGTTTTCACATCTCCCCGGAAGAGACCGTCCGGAACGCCGGCCGACTCATACGTGAAGGCGGTGCCGAGGCGGTCAAGATCGAAGGCGGGCTGAAGCGAATCCCGATGGTCCAGGCGATTCTCGACGCGGAGATCCCGGTGATGGGCCACGTCGGGCTCACGCCGCAATCGGTCCATGCCATGGGAGGCTTCAAGGTGCAGGGCAAGGCGGTCGAGACCGCCCGAAGTCTCATCGAGGATGCCCGTGCCCTCTCCGAGGTCGGGTGTTTCTCGATCGTGATCGAAGGCGTGCCCGACGTCCTCGGAGAGATCATCACCAAGGAAGTCGATGCGCCAACGATCGGCATCGGAGCCGGGCCCCACACCGACGGCCAGGTGCTCGTGTTTCACGATGTGCTGGGCCTGGGCCAGGGCCGCTACCCCAAGTTCGTGCGCAGCTACGCAAACCTGGCGGAGGGTGCTGTCGAAGCTCTGAAGCGGTATGTCTCTGACGTCGAGTCGGGCTCGTTTCCAGGAGATGAAGAGAGCTATCACGTGACGGACGAGGTCGCAGCCGAGCTGCTGAGAGGCCAGAAGTCCGACTGATCGCTTTCCTGAGCAGTCTCGCGGTGGTCGCCGCGTGCGGTGTTTCCGTTGACTCCACTTCGACCGTTGGCTCGACCCCCACCACCGGCCCGAGCGGTGCGCCCGCCAGCCCATTCTTCGACGGTGAGACGGCAGTCCTCGAAATCGAGGGGGAATCCCTGGTGGTTGCGGTGGCGGATTCCTCGGCGGAGAGGGCCCAGGGTCTCATGGCCATCGAGACACTCGGAGACCTCGACGGGATGCTCTTCATACACGAGTCGGTGGGACCCGTCAGCTACACGATGAGGAACACCCTCATCCCGCTCGACATCTGGTTCATCGATGAGGAAGGCGTGGTAGTTGGAACCAGTGAGATGGTGCCCTGTCCTGGATCCGATTGTGTGTCGTACCCGTCGCCGCAGCCTGTCCTTTGGGTGCTGGAGACGGCTCTCGGCGTGTTCGACTTCCGCGTTGGAAGCAGCGTTGAGGTGATCGCGGAGCCCTGAGAGGGGTCGACTGTGCCTTCGGGCCCAGACTCGTTACAATCCTGTCTGCGTCGGCATCGCGCTTGCCGGCAGCGAAACCCCTGCTCCACCCAGAGAGGTGGGGCCTTCCAAAACGGATGTCCAGAGGAGGTCAAATGCGCGACTATGAACTCATGACGATTCATCGGCCGGAGTTGGCCGAGAATGACGTCGAATCCAAGGTCGGGGAACTCGAGTCTGCTCTTGCGAGCGCCGGTTGCTCCGTGACGGGCAAGGATCTCTGGGGGAAGCGCCGCTTCGCCTACGAGATCGATCACCTCTCCGAGGGCTACTACACAGTGGTCAACTTTCAGGCGGACTCCGATTCGGTCAACACCGTCGACCGAATGCTCTCGCTTTCTGACGAGATCGTGCGTCACAAGATCGTGGGCAAGGACAACTGACTGGAATCGGTCACACCGACGCGGCAAGATCGTGGATGGATGTGACCAGAGGAGATCTCAATGTCGAACAACGTAACGCTTATCGGAAACCTCGTAGATGATCCCGAGCTGAGATTCACCCCGTCGGGCGTAGCCATGGCCAAGATCGCCCTTGCGGTCAATCGACGCTGGCGCGGACAGGATGGCGAATGGCAGGAGCAGACCAGCTTCTTTCGCGGGACAGTGTGGAGAGAGCAAGCAGAGACAGTCGCAGAGTCCCTCCAGAAGGGGACCCGGGTCATCGTGAGCGGCCGGCTGGAACAGCGCCGGTGGGAGACCGATGAGGGCGAGAACCGCTCGGTCGTCGAGATTCAGATCGACGAGATCGGCCCATCGCTTCGCTGGGCGACGGCGACGGTCAACAAGACCACGAGGTCCGATGGCGATTTCGCTGGTGGCGGCGGCGGTGGCGGTCGCAGCGTTCCGCCCGCACCGGTAGCTCGTGACGACTACGGGCCGGACGAGGCCCCGTTCTAAGGAGTTTCATCAATGGGAAGAAAAAGCAACTCGAGTGACAGGAAAGCGGCCAAGGGGCGCCGTCGCGGTGGCCCCGACATGCGTCGCACGCGGACAAAGCCATGTGCTTTCTGTCGCGACCGGTCAATAGAGATCGACTGGAAAGACACGTCCTTGCTGCGCAAGTACATGTCGGATCGCGCCAAAATCCGCGGTCGCCGTGTCACAGGCAATTGCCCCCGGCACCAGCGCGAGGTGGCCACGGCCATCAAGAATGCGCGTGAGATGGCGCTCCTGCCCTACGTTTCGACGCGATGAAGCTGATACTGACTGCAGACGTCGACCCTCTGGGCAAGCGCGGGGACGTGGTGGACGTCAGCGACGGATACGGGCGGAACTACTTGCTACCGCGCAAGAAGGCCGTCAAGGCCAGTGAAGCTGCGCTCGAGCATGCCGAACGCGTCCGCGAGGCACGGATAGAAGCCGAGCAGCGCGCCAAAGAAGAGGCGGAGCGGATCGCAACTCAACTCGTCGGCACCAGGGTCGTCCTGGCGGCTCAGGCCGGAGACGAGGGCCAGCTCTACGGTTCTGTGTCCGTCAGCGATGTCGTAGAAGGCATCCGACGTTTTGCCGGTGTCGAGCTCGAAAAGGGACACGTGGAGATCGGCAAGCCGATCAAGGCCATCGGGCTGCACGAGGTTCAGGTGAACTTGCACCCCGACGTCCAGTTCCCGGTGACCATCGACATCATCCCGGCCTAGGCCTGACCGGCGCCGCGCCGATACCATCGCAGCGTGATCGCGGCGTGATCAAAGGCATCCACCATGTCCAGCTCGCCATGCCGGAGGGCCGGGAGCTCGAGGCGGTCGCGTTCTACAACGGCGTCCTGGGTATCCCGCGCGCTCCGAAGCCGCCAAACCTCGCCGCCCGCGGTGGGGTCTGGTTCGAGCGTGGCGACCTGCGAATCCATCTCGGAGTCGAAGCCGACTTCAGGCCTGCCCGGAAGGCACATCCTGCGTTGATCGCTGACGACCTCTCGAGACTGCGCAAGAGGCTCGAGGGAGCGGGCATAGAAGTCGTCGTTGATGAGCCGCTCGTCGGATTCGACCGGTTCTATGTGAACGATCCGTTCGGCAACCGCATCGAGTTCCTTGCCCCTCTATCGCCCTGAAGCTCGCGAAAACAGGAGACATTTTCGCGATTTAGAGCCGTTTTTCCCATTGGGAAAATCAAGTACCGGTTCAGCTTGGCCTGTGGTCCGTCATCGATCTATGTTGCTCTCCGGACTTCCCCCGCTGTGGCAGTTTCGCTTCCCCGGCGGGGTCCTACGCGTTTAGGGCCCCCCGCGTTTCTGTCACTGGCGGATGCGATCTTGTAGGCGTGAGGACTCAGACATGACGATGACTTCCGACGAAAGGCCCATGCGGCCGGGATATCGGAATCCGCCGCACTCCCGGGAAGCAGAGGAGTCGGTGATCGGCGCCGTTCTCTTGTCGGAGGACGCAGTCAATGACGTCATGGATCAGCTCGATCCTGGCGACTTCTACGTCCCCGCCCACCAGGCGATCTTCGAGGCGATACGCACCCTCTTCGACACCAGCCAGCCCATCGACGTAGTCACGGTGTCTGAAGAGCTTCGTCGTCACGGTGAGCTCGAGAAGGTGGGTGGAGTTCAATATCTCACTCGACTCGTCGATATCGTCCCCTCGACCTCCAACGTCACCTATTACGCCGGCATCGTCGAGGAGCACTCGAAACGTCGCGAGCTGATCAGGGCGGGCGCTGCCGTCACCGAGTTCGCCTTCAATACCGACGAAGAAATCATCAACGTCCTCGACCGATCAGAGCAGGCCGTCCTCTCGGTGGCCGAGAAGCGAGCCTCGCAAACCCTTCTCGAGGTCGGCCCGATGTTCAACGATGTTCTCGAGCACATCGAGCTCCTCGAGCAACAGGGGAGTGAGCTGACCGGCCTGGCTACGGGTTTCATCGACCTCGACAAGAAGCTGGCCGGTATGCAGGCCTCCAACCTCATCGTCATCGCGGCACGGCCGGCGATGGGCAAGTGCCTGAGCGGATCTTCCAGGATCCTCGACCCGACTACTGGTGCTCTGGGTCGGATTGATGAGATGTCAGTGGGAGGCTCGGTCACCTCGCTTTCTCCCCAATTGGGACTCGATGCCCGCTCCGTTGAGGATTGGATTCCTCAGGGAGTTCAGGAGACATATCGAGTGACCACGAGGTTGGGCCGGTCCGTAACGGCCACTGCGAATCACCCGTTTCGGACTTTCGGTGGCTGGACCGAGCTCGAAAATCTGACTCCCGGCACCGAGATCGCGATACCGGCGCGACTCGACGTCGCGTCCAAGGGAGAAGAGCTAAGCGATGCGCAAGTTGCGATGCTCGGATACCTGATCGGCGATGGTTGTGTCACCGGAACGACGCCCATGTTCTCGAATGGAAACGCCGAGATCGTCGACGACGTCCGACGTTGGGCTGCGATGATGGGGCTTGGTGTGAGCTCGGATCGAGATGGCCTCGGCTTTCGGATCTACAGCCCCGAGTCGTCCTCGTCGAACCCAAATCCGCTCACGACACTCTTGGCGGAGCTGGGCCTCAAAGGGAAAGGCGCACACTCGAAGTTCGTGCCGGAGCCGATCTTCCGTTCGCCGCCACGTCAGATTGCCTTGTTTCTCAACCGGCTCTACGCATGCGACGGCAGCGCCTGGATTGACAAGGACAACTACCGGATCGAGTACTGCACTGTCTCGGAGCAGCTCGCCGACGACGTCCAGCATCTACTCCTCAGGTTTGGGATCGTCGCCAAGAAGCGCCGGAGAGAGGTGAAGTACAAAGGCGGAACGCGTACCGCCTTCGATGTTTCATTCCAGGATCCTGACAACGTGGAGCGCTTCATTGGCCACATCGGGATCTACTCGAAGATGGAGCGGGTTGTCGATGTTCTTCAGATGGCATTGAACCGCAAGGTGAATGCTCCTGCGCATGAGCTCTTACCAATGGAAGCCTGGAGTCTGGTCCTCTCGGAGAAGGGTGAGAGAAGCTGGGCCGAAGTGTCCGAGGCCACCGGCCGGCCACGGAACCACAACTGGCATGTCGGCAAGCGCCGTCTCTCGAAGCGTCTGATGAGAGAGCTGGCGAAAGCGATGTCTTCCGGTCTTCTCATGGAACTCGCTGATTCCGAAATCGTGTGGGATCCCATTGTCAGTATCGAGCCGGTCGGCCCGCTTCCGACCTACGACCTGACGATCGCCGACACACACAACTTCGTGGCAAACGACATCGTCGTCCACAACAGCTCCTTGGCAATGAACATCACCACGAACGCCGCCATCGCGGGTGAGTCCGTGGCGATCTTCTCCTTGGAGATGTCCAAAGAGGAGATCGTCCAACGCATCCTGTCCTCGGTCGGAAAGGTCGACTCGATGAAGCTTCGATCGGGTCAGCTCGGACCGTTGTGGCAGAAGGTCGTAGATGCCGCCGGGAAGATGTACCAGGCCCCGATCTACATCGATGATTCCCCGATCGTGACCATCACTGACATCCGGGCAAAGTGCAGGCGGTTGAAGCGAAAGAAGGGCCTCTCCCTCGTCGTGGTCGACTACATCCAGCTCATGGAGGCATCCGGCCGGGAGAACCGCCAGCAGGAGATAGCCCAGATCAGCCGGTCACTCAAGAACCTAGCGAGGGAGCTGGAGGTGCCAGTGATAGCGCTGTCGCAGTTGAACCGGTCGCTCGAGTCACGGGAGGACAAGCGGCCGCGGCTCTCCGACCTCCGCGAGAGCGGCAGCATCGAACAGGACGCCGACGTCGTCATGTTCATCTACCGCGACGAGTACTACCACCCTGAGAACCACGAGAACCGGGGCATCGCCGAAGTGATCGTCGCCAAGCACCGAGCCGGCTCGACCGGGCCGGTGCGACTCACCTTCCAGCCCGAGTTCACGCGTTTCGCCAACCTGGGCCGCGACGTCACCTGAGCCCTCGATCGAAACGTCCGGGCGACACCGTCCACGCCGGCTGATCGTCGAATGTGACCCAGGACGAGCGGCAACCCGAGGGCTGCCGCTGGAGGGGTACTGCTTGCCCGAAGAGCTAAATGCTCCACGAGGGGGACTCGATTACGGGAGCAAGTACTTGCTTTGAGTATTCACGAACAGGGCACCCGCTGTCCACAGGTTTTCGCCCATTTTTGAATCCACACGATCGCGCTAGACAGAACTAGCCACCTGACAGCTGTCTAACTTGGATCGTGCAGTGAGAGGCAGATCGGGATCCTCCAGGAAGGCCCTGGGTGCGGCCGTGGCCGTGCTCACCGCCCACAATCTCATACAAAACAGCATCTTCAACGAACGCGGCTACGTCGTTTCCAATCTGCTCGTCACCGCCGGCCTCGTGGGCCTGGCCCGATCCCAGGGGCTGAGCTTGGACGAAATCGGCATCGCCCCCGGTGACTTGCCGAAGACCGGAGTCGTGGCGGCCGGAATGGCGTCCGCCGGCGTAGCAGTCGTCCTGGCCAGTCGCCGATCGCCCCGGCCTCTTCTGAGCGATAGACGCGCCGTGTCCGGTTCAAGCGCAGAGGTGGCGAGGCGCGCACTGGTCAGATTCCCGCTCGGAACTGCGCTGTTCGAGGAAGTGGCCTTTCGTGGGGTGCTCCCTGAGCTCCTGGAGAGGGCGGGCTCAACGCGTCCGGACGCGATGTCGGCGGTGCTCTTCGGGTTGTGGCACATCATCCCCACCCGGCATGCTCTCCGCATCAACAAGGTGGTGGAGGGCCGGAGGCGCGTGATCCTGACCATCCTCGGCTCCGCCGCGGCCGGTCTTGGAGGCTATGTCCTGAGTCTTGTGAGGCGCTCGACGGGAAGTGTGCTTGCTCCCTGGGTCATCCATGCGACAACCAACTCTGCCGCCTACCTGGCATCCGTTGGCGGTGATGGCAACTGAGTCGATCAGTCCGAGGCGGTCCCGAAGTCTCGATGTGATCGGCTCGCGGTCGGGCCGGTCTGGCCCTGATACTTGGAGCCGAGCTCCGGTGAGCCGTACGGGTACTCAGCGGCAGTCGTCATTTGGTAGAAGCTGATCTGGCCGATCTTCATCCCGGGGTAGATGGCGATTGGGAGCGTGGCCACGTTGGACAACTCGAGCGTGATGTGACCTTCGAACCCCGGGTCGATGAATCCGGCGGTGGAGTGGATGAGGAGACCGAGTCTCCCGAGCGACGACTTGCCCTCAAGTCTGGCCACCACGTCTTCACCGAGCCTCACCCGCTCCAGGGTGGAGCCCAGCACGAACTCACCGGGGTGAAGCATGAACGGATCCTCCCCGTCGACCTCGACGAGTTGGGTGAGGTCGGCCTGAGGAGATCGGGGATCGATCTCGGAATACTTGTGGTTCATGAAGACGCGGAAGCCGTTGGCAACTCGCAGGTCCACCGAAGACGGTTGGACGTAGCTGGGCTCATATGGCTCGATTGCGATCTTCCCGGAGGCGATGGACTCCTTGATCGACCTGTCCGAATAGATCAACACTCACTCCTCGACTTCACGTCGGGGGATGGTAGATGCCGGGATGGAACGGCCCCAGCCGGTCAGATCGACTCGACGTCCTTCCAAAACGTCTCGATTGCGTCCACGGTCAGGGCGGGGCGGTCGAAATGGGGCAGGCCCCTCGTGCCGGGGATTCGCCGAGCAGTCCTGTTTGGCCGGTCTGCAACGAACTCGGGGAGGTACGCAAAGTCGGTATACGCGTCCTCGTCATAGAGAACGAGCGTGGGAACCATCAGAGGCTGATAAAGCTCACTGAGCGCGTCGGGGGTGAACAGTTCACCCCGGATGAAGGCCAGAGGAGCATGACGGGCGTCGGGCTGTCGTGCCGTGAGGCCGGCAAATGCCGCCAGGCCCGGGTCTACCGTCGTCGCAAACGACCGGGAGAGGAAGTAGCGAATCGACCAGTCCGATGCGAGTAGATCGAACAATCCCTGACCCACGAGACTGTTCTCAGTGATGGTTTCGAACCATCCCGAAGACCGGGGCTCGACCATGCTCCCTGACCCCATGCCGGTGGGAGAGATCATCGTGAGCGAGGCGACCCGATCGGGTCGGATACGGGCGGCGCGGGCGGCAAACTCGCCGCTCAACGAGAGGGTGATCAAGTGAACAGGCTCGTCGAACGTGTCGAGAACTGCGGCGATCGCATCTGCCATCAATTCCGGGGAGTACTGCCTGTCGGAGCGGTCTGAGTGACCAAAACCGGGCAGATCCACCGAGACAACGAACCGATCGCGCTCCAGTCTCTGAAAGAGGGGGGCCATTTCGTACGAAGAAGCTGCGGCATTGACCGAGTGGATCAGGACAACAGGAGTTGTATCGCTGCGATCGGTGTGGACCTGCGTCTCGTGTACGACCAATTCACCGGCCTCCAAGGTCACGAGTCGGTTTGGCCGGGACGCAAAGGGGTCGGGCAGTGGGGGCTCGTCCCGGTCACGTATCGCCGAATATGCGAGCCAGCCAACGGTGGAGGCCGCCAGAAGCGGGGGCAACCTGCGGATCAGCCCGAATGTTCCTTTGGTCGTAGCAGTGAGGAGGCTCATGTGCGCTCAATACCCCCTGACACGACTTGGAAAACGCCCTGGACTTGCCTCTGGAGCGGGTGAAGGGAATCGAACCCTCGCCGTCAGCTTGGGAAGCTGAAGTTCTACCATTGAACTACACCCGCGAAGACTTCAATCGTAACAAAGGATTGGCGTCAAACCACAGGTCAGCTCACCAGGCTGACAACCCCCCAGACGGTCATGAGGACACCCACGACCATGAGGAATGCCACACGACCGGGGCGGTAGGTGGCCTCTTCAACACCTTCGGGGGTCTCCCCACGTCGGTTCTTCCACCAGGCCAGGCCGTTACCGATGAGCAGGGCCAGTCCCAGGCCGATGATCAATTCGGGGAGCAGGTCGTCGATTCCCAGGAGCTCGGACACGGGTAGAACGCTAACGGCGAATAGGCTCCAACCATGATCTCAGAAGCGACGGCGTCCGCGCCTGCGAGCAGCGCCAATCTCGGCCCTGCATTCGACGCAATGGCGCTGGCTTTGGAGATTCGGTGCCGGGTGACGGCCGCCCCGGCTGACGAGTGGTCGGTGCAACACGTCGGCGAGCACAAGCCTGACCAATCCGAGTCGGACGCTGTTTTGATCGCAGCACGAATCGCGGTAGGCGACGACAGCCCTTTGCGGCTCATCGTCGACAACTCGATCCCGATCGGCAAAGGGCTCGGATCGTCTTCGGCAGCTTTCACGGCCGGTGCAGCAGCAGCGTTGCGGGCGAGAGGCAACGAGCCATCGCCCGACCACGTCTTCAGGGTGGCGGCAGACCTCGAGGGCCACGACGACAACGTGGCGGCGGCGGTATATGGCGGCCTCGTGCTCGTTCCTGCCGAAGGCCCTCCGAGACGATTGCCTGTTCATCCTTCGCTTCAGCCCGTGATCGCCGTTCCCTCGAGCACGTTGTCGACGAAGAAGGCCCGGTCCGCCCTCCCGAGCAGCTATTCCAGAGCAGCAACGATTCGAAGCCTCGCCCGAGTTTCGGCCCTGACTGCCGGCCTGATAACTGCTGATCCTGAGCTTCTGGCCGCAGCGCACGGCGATGAGATCCACGAACTGGCCAGAGCAGGGATGTCTCCAGAAGTGGAGCGGATCGTCGCCTTGGCAAGGAGCTCGGGCGCTCTCCACGCCGCCCGTTCCGGGGCCGGCCCTGCAGTTCTTGCCCTGGTCACCGGGGACCGGGCCCAGGACGTCGCGTCTGCCTTCAAGGAAGCTGGTCTCGATCCGGTCCAGCCTGGAGTAGCAACGACGGGACTCGTCTGAACTAAGACCTGTTCGGTGACAGAATCACCGCGAATCCGGACATAGACAGACTCAGATCGTGCCCCTGCCCACAAATCTCCGCGCCCGGCGGTTCGAGAGCGTCGTTGACGTTGTATTCGAGCCCCTACAGAGGTATTTCCTTCGTCGCGCCCGGGCTGACGAGGTCGACGACCTTCTCTCCGAGACGCTGCTCGTGGTTTGGCGTCGCCTTGACGAGGTGCCGACTCAGAACACCCTCCCTTGGTGCTATGGCGTTGCCCGTAATGTCCTGAGCAATCACCGAAGGTCGGAAGGACGCCGGCTTCGTGTCGTAGAGAGACTCGAAGCGGAACCGTGGCGCGGTAGCGTCGGAGATGCAGGTGGGGCATCGGACGACCCTGCGCTCGAGCAGGCCCTCCTCGAGCTCGGCGAAGAAGATCGGGAGCTCGTCCGCCTCTGGGCCTGGGAGCAACTCGAGCCTCGCGAGATCGCCGTCGTCCTCGGCGCCACGGCAAATGCCGTCAGCCTCAAGCTGGGCCGGGTCAAACAAAAGATCTCTTCGAGTTTGGAACGACAGAACCGGGAGCCATCTGGACACATACCGCTTGGAAACCCGGAACAACACGTTGGTGAGATGTGATGGATGATCGAGAACTGAGAAATCGACTTCAACTAATCGATCCACTGTCCTCCGGTGTCGAAGTCAGGTCAGTGACGGACAAGTCGTCACAGCAGATATTGGAGAAGATCATGGATCATGCAGTGAGAGGGCCGGAGAACCGGCCGATGCAGTACTTCATCGGTATTGCGGCGGTCCTGGCCCTGGTGATTGGAGGCTATGCCGTATTCGGCGGTGGGACGGCCACTGGTGAGCCGATGGAGCTGACATTGGGCGGTGACGCCTTTGCCAGCTGCCTTGCGCCGGAAGCGGAGCACCTTCGTAACGTCCCGGTGGCGTTTGCGGGAATCGCTACCTCTGTCGAAGGTGAGACGGTCGTCCTTTCGGTCGACGAGTGGTATGCCGGGGGTGACTCGGCAACCGTCGAGCTGTTCGCTCCGGAGGGCCTCGAGGCGCTCATCGGTGGCATCGACTTCGAGGTCGGGTCGGAATACCTGATCTCCGCCGAGAATGGCACCGTGAACTATTGCGGTCTCAGCGGTGAGGCGACCCCTGAGCTTCAGGCGATGTACGACGAGGCCTTCGGCGGCTGAGTCAGCGAGATCAGGAACACGAACGGGCCCCCGGCTTCGGGGGCCTGTTCTCATAGCGAGTCAATGTCTCACTGCATACGCGATTTGGCTGAAAGGCCACATCTCTCGCAGCCAGTCATCCAGGCTCTCCCGGACGATTGTGTCCATCGCTGCTCTGCTCTCCCGGACCCATGAGCGCACGTTCGCAGAGTCGGATGTCTCGCCGGGATAGATGTAGACGCATCCGATCACCTCGTCGCCGTCGAGTATCGAGTAGGTGAACGACTTCCGCTCTTCGAACTCTCGGGCATGCATTTCCATGTCGGCAAGGTTCTCCTCGAGCGACATCGGCGCCGGCCAGCTGCGAAAGTTCATGCCGGGTGACGAGCGGATGTGTTCGATGCTCGACATCCACGCCTCGTGGTCGCGCTCGTTGTGCTCCGGCCCCAGAGGCTCGAGGTGGAACCCTGGCCCAAAGAACTGACGGGGGACCTCGAAGTCATCAGGGATGAAACTCGTTGACATAGGCAAGATCCTATTGGCGACCTGAGGGATCTCGACCTGTGGCCAGCCGCTGCATCCTTCGTTCAATGAGCCTTCGATCTGTATCTGTGGGAGCCAATTGGATAGCTCGTGTGAAGGCGGCCTCCGCTTCATCGACGCGGCCCAGCTTCTCGAGGGTCACCCCTCGGGTCGAGTGGAGAATGTGATAGTCGGTCAGGTCGTCGGCAACCTCCTCAACAAGTTTCATGGCCGCTTCCGGCCCATCCGCCTCGCCGACCGCAATCGCTCGGTTCAAGGAGACGATCGGGTTGGGCAGGATGGAGAGCAGTTGGTCATAGAGAGCCACGATCTGTGGCCAATCGGTGTGCTCGAAGTGCTGTGTCGAGCAGTGGACAGCCTGTATTGCGGCCTGGATCTGAAAGGGTCCGGGCTGGTTGCGACGAAGACATGCCCTGACCAGCCCCGTCCCTTGCTCGATGAGGTCGATGTCCCACACCGAACGGTCTTGGTCGGCGAGGAGAACGGGCTCGCCGTCGACGAAACGCGCCGGTATTCGCGACTCGTTGAGGAGTAGCAATGCGAGAAGACCTGCCACCTCGGGCTCGTCGGGCATCAACTCGACCAGGGACCGAGCCAGCCGGATCGCCTCCGCTCGGAGGGGGGCGCGGAGTTCGTCATCCGCTCCTGTGTTGTAGATGAGGTAGACCACAGTGAGAACCGAGCGAAGCCTTTCCGGCAGATCGTGCTCCGCCGGAACGCGATATGGGATGCCCGCGGCTTTGATCTTGTATTTCGCTCGCACCAATCGCTTTGCCATTGCCGCTTCGCTGACCAGGAAGGAGCGCGCTATCTCGGGCACACTCAAACCGCCAAGCAGGCGGAGGGTGAGGGCAACCCGGTGCTCGACTCGCATCGAGGGGTGACAGCATGTGAATACCAGACGGAGCCTGTCATCTTCCACCGGTCCGCTCTCCTCGGGCTCTGTGATGTCCACTGCAGGTCGCTGGGTGTCGAGTTCCCGTTCCAACTCCCGGCCCCTGCCGGCGCGACGTAGCTGGTCGATAGCCCGGTTGCGCGCCGCAGTCACGATCCAACCGACTGGGTTGGGTGGGAGCCCATCTAACTTCCACTTCTCGCTGGCCACGACGAAAGCATCCTGGACAGCGTCTTCGGCAATGGTGATATCGCCGAAGTGCCTTATCAGGGTGGCAACCGCCTGCCCGTGGGCCTCGCGGAAGACCCGCTCCACGTCGGCTACCGCCCCGCGAGGCGAGGGCGCGCCGGTCACTCGTCAGCCATCCGGGCTGGGCATATTGTCGGCGACGCGGCCGGTGGCGGCAAAGGGCCGGACCTCGATCGGGTGCCTGATCGCGTCGACCACTTTCTGGGCCCACTCGAGGGCTTCGTCGAGATCGGTGGCCTCGATGATGTAAAACCCGGCGATGTGTTCCTTGGCCTCGACGAAAGGACCGTCGGTCATCACCGTCTCACCTCCACTCCCTGAGATGACCGTCGCCGAATCCGGCCCGTGCAGCTGGCCGCCAAAGACGAACGTTCCGGCGCTTTCCATCTCGGCTTCCAGGGCGAGGACCCGCGCCATGAATTCCTGCATCTCTTCGGGTGCAGGCGCTCCGGGAACTTCACCCTCGACGGCGAAAGTGGACAACAGGTATTGGCTCATATCTGCGCTCCTAGCGTCAGGCGCGGGTGCTTCCCGCGCTCACCCTAATTACGAACGAGCAAGCCCATATAGGACAGAGTTTCGCCACTTTCTAGACGGGCCTTCGTCGTCGGCTAGGTTCGGTCTCGTACCGATAGGAGGCAAAGTGCCCGGCGGACATGATTATCCGGGACCCGAAGAAGCTCTGGCCCGCTATCACGACGTGGTCGAAGCTTCCAAGACGGAGGCTGTGGTCAAAGGGGCCAAGAACCCCTACACCTCCCGAAACGGGCACATGTTCAGCTTTCTCACATCCGAAGGGATGATGGCGCTCAGACTCTCGGATGAGTTGGGTGAGCAGTTTCAGGATCAGTACGAGAGCGGGCCCGTCATGCAGTACGGAAGTGTGATGCGCGGATATGTATCGGTTCCGGGCGAATTGTTGGAAGACCCCGGCGAGCTGGCCACTTGGTTCGATCGGTCTTGGGAGTGGATCGGTTCCCTCCCTCCCAAGCCCACCAAGAAATAGCGTTGCCGGAGGAAGAGCCCTAGAACGGACCTAACTGCTTCGAGCAGTCTCCGGCAGAGAAGAATTGGCGAGGACAGCCGCGAGATCGGCGATCGAATCCGGCGCCAGATCGTAGAACGCCCACTTTCCCCTCTTCTCTCTGATCAGAAGCCCAGCTTCGGTGAGCACCTTGAGGTGATGGCTCACAGTGGGCTGGCTGATTCCGAGTTGCTCGGGGAAGTCGCAGACGCACATCTCGCCATTCTCGGCGAGAAGATTGAGCAGGCGGAGACGATTGGGCTCTCCCAATGCCTTGAAGGAGTCGGCCAGTTGCTCCGCCGTCGCCAATGGCAATGTCGGTGGCTTGACCTGATCGGTTGAGGATCGATTCGGCTGGTCGGTCAAAGCCGCTCCCTGATGGCTCTGCCGCAGACTACCCGGGTTCGAGTTGCCAACATATTGATCTATGTCGATATATCGACTAGTGTCGATATGAACGAGGACCTCATGTGCCATCGAGGAGGCGAAATGGCAAGGCGATTCGTGCTGGCTCAATCCAACCTCGCCGAGCTGCGGTACCCGCTGGGAAGTCCCGAGATGGAGGAGTTCGAAGCTCAGCTCGACGCCGTCAACCAGCTGGCGGATCGATCACCGGGCTTCATCTGGCGCCAAGAGTTCGATTACGGCGGCGGAGACCGTCCCACGGTCTTTGGACGAGATGATTACCTTTTCACGCTCTCGGTCTGGGCCGATGTGGACAGCCTCTACGACTTCACTTACAGCGGGCAGCACATGGAGATGTTCCGGCAACGGTCGAAGTGGTTCCTACCTGACCCACGGCCCACAACTGTGCTGTGGTGGATCCCGAAAGGGACCTTGCCCACGGTCAACGAAGCCGAGGAGCGATTCTTGAAGATCCGCAGCAGCGGCCCCAGTCAGGAGGCCTTCGGCTTTGGCCGACGCTTCCCACCTCCGGAGGGCTAGATCCTGGTCATGAGGACGCCTGCGTCCCGACCCTTGTCTCCACGTGGCGACCGGCGAGCCGCATTGCCCATACCGCCGCGAACCCGGCTCCGGCTGCGACCACCGCGGCCGCACTCCGCGATCCAGAAAGCGCAACCGCCCCTGAGCCGAGTAGCGGTCCGATCGCTCCAGCGGCGCTTCCGGCAGCTGCAATGGTCCCGCGGCCAACCCCCAATCTCGCAGCCGGGAACAGCTCGACCGAGTTGATCCCCGTCAGCGGCGACATCGATCCGATCCCGAATCCGGCTACGACCGCAAAGAGCACCCCCATGGCGACCGACCCGGCGATGATGACAATCAGGCATCCTGCCGCGATCGCGACAAACGACAGTTGCATGGCACCGTTGGCCCCGAGCCGACCGACGATGGGAGCCAGCGGCAGGCGGCCAAGCAGTTGGGCGATGCTGCGAGCGCCGGCAATAGAAGATGCTGTAGCCAGCGTGAGGCCGGCAGCCGTCATCAAGGGAACCTGATAGACGACCAGAACCGATATCGCAATGCCGGCCAGTCCCACCGCCAGCATGAACCAACGGGCTCCCGGCACAGCCAGGCTCTTCCCGAGTCCGGACAGGAAGGTGATCCGATGTTGTGGGTCGGTGTCGGTGGCAACCGCAACGGCCCCTATCGCAAGCATCGCTCCGGCGGAAGCTGTGATGATCGTCAGGGTGTCTCGCCAGCCCACGAGGTCGATCAGCCAAGCGGTCAGAGGCAGGTAGATCGCTCCTGCGAAGGCTCCCCAAACCGTGAGGGCGGTGATGGAACGTGTTGGGGACGGCCCGCCAACCCGGGCGGCGACGGTTTGCGTCACGTGATAGAAGCCCAGAGCTCCGAATACGCCTCCACCCAACGACGACAACACTGTGAACCCTGTGGCTGTCGAGGCGTTCGCACCGGCCCAGAAGGCAATCGTTCCGAAGATGGCCGCAACCCCGAATACCACCCGGCTGCCCCAGCGATCCAGCGCCCACCCACCAATCATCGAGCCGAGACCCGCTATCCCGGCGCTGACGCTGAATGCGGTGACGATGCCGAGCTCTGACCAGCCAGTGTCGGTCACTATCGGGTCGAGCAGTACACCGAAGCTGTACGTCCAGCAGCCATATACGGCAATGGTGATGAGTCCGAGGATCGCGACCGGTAGGTGTGAGGTTCCCCTTGGGGACGGAGTCGACACAACTCCTCGCCTGCCCGCTACTCGGCGTTCAGCTGGGCCGCAGCTGCAGCTGCTGCGTGTTGGCTTTCAGTACCGCCCTGGAAGTGTGGGGCAACGTGACGAGCGAATAGCTCCCAGCTCGTTCTCGCTGGCTCCGTGCCGGCCCAGTCTCTGGAGGTGAACAAGATCCCTCCAACGCCACCCGACTCCTCCTCAATGGCTTCGATCTTCTCGATCGCGTCGGAAGGCGCGCCGACTATGTGGCGATCGACGAAGCCGTCGAACCACTCATCGGGACCATGGGAGGGCGGCGCCATCCCGTTCACGCCCACATTGAACTCGTATTGCTCGGCGATCGCGCCGTCACGTATCTGGTCAAACGCCTGTTGACGGGTTGGGGCAAGGTGCATCGCATACGAGAGCCTGACCTGATGATGGGATGCTTGTCGCCCCGCGGCTTCCGCACCTCGTTTCAGATGAGCGACCAGGGTGGGCACCCTGTCGGGTAGTGGCCCGGTCAGCACCTGTCCGCCGAGCCGGCCCATCATCTCGACGTTTCTCGGATCCGACGATGCGACGGCGAAGGGCATGTGCGGTTTCGAGTACGGCCCAAGTTGAAGCGTTGCGTTGTGGAGCTCGAACCAATCGGTCTTGACGTCTATCGGCCCGCTTCCCTCGAGAAGTTGGAGGATGGTGTCCATCGCCTGGTCGAAACGCTCGCCGGCCAGCTCCTTGTCGAGACCGAAGACCTTGAGGTCGGAGGGCAGGCCCCCGCCGACGCCAACACCAAAACTCGTTCTGCCCCGGGTCAGATGATCGAGGAGAATCATCCGGTCCAACACGACGAGCGGATTGTGAAGTCCAAGTTGGATCACCCCAGTGCCGAGTCGGATCTTGCTCGTGCGCTGTGCGACGGCAGCGATGAAGACCTCCGGCGAACCGATGTTCTCCCACCCTGTGCTGTGGTGCTCACCCACCCACACCTCGTCGTATCCGAGCTTGTCGAGGCTGACCACGAGGTCGATGTCTCGTTCCAGGGCGACTGTGGGGTTCTCCGTCGGGTGGTGGACGGGCTGGAGGAAGACACCGAATCTCACGGCGTCGTTCTTCCCCTCGAGATGGTTGCTGCTGACTGGCACATCGTGAGGACATTACCAATATATCGATAGATGTCAATATATCGATATGTTGATTTCTCCCGCCTGTTGATCATGGGAAGTATCCATCACATGAGGTCCAGTGGTCCGCTCGGGGTCAAGCCGACTGGAGGTCAGGCGGTCGCCGGCTGGTCGGCTACGCGAGTGATGGCGAAGAGCTCCACTTCGTCTTCGATGCCTCGCATCTTGATCCCACCGATGCTCCTGCTGGTGATGTTGCTCGGCAAGTCGAGCGCTGAGATGACCTCGGCTGAAGCAAGAAACTGATGTTGGAGCTCTTTGCAGGCTTGTTCGATGCGCGCTGCAGTATTCAGCGTGTCGCCGAGAAAGGCGATCTCGTGTTTGATCGTCCCGATCTCGCCGGTGACTACCGGACCGAGGTGCAAGCCCGCCCAGAATTTGGGCTCGACGCCGAAGTCGGATTCGTATCCGGTGCCGGCGGCCTCGAGGCTGTCGGAGATGGCAAAGACGACCTCGACGCAGCGCGCATCGTTGAGCCCCTTGTCCGCGTTCCACGTGAGGATCACCTGGTCACCCACGTACCTGTGTACCTCACCGCGATAGCGCCAGACATTGGCTGTCACGTCAGCGATGAACCGTTTCAGGAAATCGTGATAGCGCAAGTTGCCGAGCTGTTCAGCGATCTGAGTGGATTCGCGAAGGTCGATGAGGAGGAAGACTCGAGTCTCCTGCCGGGGCCGGTGGTACCTGCCGAGAATCAAGCGCACGAGCACCCCCCGACCCAGCAAGCGGTTGACCTGACCGACGAAGTTGCCAACCAACGCGGCGACGAAGCTCACGACGACGACCGTGACAAAGGTCTGGTCCACCAGCTGCGACAGGGATAGTCGAACGATCGTGATCAGTGGCAAGCTGATTCCGGTGACTAGAACCGCCAGCCAGACCAGGCTGCGGGTCAGGAGCACCACCAGGAATGGAGCCTCGCGCCAGCGACGCGGAATCAGTTCGATAGCCCAGCTCACTTCGAAGCCAACGAACCCTATGGAGACGAGGAGGCCGATGACGGCTCCCGCCACCATCGAAGCGCTTGTTCCACCGATGAACCAGCCGATCGCAACCCCGATCAGAACTCCACCAGGGAGCGTGAATGCGAGGATTCGCGCCAGGGTGCGCCATTTCTCCGCCTTGGTCATTTGTCTCCGGGCACCTCGGTTGGTCTTCGTGAAGCGTAGAAGTAACCGAGACACGCGGTCGGCGGAAGCCGCACCTGTGCCCCGGTTGGGCGTGGGCACGATCACTCACAGCCCGGCGACTGGCGCACTCGTCCGGGCCGAACTGGCATTCTGCGTCGTCTTTTGAGGGGGGAGTTCTCGAGGTGTATGAATCGTCCACGGTGTTGCGCCAGACCCTCCTCGGTCGTGCTGGATCCGCAAGAAATCCCCGGTGCGAGTTGACCTAATACCGAATTGGCGCGACGATGTAGTAGGTCTTTCCCCCCGAAATGTGAGGTTTTTTCATGGGATCGCTCGTAAAGAAGCGTCGTAAGAAGATGTCGAAACACAAGTACCGCAAGCGCCTCAAGGCGAACCGCCACAAGCGCAAGTAGTAGTGAAAGGGACCGGCAATTGCCGGTCCCTTTTCCTTTGCCTAGATCTCGAGCGCGAGCCCGACGATCACGAGTCCGAGAACGAGGATCGCCCCTTGGATGATGCCTCTCAGGCGGGGTGACTGACTGCCTGCAGCGGCGGTATGCCAGGCGGCAAGCCCAGCAGCGACCAGCACGAGTGCGATCTTGGTGATCAGCACTCCGGAGAGGTTGAAGGCGATCAGCACCATCCAGGTCCCAGTCACGATGAGGAGCCCCAGCGCTGTCCACGAGATGACGCCGAACCGGCGAGCCATGGCACGGATCACCTCCCGATCGTCCGTCGCCCTACGCACTGCGGGGACCAAACCTGCCAGGACAAGCAATCCACCCACCCACACGGTGGCAGCAATGACGTGGATGTAGAGGAGCACGGTCACGTCAGGGCTCGGATCTCTCTATCGACCGCGTAAGAAGCGCTCGATCTCTTCGACCAGTTCTGGGCCCTCGTCGCCGCGGAGGCTCGTCGCCTCCTGCTCGAGCTGCTCGATGTACTCGGCGAGCTCCTCGTTCTCCTCGATCGCAGCGTCGACGGTCGAGAGGAACTGGCGGCTCGCTGCGGTCAGATCACCGATGTCCAGAGGCACACCAGTGAGGTTGGACGCCTTGACGGCAAGCGCCTCGGTCGCAGGCGGATATTCCTGATTGGACAAATAGTGCGGGACGGCCGCCCAGACCGAGATGACGTCGATGCCCTCCTGGCTCAAAGCCTGGTTCAGGACACCAAGTATCCCGGTGGGGCCGGTGTAGCCGGAGGGGAGCAGGTCGTGGAGTGCCAGCTCGTCGGGCCTGGTCGCCGAACCGACAAGGGGCACGGGCAGTGTGTGTGCCACCTGGCCGACGAAGGCGCCCACTGTGATAGCCCTTCCGACTCCGAGCATCTCGAAGGCTTCGACCAATCCAGAGACAAAGGACTTCCAGCGATAGTGCGGCTCTTCGCCGAGCACGACCACCATGTCTTGCTCCGGTGTCTCGACGGCCCACACTTCGTTTCGGGGCCAGTGGATCGACCGCACACCGGTCGAGTCGAGCGACACAACGGGGCGTCGCACCTGGAAGTCGAAATGCTCGTCGGGGTCGATCGTGGCGATCTTGGTGGCGCTCGGGTGATCCAGGAACCCGGCGACGGCGGTGCTGGCGCTCTCCCCGGCGTCGCCCCAGCCCTCGAAAGCGATCAGGGCCACAGGGTCACTCAGGACCGGATGTTCAATCCATTCCAACCCGGACATATGGTCAACATACTCCGGAGACTCGGGTAGTGAAGCTAAAGATCGGCATCGAAGCGCTTGAGACGGAGGGCATTGAGAACCACAGACACCGAGGAGAATGCCATGGCCCCGGCAGCGATCATCGGGTTGAGCAATCCGGCGGCGGCCAGTGGTATTGCGGCCGTGTTGTAGGCGAAGGCCCAGAATAGGTTTTGCTTGATGGTCCTGAAGGTTGCTGCAGCGAGTTCGATGGCCGCAGGAACCAGCAACGGGTTGTCATTGAGCAGGACGACGTCGCCCGCCTCGACGGCCACCTCGGTCCCTGAGCCGACCGCCACGCCGAGGTCAGCCTGAACCAGGGCTGGTGCGTCGTTGATGCCATCTCCGACGAAGGCAACCTTCAGTCCCTTTGCCTGCAACGCTGCCACCTCGTTGGACTTGTCGCCGGGAAGGACCTCCGCGAACACGTCCTGGATCCCGATTTGCTCGGCGATCGAATGGGCGGTCCTCGCATTGTCTCCGGTGATCATCGCTGTTCGCACACCGTTGCGGCCGAGGCGGTCCATGGCCTCTGCAGATCGCGGGCGGATAGTGTCGGCCACGGCGAGAACCGCTCTGACTTCTCCGTCCCAGGCGGCAAAGAAGCTGGTCCAGGCCTTCTTCTCCCACTCTTCGCGCAATGTCATCTGTTCGCGGCTCGGGGTGAAGCCCTCTCGTTCCATCAGGGAGGGCTTCCCAACGATGACCTCCCGACCGCCTACCGAGCCGCGTACACCCATTCCGCTAAGGGCCTCGACCTCATCGGGGTCGGCGAGGGTGATGTCTCGTTCGTCGGCTCCCAGAGCCACGGCCTTCCCTATTGGGTGTCCCGAGGCGTTCTCCACTGATGCGACCAGCTGGAGAGCCTCTTTCTCGTCACCCCTGGCTTCGAAGGCCACCAACTCCATCGACCCTGTCGTGATGGTGCCCGTCTTGTCGAAGAGAGCGGCGTCTATCGTCGTGGCGCTCTCGAACACCTCTGCCTTCTTGAAGAGGACTCCGATCTCGGCTCCGCGACCGCTACCGGCCATGATTGCCGTTGGAGTGGCGAGGCCGAGAGCGCACGGGCAGGCGATGATGAGGACGGCCACGCCTGCAGAGAAGGCCTCATCAACCGGGTTGCCGATGGCGAGCCACACGGCGATGGTGCCGAGCGCTATGACGATGACCGCCGGCACGAAGATCCCCGCGATACGGTCGGCAAGACGCTGTATCGGAGCCTTGGATCCCTGCGCCTCCTCGACCATCCGCACAATCTGGGAGAGGGCGGTCTCGGACCCGACCTCGGTTGCCTCGACTTCGATGCGACTCTGGAAGTTGACTGTCGCACCGAAGACCTCGTCTCCGGGGCCCTTATCGACAGGCACCGACTCTCCGGTGAGCATCGACTCGTCTATCGATGTCGATCCCACTCTGATCACGCCGTCGGTCGGGATCTTCTCTCCAGGGAACACGACCATGCGATCACCAGGGAGGAGCTGGTCGGCGGGGATCATCTCGAGGCCATCTGGAGTCTCAATACGGGCTTGCTTGGCTCCAAGCTGGAGGAGTCGGTGAATCGCCGTCGACGCTCGGCCTTTCGCCCTTGCCTCGAAGGCGCGCCCCAAGGTGATGAGGGTGATGATCACCCCAGCGGTCTCGAAGAACACCGCTGCGCCTGTAGTCAGGGCCCAAATGGAGTACAGGTAGGCGGCGAGGGAACCCAGTGAGATGAGGGTGTCCATGTTCGCGCTGGCTCGCCGGGCGAGCCTGGCCGCCATGCGGTGATACTGCCATCCGGCGAATGTGACTACCGGTGTGGCGAGGGCCAGTTGGACGATGCGGTTCCAGGTTGTCTCGGGGCCGAGCATCGCCAGAAGCATCAGGGGAAGGCTCAGTGCTGCGGCGAACCAGAATCGCCTCCATTGCCACCGTTCCTCATCCTGGTAGTGCTCCACCATGTCCCGCGGTGAGTCATCCGGATCATGGTGGCTCATCGTGTAGCCGATCTTCCCCACGGCCTCGGTGAAAGCAGCGATGTCGGCATTGCCCTGGGCGCGCACCTGAGCTGTGGCACCTGCCAGGTTCACAGATGCGGCTTCGACGCCTTCCTGGCGTCCGAGCACGCGCTCGACACGCGTGGCACAGGTGGCACAGGTCATGCCGTCGACATCGAACTGGATAGTTCGGGTCGCGGTGGTTTTATCCGAAGACGGCGTAGCCCTGCTCCTCAATCGCGCTCTTGATCGAGTCGAGGTCGACGCGACTCTCGTCGAAGTCGACCGAGACCGTGGCCTCCGAAATTGCGACATCAACGCGATTGATTCCGCTCAGCTCGGACACGGCGCCTTCGATGCTCACTTTGCAGTGGTCGCAGTGAACCTCGGGGACTTGAAGTGTCTTCTGGGTCATATGATGATTGTAGACCTTCCAGTGCGCTGGAAGGTCAAGTAGGATCGTTACGGTGAGAATCGGAGAACTTGCCAGCGAGACCGGTGTCGCCCCCAAGACGATTCGGTTCTACGAGGAGACAGGTGTCCTGCCCGTGCCGCAGAGAGACACCAACGGATACCGCAAATACGCCCCGGATTCCATTGACCGTCTCGAATTCGTGCGTCAGGCTCAGGCGGCAGGCCTGACGCTCAAAGAGATCGCAACAATTCTCGAAATGCGCGACCGCGGTGAAGCGACGTGCCATCACACCCGAGCCTTCCTGGAGGCGCATCTATCCGACGTCGAGGAGCAAATCGCGGAGCTGGAGCGCATGCGCGGACGACTCAGTGTGATGGTGGAGAGGTCTCGGGACCTCGACCCCGCCGAGTGCACCGACCGAAACCGCTGTCAGGCGATACCGGCCGTCTGAGCCAGGCATATCGGAAGAAAAAGGAGGGCCCTGTGGCAGCGGAAGCCACAGGGCCCTCTCGGGTTCGACCGGGAGTTTTGGGGAGGGGGAGCCACTCCCGATCAACCGTTTATTGGGTCTGTTGGAACGCTCGGACGAGCTGAATTATTTCAGGCGTCCTGCTCATCCATGATCTTCCCGCGAACACGTGGGAAGCGAATGGGAGCATGAGCGTGGCAGTACTCGGCCTTGTTGTATTGGGAAAGCCTGGTGTCGCACCCGCCCTTGGCACACACTCGGCCGGTGCTGAATCGCTTGGAAGGACGTGTCACGCCTTTGATGGCCGCCCCTCGGACTGTATCTGTCATTTCTCTACCCTCCTGGTGGGTGGGTTCTCTCTCTGTCTATGTAGAACAAACTTTGGTCGTGCTGGATTCCTCTTGGGGAATTTCGGGATTAGCCCGTCGCTTACCTATTCGTTGTCGATAGGGGTCGGGGACGGGAATTTCTCCCTGGCACAGAACTAAGACGTCGCGGGTGAACGATTGGTTCCCTCCGCTTCTGCCATTCTAGACGATATACCCCCCGGTTTAGCCAATCCAGGGGAGCGAAGTCGGCTTCAGCCGATCCCGAGTTTGTTGAGGAATGACTTGTTGTTGGGCTCCCTGCCGAGGAAATTCTTGAGCATGTCCTTGGCGTCCACCGTCCCACCCTTCTCCAGAACCTCTCGGCGGTAGGCCATGCCGACCTCCGGGTTGGTGGCGCCCTTCTCCTCGAACACAGAGAACATGTCGTCGCCATAGACCTCCGACCACATGTAGCCGTAATAGGCCGCGTCGTATCCGCCCATCAGGTGTCCGAAGGACGACATCGAGAACGTCCCTTCCGGATGAGGGAACAATGAGATTTCTGCGGCGTCTTCGAGAATCTTGACGAGGTCCTTGAAGTCACCTGGCTTGTGGATCTCCTGATCGAGCCAACCAAACTGGAGCTGGCGAAGTTGATGCACCGCGATGTTCAACTGTCGGGCCTCGACGAGCTTGTCCACGAGGGCATCCGGAATCGGCTCGCCTGTCTCGTGGTGGCGTGCGAACGTCTTCAGGACGTCTGAGCGCCATATCCAATGCTGCATGATCTGACTGGGCGCCTCGACGAAATCCCGCTCGACGCTGGTTCCCGAGAACCGGGCCAGCTCCGTCCGCCCCAGGTTCTGGTGGAGGACGTGCCCGAACTCATGGAACAGCGTCTCCACCTCGTTGTGCTGGAGAAGTGACGGTGACGACTTCGTAGGTTTCGTGAAGTTGGCGACCATCGCACAGACAGGGTTCTGATAGGAGCCGTCCTCCAGCCTTCGGCTCAGTATGAGCGGAAACTCCGCTGCGTGGCTGAACTTCCCTTCCCGGGGGAAGAGGTCGAGGTAGAAGTGAGCGAGCTCCTCGCCCATTTCGGTGTCTTTCATGGCAAAGAGCCGCACATCGGGATGCCACGCATCGCTCGCGTCTCGCTCCTCGAAAGTGAGCCCGAAGGTCGATTGGACGAGGTCGAACATGCCCGCGAGCACCTGGTCCAACGGGAAGTAGGCGGCCACCTCGAACGGATCCACCCCGTAGTCGGTCTTCCTCTGCAACGTGTCGAAGTAGCGCCAGTCCCAAACCTGCACCTGGTCGTCGCCGTACTGCTCCTCGAGCAGCTGGCGCATTTCGGCGACGTCTTCAATGCCTTGCTCCGTCAACGGAGGCAGGAGGTTGGAGTAGAAGTCGGCAACCGCCTTGGGGTGCTCGGCCATCCGGTCTTCCAGCTGGTAATGCGCCCAGCTGTCGAGGCCAAAGGCCTGTGCGATCTCGTCCCTGAGTTTGATCGCCTCCTCGAGAATTGGTTTGTTCGCCTCGACGGCCTGGGTGTTGAACTTCCTCGAGAGCTCCTCACGAAGATCCCTTCTCTTCGCGTTCTGGGTGAAGGGGATGATGTGCGGATAGTCGAGGGTGACCTTCATCTTCCCCGACTCCTCATCCACCTCGAGGGAGTCGGCGAAGGAGCGTGGCAGGCCGTCGAGCTCGTCGTGGTCGACCAGGATGTGATCGGACCACTCGTCGATGTTGTTCTGAAATCTCACCCCCAGCTCGACGAGACGCTGAGTCTTCTCTTTCACCGCCGCCCTGACCTCAGGAGCCAGTTGATGGCCGGCACGGCGGAGGTCGCGCAGGAGAAACTCGAGAAAGCGCGCCTTCTCGCCTTCGAGCGCGTTTGCTTCGTCGGTCTCGGCGTACTCCTGGACGGCAGCGTTCAGGTCGTCTCGGAAGATCATCTCGACGCCGAAAGACTCCAGCTTCTCCTGGGCCTCGTTTCCGGCCTTGCGCACTGCGGCATCGGTGTGGACGAAGCCCATGAAGGCGTACTGGGCGAAGGCGTGCGCCAGGATGTCGCCGACCCGGTCGACTGGCATCAGCGTGTTCTCGAACGTCCGGGCGTCCTTGGGCGCTACCGACTCGTCGAGGACGGCGCGGGCCTGTTCGATCGCCTTCTCGGCGCCATCCGAAATCTTCTCTGCGGTGATGTCTGTGTAGGAATACATGCGTCGTGGAACGGTAGTGCGCCCGGCTCGACTAAAGGCAGGCTCTTTCGGTCAGCCGGGTGCCCGAAAGAGATCCTCCGCCTGGGCCCGGGTGAGGGCCTCTTCGGGGTTGATCCCATGACGGGCCACCGCAGCCTCGATCCCTGTCCTCGGGTCGGGCGGCTCGACCGGGCAGTCGCTGCCGCCGAGCAGTTTGATGCCCGCCTCCGCCATCGAGCGGAAGCGGTAGGCAAGGCGCATCCGGTCCGGACCGAGTCTCTTCTCCAGCCACTCCTCCTCGGATGCGAGGAACGCAGGCTGGACCGAGAGGGTGACCCCGAGATCGGCGAACCGGCGAAGAGTCGAGTCGGTCACCACGGAGGCGTGCTCCACCCGGAGTCGGCCTGGTTCTGCGCCCTGGCCGATCATGTGCTCGTAGAAGTCTGCGACCTCGTCATTCGCCCGGTCACCGATGGCGTGGATGGCAACATCGCCCCCCAACTCGAGGGCGAGACGTGCCATCGACTCGACATGTCCCGGGCGCAGGCGGAGAACACCGAGTTGGTTTGGTTTGTCGAAGAACGGCTCGTACATGGCGGCGGTATGGCCACCCAGGCTTCCGTCGGCGAACTCCTTCCAGCCCCCGAACTGCAGGTTTCCTGGTGCAGCAGCAAGCTGCTCGGCTGCGTTGACGAGTTGGTCCGCTGACTCGGTGATGACAATCACCCCAATGTCTATGGGCAACTCTGGGGCGACTGATATGAGGGTGCTCAGCTCGTTGCCGACTCCGCACCACATGGGCTCGCCTGCGGACACCATTCCCGTGACCGACTCGATGCCGAGCTCCGTGAGAGATTCGAAAGCAGCAACTATCTCGTCTTGGGATGGGCCGGAAGTGTGACTGGAAAGGGCGTCGGACACGACCTGCAATGCCGACTCGCGAAGCACGCCTGTGGGCTCGCCGCTCTCGTCACGGTCGAATGAGCCGCCCTCGGGGTCAGCGGTGGTTCTGTCGACGCCCGCCAGCGCCAGGGCTCTGCTGTTGGCGATCCCTATGTGACCGCAGTAGCGATAGACGAGCACTGGGCGCCTCGACTCGGCCTGATCCAGCACATGGCGGTCGGGAAGGGAGGTCTCTCGCAGCGACTCGTCATTCAGCCGTTGCCCGATCACGGCTCCGTCGGTGCTCGCCGCTGCCCTCTCTATTCGGGAGACGAGGTCTGCGAAGTCGGTGGTGTCACTGAGCTCGAGACCCGTCACCATGCTCACGTACCCGAGCGGATGAAAGTGGTGGTCGTGGAATCTCATCTGAGATGCGCGGGGAAGCCTTCGCTGACGATTGTTCGCAACTCCTCGTGAATCTTGCCATTGGTGGCGACGAACGCCTTCGCCCCGAGATTGTCGTTGCCGCCTTCATGATCCGTGACGTTCCCACCGGCCTCGGTGACCAATAGGACACCGGCCGCCGCATCCCAGGGTTTGATGTCGTACTCCCAATAGCCGTCGTATCGCCCACATGCCACCCAGGCGAGGTCGAGGGCGGCGGAGCCGAGACGTCGTATCCCCTGGGCGCGCTCGAGCACGGCTCCCACTACTTCCAGGTATGTCCGGGCGTGCTTCTGGCGGTCGTATGGGAAGCCGGTGGCCAGCAGTGACTGCCTGATGTCGGATGTTTGCGAGACCGAGATCGACCTTTCATTCAGTGTTGCCCCTTTGCCGAGTCCCGCGACGAACTCCTCCTGCCGCATCACATCGATGACAACCCCTATCAACGGCTGGCCGTCGTCCCAGAGGGCAACCGATACCGAGAACTGAGGGATGCCGTGTACGAAGTTGACCGTGCCATCGAGCGGGTCGATGATCCAGACGCGGCCCGATCGCCAGTCCGCGCCGCCTCCCTCCTCGCCCAGGACGTCGTCGTCTGGAAAGTGTGTGCTGATCGTTGCGCGAATCGCCGTCTCGGCTCGCTCGTCGATCTCCGTGACCGGGTCGACGTCGCCCTTCATCTCGAGGAGGAACTCGGAGAACGCCCCGGAGAGCACCTCCTCGGCGCCGGCTCTTGCCGCGCGCTGCGCTACCCACAGGTCACCTTCCCACATCGACCTGACTTTAAGGTCTAAGCCGGTCGGTCTGAGTACGGTGTCGTCGTGACTCAGGTGCTCGTTGCCCTACTCGGCGGCGCAGTCTCCGCTTTGGCGTTCCCCCGGTTCGGTCCGGGGCTGTTGATCGTTCCCGGTGTGACCCTCTTCATGTGGGCTCTGCGCAGGGCCCGGGGACGGGGCCACGGTGCCGTCATCGGGCTCGTGTTCGGCCTCGTCTTCTTCACCGGTCTCATGTGGTGGTCGATCGAGTTGGGCCTGATCGCTCTGCTTCCGCTGGTCATCGTCCTTTCGCTCTTCCCGGCTGCGCTGGGATGGGGCGTGGGAGGGCACGCCGGCTCACCCCCGTTGGTCTGGTTCGGCTATGCGGTTGGCGGCTGGGCTCTCATGGAGCTGGTCCGCTATCACTTTCCCTTCAGTGGACTGGAGTGGGGGGGCGCGGGTTATGCGTTGTCCGCGTTCGACCCGGTTCGCGCTGCAGCTTCCCTCATTGGGACCTCGGGGTGGACTGTGCTCGTCGTCGTCCTCGCCGCGGCGCTGGTGCTCGCCCTGGAGGGTGAGCGGAGCACGCTGGTGATGGGAGCGCTGGCGGCTCCGTTCGTCATGGTCCTCATCGGCATGATCCTCACGGCTATCACCTCCCTCCCGGATTCAGACCCGATCGAAGTTGCGATCGTCCAGGGATCTACCCCGTGCCCCTACGAGAAGTGCCCGCCCGATGAGAGGCTTCGGACGTACCAACAGCACCTCGAGTTGACGGAGGAGATCGAGCCCGGATCGGCCGACCTCGTGGTTTGGGCCGAGGGGTCGAGCGGGTCGTTCAATGCCGACCCGGTGCAGAACCCTGAGGTCGGCGCAGCCATTGGCGAGGAGGCGGCTCGGATAGGAGCTTGGATCATCGTCGGTACCGACCGTCCCATCAGTGAGGAGAACTGGGTAAACGCCAACGTCGTCTTCTCCCCGGATGGTGAGATCGTCGGTGAGTACCGCAAACAACAAGGCGTGCCTTTCGGCGAGTACATCCCGTTCCGGCCGCTGTTCGACTGGATTCCCGACCTGGAGCAGGTTCCACGCGACATGGTGCCCGGCAACGAGCCGGTGGTCTTCGATACGGGGTTCGCCACGCTCGGCTCGGTGATATCTTTCGAGGGCTCGTTCGCCCGCTACAGCCTCCAACATGTCCGAGCGGGCGCCGATCTCATCGTCATAGCGACCAATGAGGGCTCATACGGTACGACGCCGGCTTCCGATCAGCTGATTGCAATGACGCGGATGCGGGCCGCGGAGCTGGGAGTCCCGGTGGCGCACGCCGCTGTGACCGGGAAGTCGGTCGTGATAGATCAGTCCGGAGATTTCGCCTCGTCGTTCTCCGGGCTTGGCACCCGGGAGATCATCGAAGGCGTCGTCTATCGGGGTAGCAGGACCTTCTACAGCTATGCGGGGGATTGGATGCTCTATGTGTCGGTTGCGCTGGGCCTTCTCGTGGCCTGGCGTCGGCGAAGGCTGTTAGTTTCGCGATGAAGACTTTCGCCGAGGAGGAATCCGCATGTCAGAAGCCCTTGAGAATCTGCTCCAGGAGGACCGCCTTTTTGAAGTAGATGCAGAGTTCGCCGCAAACGCGAACGCGAAGAAGGGGATTCACGACGAGGCGGCCGCGGACTTCAAGTCCTTTTGGCATAAGCAGGCCCTGGACCGAATCACCTGGTACACCGAGCCCACCGAAGTCCTGGACGATTCAAACCCTCCTTTCTACAAGTGGTTCAAGGACGGCGAGCTGAACCTCTCCTACAACTGCCTCGACCGCCATCTGGAAGACCACGGCGATCAGGTCGCCTATCACTGGATCGGCGAGCCCGGTGACACCCGCACCATCACCTATGCCGATCTCCACGCAGAGGTCTGCAAGTTCGCCAACGGCTTGCTCGAGCTGGGATTGGAGAAGGGTGACCGCGTCGCGATCTACATGGGCATGGTGCCGGAACTGCCCATCGCGATGTTGGCCTGTGCCCGTCTCGGGATAGTGCATTCGGTCGTCTTTGGAGGCTTCTCGTCGGAGGCCCTATCCAGCAGGATCCTCGACGCCGACGCACGCGTGGTGATCACCCAAGACGGAGCCTGGCGGGGCGGGAACGTTGTGCCGCTCAAGGAGAACACCGACGTTGCGCTCAACTCGACGCCGGGAGTGGAGAAGGTGGTCGTCGTGAAGCGCACCGACCACGGAGTCGACATGGCAGAAGGACGTGACGTCTGGTGGCATGACCTCGTCGAAGGGAAGTCGACGGAATGCGAGGCTGTGAAGCTGAACGCCGAAGACCCGTTGTACATCCTCTACACCTCGGGCACCACAGGCAAGCCCAAAGGAATCGTCCACACCCAAGGCGGCTACCTGACCGGGGTCACCACCACGCACTCACTGGTGTTCGACATCAAACCCGATGAAGACGTGTACTGGTGCGCTGCCGATATCGGATGGGTGACCGGTCACAGCTACATCGTCTATGGCCCTCTTGCCAACCGGACCACGGGCGTGATGTACGAGGGCGCCCCCAATTACCCGGACTTCGATCGCCTCTGGCAGATCATCGACGACTACGGAGTGACGATCTTCTATACGGCGCCTACCGCCATCAGGGCATTCATGAAGTGGGGCGACGAGCACGTCGACAAGCACGATCTCTCGTCTCTACGGCTGCTCGGCACGGTTGGTGAGCCGATCAACCCCGAGGCGTGGATGTGGTATCACCTCAAGATCGGCCGCGAGAACTGCCCGGTCGTTGACACCTGGTGGCAGACCGAGACCGGGGGAATCATGATCACGCCTCTCCCAGGTGCCGTTCCCACCAAGCCGGGCTCGGCCACAATCCCGTTCCCGGGCATTTCTGCCGATGTCGTCGATGACGATGGCAACTCGGTCCCGCTGGGCGGTGGCGGGTTCCTCACCATCACCGAGCCGTGGCCGTCGATGGCACGCACCATCTATGGCGACGACGACCGTTACGTCGACACGTACTGGTCGCGCTTCGAGGGCAAGTACTTCCCCGGTGACGGATGCAAACGCGACGAAGACGGGTATTACTGGCTGCTCGGTCGCGTCGACGACATCATGCTGGTCTCAGGGCACAACATCTCCACTACCGAGGTCGAATCGGCTCTGGTGAGCCATCCGAGCGTCGCCGAAGCGGCGGTCGTTGGTCGCAAAGACGACCTCACCGGGCAGGCCATTGCTGCCTTCGTGACACTGCGGGGCTCCGTCCAGGGTGACGAGAACCTTCTGTCAGAGCTGCGTGACCATGTGGCAAAGACACTCGGGCCCATCGGCAAGCCAAAGTCGATCGTGTTCACCAACGACCTCCCCAAGACACGCTCCGGGAAGATCATGCGGAGACTCCTGAAGGACATCTCCGAGCACCGTCAATTGGGAGATGTGACCACCCTCGCCAACGCAGACATCGTCCAGGAGATAGCCGACAAGGCATCCACATCGTCCGGGGACTGAGCGTCAGGCGAAGATCGCGGCGACCAGCCACAGCCCTGCGATGAGCAGGCCGAAGCCGAGCTCGATGCCTATGGACATGGCGATTGCGCCGGCGGTCCGCATCGTGGCCGGCCATGCCTCGCCACGTCCTCGTCGGCTCCACTGGACAAAGTAGATCCCGAGAAGGAACCCGATTGGCGCGCCCGCTACCGGGATGGCGAAGAAGCCCACTATCGCCCCGATCGTGGCCACCAGCATCGTGCTCGCCGGAACGCCTGCGGCTTTGAGCCTCTTGCCAGGGACCAGGTACTTGATCACGGTTGCGGCCCCGGCCAAGCCGACCGAGGCAGCGAAGACGACCCAGCCGATTGCCGTTTGCTCGTCGAGAGCCCAGACGAGGACCGCACCAACCACGAGCAAGAGGCCAGGGAGCACGGGCAAGACGATTCCCAGCAACCCGATGAGGATTACCAGCCCGACTACGACCTCACCCGCTGGATTCATGGGCCGAGTATGTCATCCCTGGGGTTGGAACTCCCTCAGAGGCTGGCAGCCAGCTCCGACACTGCGTCCTTGCCGTCTTCGAGGATGGGCTCGCCATGACCCACGAGGACGATGTCGAAGTCGAGTCCTGCCATCTTGCGAACCGACTCGTCCGCAAGGCTCAGGTCCTCGGTGAAGTCCGGGTCGGCCGAAGCGGAGTTGAGGGAGCCGCCCCGGGTGTTCAGGGCGTCCCCGGCGACCAGGATCCCGGCAGCAGGGTCGAGAACTGCGATGTGCCCCGGCGTATGGCCTGGCGTCTCGATGATCTCCATGTCGAAGACCATGTCGTTGTCGCCGACCGCAATTGGCTGATTCCCGGGGACGCCACCGATCGCAGCCGCATCTCCCGCCCCGACATAGAGCGAGGCTCCGGCGGCGAGCGCGGCGATCGCAGGCAAGCTGCCGGCGTGGTCGGGGTGTTTGTGGGTGACGACGACGTCGGACACGGCATCCCAACCCAGGCCGATGTCGCCCAGCGCCGCCTCGATGTTCGACTCCGACCCGGATAGGCCGGTGTCGACCACGGCCGCGGCGCCGTTGCGGTAGAGGATGTAGGCCGAGACGAAGCCGAGATTGACCCTCGCCCAGTTGGTCGTGGCCGTGGAAGGTGGCGTGGTCTCAGCCGTCGTGCTCGACGTGCCCGTGGTTGTCGTCGTCGACGTCCCGTTGGTCGTGGTTGTCGAGTCGGAGGGAACTGTGGTCGAGGCGGGATCCTCTGATGTGCAAGCAGCGCCGAATACGACGATTGCCAGGCCCGCCTTTCCCATGTCCTTGATGGCGGCACGGCGGCTCATCGGGCGCAGGAGCTCCATGACGGCCAGCCTACCGATGGCCTTTGGGAAGGGCATTCGGAAGATATCGTGGACCCATGCGTGAGCAGACCACCGGGAGCGAGCTGCAAGCGAGGCTGCGGAGCAGCAGTGGTGTCATCGCGCGCATCAGCTTCGGGCTTCTCGGATTGCTTCTCGGTGTCTTCCTCATCGTCCTGGCCATCTACGTCCGTGTGGCCGAAGAGGTTCTTGCTGATTTGCTCGAGATACCTGATCGGTCGACGGCTGTCTCCTTCGGGTTCGGCATCCTGGGAATCGTGGTCATCGGGACGACTGCTCTGGCGGCGCTGCGGCCTTCACGGGCGACCCTCGCGGTTGGAGGCGGGGTGTTCCTGGGAGCGGCGGTGCTCACCTGGATCGTCTTCGTCTGAGCGGACAGAGTCACGGCTGGTGGATGATCCGGCGTATGTGCACCGGGTTGTTGTTCGGGCCGTCGGCATGGTTGAAGTAGAGCGCTCCATCGGGCCCGACCGTGATGGCGTTGGGCCTCCCGAACGAGGACTCGAGCCCCCGGCCGTCGGCGTCTCCGGGTTGGGTGTTGCCAGCGACGATCTCGACCTCGCCGGTCTCCACGTCGTATCGGTAGACCACGAATATGCCCCGACTGGTGACAAAGAGGGAGCCGTCCAGGTAGGCCACGTGTGATGTCTGCCAAGGGAACTCGTGGAGCTTGGTGACCTCCCCTTCCTGTGTCACCGAGAACAGCCCTCCGTCCCGGTGGTTTGCCACGTAGATGGTGCCGTCGGGCCCGATTGTCATGCCGTTGATTCCATCGAACTCGGGATGCTCTGCCCAGTCAGTCATGGTGCCGTCGGGAGTAATCCTGTGAATGATTCCCGTGTTGTACGCCTCTACGAATACCGTCCCGTCCTCGAGGGCGACGATCCCCGTTGGGCCACCAATCCCTTCGGCGAAGAGCTCCGCCGTCCCGTCCTCTCCGATGACAAACACATTCCCGCTCCCGTAGCTGCTCTGATAGAGCCTGCCGTCAGCACCAAACGTCGTCATCGTGAGAGCGTCCATTCCGTCGGATTGCGAGAAGGCCTCGACGGTGCCGTCTGGTTGGATTCGGTAAACCGTGTTGCCATCGTGGCCGGAGTATCCGAAGTCGGCTTGATACATCACCCCGTCTTCATCGATCGCCAGCCCACCGGTGCCACTGTCGATGTCCCGGACGACCGTCTCGACGACGTACTCGTCGGAGAAGGTGTAACCCAGCTCCAGCAGGTACTCGAGCTCGGCGCTGACAGTCGTCGTTGTCTCGGCCTGCTCGGTGGTCGTGGTCGCCTCTGCGGTGGTAGTTGTCGCCTCGCCGGTCGTGGTGGTCGTAGGCTGCGTCGTGGTCACAGCCTGGTCAGTCCCACATGCGGCGACGATGAGGGAGATAGTCGAAAGGAAGGCTATGAAGGTCAGGGGTCTCTTGTTCATCACCAGATATATGCTACGACCTCGTAGTATCGTGTCATGAGCCCGGACAATCGTGAGCGGGTGCGGATAGGGCTCCTCTTCCAGATCTTCAGGACGAACGAGATGAGCGCGAAACTCGTCACCCGAGCCCTCGAGCCGACCGGTCTGCGTGGTGACGACTATGCGGTCTACAGCTATCTCCTCCACGGCCCGATGACCCTCACCGATCTCGCCGATGGAACGGGCCTTCCCCTCACCACCGCAGCCGGGTACGTCAAGCGGTTTGAGGAGAAGGGCCATATCGTCAAAGTGCCCAATCCGGCCGACGGCCGCAGCTATCTCCTCAGCCTCACCGAGGCTTGTCGCGACTGGATCCTCGACGTGGCCAGGATCTTCACCAAGACCATCAACCATCTCGATGCGGTCATGGAGGCCGAAGGCGTCGATGCTGCAGAGCTGGTCGACCAACTCCAACGGGTCCAGGACCTCATCGATCGAGCCCTGGACGATCTCGACAACCCGCGACGCGGCTGATCGGCGGCCCGGCGCGTCCGCAGTTCGGGGTGTAAGTTTGCGCCATGGCTACCAAGTACACCCTCGCAGAGTCCGACCTGCCCACGCACTGGTACAACATCGTGGCCGATATCCCGGTCCCACCGCCGCCGGTCCTTCATCCGGGGACTCATGAGCCGGTAGGCCCCGACGACCTGGCGCCTCTCTTCCCCATGGACCTCATCATGCAGGAGGTCTCAGCGGAGCGGTTCATTGAGATTCCCGACGAGGTGCGGGAGATCTATCTCAAGTGGCGTCCGACACCGCTCTACCGAGCCCATGGGCTCGAGGCCGCTATCGGCGGCCCGGCCAGGATCTACTACAAGTACGAGGGAGTCAGCCCGGCCGGCTCACACAAGCCGAACACAGCTGTCGCCCAGGCCTACTACAACGCAAAGGCCGGTGTGAAGAAGCTCGCCACGGAGACCGGCGCCGGTCAGTGGGGCTCAGCCCTCGCTTTCGCCTGTGCCCTGTTTGGCCTGGAGTGCGAGGTGTACCAGGTGCGCGCTTCCTACGACCAGAAGCCCTATCGCAAGTCGATGATCGAGGCATGGGGCGGCACGATCTACCCGTCACCGTCGGATCGGACCGAAGCCGGGCGTCGCATCCTGGAAGCCGACCCGGACACGCCGGGGAGCCTCGGGATCGCTATCTCCGAGGCAGTCGAAGTGGCTGCGACCAACGAGGACACCAAGTACTCGCTGGGATCGGTCCTCAACCACGTCCTGATGCACCAGACTGTGATCGGCGAGGAGGCCATCAAGCAGATGGAGCTCACCGGGGACACGCCAGACGTGCTCATCGGCTGCACCGGTGGAGGCTCCAACTTCGCCGGCTTCAGCTTCCCCTTCCTCCGCGAGAAGATCGCAGGCAGCATCGACCCTCGTGTGATTGCCGTGGAGCCTGCCGCTGCGCCCTCCTTGACCAGGGGCAGCTATCAGTTCGACTTCGGCGACACCGCCGGGATGACGCCATTGGTGAAGATGCACACCCTCGGCCACGACTTTGTCCCCGACCCCATACATGCCGGCGGTCTCCGCTATCACGGCATGGCGCCCCTGGTGTCTCTGCTCAAGGAAGAGGGGCTGATCGAAGCCCAGGCGAAGCATCAGAAGGAGACCTTCGCTGCGGCGACGACGTTCTCGAGGACCGAGGGCATCCTGCCGGCCCCCGAGCCAAGCCATGCCATCGCCGCCGCCATCGCCGAAGCAGAGCAGGCCAAGGAGTCCGGTGAGGAGAAGGTGATTCTGTTCAACCTCTGCGGACATGGCCACTTCGACATGGGCGCCTACAACGCCCACCACGCCGGTGAGCTCGTCGACTACGAGTACCCGGAGGAGAAGGTAGCTGCGGCGATGGAGAGGGTCCCCAAGGTCCAATCCTGACGCAACCGGCGTAAGTGTCGCCTGGACCGCAGGGGGAGAAGTTCCTTCCCCAAAGGCCCTTGGCCGCATGGGGAAGGTGGCGGTCGCATGGTTGCGACCGCCGGAAGGGGAGTGAGACCTCCTGCCGTGGGATTGGGCCGCGTCTG
>ERZ869936.347-NODE-347-length-46715-cov-5.996657_pt1 | contig 46715 bp, 60 predicted proteins | sample MGYA00520876_ERZ869936 | MGnify/ENA primary metagenome ERZ869936 (study PRJEB32218, sample SAMN09650985) | biofilter metagenome | isolation source: enrty point of leading RO module | place: Saudi Arabia: Thuwal, RO plant located on Red Sea | collected 2016-02-17 ... | reverse complement strand
GCACCAACCACAATGTTGTGGGCGTCGCCCGTCCACCGTTCATCCACGTCGATCTCGACAGCAAGCGCGACCGGGGTGCCTCGGTCATGGAATGGCTGGCCGGCTTCGATGAACTTGCCGAAGTCCCCCGCGAGCGGACCGGCGGCGGCGTCCATCTTGTCTTCATCTGCCGCGACCTGCCCGAAGAGATCCTCAAGGCGAAGAAGGCGCCGACGGTGAAGATCAACGACGCGGTGAGCGCCGAACTCTACAAGGACGGGCTCAATATCGTTCTCAGTCCCTCGGTCCACCCGAACGGTCACCGCTATGCCTGGGAGGTCACCGGCCCGATCCCGGAAGTGGAGTGGGCCGACCTCTGCCGGTTGTTCGGGTTCACCACGCCCGAGCCGAAGCGCCGGGGCCGCCCGCCGAAGGAAAAGCCGTGGTGGTCGAAGTGGAAGGAGGACCTGCGCACGCTCGACCTCGTCAAGGTGATGGGCGACCTCGGCCACCTGGGCGAATGCGTCGATCCCGACGAATCGAAGTGGTCGGTCCGCTGCCCGTGGGAGAGCGAGCATTCCGGCGACCAGAAGGGGGCGGGCACCGACACGGTCATCTTCAACAAGCCGGAGACGATGCCGGCGTTCCACTGCCTCCACTCGCACTGCGAATCCCGCGGGCTGCGCGAGCTGGTCGATTGGATCGAGGAGCGCAGCGCCGGAATCGTGGCGGCGAATTGCTCCGACCTGCGGGTTTGGGAACCCGGAGCGAAGGGGCGCGAAGGACGGCCGCGCATCATCCTCCCCGGGACCGGCAAGGCGCACGGAGTCTTCGGCCAGGAGATCGGCATCGCCGCCGCGCCGGCCCTCGACCTGTTCCGGTTCGGCAACAGCATCGTCGAGATCGCGGTCGTGCCCGCCGCGACGACCGCGGGGGCGATTCCCGGGCACATGCTCAACTCGCTCACGCCGACCGGGCTGATCACCGCCATCGAGCGGTCGGTCGAGACGGGCGTCACGATCCAGGACGAGGCGGGCGACAAGATCTTCCTGCCCAAGAGCATGAGCGACCACGACGCCCGCGTGATCGCGCAGAGCCGCCCGTTCAAGGGATGCCTCCCGGAAATCACCCGCGTCCTCGACGTGCCGGTGCCGATGCTCGACCGCAAGGGGAAGCTGGTTTACCCGGAGCCGGGGTATGACGAGCGGTTCGGCACTTGGCTGAATCCGAGGGCGCCGAAGCTGCGGACGATGGGCCTCGACGAGGCGCTCGACCTGCTGACCGGCGAACTCTTCGCCACGCCCGAACGCGGCGGATTCTGGTGGCGCGACGAACAGGCGCGGACCCACGCGCTGGCCCGACTCGTCACCCCGTTCTGCCGGGGCCTGATGGGCTGGCGGCGCACCCCCTTGTGGATCTTCGACGGCAACCGCGAGGGTTGCGGGAAGGACACGTGCGCCGACGTCACCCACGTCCTCTACACCGGGCGGTCGATCATCTGCGCCCCGCTCTCAAAGGAGGCAGACGAGGAGATGCGCAAGCGGATCACCGCCGCGCTCATGGCCGGCAGCCGGTTCTTCCACCTCGCGAACATGAAGGGGCACGTCCGCTACGCGTCGCTCGAGGCGGCGACCGACAACTCGGGCGTGTGGGAAGACCGGCGGCTCGGAGTCAGCGAGACGCTGCGATTGCCGAACGAGACCGAGTTCAGCTTCTCGGCCAACAACGCGACCTGGGAACCCGACATCGAGCGCCGGTGCCGCCGGATCAGCCTGCGTTTCACCCCGGAGGACATCAATGGTCACCGCTACCAGCACGCCGACATCCGCGGTTGGGTTCTGCGCCGCCGCGCCGACCTGCTCTCCGCCGCCAACGCGCTGGTGGTCACCTGGGTGCGTGAAGGGATGCCCGAGGGCCCGACCGCGTTCACCTCGTTCCCCGAGTGGGGGTCGACGATGGGCGGCATCTTCCTCGCCTCCGGGTTGCCCGATCCGTGCCTGCCGCACGAGGAGAGCAATGCGTCCGGCGACCAGAACACGCGCTCGATGCGCCGGCTATTCGAGCTCTCGTTCAACCGGTTCGGCGACATCGAGACGCGGAAGCAGGAATACAACGCGTGGGTCCAGGAGACCGAGGACGTCCACGAGCTTTTCGAATGGATCGACCTGACGTGCCGCCGGGGCCTGATCTCGTTCACCAAGCTGCTCACCAAATTCGACGGACGCGAGCTGGGAGGCATCACGATCCGCATCCGCCTGACCTCGAAGAACCGGGGCACCTACCAGTTCATCCGTCCCGGCGAGGAAACCGCCCCGGAATTGCCTCCAACCAGCCCGTTCGGGGCCTCGAAGCGGGGATGTGGGGAAATTGGGGGATGTGGCGACCACGCTCGCGTAGAGCAGAAAAAATGTCATGTAGATGCACACACACATGATGAATTAAAGGGGGTATATGAAAGAGGTAGTGGAACATCCCACCACACCCCCACATCCCCGCTTCCGGTCGTCCACTCCTCCCGCAAGGGCCTTGAGGCGGTTGCCGCCGATCTCGCCGGCGCAGGCCAGCTCGCCCTGGACATCGAGACCTACGGCGAGCGCAAGGGCGACGGACTCAACCCGTGGCGCGGCGAAATCCGCCTGCTCACGCTCAGCCGACACCTTGGCACCCCTCACACCATCGACCTGCGGTCAACCGGCTACGACCTCGGGCCGCTCAAGCCGCTCCTCGAATCGTCCCCGGTCATCGCCCACAACGCCAAGTTCGACCTGCTCTGGCTCCGGGTAAAGTGCGGCCTCGATGCGCGCAACGTCCGCTGCACACTCACCGCCGCACGCCTGCTGGCCGCCGGAACGAAGCCCGGGAACAACCTCGACCAGTGCCTCGAACGGTTCCTCGGTGTCGAGCCCGGTGACGACCACAGCCGGTCGGACTGGTCGTCGATGCTCCTCACCGACGAGCAGCTTGCCTACGCCGGTCGCGACGTAGCCCACCTGCACGACCTGCTCGGCGTGCTGGAGCACCAGCTCGAAATGAACGGGCTGGATGAAGCATGGGACATCGAGAAGCGGCTGCTCCCGTGCGTCGTGGACATGGAGGCGAACGGGATCCACGTCTCCAGCGAGCGGCTCGACCAGGTGGCGGCGGATTCCCGCGCCCTGGCCGCCGATGCCGAGGCATCGATCCGCGAGGCGTTCGGCAGCGAGTCGATCAATCCTGCGAGCCCGAAGCAACTGCTCGCCGCGCTCCGCGATGCCGGTGTCGCCGTCGCCTCGACCCGCGAAGAGGAACTCAAGGCGAACGACGACGGCAGGCTCGTCCCGCTCATCCTCGCCCACCGCGAGGCGAGCAAGCGTGCCCAGCAGGCCGAGGCGCTCCGCGACCACATCGAGGCCGACAGCCGCATCCACGCCCGGTTCGAGCCCACCGGCACCGCCACCGGACGGTTCTCTTCGAAGGACCCGAACCTCCAGAACATCGGACGGGGCGAGCTCCGCGAGGCATTCGTCGCACCCGCCGGTCGCAGCCTGGTCGTCGCCGACTATTCCCAGATCGAGCTTCGGGCCGCCGCCGCCATCGCGGGCGAGACGAAGATGATCGACGCCTACAAGGCGGGTGCCGACCTCCACCGCCTCACCGCGGCCACCGTGCTCGGAAAGCCCGAGGACGAGGTCACGAAGGACGACCGGCAGTTGGCCAAGGCGGTTAATTTCGGGCTCCTCTACGGCCAGACCGCCCAGGGCCTCGTCCGCTACGCGGCATCCGCCTACGGGGTCACGCTGGCCGACGACGAGGCGAAGTCGATCCGCTCCGCGTTCTTCCGCACCTACACCCGCCTGCGCCAGTGGCACGGGACCAGTCATAACACGGCCGAGGAAGGAATCGCGGAAGTCCGCACCCGCGCCGGCCGCCGCCGCCTGATCCCCGAGACGGCGAGCAACTGGGAGCGGTTCACCGCGCTGGTGAACACGCCTGTCCAGGGCGGCACCGCCGACGGGATGAAGCGGGCGATCACGCTCGTCACCGACCGCCTGCCCGAGGGCGCGATGCTGGTGTCCACCGTCCACGACGAGCTGGTCGTGGAATGCCGGGAGCAGGACGTCGAAGCCGTCCGCTCGATCCTCAACGAATCCATGACCGAGGCGATGGCCGCCCTCTTCCCCGAGGTGCCCGTCGAGGTCGAGGCGAACCCATGCACGACCTGGGCTGAGAAATGAGCCGCGACGAGTACAGCCTGAAGCAATCGGCGCGGGATGCCGAATACCAGCGGGAATACCGTGCGTGGTTCGACTCGCTGCCGCCCGACCAGCAGCGCGAGCTGAAGGACCAGGGGCTCGATTCCCCGGTCGTCGCCCGCCACGGGAACGGTGCGCCCGATCACGACATGGCCGACTCGCCCTTGGCCAGCCACACGCCGGACATCGCGGCCCTGGTTGATCCCGATGACGAGGACTCGCGGCAGCAGGTCGTTGCCGCCGGAATGGTGGAGGCCAACCGGATCTTGCGCCACCTCGTGGCCGATCTCATCGACGAGGCGAACATGCGCCTCACCGTCGAGTGCCTGGCCATCTCGCTCGGACTCAGCGCCTACAACGGCGACAGCATGACCACCATCGCCAAGCGCTGCGGCGTGACCCGTGCCGCGGTCAGCAAGCGGTGCGTTGACATCACCCGACGGCTGAAAGTCCTGCCGTCGAGGGCGATGCGCAGCGTGAAGGCGCGAAAGGTCTACCGGAAAGCTCAAATCGAACAGCACCTCAGGAACAATCCATGAACACCATTGCCATCAACGACCCGAAATTCGCCATCACGCCGACCGGTATTCAGTTCAACGAAGAACTCAGCTTCGAAGAGTGGGACGCGCTCGGGCAGAAGCTGGCACCAGTCGGCAAGTCGATCGGCTTCATCATCGGCGACTGGATCAACTACGGGGAGCGGCGCTGGGGGGACCGCTATGAGGAGGCGATTCTGCGGACGGGCATGGCCTACCAGACGCTGCGGGACTTCGCCTACGTGGCCCGCCGGGTCCAATTGTCGTTCCGGAACGACAAACTCGACTTCACCCACCATCGGGTCGTCGCAAAGCTCAAGAGCCCCGACGAGCAAGCCCATTGGCTCGCGATGGCGGCGAAGCACAAGCTCGGCAAGCGCCGGCTCCAGAAGTCGATCAACTTCGGGCGCCTGGCCACCGAGCAGGAGGTGGCCGGCGATCCTCACGACAAGCGCCACACGACCTATCTGTCGCTCCTGAACAAGATCCGCCGGTGGTGGCAGGATCAGGTCGAGAAGGCCCCGGTCGAAGACTGGGACGAGGAACGCCGGCAGGCGCTCAAGGAGGACTTCGAATTCGTGAAGGACATCTACGAGGCACTCTGAATCACCAACCAACCGACCACCAACCACCTCAGATCATGACTGACTTCCTCTTCTACCTGTTCTTCGGCATCGGCTTCACGGCCACCCTCTTCGGCATCGCCGCCGGCATCATGTGGGCCATCGAACGCTCGAGCGAAGCCAAGCGGGAACGCGACGAGCGACACCACGAACTGGTCCGCAAGCTGCGCGATCTCGAGTTCCAACTCCAGATCAAGAAGGACAGCCACTGACCAACAACCGCGGGGAGGAACGGTTCCAAGCGAGACTCATGCCCTCGCCCCTGCGGGTTCAAATCCCGCCCCCGCAACCACTCACACCCCACCATGAGCACCCCGATCGAACGCGTCACCCGGCTCCTCGACGAAGGAGGCCGATTCATGGTCGAACTGCCCGGCCAGGCATCCATCGACCTCACGCCCGATGTGATCGCCGCGCTGGCCCAGGCCCAGGCTCAGGCTCGATGCGATGGATTCGAACCCGAAAGGAAATCTATTCCGCCCGACGCCCGACGCCCGGGAGTCCCCACCGGCGTCCAAATCCCGTGAAATGCGCCATCATGGACTTCCCACATAACGAGGTCCGGCGCGGTTGACCTCCGGGCCATGGCGACATGGCTCAATCCCGCTTGGAATCAAGGTTTCTGTTGCTCTGGCGTGTCGCCGGAGGTCCTCCCCTGGAACGGGAAGTTCGGTTCCACACTTCCCGTCGCTGGCGCGCCGACTTCGCCCACCTGGCGACCCGCACGTTGATCGAGATCGAGGGCGGCATCTTCATGCGGAAGGGCGGCCGGCACAACCGGGGCACCGGCTACGCCAAGGACGCCGAGAAGTATCTCGAAGCGGCGATGGAAGGCTGGACGGTCCTGCGGCTCACCGAGAAGCAGCTCGAAATCGGCTTCATCGAGCGGATCGTCGGCTGGATCAATACTCTTCCGGAAGCAGGAGACAGGTCGACGAGCGATCGTGTTCCGTGATGATGTAGATCCGCTTCCCGCCGCCGACCTGGTAGCAGGATAGCAGGCGGAATCCCTGTTCGAGCGCCTCCTCGTTCGTCTGCTTGTCCTCCTCGCAAAGGTCGCCCCAGTCGCCGCAGTGGTGGCGGCGCAGGTAGGGTTGCAGGTCGATCCCGAGGGCGAGTGCTCCGGGCGTCGCGACGATCTGCCCGAGCGGGAAGCGTGGGTTCATGAGTCGGTAGGCCATGGTCGCCGCTCTGCCAGATCGGCACCCGATGTCCATGTCTAACTACGGCTTTCGTAGTGGCGACAAAATACCTCCGAAAGACATGGACGTGCCCACTCAGACTGGCAGATGAGGGATGATGAAACAACCATCCCGACCCCTGCCTGATAGAGAGTCCCTCAAGGATTTCTACCGCCACATCAACCTCGACGCCGAGCCGCTCCTCAATGCCCGGGAGGCCGCGCCGATCATCAACCAGGTCCTCGCCAAGGGCGACGTGACGGCGGTCACCTCACCGCTCTGCGGACGCACCGTCGGCCATGTCGTCTCCCTCGGCGACCGGGCCCTGTTCGTCGCCTCGAAGCTCGTCCCGGACGGCGTGTCGTTCCGGGTCACCGACGACTTCCGCATCCGGCTCGTCCGGAAGTCCACCCGCCAATTCGCCGCCGTGCTGATCCGCCGGGGACAGGACCGCCCGAGCTACGCGGGCGACGACTTCCGGTTCCGCAATCTCCACTGACATCCAACACCAACCACCACCATGAACTCCTACACCGCCGCCGAGATCGACGCCATGAGCATCGAAGAGATCGAACAGGTCGCCTCCATGTTGACCGAGGAGGCCCGCATCGAATGGGCCGGGGCCGGATACTCAGGCGAGTCCTACGAGACCCTCGGGATGAACGACGCCGAGCGCGAGATCAATCGCCGCAGCCGCTGACGCCCATCACCCACCACCGAGATCCATGAAACCTGAATCCGACATCCTCGACAAGGTCCGCAAGCTCCTCCGCCTGGCCGACCGCTCCCGCGGTGCCACCGAGAACGAGGCGAAGGTGGCACTCTCCAAGGCGCAGGAGTTGATGACCCGCCACAACATCGACTCCGCCCTGCTCCGCATGGAGGCCGGCGAGAAGGCGGGCATCGACGTCACCAAGGGGCTCTACGAACTGCCGAAGTCACTCAACCCGGCGGACATGCTGATCCTGTCCCTGCTCCAGTCGCACTTCAACGTGCGGGTCATCATGATGTCCGGGCACCGCAAGACGGCCGTGGACATCATCGGGGCACCCGAGGACGTGGACTTCGCCCTCTACGCCCTGACCTTCCTGCGGGAGACGTTCTTCCGCTGTTGGAACGAGTTCAAGAAGACGGCGTGGAATCCCGACCGGGCCTCCTACTACCGGGGCCTGCGTGACGGCATCCATGCCGAACTGACCGCCGCCAAGAAGCGGGCCGAGGATTCCTACGGCGACGGGGACCGGCAGACCTACGCGCTGGCCGTGGTCGACCAGAACGCAGCGATCACCCGCTACGTCGACGACCACTACGGAAAGCTCCGCAACCGGACCCAGCGCCGCCGCCGGGTTGATTCGGCGAGCTACTTCGCCGGGGAAACCAAGGGCCGGACGATCCGCATCAACCGCCCCCTCACCGACAGCGAATCATGAGCACGACATCCGAAGCCATCGCCGTCGTCCGGGTCGCCCATGCCGTCGCCGAGACGATCCGCGAACTCGGCCAGGTGCCCAGCGGCCACCTCTACGCCCGCCTGATGGGCGTCATGGAACTCGACCAATACGAGCAGGTCATCGGCCTCCTCGTGGATACCCGCCTCGTCGAGCGGGACCGCTCCCATCTCCTCCGCTGGATCGGACCAGCGGCCAACCCGAACCCCAACACCACATCGAAATGAACCAACTGCCACCAGCCCTCCAGCAGGGCATCACCAAGCTCGAACGCACCGGATACCGGGTCGTTCGCATCGTGCCGAATCCGCCCGAACACGGCGGCGGCTATGTCGCCTACCTCTGCAAACGGCTCCGCACCGGCCTGCGCCTGGCACAGGTCGAGATCGACGACGCCGGCGAGGTCACCGTCCACCGCTAACCGCCCGACGCCATGACCCGCACCCAAGCCCGCGAATGGATGATCCGCCACTGGTCGGCGGATGACGACGGCACCGACCTCGACTTCGACACCCTCGTGGACGCCTACCTGGCGACCTTCGGGCGGATGCCCGCCGAGGACGAGGACGCGTTCGGTGCCCTCAAGGCCCACATCCTTTCCACCCTCACCCCCACCGAAACCACCGAAATCGAAACCGCTCACTGAGCACCACCACCATGGACAAACTGTACTACATCGTCTGCGAAGACAACGAAACCACCCTGTTCGAAGGCCGCTACCAGGGACGCACCCGCGGAGCCGCCCTCAAGTTCCTCAAACAGTCCCTCGGCCGCAAGAGCCTCAACGGACTGGTCTTCACCATCACCGAGATCCCGGTCCCGCTGATCCGCGAGATCGTCGCCGAGATCCTCGCTGGCGGGGACGGCACCGGCGCGGCGAACGTCGTGCCCATCAAGGCCCCGGAGCCCACGCCCCCGGCGGGACGCTACGACGCCTTCGCCGAGACGGCTGAGCCCGACTCACCGCCCGCGGAGGCCCCGGCACCGAAGAAGCGGAAGAAGTCCGCCGCCAAGGTCGGCAATCCCGGCCACGGCGACGACCTTTGGAAGAAGGTCCGGACCCATTGGGAGAAGTGCGGCAACCTCAGCGAAGCCGCCCGGAAGTTCGGCCTCTCGCCCAACAGCGTGAAGACCCGCGCCCGCCGCGAGAACTGGAAGGGGGACGCATGAGCGACTGGACACCCAAGGTCGGCGAAGGTGCCACCGTCTGCCACTACTCCGACCGGACCGCCTGCACGGTCATCAAGGTCAGCGCGAGCGGGAAGACGATCCACCTGCGGGAGGACGTCGCCACCCTCGACGACTGGAAGCCCGAGATCGTCCCGGGCGGATTCGCCGGCCACTGTGTGAACAACGCGGACCAGCGCTACGCCTACCGCCCAAATCCGGAGGGGTGCGTCCATCGCGCATCCCTCCGGAAGGACGGGCGCTACCGGACCACCAACAACGAGCGGGTGATCCCCGGTCGCCACCACTTCCACGACTACAACTTCTGATGAAGGTGGAGGTCACCCGCTACCTGAAACCCGATGGCTACGCCTCGCGCTACTGGGCGGTGCTCGTCGACGGCGAATTGCTCGCCGTGACGGTCTACCGCAAGGGTGCCGAGGCGGTGGCCGACGCACTCACCAATCCCCATGTCACGACCCTTCAAGATTCTGCCGAAGCCGGCACCGGACCCGACAACGCCTCCCCTGGCGTGGCGTCCTACCGGACCCGATAACCTCTGCGGCCCCGCCGCGACCGTCGCCCGCCGCATGGTCGCCAAGGCCAGCCGCCTCAACGCCGATCCGAGCGTCCCGATGAAGCTCCTGCTCTACGGACCGCCCGGTGTCGGGAAAACCAGCATCGCCGACATGGTCGCCGCCGAGTTGGCCGGCTGCCCTCTCGCCATCGAGGAGTTCAACGGCAAGCTGGTCACCGTCGAGGTGGTGAAGCAGTGGATGTCCTGCCTCAACACCGGGTCGCTCTTCGGGGTCTACTCGGTGAAGATCATCAACGAACTCGACCGCTGCACCCGGGACGCCCAGGACCTGCTGCTCAGCTACCTCGACCGTCTGCCTCCCGGCCGCGCCGTGATCGGCACCAGCAACCTGCAACTCGACCTGCTCACTGAACGGTTCCAGACGCGCTTCCAATCAATCAAGCTCGGGGCACCGACCACCGAGGAAATCGCGGACCTGCTACGCCGCCACTGGCCCGTCGATGAGGCGACGGCACTGCGGATCGCAGTCGGCAGCGGAGGGTGCGTCCGGGCCGCGCTCGCTGATCTCGAAAGCTGGCTCGATGTCGGCGGGTGTTGACACCACCGGAACCGGCGATGGCCGATGATCCCAAAGCCCGCACCCTCGCCAACGGCATCGAGGTCTGGTGCAGCTTCGACAAGCTGGTCCCGGTGGGCGAATTGAAGCCCAACCCGCGAAACCCGAACACGCACCCGCAGCGCCAAGTCGAGTTGCTCGCCAAGAACATCCGCTACTTCGGATGGCGGCAGACGATCACCGTCTCGAAGCGCAGCGGCCTGATCGTCTCCGGTCACGGTCGCCTGATGGCCGCGAAGCACCTCGGCGTGGAGGTCGTCCCGGTGGACTACCAGGACTTCAACGACGAGAACGACGAACTCGCCGTGCTGGTCGCCGACAACCGCCTGGCGGAACTCTCGACCGTCGACCTCAACGAGCTGGAGAAGATCGCCGGGGAATGGAAGGCGACCGACTTCGACACGATCCTCGCCGGCTTCGAGCCCGCCGACCTCGATGCGCTCCTCAACCCGGACAGTGACGAGGAAGAAGAGGACGACGACCGCCACGACAAGGAACTCGACAAGAGCGAGGTCACCGTCGCGGTCGGGCTCTACCGGTTCCGCATCAGCCAGGACGACTTCGTCGCCTGGTGCGACCGCGTGAAGCAGGACGCCGGCTTCGACAAGGACTCGGTCATTCAGGAAATCCGCAACCGCCTCGACCTGTGAAGATCACGCTCGAATCCATCGACGCCATCCGGCCCTCGACCTACAACCCACGCTCCGCCGTCGCCGAGCGCCTCGACCTCATCGAACTCTCCCTGCGGAAGCTCGGCTTCATCGCCCCGATCTTCGCCGACGCGGACGGCGAGATCCTTTCCGGCCACCAGCGCCACCTCGTCGCCGAGCGGATGGGTGCCACCCATGTCCCGGTGTTCCGGACCAAGGCGCTCGATCTCGACCAGCGCAAGGCGCTCAACATCGTCTTCAACCGCGCCACCAACGACTTCGACTTCCACCACACCCCCGGCAAGGTCACCGCCGAACTAGAGTCGCTCGACATCCAAGCGCTCGCCGCCCGCATCCCTGACAAGGAGGTCGGCGGCGACGGCTTCCTGCGTTGCCTCAAGCCCGCGGAAGTCCCGGTGAAGGACCTCTGCAAGGCCAACGCCGGTCGCTGGATCCAGTATGCGCGGAACCTCGCCCGGACGCTCCACCGCCACGGCATCCTCATGCCCATCGTCTGCCGTGAGGATCTCACCGTCATCAACGGGGTCGGTCGCCTCGAAATGCTCGCCGAGAAGAAGGTCGTCGATGCCCCGGTCGTGTTCGTCACCGACGACGAGGCCGAGTTCGCCCGGGCCATGATGAACCTGCTCTCGATGGACTTCGACATCCACACTCGCTACGCCGACATGCTTCGGTTCAACTCGTTCCGGCGGGCGCGGCGGGTCCGGCGCGAACTCGGCAACGGATTCATCTTCGCCACCCATGGCGCGAAGCCGTGCCACACCTTCGACATCGGCAAGCCCGCCGACCGTGCCCGCTGGATCAAGGAACACGGGACCAGCATCCTCGACTTCGGTGCCGGTCACCTGACCGAGACTTTCCTCCTGCGACAGCAGGGCATCGACTGCACACCGTTCGAGCCCTATCGCCTCGGCCCCGGCGGCATCAATAAGGCCGAGAGCGTGGAGCTGACCCGCGAGTTCCTCGCGCAGGTCGCCGCGGGCAAGGAGTGGACCAGCATCTTCATCGCCAGCGTACTCAACTCCGTCCCGTTCCGCGAGGACCGCGAGCACATCGCCTGCATCTGTGCCGCCCTCTGCAAGCCGTTCACCAAGGTCTACGCCTGCGCGTCCTCGGCCGGCGAGTCGGGCTGGCGGCAGGTCAACGGAAAGGCGTTCATGAACGAGAGCAACGCCGGGAACATCGCGTTCCGCCTCGACTACGAACCGGGCATCCGGATCGGCGACTTCCAGGACAAGCCGAAGGTTCAGAAGTACCACACGACCCCCGAGTTCCGTGACCTGTTCGGCCAGTTCTTCCGCTCGGTGAAGGTCGACGATTTCTCGAACAACATCAACGCGGCCTGTGCCTCGGTCCGTTCGGTTGATATGGCGAAACTCCGCGCTGCCATCGAGTTCGAGTTCGACCTGCCGTATCCGGACGGCACCCGCATGGATCTCGTTCAATGCGCCATGGACGCCTTCTCCCAACGTCTTCAGACTGACCTGCTATGACTCCCGTTCCTGCCGACCCTGCCAAGATGGTGATCCTCCTCGACCTGAACTACACCCTGGTGGCGAACAACCCGGCCCGCGGGACGACCCCGCCGCGCATGGAGGCTCGCCTCGCCGCCGAGGAATACCGCCAATGGCTGGTCGAGCTGGTCCGGCCGCATACCGTGATCCTTATCACCGCCCGCCCGGCGACCTGGATGATGAAGACGCTCGACCGGATCGAGGAGAAGACCGGGTGGCGTCCCGACGATGCCTGCTTCGCGCCCAAGGGCTGGTGGAATCCGCCGGCCATCAAGGAGCACCTGCTTCGGAAGGACATCTTCCCGGTCCACGGCGAGGACGCCCGCTACATCGCCATCGAGAGCAATCCCCGGACCCGCGAGATGTATGCCCGGTTCGACATCCCGTGCTTCTGGGTGACGGAGGAAGGCACGTGCCTCACCGAGGGGACGCGGATCGTGAAGCGCCTGCCGCGTTGACACCCTCGACGCGGGCATGAGCGAGCACGACCACGTCATGCCCAACGGTCCCTGGCAATTCGACCGGGAGGTGACCGCCGCCTTCGACAACATGCTCCAGCGGTCGATCCCCCAGTACAACGCGATGCGGATGGTCACCTTCGAGGTCGGCCGGCGCTTCGTCCAACCGGGGACGACCATCATCGACATGGGATGCTCGCGGGGCGAGGCACTGCTGCCGTTCGTGTCCATCTTCGGCGCGGCGAACGACTACATCGGCCTGGAAATCAGCGAGCCGATGATCGAGGCGGCCCGGGAGAAGTTCGCGAAGCACCCGCACGGCGACCGCGTCACCATCCAGCCTGCCGACCTGCGGCACGAGTTCCCGGGCGTGACCTCCAGCGTCGTGCTCTCCGTGCTCACGCTCCAGTTCACCCCCATCGAATACCGCCAGCGGATCATCCGGCGGGTGTTCAACTCGCTCGCTCCCGGCGGTGCCTTCATCCTGGTCGAGAAGGTCCTTGGAGCGACCTCCGAACTCGACGACGCTTTCGTCGACCTGTTCCTCGCGATCAAGAAGCAGAACGGCTACTCGGAAGCCGAGATCGACCGCAAGCGACTGTCCCTGGAAGGCGTGCTTGTCCCGGTCACCGCTCGTTGGAACGAGGACCTGCTCCACGAGGAGGGCTTCCGCTCGGTCGATTGCTTCTGGCGACACCTGAATTTCGCTGGCTGGGTGGCGGTGAAGGCGTAGCGGCGGTAGCAGAGGGTGAACGACCGGTCGAATTGAGCTTGGCGACTCCCTGCACTGCACATACGCAAGGTCAGATTGTGATCCTCACAGGAAGCGGGGATCTACATACTCTGAGTCCAAGCAAGAAATGGCAGCTCCGTCCGACAACGAAACATGGCTGATCGAGGCCGGGGATGAAGTCATCGAGAAGAAGTCGATGTCCGGCATGGAGGGACTCAGCGCTGGAGAGCGACTCATCTATTGCCTCTGGGTTGCCGACTACAGCATGCGGAACGGTGGAGACTTGATGGCAGGAGCCGACCTCTACCCGCCGTTCTACGCGGAAGCGGCACAGCTATCCGATGCACTTGGCCTTTGGTTCACGGCGGACACGTTCGCGCTTCCGAAGGACGAGTTTCAGCGCCACTATTTCGATCGCTTCGAGCGAATCTGTGATGAAGTAAGATCCTCGTGACGCCATACCTTCGGGTAGCTCGGTGCGCTGGCTTGACACCCCCGCGTCGGCGTGGAGCCGAAGGAACTGTCACCGGACGTCGCGGGCAAGATCCTCGACGCCGACTTCCAGAACATCGTCAAGAAGGTCGCGGCGGGGAAGCCGCTGACCGTCGCCGAGCGGGCGCGGATTGAGGCCCGGGCCGCCGGCAGCACCGAATCGACCGCGTACGCCAAGACGAAGGTCGAGCTGGCCGATCTGCTCGGCGTCACACGCCGGACCCTGAACTCGTGGCAGAAGCTCGACGGTGCCCCGGCTCCGCTCTCGAACGGCATGTGGTCGGTTGCCGAGTGGCGGGAGTTCGTCCGGCTCCGCGGATTGAAGGGTGCCACCAAGGCGGGCGTGAACGAGGAAGCGTTGAAGGCCCGGAAGCTCCTGGCGGAGGTCGAGGAACGGGAACTGCGGATCGCGATCAAGAAGGGCGAATACGTCCCGCTCCACAAGGTCCGCGAGGAATGGATCGGGCTCGTCGCCCAGGCGACCTCGGTCCTGCGCGCCAAGTTCGAGAACGAGCTTCCGCCCGTCCTGTCCGGTCTCGACGCCACCGGCATCCAGCGCGAGTGCCGGAAGGCGATTGATGAGGTCTTGCGCTGCCTCCACGAATCATGAAGGCGCTGCACGACATCTGGCGTGAGGCGTGGCAGCCGCCCGACCGCCGACCGGCCTGGGAGTGGTGCGAGGACTACATCGAGGGCATCCCGTATTCTCCCAATCCCGGCCGCTTCCGCTCGGAGAACTCCCCCTGGATCCGCGAGGTCATGGAGGCCATCGTCGATCCGCGCATCCGGCTCGTCTCGATCATCGCGTCCGTCCAGTCGTCGAAGACCACGGCACCGGAGCTGACGCTCTGCTACATCATCTCGAACCTCCCCGGGCCCGCGCTGTGGCTCGACCAGACCGACGAGGACGCCCGGGACTACTCGGAGGCGCGGCTCCAGAAGCTCTTCGACCAGTGCCAGCCAGTCGCCCGCCTGATGCCCACCGGCATCCACCGCCACAAGCGGAAGAACAACGCGATCCACTTTAACAACGGCATGACGCTCTGGATCCTCGGGGCCTACAACAAGACGAACCTCCAGCGCCGTTCGATCCGCTGGCTGATCGGCGACGAAACCTGGCGCTGGCCCGAGGGGCACATGGCCGAGGCCGAGGCGCGGGTCACCGCCTTCGGGTGGCTCGGCAAGTGCATCTTCATGAGCCAGGGCGGCGAGGAGGACGACGACACCCACCGAAAATTCCTCACCACCGACCAGCGCGAGTGGACCTTCGCCTGCCCGAAATGCCACCACCGGCAGGCGTTCAAGTGGGAGAACGTCGAGTGGAGCAAGTCGGCCAAGGACGAGTTCGGCGAGTGGGATTTCGACGAGGTCCGGCGCACCACCGCGCTTCGTTGCGAGTCATGCAACCACTACTTCGAGGACGGCGACCGGACCCGCCGCGAGTTGAACGCTTCCGGGCAGTTCGTGAAGAAGAACCCGAAGGCGTCGGCCGAGAACGTCGGCTTCCATTGGAATGCTTTGTGCGCGATGAGCTGGGGCCAGCTCGCCGAGCTCTACCTGCGGGCGAAGGCGGCGGCGCGGAAGGGCGATGTGACCCTGCTCCAGCAGTTCTACCAGAAGCGGCTTGGGCTGCCGTGGCGCGAGTATGTGGAAGACTACAAGCTCGAGATCATCAAGTCCGGCTACAAGCGGGGCGAGAGCTGGGAGGAGGAGGGTGCCGTCGATCCCCGGACCGGTGGTGTGCTGGCGGCTCCGCTGCCTGAGCGGAAAGGGCTGATCCCGTTGCGTTTCCTCACCGTCGACTGCCAGATGGATCACCTGTTCGCCGTCGTCCGGTCATGGTCCGCGGACGGATCGAGCCGCCTGGTCTGGAACGAGCGGATCCTGACCTTCGCCGACATCGAGGTCATCCAGGAGCGCTTCGACATCCACCCGAGCCTCGTCTTCCTCGACGCCGGCTACGCGACCTACGACGTCTATCGCGAGTGCGCCAAGCGGGGGTGGGTCGCGCTCATCGGTGACCGCCGCCCGGTCTATGCCCACAAGAGCCGAGACGGGAAGCGCATCCAGCGGTTCTATTCGCCACGCCGGAAGGTCGTGCTGTCCCACCGCCAGTTCTGCCACGTCCACTACTGGAGCAACCTCAACATCAAGGACACGCTCGCCCGGCTGCGGCGGAATCAGGACCCAGCGGCCGGGCCCACCTGGGAGGTCCCCGACGACATCGACGACGACTACCTCGCCCAGATGGAGAGCGAGCAGCGGATCAAGGAGAAGGGCCAGTGGATGTGGAAGCAGATCGGCAGCCGCCCGAACCACTACTTCGACTGCGAGGCGATGCAGGGCGCGGCGGCGACCATGCTCAAGATCGTCGGTCGGGAGTCGGTCGCGCAGGCCGATGTCGTTGACACCCCGGACGGGGAGTCATGAAGACGATCCTTCTTTTCGCCACCGTCGCCGCCACCGCGTTCCTGACCTCTTGCTCCGCCATCCATGGCGTGAGCGGCCGGGTCGTCACCGAAGACGGCGAGTTCGTCGTCCAGCCCGACGGCCGCATCGAGATCGTGATCGATGCCCGCTCGGGGAAGTGACCGCAGGTTGACGCCTACGCCGGTGCATGAGCAAAGAGATGTGGAAGAAGATCCAGTCGTTCCTCGGAATTGCGGTCGACGGAATCCCGGGCAAACAGACGGCGAATGCGGTCGCGACGAAGCTCGGGATCATCGAGCCCGCCCCAACCTTCGATTCCCGCTCCGAGAGGAACATCGTCACCCTCGTTCCCCGTGCCCAGGCGAAGGCCCGCGAATGGCTGGCCCGATGCCGTGCCGAAGGGATCAACGTGAAGGTCATGTCCGGCCTGCGGACCTACGAGGACCAAGCAGCACTCTACGCCAAGGGGCGCACCGTTCCCGGCCCCAAGGTGACCAACGCCAAGCCTGGCTACTCATGGCACAACTTTGGCGTGGCGTGGGACTTCGTCGTCTTCGATGCCAACGGCCAACCGCTCTGGGACAGCCCGCTGATGGACCGCTGCGGGGTGATCGGCGAGGAACTCGGTCTTGAATGGGGCGGACGCTGGAAGCGCTTCCAAGACAAGCCACACCTGCAACTCAAGACCGGGCTCACGCTCGCCCAAGCGCGCCAACTCCGGAGCGATGGCGAGCAGATCGCCTGAGCGTTGACATCCACTGGAGAGCATGGCCCGAGGTCTTTTCGTCGTTGGATTCACGGTCGCCGAGGTGCTGGCGATCCAGGCACGCGCCAAGGAACTGCTCCTTGAGGGCAAGACGATCATGAACTGGTCCGACGCCGAAACGTCGGCCTCGAAGCAGTTCACGATGCCGGTCGACCAGGTCCTCGACGAATGCGCCCACGCGCTGCGCCTGCTCGATCCCGAGACCTACGGCAAGGCGCGGATCGCCAGCACCTCCTTCATCGACGGCCACCTGCCGAAATGACCTCGCTGAAATCCATCGCCCGCCGCTGGCTGCCCCCGGTCCTCGTTCCGAAGGCCTGGGGCTCGCCGTTTGAGGCGGCGAACTGGTCGCCCCGGCGCGGGTCGGTGCCCGGCATGGCGCCCACCGACGCGAAACAGGAACTCACCTCGGGCGTCCGCTCGGAGCTGGTCCGCAAGTCGCGCTACCTCCACAAGAACTCGGGCTTCGTCCGGGAGCTGGTCGCCAACATGGCGATCTACTCGACCGGCGACGGGATCCGCGTCCAGGCGCAGTCGGCGGACCCGGAATGGAACCGGAAGGCGGAAGCCTACTTCAACCTGTGGTCGGCGAGGTGCGAGGTGACCCGCCGGTTCTCGTTTGAGGAATGCCAGTCGATGATCTGCCGCGGGGTCGACGTGGACGGCGAATACTTCATCCACAAGACGCGCGACAATCAGGGCGAGCCACGCCTCCAGTTGATCGAGTCGCACCGGATTGGCGACGAATGGGGCTCGACCGACACGATCGATGGAATCGGATTCGATGCCGTGGGGGCACCCGCGTTCTACCGCATCCTGGAGGATGGCGGGAAACATCGCGACCTCCCGGCCCCGGCCGTAATCCATGTCTTCGAACCGGATTGGGCCGGCGGCGTTCGCGCTCATCCGACGATCCAGCACTCGATCAACCACATCCTCGACGAGATCGAGCTCCTCGCGCTTGAGAAACATGCGGTGAAGGACAACGCGGACGTGGCCCGGGTGCTCAAGATGGCCCGGGGCGAGATTGACGATAGCGGTGACTTCGTGGTCGGCGGCACCGCAGCGGGCGGAGAATCGAGCGATCCCGCCAGCCTGCAGAAGATCGTCGGCGGCAAGCTGGTGAAGCTCGAACCAGGCGAGTCGCTCGACAGCTTCCAGAGCAACCGGCCGTCTCCCACCTTCACCGGCTTCCTCGAACACCTGCGGCGGGATTCCGCACTCGGGATGATTCCGTTCGAGTTCGCGGCCGATTCGAGCAAGGTCGGTGGCGCGGGCGTCCGGCTCATCGTCGCCAAGGCGGACCGGCGCTTCTCGTTTCGCCAGATGATCCTCGAGCGCCGCTTGATCCGCCCGGTCTGGGCGTGGGTCATCGGCGATGCCATCGAACGTGGACTGCTGCCGGCCGCTCCGAACTGGTGGAAGATCTGCACGGTGCCGCCGAAACGGGTGACGGTCGATGCCGGCCGCGAGGCCCAGCAGAACCGCGCCGACGTCGAGATGGGCCTCAAGACCCTCAGCGATCACTTCCAGGAACTGGGTGCCGACTTCGGCGAGGAGATCGAACGCCGTGCAGCCGACGCCCGGCTCATTCTCCAGACTGCCGAGCGATTTGGGGTGCCCGTCGAAATGCTCTGGAAGCCGGCCTCGTTGACATCAGGCGCAGGGCGTGAGTCCGGTCCTGCTGCAAAATCGTGATTGGTTGATCGAGCCCGACGCGCTTCGGGCAATGGCCGCGTCCGCCGAGGAGGCCCGCGGGCGTGATACGTCCTCGCTGTCGAAACCGGGCAGCCCGCTACTCCAGGTCGAGGACGGGATCGGCACGGTCGCCATCGAAGGACCAATCCTCCGCAAGCCCGACATCTTCGCCCGGATCTTCTTGGGCGCGACGGACTCCGAGGAGATCGGCACCGCAATCCGTGAAGCCACCGGCCGCGACGACATCCGCGCCGTGTTCCTGGACATCGATTCTCCCGGCGGCACGGTGGCCGGCACGCCCGAACTCGCCGCCGCGGTGTCGGCGCTCAACGACCGCAAGCCGGTCTATGCCTTCTCGTCCGGCCTCATGTGCTCGGCGGCCTACTGGATCGCCAGCCAGGCCCGCGCCATCTACGCCACCCCCTCGGCCCGGGTCGGATCGATCGGGGTCGTCCAGGCGGTCATCGACGACAGCGCCCGGCTTCACGCTGCCGGGATCAGGGTCGAGGTCTTCGCGGTCGGGAAATACAAGGCGATGGGGGCTCCGGGCACGCCGCTCAACGAGGACCAGCGCGAGCTGATCCGAGGCAACCTCGCGGAGACCGCCGCCGACTTCCATGCGGCCGTGCTTTCCAAGGGCCGGAAGGTCCCGGCCGAGGCGATGGAGGGGCAGACCTTCAGCGGCAGGCAGGCCCAGCGCTTCAACCTCGCGGGCATGGTCCCGGACCGCGCCGAGGCGATGCGGCGCCTGCGCGTATACCACGCCGCAGTTGACACCGGGACTCGGGCAATGAGCACCGCTCTCGAAGACCAACTCGCTGAAGCCCGGACGCAGATCGAATCGCTGCAATCGGAAAATCAACAAGGCACCGTCCAACTCACGGAAGCCCGGACCCGGATCGCCGACCTCGAACGCGACCAGCAGGCGCAGGCCGACCTCCTTACGGAAAGCGCGGCCCAGGCCGAGTCCCTCCGCGGCGAGGTCGAACTGCTTTCCGCCGAAGTCGAAACGCTCAAGGCCGAGCGCGACAGCGCCACCGGCGAGGCGGAAGCACTCCGAAAGCAGGTCACCGACCTCCAAGCATCCCAAGCGGAATTCGATGGACGCCTTCAGGCCGAGGTCGCCCGAGTGGTCGCCTCGACCGGAACCGACACCCCGGCCCGGGTGCATCCCGCCGGTGACCAGGAGCAGGCCGCAGACCTTCACACTCGCTTCGCCGCAATCACCGACCCGGCCGAGCAGACCGCCTTCTGGCGCAAGCTCACCCCGGACCAACAGGCCCTCATCCTCAAGCACCAGGGCTGATCACCAACTCCGATCCTTTCACCTACCCGAATCCTCAACTGAACCATCGCCATGTCGAACACCCTCACCAACGTCAAGGACATCAAGGTCGCCCAACGCGCGCTCCAGCCGTTCATGGCGAACCTGCTGCCCGTCAGCGCGTTCTCGACCGACTTCAGCCCGCTGCCCGCCGACAAGCTCGACACCGTGCGCGTGCCGCTGGTCGGTGCGCCCAGCGAGTCGAGCGACTTCGCCGGGGACTACTCGGCCAATGCCGACTCGACCGTCACGGTCGTGCCGGTGGTCCTGAACCGCCACAAGTACAAGACGGTCCACGTCACCGCCCGCGAGTCGGCCGAAACCGCGCTCAACGTGCTGGAAACCCTCGTCGAAGCCGCCGCCCAGCAACTCGCCCAGGACGTGCTCCTCGATATCTTCACCGAGATCACCGCCGCCAACTTCGGTTCGCCCGGCATCTCGGCGCTGGCCGCGTCGAACTTCGACTACAAGAAGGTGCTCGGCCTCCGCGAGGCCTGCGGCAACGCCAAGATGCCGCCCAACCCGCGGGCGCTCGTGCTCGATGCCGGTTACTACACCAACCTGCTCGCCGACGACGTGGTCGCCAAGAGCTTCAACCTGAACCTCAACGCGCCCGCGGTGACCGAAGGGATGGTGAAGCGCATCGCCGGCTTCGCCCTGCACGAGACCACCATCCTCCCGCCCGACCACGCCGAGAAGCTCGTCGGTTTCGCCACCCACTCGAGCGCCATGGCCGTTGCCATGCGCTACCTGCAGCCGGTGGCCGACTACCAGCAGGCCGGCGCGGTCACCGACCCGCAGACCGGAATGACCTTCGGCTACCTGCGCTTCACCGACACCCGTGCCAACAAGGTCTTCGTGACGCTCGAATGCCTCTACGGCTTCGTCGCCGCCAAGACCGACGCCCTCAAGCGCATCGTGAAGCCGTAACCCACTCCCAACCGACAACACCATCATGATTCCCTTCAGCAAAACCGGCGACGCCGGCAGCACCCTGAGCCACGTCGTCATCCCCGCGGGCGGCCGCGACCGGATCCGCGTCCAGTATGTCAGCGTCACCTCCGACAAGGCGGCGTCGCTCCTCACCCTCCGGGCTTCCGGCCGCGCGTCGGTCGTCACCGCCGACAGCGCCTCGAACCAGAAGGTCATCAACGCCGCACCCTACGCCGGGGCCGCCCAGGACGACGTGGTCGTGCTGTTCAGTCTCGCCACCGGAACCGGGGTCCGCGGGGTCGTGGATGCTGTCGATGCCGAGGCCGGAACGATCACCCTCAAGGCCAACCTCGGCCTGGCCCTCGCCCCCGGCGATCAGGTCCACCTGATGGCCGCGCAGGGTCAGATCCCGGTCGGAGCCACCACCAAGGAAGCGACCGCACCCACCGTCTTCGCCACCTCGGAGGGACCCGCGCTCCTCGAACTCGACGGCACCTCCGCCTGCCGGATCAACCTGGTGGCCGGCGAGTATTCCTGACCTTCCGTCGTTGCCTTGGCTGGTCGGCACCCTCTCCGGGAAACCGGAGGGGGTGTTTCTTTGACAGCCTCCACCGGACATGAGCCTCGACTCGGAAATCCTCGCCGACCTGCGCCAGCTCCTGACCGAGCATGGCGTCCAGGCCCGCTGGAACGGAATCGATCTGCTCGTGCTCGTCAGCCGGGTCAGGCGCGACCAGCAGATCGACCTGGGAGGATTCATGGACACTCCCGACTTCAGCCTGCGGGTTCCGAAGACCGCGTTCCCGGGGGAGCTGCCGAAGTTCGGCGAGCGGATCCAGGTCGACGGCGACGACTACCGGATCGTCCAGGTCTCGAATCACCCACGCTCTCCGCTCCTGACCCTCAGCCTCTCCACCACCGATGAGTGACGACTCGATCAAGTTCACCGCGAAGCTCCGCGGCGGCAGCGACGTGGCGCGCCTGCTCAACCGCTACCCTGAGAAGGTCGGCCGCACGCTGGAATCGCTCGTGAAGCAGGAGGCCCGCGGGCTCGCCGTCGAACTGGCCCGGAACACCCGGCCGTTCGGGTTCTCGCAGAAGGCGAAGAAACGCGGCGAGAAGGCGGTGGCCGGCGACATCCTCAAGGTCTTCGTCACGCCCGACCAGGCATACGAGAGCGCCCAGGCTGCGGACTCGAGCCAAGCCGACCGGTTCTGGGCCCACATCCAGAACCGGCGATTCGCACGGGCGCGGCAGGCACTCGCCGAATCTCCCTCGAAATGGAAGCACCTCCCGGTCGGCCGCCTCGACCCGAAGCACCACCAGGAGAGCCGGACCGGCCACTACGCGAACGTCACCCGGCGCGAGCCCGCCCAGATCGTCACGAGCCGGAAGGCGCTCGACACCTACATCGCCAGAATCCAACGGCGGGTCGGCTTCGCCAAGGGTGCCTGGATCAAGGCGGCGAAGGCGATCGGGGGCCGGGTCCGGGGTGCCGCTCAGTGGGCGACTCGTCATCGGAAGGCCCCGGGGAGCGCCACAGTGAAGACCGGTACCAAACCGTCGGTCACGCTGATCAGCCGACTCGGCTACATGGACGACGTGCTGACCGAAGCCGGCATCAGGCTCGCGATGGAGGTTGCCGCCGGTCGATTGCGGCGGGCGCTGGCCACCTCGCTGCAGAAGATCAACGACCGGACGAAGCGGAGGCTGCGAAAGGCCGGATGACAGCTGCCAGCTTTACTTCTCCTTGATCGCCACGGCTTTGCCGACAACACCGTCCGCATCCATCAGTACGAGATTCTTTTCCTCATCGAGGATCCAGTAGTCTCGTGATCCTCCGGGCTCAACCGGCCGGACAACCACTTTCTCGCCATCCCGCTTTGCGGTAACCGCCTTCTCAAGGGTGCTCTCCTTGGAGAAAACGTACTGAAGCGTGAATCCGGTCTTGGTTCGATATAGCACAAAAACAATTCCCGGCGGCGCGCTGTAATCCCATCGCCCGATCACCTCAGTCGCCCCATCAGGTGCTTTTGCCTGTGCAGCGCCAGCGGGTTCTTTGGGCGTCCCGAGAATCTGAATCTTGAGTTCCGGATTGTAATGGGAACTGGCCCATGCCCCTGCGCCAACCTTCTGCTCTGGAAGGTAGTAGAGAATAAAGGTTCTTTCGAACTTCGTAGGTTTCATCGCCTTGATCTCTCCTGCTATCTTTCTCAGCTCCTCTTCGGCGACCTTCTCGACGAGGCGGACGTCGACCGAGCGCTTCACTCTTCCAGACTCCGTGTCGGAGATGATCGAGTAGAGTTTGCCCTCATCTGCCGCTGACAGGGAAAAGGAACCTCCAACAACCAGGACGAGCACCGCCAAAAAACGCCTATTCATAATGGTGGAAACTCACCGAGAACCACTCCACAAGTCAAGACGCGACAACCAACCCGGCACTGGCTCGGCCATGGTTGACGCCAGCGCCCCGGCCAGATGCCCAACCTGATCGAAGACGCCCTCGCCTCGAAGCTGGCCGCATGGCTTGCGGACAACCGCCCCGAGGCCCTGCCAACCTCCGTTCCGATCCATGTCGCCAACCGGGACGAACTGCGGACGCGGCCGTGTGTCGTGCTGGCCACCTCCGACACGAAGCCGGTCTCGGGGGCACGGCACACCGCCCGGATCAAGCTCGATGTCCATCTGTTCAGCCAGGTCGATGACACCCCCGCGGAGACGAGCGCCGTGTGGGCCTGCGAGCTGGCGCGACTGCTCGCGGGCGTGGCGGCGATTCAGGCGGATCTGAACGACGACACGTTCTGCCTGCATGACCTCCTGCTCCGCGATTCCACCACCGTCCCGGATGAATCCCGGGGCCGCGAAACGGTGGTCAGCTACGAGGCGGTCGTTTCCGCGGTGTGACGGTTGACATCCAGGCAGCGGTCAAATGGCCGCATCGCTTCTGGGCACGACCGGCAACTGGGGCATCCCCCAGGACGAGGCCGGTATCCTGATCACCGACCTGTCGTTCGATTTCTCCAACCAAGAGAAGCCGGTACTCGACAAGGGCGGCGAAATCATTGGCCTCGCGCTCTACCAGGAAATGGCCGAGGTGAAGCTCTCGGGCCTCGTGTCGAAGGACACCCCGTTCTCCGGAAAGGTTGGAGCCGCTCTCACGCTCGCCAATACCGTGCCCGGTCACCTCAACGGCAGCGGCGGCACCACCATCGTCAACCAGATCTCCCGAAGCCTGAACAACGAGGACTTCGAGAAGATCGACATCACCGCCAAATACTACCCGTTCGTCGCGGCGGGAGGCGGGTCCTGATCACCACCAACTGAGATTCCGAGATGAACGCCGTATCCCACCTGTCCTCCACCGCCACCAGCAATACCTGCCTTGCCGCCGCGCTGACCGCCGTCGGCATCCCGCTCGCCGCTCGGCCCTTCGTCCGCGTCGTCGGTGACGGCATCAATGGCGAACGGGTCGTCTGGTTCTTCGAGCCGCAGAGCCCCGATGGAACCTACCAGACCAAGGATCTCATCGAGGCCTGGAACAACGACGCCTGGCACATCGCCAACCCGGAGCACCCGTTCGCCTATATCAAGTGCGCCCTGCTCAATCGGGAGCGCCTGGTCGACAAGGTGAAGCGGGACGTGCCACTCGGCTGCGTGAAACGCCGGGGCAAGATCGCTCTCATCCCTCTCAACGCCTCGCCTCGCACCGAGGAGATCATTCTTCGCCACCTCTGATCCTATGGACGACCGCGACTCACTCCTGTCGTCGGCCTTTCATGAGGTCGAGACCGTCGTCGGCGGACACACGATGCGTGCGCTCTCGCTAGCCAGCTACGATGTCCTGCTCCGCACCGGCAACCCGCTCGTGAAGGGTGAAATGCCCGAGGAGGGAACGCCCGAATTCACCTCGGCGCTGATGGGCTTCGTCTATGCCCATTGTGCCCCGTGGCCCGAGGTCGTGCGCGCCTCGTTCGATGACCAACGCTTCCGTGAGGAAGCTCTGATCTTCTGCGGAAGCCTGACGCCGGCCGATTTCCAGACCGCGTTCAAGCGCCTGGAGGAACAGTCGAAGGAACTGGAGGCGGCACAGGTTGATCCCGTGCCGGGTGTCGGAAAAAAGCCCCTCCCTGCGACGAGCCCGGCTTCCTAGCGGCCCAGGTCTTCGCCCTCGCCGCCGAAACCGGATGGACCGAGACGCACATCCTGCACCTGCCTTTGGCGCGGCTCGCCCAGTACCAGCACTGCCTGCTGCGCCGGAATGCGGTCCGCACCCACTGGAGTTCATCGGGATCATCCGGCATGAGCCTGAAGGACCAGATTGCCCAGCTCCGGTTGCAGTGGCGGCAGTCGGTTGACGCTGACCCGGAATCATGAGCGCCCTGACCGTCACCCTCGGAGCCGACATCACCGCGCTGCGGCGGGCGATGGCCGGCGCGACCGATCTCGTGGCATCGTCGGCCCGCCGGATGAGTCGGCTGACCGGCGCCGGCCTCGCCGGACTCGGCAAGGGTGGTGCCCTCGCCCTGCAGAAGGGATTCGCGCTCACCGGCACGGCGCTCAAGGCTGGCATCGGGACTGCCCTGGCAGGAGGGGCGGCTGCGGTCGGGGCCGGGGTGAAAGCGGTCAATGCCGCCGCCGACTTTGAACAGACCCAGGTGGCGTTCACCACGCTCATCGGCGACGCACAGAAGGCCGAGGAGACGCTTCTCAAGCTCCGCGAACTCGGAGCACAGACGCCGTTCGAGTTTCCGGAGCTGGCCGACGCCGGCCGCAAACTCATCGCGTTCGGTGAGGGGGCCGACACCGTGCCCGAAACCCTGCGGCGCATCGGCGACGTGTCCGCGGGCATCCAGGCACCGGTCAACGAGATCGCGGAACTCTACGGCAAGGCGCGGGTCCAGGGACGGCTGTTCGCCGAGGACATCAACCAGCTCACCGGACGGGGCATCCCGATCATCGGCGAGCTGGCAAAGCAATTCGGCGGCTCGGACTCACAGGTGAAGAAGCTCGTCGAGTCCGGGCAGGTCGGGTTCCCGGCCATCGAGCAGGCATTCATCTCTCTCACCTCCGAGGGCGGGAAGTTCCACGGCATGATGGCAGCACAGAGCCAGACGACCACCGGCCTGTTCTCGACCCTCAAGGACGCCATCAACGAGACGTTCCTGATCCTCGGCCAGCCGATCAACGATGCGATCCGTCCCCTCATCGCGGAGGCCATCGGACTCGTCCAGAAGCTCGCGCCAATGGCGAAACGGGCGGGCGGGGCGGTCAAGAACGCAATCCAATTCGTGATCGCCGCCTTCAAGAGCGGCCAGATGCTCGACCTGATCGCGACATCCCTGAAGCTCGGCTTCACCGAGGCGATCAACTCGCTGGTGAACGGCTTCCGCGTCGCGGTCGGCTTCCTATGGAACGCGCTCACCGATGGATCGATGTGGTCGAACCTCGGCAAGCTCTACATCGGCATCGCGATCAAGTTCTACAACAAGATCCTCCGGGGCATGGAGACGGTGATCAACTTCATCGCCGCGGGCATGGAGTGGGTCGGCGGCCTGCTGGTGAAGCAGCTCCTCAAGATTCCGGGCATGGACAAGCTGCTCGGTTTCGGCCCAGAGGACGTGAACACGAACTTCGGCGACCTGTACCGCAGCCGTCAGGACGGGAAGTTCTTCGGCCTCGACCTCGACGGCATGGAGAAGTTCGGGGACCAACTCACCGGTGAGGGGGCGTCGGGACTTGGCGAGCGACTGGCGGCCGCAGCGGCGAAGGCCATCGAGGATAGCGCCGCCAAGGGGGAGTTCATCGACACTTCCGGGATGCAGGACAAGCTCGTCGGCATCATCCAGACGATCCGCAACGCCATGCCCAAGCCGGATGACGCCAAGGAGGCCGCGAGCAAGGTCGCGGAGGCAACCGCCGCCGGGACGAATCAGAGGCTCAATACCCAGCAGCCCGGACTTGCTCCGATTGTGACCTCGCTCGGCAAGGTGGGTGGTGGCGGTTACTCGTCCGGCGCCCTGGACGCCCAGCGCGAGAACAACCGTCTCACGGGTGAGACGAACCGGCTCCTCCAGGAATCCAACCGTCACCTGAAGAAGCTCGGGAACGGAGGCACCCTGACGGCCACGTTCGGTTGACGCCATGCCCCGGCCAAGATGCCGAGACACGTTGCCATCCAGCCGGGACGCCTCTACCCGCAGCCGGGATACTCCGTCCAGATCGACAAGGAGGGCAAGTGGACCGCCACCCAGATCTTCCTGTGCCACCGCAACTCGGCCGTGGCTCTCATGCCCCGACCGGGCACGCCACACCCGGAGATCCCGTTCATCACGATCTCCCAGGTCAGCGCCAGCATCACCGAGGGTGACCTTGCGGAGATCACCTGCAACTACGCCGGGGCCGAGGAAAAGGATGACGAGGACGAGAAGGCCAACGCGGTCTACACGATGGGCCTGTCGCTCAGCGAGGAGCCGATCCTCACCCACCAGCGCTACAAGAACCTCGAGGGCAAGGAGCGTGAAGCCCTCCAGATGATCCTCGCGGGCAAGGAGAAGGACGACCAGGGCAACAAGCTCAAGGACAAGATCGAGAGCGAGCGCGGCAAGGAGGTGCTGGCCAAGATCGAGCGCGGCCAGACGAGCTACTACAGCCCGCGGGTGACGTGGCGGGAAAGCTGGGTTCGCGACAAGCCGGCCGCCGCCGGGGAACTCAACGACATCGGCAACATCGCTGATCCGTCAGGTCCGGCACCGAATCTCGCAGGTGGACGAAACTGGCTGCTCAACGGAGTCACCCAGACCCAGGAAGGAAAATCGTTCCGCCTTGAGATGGAATGGCTCGCCAGCGACCGGGGCGGCTGGGACCCGGAAATCTACAAGGATCCATGAACCGGCTCCCGCAGAAGAAGAAGCGTGGCGATCCGATCCTCGCGGAGGACTGGAACACGCTGCTCGATGCCATCGCGGCCCGCACCCCGCGCCCGGGGAACGGTCTGGAGCTGATCGCGTCGTCCGGCGGCTTCGCCTACTCGCAGCCGTCGAACCTGATCATCCCGCGCCAGTCGCTGCCCCCATTCGCGGTGATCGGCATCGAGAAGCCAGCCGAAGACGAGGGCGACACCTACCAGGTCATTATCAAAGAGGGCTGGGTCATCGAGCGGAAGCCGAAGACCGGGGACAAGCCGAAGGTGAAGTTCCACATGCCTGAGTCGCTGGAGGCAGAGAAGCTCAACGCCACTCCACGCCCGAAGACCCCGATGGCCTTCAACGACCTCCTATGGTGCAAGATCAAGACCAACGTGAAGGGCGAGATCACCGAGGCCCCTCAGATCGTGGTCGCACCCGAGGGCGAGGACGGGGAGATCGTCCTGGAGGGCTCCGACGAGGCCCACTACCAGCCGGAGGATCCATCGGAGTCGGGCATCGAGGGCGAATACTACGTGAAGCTCTTCAAGCTGGAGGACGATGGCGGCACTCCCCAGGTGAAGGTCTACCAGCAGAGCGACATCGAACACTGGGCGCAGCTCTGGACGGGCGAGAACATCGGGGGCGGGGCGGGCATCTACAAGCGACACAACGAAGCCGCGAACATCTTCCAGTTCCGCAGGGTCCGGGGCGACTACGGGATCAACGAAACGGAGGCTGCCAACGAGGTGGAGCTCGACTTCCTGGCCGAGAATGTCGGTGAGGGTTGCCCGGTGTGGGTCGAGCCGGTGGACGACCAAGGCCAGCCCGAAGCCGACCCTCCGGACGGTCCCGCGAAGTTCCGCTCGATTGCCGGTCGCCTGTCTCAGCCGCAGATTCAGGTCGAGTGCGAGGCGGCGAATCCAGGTGATCCACTGCCCGAGACGATCCGCGTTGTCGGCAACAGCGTCGACGGGGCGATCCTCCTCGAAGAGGACGAGGAGTCGACAGACCTGGTCCGCTGGCAGGACGGCCTGGTCACCACCCCCGGTGAGAAGACGCTCAAGGTGGAGGAGTTCAAGGTCTGCGTGGACGGGTATCCCGAGACTCGGAAATTCGTCGTCGTTCCCTGACCATGGCCCATCTCATCGCACCAATCACCGTCGAGGGCATCGAAATGTGCTGCGATCCGGTCACCCGGCGCACCATCGAGATCCTCATCGAGGCGGCCAATGCCATCGGCCCGAACGAGTGGGAGATCTACCGGGCGAACGCCTACGGGGACTCGGAATCAAACCCGAGCGCCGAGAGCGAGGAACCGGTCAGCGGTACGGTGGTCTTCGGCGTGTGCTGCGGCACCCAGATCGTGCTGGAGGTCTGGGGCGAGATCGAGATCCTCAACACCGGCTACGACTGGCTGGAGGTCCGGCTCAACGGGGCGCGGGAGTTCTACCACGAAAGCACCGAGGTCACTGACGCCGACCCGTGGGGCAAGGTCGCGGTCGGCCCGTTCAACGTGACGATCAACCTCCCGGACCGCCCCTGCGGCAACATCATCGAGATCGACGGCTCGACCGACGACGCCATCGCAAACAACGACGTGTGGTGGAAGGCGAAGATCCTGTCGATCCAGTGAGCCCGGTTGACAGCCCACCGGGGGCGTGAGGCTCTACGTCGACCTCGAAACGCTGCAACTGATCGAGGGTCCGGGATTCCGCAACCCGATCACCTCGTTGCGCTTCAAGCGGGGCGACGGGGCGCGGCTCGATGTCACCTTCCTCACCAACGGGACCACGCCGACCGAGATCGGCGATCCGGGCAGCCTGGAGCTGCGGTTCGGGGCGAAACCACGGGGCCGCTACGATGTCGGCTACCTCGTCCACGCCGCGGACTGGACGCTTCCCGACGCCGGGGCCGAGAACCCGCTCTACCAGTGCTCGCCGTCCTTCAACACGGTGGAACTCGATTCCGCGATGCAGGTCGGTTCTCCAACCGGCTCGGAGCTTTCCGAGATCACGCTCATGGGCGAGATCACCTGGCGCGAAGGCGAGGGTGAGCCGACCTCCACGCGCACTTTTCTGGTCATCGTCGAGAACGACGTGAACCGCGGGACCGAGGGCGTCCCTACCGACGCCGACCCGCCCTATCCGGCACCCGACTCGATGGTGCTGAAGTCCGACGAGGGCTACGACGTGACGCTTCGCAACACGCTCAAGACCTTCGATGCCAACACCGCGACCATCGACGACCTGACCGACGCCCTGGCCACCCTGATTGACACCCTCAAATCGAAGAACGTCCTCTAAATGAAGCAGTCGATCCTCGCCCTCGTGCTCGTCTCCCTGACGCTGGTCATCCTGATTGCGGATGCCGAGCGCCTCGGAGACCTCGGCAGTAATTCGGAGGTCTACACCCCGAATGACGAGATCAACGTGCCGAGCGTCACGACCAAGGACGGCTTCCCGGTCTTCGAGATCGTCGTCCCGGACGGCTGGACCGAGATCCAGATCCGTGCCACGACCCGGAACTTCGAGCCCGGCTTCCTCGTCCAGCAGGCGGGCACCTTCGTGCTGAACTACGTCCCGACCGGGGCCACCGTGAACGGTCGGAAGGAATACCAGGCGCTCGGCACCGATGACGTGGCGCAGTGGAACGGAACGAAGTGGGTCTTCGGCCACGACAACCTGCAGTCGACCAACAACGTCCTCGATCCGTGGGACTGCGTGAGCTTCACCTCGACCAGCGGCGACGCCTACGCGCTCCAGAAGGAATACTTCGTCTACCGGACCTGCACGACCGGGGCCGCCGCCGATCCGACCTGGGGGACCGGCACCAGCGATGCAGACCCGTGGCTGTACTTCGACATCCAGGACGGTTCGGGCGGGCACCCGTCCGGTGACACCGTCTGGCTCGACCACCCGGTCAACATCAAGCGCCTCAAGTGGAACAGCGCCACCGCGCTGACCTCCCAGCTCATGCCCGGCGGCAGCCCCGGCCGCTCCGTCCTGTTCCAGCCGTCGCGTGGTGTCCTCGGGTCCTCCGAGTGGATGCAGGAGAACCACCCGAGCCTGATCTGGACCTACTCGTTCGAGAACGCGGCCGGCTTCGACGCCCACCCGGACGGCCAACGGAAGTGGAACGACATGCGGCCCGCCGAGTGGCGCAAGGCCCGCGTCGAACTCGAACCCGCTCCCTGAATCCTCACCACCAAACCAACACCACCATGAAGATGCATACCACCATCACCGCACTGATCCTCGCGCTCGCTCTCCCGTGCAGCGCGTCGCTCCTCGACACCCGTGCCAAGCTCCAAGGAGCCAAGCAGGAAGCCGAAACCGCTGCCGCCGCAGACCCGTCCAACAACGAACTGGTGGCCGTCGCTGCCGACAAGGCGCAAGCTCTTGCCACCTTCGACGCCACCCAGGCCGATACGTTTGGTTCCGACTGGGTGACCCGCTGGGAGAACAGCGAATACGACAATCCCGATGATGAGACCGTGGACATCTACATCAACGATGGGCCGTTCAAGCTGACCCTTCCCAGCATCTCCGGAGCGAAGAAGAAAGAGCTGCTCGATCACATCGCCGCCAAGCCGGTGCTGGTCCCTGAGGACCTCGCTGTCGTCATGCTCTTCCGTCAGCACCATGTCGGCCTCGCCGCACGGATCGAGGAGTTCGCCGCGCTGCTTCCGTCGCAGGGCATCCGCGACATCGCATACTTCAAGCTCAAGCATCTTGGGTTGGCAGGCCACAAGGGGGGCTTCGTCAACCAGATGAACACGGCTGACTGGTTCGACCTTGCTGCCGCCGAAGCTTCGTTTGCGCCTGACTACTACGCTGCCATGCGAGATCATCTGCTCGCCCATTCGGCCCGCCTGCTCATCGACAAACGCAAGGCAGCGGGCCAGTCGGTCGAGGGACCGGAGTTCGATGCCGCCATCGCACCCGTCGTCACCGCGCTCGACGCCCCGAAGTTCGACGGACTCGCGGATGCGGTGACCGCGCTCGGCATCGACATGACGATCCCCGCGCCGGACTACGCCGATCAGGAAGCCGTTGCCACCGATGTCGAGAGCGCCGCTGCCAACCGGACCAAGTTCACCACCGCGTGGGGAGCAGAGATCCAATACCAAGATGGTCTCGGCAGCGTGATGTTCGTGAAGGGCAATGAAGCCTACGCCGCCTGGCGTGACGACCTGCTCGCAAATCAGTGATCAGAAATCTCCGAACCCGAACACCGATGAAGACCTACCTCTTGCTCCTCCTCGCCCTCGCCATCGTCAGCGAAGCGCAGATCCGCCGCCCCGGACTACCGCCGGAACAGGTTACCCGGATCGAGGCAATCCGTGACGCCCGGATCCAGCGGGCCCGTGCCGAACGCACCGCTGCCCTTCTGAAGGCCCGGGAAGCCGGACGGGTGCTGGCACGGACCACCAGAGCCCGCGACCGGGCGTTCATGGCGGTTTGGACCAGCCTCACCCCGGAGGTCCGAGGCATGTATGCCGCCCGGGAACTGGCCGAACGCATCAGCCGCCGGCCCGAGTGGAAGACCCAGACCCGTGCCCAGCGCATCGCCTCGGTCACGGACTTCATCACCAACTACCCGGCGATCAGCGCGGCACGGCAACAGGCCGCCATGGACGCGGCACTCGCGGCCCCTGAAGGGGAGTTCCCGGCGATCACTGATGCCGTGGAGCTGGCGGACGAACTTGCAGCGAGCCAACCGGGAATCCCCGGTTTCGAGGGAGCGGGCGATCCGGTCGTTCTCGCCGCCTCGGTCGAACTGCCGGACCTCGATGGGTTCCCCGAGGCTGAGGTCCCGGACCTGTTCACCATCAATCGACGATTCAATTGGGCCAAGCCGCACGGCCAGTGGATGAACCAAATGCTCAAGGACATCGACGCAGCAAAGGCAGCAGGGGACGTGGAGACCTACGAGTCACTCACCAAGCGCTACGCCGCCTGGGCCGAGCAATACCTGCGGGACGACCGTTGACAGGAACACGAGGACGATGCGCTCACCCATCGACATCGAGTTCGCCTTCAAGGGCATCATCGGCACCGCGTCTCCGGTGATCGGCGTCATCACGTCCTTCCAGGAACAGATCGAGTGGCACCTCCGGATCGCGTCGCTCGTCGTCGGCCTCGCGGTGGGCGTGATGTCGCTCATCGCGATGATCCGGAAACTTCGTCGCCGTTGACATGGCGACCGGGGCGCCATGAAAGCGCTCAAGTATCTCAGCTATGTCGGCAAGCTCGCCGGCTTCGTCGCGGCCCTCGACACCCTGCCGTTCGTCGACCCGAAGGTCGGCGTGGTGATCTTCGCCGCCGCATCCCTGCTCAAGGACACCGTGAACCGGATCGGCGACCTGCTCGACGACGGCAAGGTGAACCAGAGCTTCAAGGCCTGACTCGGGCCTTTCCGTGGTCGAACGAAAAGCCCCCGGATGGATCGCTCCGTCCGGGGGCTTCGTGTTGCGGTCTACTTCTGGATCGCCGCGACCTTGTAGCGCTTCTCCAGGATCTCCAGCACCTCGTCGAAGTTGTAGAGGTTCAGACGCGCCGTGACCGCAATCCGCGGAATGATGCGCTTCTGCGTCCACTCTTCAATGGTCCGGGGACTCACCGACAGACGTTGCGCAAGTTCCCGCTTCTTGATCAGTGTTGGCTCAGGGGTATCGGTTTTCACGCTCCGTTTCCGTTGTCAATTTCCCGCTGCTCGGCCGCCTTGCGAATCCGCTCCCGAACTGGCCAGGGCAGTTCCTTTGGCATCCATCCATCCGGCGGTTCGATCGAGAACCACGCCTTGGCTGCCTCCTCGTCCACGACCTCGCGGTAGTGACGGAAGATCATCTTCGGGGAGTTGCCGGCTTCCAGAGCGGTCCGAGGGACGTCGCTGGTCTCCGCTACCCGGTAGCTGATGAACGAGTGTCTGAGGGCATTCTGACGCCATCCGCCGGGGATCCCGGCCTTGGTTCCCGTGGTGTTGAGCGCTCCTGCCACCGAGGTGAGGGTGACGATCTTCCCGGTTTCATGCCGCCATGGGGCGAGCCAACCCTTGAGATTCTCGGGGATCGGCACGAGCCGGCGTGCGGCGGTCTTCGCCACCTTGGCCCGGACCTCGATGTAGCCGCGGTCCCAATTGATGTCCTCCCAGCGGAGCTTCCCGATCTCCGCGGTCCGGATCCCGGTGAATCCCCCGAGAGCGATCGTCGGGAGAATCCGGGCGTTCGCCGCCAGGAGGATCCTCCGCATTTCGTCCGGCGTGAAAATCGTGACCTCCTTGTCGGGGACCTTGTAGGTAGCACTGAGCTGGGCTGCCGTCTGCCGGTCGGGATGTAGGTAACCCTGCTTCTTGGCGAAGCTGAACATCGTCACGATGATCCGGCGTCGCGAGTTCTTCGTGGTCGGGGCGACCCCCTTGAGACCACCGAGATACTTGTCGATCTGCTGAACGGTGATCTCCCCGATCGGGACCGGGAACACCTCGACGAACTTCTTCGTCGTATGCTCGGCGGTCTTCACGTAGGCCCGGCTCATCCCGGATGCCGCCCGGGACCGGACAAACTCGTCGGCCACCTCGGCGACTGACTTCACCGGCAGGAAGTCCCGCCGGTTCGCCTCGAAGAACCGGACCGCCTCGATCAGGTCCGCCTTGTTGAGGATCTTCCGTGCCGCCATCCATTCATCGACGGCAGCCGTCAGGCTCACCCCCTGTTCCCTGGCCTTCGCCTCGCAGTGCTGGAAGATCTCGACATCCCGGAGGGAGACCTCGCCCGCACCCTCGACGATGTTGGTCAGGCGGACGACCTGCTGGCGGGCGATCAGCCGGGCCTCGTCGAGGTTGGCGAATACCCGGGTCTTCCGCCGGCCGCCCTCCTTCCAGGCGACGGTGTGCTGCGGGTATCCGTCGGAGCGGTTGATCGTGTAAATCCGGACGAGCGAGGGGCCCGAGCCGAGTTCGATGATCTTGTTCCGCTTCTTCTTCGGAGGCTTCATACGCCTCCGCTTCCGAGTCAACTTGTGTGAGGATTTGTGTGAAATGCTGTCGCGGCTGCACCGCGATTTCTCGCAACTCACTGACTTCGAGTCCCATTCAGAGGGGTTCTGAATGGATGGTCGGGGTGGCGGGATTCGAACCCACGGCCTCTTCGTCCCGAACGAAGCGCGCTACCAGGCTGCGCCACACCCCGATTATTTCCATCGCCCGAAGACCGAGCGGGCGGCTTCTTTCTCCGATTTCCCCCGGGGCTGCAAGCGAAATTGAGCCTCCACCAAAAAAGTGGGGCCGCGCACTCGCGCGGCCCCGGTAGTGTCATGAAACTTTGTCGCAGGGCGGTGAACCCGTCGGCGATGGAAGGAGACTGCCGGAATCTGACAATTTCGTCATGTCGCCATTTTATGGGACAAGAAAGCCCCGTGACCGGATCGATCACGGGGCTTTCAGAAAGTGGCGCACCCGTAGGGATTCGAACCCCAAACCTTCTGATCCGTAGTCGCACACTTTATCAATCTTTTGTTACTGATTATCAATTGCTTATGTATCCAGGTAGCAATTTCGGGTAGCAAATCCGGGGCAATCTGGATCGGAGCTGATCCACCTGCCAAACCAAGACCAAAGAAAGAATGTCAATCTTCTCGTCAATTTACTTGTCAATTTCTATGTTGACGCTATTGTTGGCCGAACCATTAAGGTATTTGCCAATGAAGACTCCTAGTTTTGACGGCCCTCAGCTTCACGAAGTGCCTGAACCGCAGGCCCTGTTCCTTAGGCCCGGCCCCCAGGACCATATCGTCCTTTCCCAGCAGATTTCTCAGGGCGCTCCGCTAACTGGCGTAGTCTTTGATCCGTCGTTTGAGAAAGAGCATGCTGAGCTGAGAACCGAGGTTGACGATCGAGGAGGCTGGACTGTCTTAGACCCTAAGTTTCTCGAATTGAGTCTTTCAGCAAACAACAGTGCTCGCCGCCTTGGGCTCCCGTGGTCTGATCTTGCCACGCGCACCCTTCAAAATTTTGACGAGGAAGTGGCTCAAGCGGTCACCGCCATGATTGCTAAGCGAGCCCAAAGTGGCGGCTACTCGGCTGTATTGGCGCCAACGCATTTCCTCAAAAATGGTCCAAGTGATCGCTGGTTCCAAAAGGACTTGGAAATGACCGAGCTTCTCAGGTCAAATCTCAACAAGATTGGTCTCCACGAAGTTCCCATCTTCTACCCGGTTTGCACGCCCGCCAAGAAGTTCTTCAATGAGTTCGAGAGGGCTCGATTTAAGGAGCGTCTGTCACAGTCGTCCATTAAGTCCTTATGGCTTCGTGTTGCGGGGTTCGGCAGCAGATCGGGGAGAGGTAGCTTGGTGAACTACATCCGAGCCTGCCGAGACCTTCAGTCACTCGGGCTTCCTATCATCCCCGAAAAGACAGGATCAATTGGATTAGCGATTCTAGCATTCCAGTCGGTGAGCGGATTGGAGTGCGGAGTCTCCTCTGGCGAGTCGTTCGATGTGCTGTCAATGCAACGCGGCGGTGGGAACAACCAGAAGCGAGCTGCTCACGCTCGGGTCTACTTTCCCGACCTCGGTTGCTCATTGCCGAAGAAACAGGCTGAAGACTTGCTGAACGCCAAAGCGGCTCTGGGCTGCAAGAACGCTCGCTGCTGCAAGCAAGGGATTCCCGACATGCTTCAAGCAAATCGGAGAGGCCACTTCCTCACCCAGCGCTTTCATGAGTTCAATATCCTCTCTGCCCCTTCAGCAATTCGCCATTCTCGCTACATTGATGTCATTTTGAGGAAAACTGTCGCCACACTTGGCGTCGTATCGCGCATCGACAACCTTTCGACAGGCCTTAGCAAGCGACTCCGGACAGAGCACCGTAGAACGGATGGTTGGCTGAAGACGCTCGAACAGAATACAGATCTCCATCGCTTCAACGACAAAGACGTTCCCGCCTTTCCTAGAAGAATCGTAGGATTCCGGAATACCAACGTCGCTAAGTGAATCCCTGCCTCGTCATCACACACACCATGAGCAACCCCATCGCCCAGACCATTGATTCGATCCAGAATAATGTCGCCGTTACAGGAGCGGAAATCGCCGAGCTTCTGTCTACTACTCCAGAAACGATCTCGCGCTGGAGAGTGGGGAAGTCCCAACCCCAACGCCCGCGCCTTCAAATGCTGCTCTTGCTAGAGTGGCTCACTAAGGAGTTGGTCGATCTCTACCCTCCAAACCAAGCGAGGATTTGGCTGAATTCGCCGAATCAAATGCTGGATGGAAGAATTCCTGTCGACTTAATCTCAGAAGGTCAGGAAGGGCTTCAGTCTGTGCTGCAGATTATTCAGCAGCTGAAGGACGGCGCTTTTGCCTGAACCAACCTAGGTCAACATGCTCATCGATCTCGATTATCTGGAACGACTAGAGAAGATCGAAACTCGACCGTGGTCGGGAACCGCATACCGGCACATGTTTGGATCCCACGAGCCTGATCGCATCAATACGACTGGCGCTCGGTGGAATCCTGACGGGTTGGGAGCAATTTATTGCAGCCTCAGCGAGTCCGGCGCCCTGGCAGAAGCTGACTACTACATCGGTTTGCAACCAATTCCGCCGGCATGCTCGCGAACCCTCTACACGGTAGAAGTGGTTTTGGAGAAAGTGGCGTGTGCCACAGACTGGCTTCTGCTTGAGGAGGCAGGAATCAAGCAAGCTACCTTCTCTACCATGAATTACCTTCCGACCCAGAGATTTGGGCTAGGGCTATCACGGCTGGGCTGCGACGGCTTTCTCATACCCTCTGCTCGATCAGATGCGACGAACTTGGTCATCCTTCCTGACACCCAGGGCGCAAACTACCAGTTCCGGGTGTCCAACAAGGTGCCAGTAGCCTGACCTGACATCGTAACAGCTTGATGAAGTTGGCCACTACAGATCGTCTCGACGAATCCCAAACCTGCTGTCGGGTCACCACATGTTGCGCAGACCACGGCATCGTGAGCGGCAACCTTTCAAGCAGCCGGGTAGCAAAATCGGGTAGCAAAACCTCCGAATTCTTGCCCAAATACCTGCAATTGCGTGCAGGTGCGTGCAGAAACCTCGACCGTAAGATCACAAAAATCACACCACTAAGGGCCTCTCAGGCCTACCCACAACTCCCTAATTATCAACGAAAAATCCCCGCAACTCTCTGGAGTTGCGGGGATTAGAAAAGTGGCGCACCCGTAGGGAGTCGAACCCCAAACCTTCTGATCCGTAGTCAGACGCTCTATCCAATTGAGCTACGGGTGCCGTGGAGGACGCGCCGCGAGCGGCGCGGGGCCGGAGGAAAGCGGGTTTCGCCGGCTCCTGTCAAGAATTTCAGATGCCGAAATCCCCCCACCCATCCGGCCCTGCTTCTCCGAATCCTTGCGGCCGGCACGCAAGGCATGGTGGGATGGCTCCATGAAGTGGATCATGATACTCCTCACTCTGCCCCTGCTCTGCCAGTGCGGCGGTTTCGGCGGCACCTCGGTCGGCGGTTCGCCCGCCGTCCTGAACGTGTCGGGCTGGGACCCGAAGGAGGTCCAGCGCGGCGGCGAGCGTTACAGCCAGCACGACGTCTCCGCCCTGCGGCGGAACGGAGCGCTCGGCCTGATCGCGCGCTCGGCGAAGGGCAACGCGCTGGACGACAAGTTCGCCAACTTCCTCAAGTCGGCCGACCGCGAGGGCCTCCTTCTCGGCGCCTACCATTTCGTCACCCTCTCGCCCTCGGCCGCGGCCCAGGCCGACGCCTTCGTCGATCGCGTCCGGGCGGTCGCCCGGGCCCGCGGGATCTCGCAGCGCAAGATCCTGCTCGTCGGCGACTTCGACACCGGCTCCACGCCGGACCGCCTCGTCGACTTCATCGAGCGCGTCGAGCAGAGCACCGGAGGGACCCCGGGCGTCTGCCTGGAGAACAGCGCCGCCCTGCGGACCTCGCTCAGCAACGCGACCCCGGCCCAGAAGCGGGTGATCCGGCGGTCTCCCTACTGGATCGCCCTCTACGGTCCGGCGGGCACCGAGCGCAGCATGGGCTCCGGCGATCTCACGCCCGACGACCTGATGGAGCAGTACGACATCTGGTCCGACTGGGCGATGTGGCAGTATGGCGGGGTGATCTGGCAGAACGGCCGGTCGAACCCGAAGCACTACGACACCGCCGCCTGGCGCAGCCCGCGGTATTTCGGAAACATGGCGATGCCGATGGAGCGCAACGTCTTCAAGGGCGGCGTCGGCGACCTCAACCGCTTCTGGGACCGCCACGGGCTGGCCTTGTGGTGAAACCGGGCCGCTTTCGGGTCCCGGCCCCGTGACGCCGGGAACTTCCGGCTTGCCATTCCCCCACCCCTCCCCTATCCCGCGCCTCCCTTCTCGCGCCGCCGCCCAACAACGGGAGACCGAAGGGACAATACGCGGCGGGTTTCCCAAAATCGCCCGACCTGAATCAAGGCGGGACCCATCCCATGATCAACGAACTCATCAGCGAAATGGTGGACGCCGGCGTCCACTACGGCCACCAGACCAAGAAGTGGAATCCCCAGATGAAGCCCTTCCTCATGAAGGACAAGGGCGGGATCTACATCATCAACCTCGAGGAGACGGTCAAGTGCCTGGACAAGGCCACCGATTTCCTCGGAGGCCTTGCCGAGAAGGGCAAGAAGATCCTCTTCGTCGGCTGCAAGCGCCAGGCCCAGGAAGCCGTCCAGCAGGCGGCCGAGGCGACCAAGCAGTACTACGTCAACCACCGCTGGCTCGGCGGCATGCTGACGAACATGTCGACGGTCAAGAAGTCCATCGAGCGCCTCAGGTGGCTCGAAGGCCTTGAGAAGTCGCCGGAGTTCAAGACGATCTCCAAGAAGGAGTTCGCCGCGCTGACCCGCGAGAAGCTCAAGCTGCAGCGGAACCTCCAGGGGATCCGCGGCATGGACGGCCTGCCCGACGCGCTGGTGATCGTCGACTCCGCCCGCGAGTCGATCGCCGTCGCCGAGGCCCGCCGCCTGAACATCCCGATCGTCGCCATCGTCGATTCGAACGCCGACCCGTCGGTCGTCGACTACCCGATCCCGGGCAACGACGACTCGGTCCGCTCGATCCGCATCATCCTCCAGAACATCGTCGACACCCTCGTCAAGAAGGGCTGAGACGGTGACCGGACCGTGACCCTGAAAGGGGCGGTCCATTCCCGACAGGCATTCACCATCCCAATCCCATGATCACCGCATCACTCGTCAAGGAACTCCGCGAAAAGACCAACGCGGGCATGATGGACTGCAAGAAGGCGCTCACCGAAACCAACGGTGACCTCGAAGCGGCCGTCGACTACCTCCGCAAGAAGGGCATTTCCAAAGCCGCCGGCAAGGCCGACCGCGAGGCCTCCGAGGGCATCATCACCGCCCGACTTTCCGAGGACGGAAAGTCCGGGATCCTCATCGAGGTCAACTGCGAGACCGACTTCGTGTCGCGCAACGAGAACTTCGTCGCCTTCGTCGATGAGATCGCCGACACCCTGGCCGGGAGCGATGCCAGGACCTTGGAAGACGCGCTGCAGGTCAAGAAGGGCGACATGACGATCGAGGAATTCGTGAAGTCGAAGGTCATCGAACTCGGCGAGAACATGCAGCTCCGCAAGTTCGAGCGTTTCGACCTCGCGGACAACGGTGCCATCGCCCAGTACATCCACATGGGTGGCAAGGTCGGCGTGCTCGTCGAGGTCGGTGCCGGCCAGGGCGACACCGCCGCCAAGGAGGAGTTCCGCGACCTGGTCAAGGACATCACCCTCCACATCGCCGCCGCCGCGCCGCAGGGCCTGTCGCGCGACGACATCCCGGCCGAGCTGGTCGAGAAGGAGAAGGACGTCTACCGCGCGCAGATGCAGGAGGAGGGCAAGCCCGCCGAGATCATCGAGAAGATCATCATGGGCAAGATCGGCAAGTTCTTCGCCGAGAGCTGCCTGCTCGAGCAGGCCTTCGTCAAGGATCCCGATCAGAAGGTCGGCAAGCTCGTCGAATCCACCGGCAAGACCATCGGCGACGAACTCGTCATCCGCCGCTTCGTCCGCTTCGGACTCGGCGAATAAGCGAATTTCGCTTTTCCCCCGACGCCCGCTCCCGCCTGCCGGAAGCGGGCGTTTTGTCGTCTGCGAAGCGGGCTCCCATTTCCCGGCTGGTGCCGCTGAAGGTGGCCTGGAGCAACACTTGCCGCTTCCCCGGGAGGGTGGCGGGAGAATATGATCGGGGCATGCCAAGGGTCGCGCTACTGCTGCTGCTTCTCTCGCTTCCCGCCAGCGCCGGGATGACGGTGGTCACCCTCAGCGACGCCGCCAAGGTCAGGCTCGACGTGCTTTCGTTCTTCATCGTCGCCTATCTCCTGCTTGGTCTGGCAGTCAAGGGGCTTTGGAACTCCCTCTCCCGAACCTTCGAGCGGATGCCCCGACTGTCGTACCGTCGTGCGCTGGCCTTGCTACTGCTTTCCGGCCTCTTCCTCTATGTCATCCTCACGATGATCTCCGGCGCTCGCGAACTGCTCACCCCGGGAGCTTGGGAAAAGCAGGGTATCGGTTACCGGCTCCGTGAAGGCGGTTCCGCAGAAGCAACCAAGGGGCAACGCCGCGCCCGTCTTGAAAGCCTGAGAGACAGGCTCTGGCAGCACGCCGAAGAACACCAGGGTGTGCCGCCATTGAGTCCATTTTCCGGAGAGATCTCCAGGGAGCACTGGCGGACCGCAAGCGGACAATATTACGGCTACGCGCGTCCGGAACGCCTCGGCATCGGCCGCTCGGTAATCGCCTACGAGCCCGCGGGTGCGGGCGCACGCCGGTATGTCCTCCTCAATGACGGCGCCATCGAGGACTGGGCCGAGGGCCGACTCAATTCCGAACTTCAGGAGCGGTGGGAACGGTAGCCAACAGTCCACGACGCCGGGGTCTTGTCCCACTTGCCTGGGCACTCGCCATCATCGTCGCAAGCGTGGTCGTACTGCCGATGTTCGGCACGTTCGTGTGGCTACCGTTGATGCTCTGGCATCTTGCGACGGGCTGGATCCGTCATCTTTTCGTCAATTTTCCACACCTCGGCTGGGATCCGGGAACCGTCGCGCTCTCTGCCGCCTGCCTGGTCTTGGCGGTGTTCCTCCTCCACCGTTTCTTCCGCGGAGTCAGCAACCGCGAGATTCATGCGTCGGTCACCGTGCACGCTTCGGTCGCCTTTCTCGCCGCCTGTGCCGCCGCGATCGCCATGACCGGCATCGTTCACGAACTCGCGTGGCTGGCCCGTTCGCCCGTGATCGTCAGCAACCGGGCATCGGCGCGGACCATGGCGATCAGCAACGCCAAACAACTCCATCTGGTCTTGCTCGAACTGGCGGACCGGGGCGTTCACCCACGGTCGATCGACGAAGTGATCGAGCATTGTCCGGAGGCGCGCGGGATTTCGACGTACCCGACGTCCAGTTCCAGTCACGCCCGCGAACGCTTCGTTCTTCTCCAGCCAGGCAAGGATCTGCTGAGCCTGGCTCCGGACGTGCCGGTCATCGGCGCCATGGGATTGGCGTCCGGTGAGGCAATCGTGGTTTCGGCGTACGGCTCGACCAGCCGCATGACCACCGCCGAGGTCGAAGCCCTCCTCTCGTCCGAACCATGATGTCCGCCCACGATGTCCGGTCGGGTCATCCGGTGGTGCGGGTCTTTGTTTTCTCAGGCATTCTGATCGTCTTCGCACTCCTCTTGCTCCTCCTCGCCGCCATTTTCGACAGGGTGGTCAAGGAGGGCCTCCTCCATCTCGCGGCCGGTTGGGTGTTCTTTCTTCAGCGCAATCTCGAAGCCGCTCCATGGGATCCCGCGATTCTTGCCAGCGGAGCGGTCACCGCGGTTCTCGCGCTGCTGCTGACCCATGCCTTCGCCCGCTTCCTCGCTGGCAAACGCTGGCGCTGGCGCGACTCGTTCGCGATCCTCGGCTTCCTGTTCACGGGGTTCGCCGCCGCTTTCATCGTTCCGGGAGTCCTCCTGATGCTGCGCACGCCGATGGACACCGGTTGGATAGATCGCATCTCGGGAAGCCGACATGCCTCCGCGATCAACGATACCCAAGAACTCACGCACCTCCTGATCACATCGTCGGAAGGTCGCGACTATTTTCCGGCGTCGCTCGAATCGCTTGCCCGGACTTCCGGAGATCTGCACACCTCCTTCGCCTGGACCGATGGCTTCCTCTACCCCGGTGCCGGATTGCCGGTCGATGCCGACAGGCCCATGCCGCTGATTCTTTCTCCCGCCGTGCGGGGACGGGACGGAACCGTGCGGATCGTTGGCTTGAGCGACGGGAGCTATCGCGAATGTGGCGAAGCCGAGGTCGAGGCCCTGTTGTCGGAATTGACACCTCCCGACTCCTGATTCCGCCGGAAGCGGGCGTTTTGCGTCCCGACTCCGAAAATAGCAGGATTTGCGGAATCCTCAGCGTCTCCGCACCGAATCGTCAAAATATGCGCACACCCTGCCGTTGGGAGCGTGGCTCGGGGGCTCCAAAGGAGCTTTCGTTGCATCGCGCTCATGGTTGCCCCAATCCACCCCACCGACCCCTTCGCCGCACGGCCGTTCCTCGTCTTCTGGGAAATCACGCGGGCCTGCGCCCTCGCGTGCAAGCACTGCCGGGCCGAGGCCCAGTCGCACCGCCATCCGGACGAACTCGACACCACCGAGGCGCTCCGGCTGGTCGATCAATTGGCCGAGCTTGCTCCGCCGATGCTGATCCTGACCGGGGGCGATCCGTTGATGCGGCCCGACGTCCTGACCATCGGCCGCCGGGCGTCCGACGCCGGCATCCGGGTCGGGCTCAGCCCCGCCGCCACGGCCCGGCTCACCCGCTTCGATTTCGGGGAGATCCGCGGCGCCGGGATCCAGCGGATCTCGCTGAGCCTCGACGGCGCCACGGCGGAAACGCACGACCGCTTCCGCGGCCTGGGCGGCACCTTCGAGCGCACGCTCAAGGCGGTGGAGCTCGCCCATGAAGCCGGGCTTTCGATCCAGATCAACACCACCCTCTCCCGGTCGAATCTCCATGAGTTTCCGGCGTTCCGCGATCTGATGTTCGAACTGAAGCCGGCGATGTGGAGTCTCTTTCTGCTCGTCCCGACCGGACGGGCGCAGGCCGACGAGGTTCCGGATCCCGCCGCTCTTGAGCGCATCTTCGGCGAGATGGCCGACCTCGTCGGCAACGCGCCCTTCGCGGTGAAGACCACCGAGGGCCACCATTTCCGGCGCGTGCTCGCCCAGCGTGGCCTGGGCGGCAACAAGGGCCGCCAGGGCATGCGCTCGCCGCTCGGCATCCGCGACGGGCGCGGCGTCATGTTCATCTCCCACACCGGGGTCGTGAGCCCCAGCGGCTTCCTGCCGGTCGATTGCGGAAACGTCCGCCAGCGGGACCCCGGTGAGATCTACCGCAGGCATCCACTCTTCATCAGCCTGCGCGATTCCAACGCTCTCGGCGGCAAATGCGGCCGCTGTGAATTCCGCAACATCTGTGGCGGTTCCCGGGCCCGCGCCTACGGGCTCACCGGCGACGCTTTCGCCGCCGATCCCGCATGTTCCTACCAACCCCGCCGCGAGGCATCACCAATCCACCCATGATCAACCTGACCCGACTCTGGACCGGCCACGAGCAGCCGGCCGACCACCTCCGCTACGGACACGGACACGGCGCCCCCGGCAGCGCCCGCAAGCGCCGCCCGATCGTCGTCTGGAACATCACGCGCACCTGCAACCTGCGCTGCATCCACTGCTACTCCGACTCGATGGCTCGGCAGTACCCCGGCGAACTCGACTGGGAACAGATGCAGGCCGTGGTCGACGACCTCTCGAAGTACGAGGTGCCCTCGCTGCTGTTCTCCGGCGGCGCACCGATGATCCACCCGCGGTGCTGCGACCTCGTCGATCACGCGACCGAAAAGGGGCTCAAGCTCACCATTTCCACCAACGGCACGCTGATCACGCCGGAGAAGGCGGCGAGGCTGAAGGCCGCGAACGTCGCCTACGTCGGCATCTCGCTCGACGGCATCGGCGAGATCCACGACCACTTCCGCGGCAAGCAGGGTGCCTTCGACGCCGCCGTGCGCGGCTTCCGCCACTGCCACGACGTCGATCAGAAAACGGGCCTGCGGCTCACCCTCACCCGCCACAACGTCGAGAACATCGAGCGCATCCTCGACTTCATCGAGGAGCAGGAAATCAAGCGCGTCTGCTTCTACCACCTCGTCCCCGCCGGCCGCGGCAGCGAGCTCCAGGTGCTCGATCCCGGCGCGGCGCGGCATGCGATCGACACCCTCATCGCCCGCGTCGAAAACTGGCACCGGCGCGGCCTCGACCGCGAGCTGCTCACCGTGACCCAGCCGGCCGACGGCGCCTACCTGCTGCTGCGCATGGAGCGGGAGAATCATCCGAACCTCGAGCAGGCGCGCCAGCTTCTCGGCTGGAACGGCGGCGGCGCGAACAGCTCCGGCCGCGGCATCGCCAACATCGACACCCAGGGCAACGTCCACCCCGACCAGTTCTGGCAGGACGTCATCCTCGGCAACGTCAAGCGCACGCCGTTCTCCACCATCTGGGAGGAGGAATACGCGCCCACCGCGCCGATGCTCGAGGAGATCCGCAAGATCGGCCTGTTGAGCCAGGAAGAACGCAAGGAACGCATGCACGGCCGCTGCCGCGCCTGCCGCTGGTTCGGCATCTGCGGCGGAGGCTTCCGCACGCGCGCGGCCTTCTGCAGCGAGGACCTGTGGGGCAGCGATCCCGGCTGCTATCTCGCCGAAGACGAGATCGCCGAAGAAGTGCTGAGCGCGTGAGTCTCGCCGCGGGCCGCCCGGAGCGGCCCGGGGTGGTCGGCTTTGCAGGCCGCCTGCTGATGAGGCGGCTGGCAAAGCCGCGCTCCTCAGCACCGGCTTTTCCCTCGACGCCCTCCCCACCCAGGCCGACCCTGCCTGCCATGAGATGGCTTCTGGTTTTCCTCGTCACGCTGGGCCCCGGCCTGGCCGGTGACCGGGTCACATTTTCCGACGGCGCCTACTCGCTCGAGTTCCCCCAGGGCTGGGAGAAGTCCAAGGCACCCACCCCCGACGCCGAATTCGCGCGCGAGAGCCCCGATGGAGCGGTCATCATTTCGGTCAACTGCGACGTCATCCCCGAAAACGCCGTAGCCGACATGGACGCCATGGCGAAGGCCTCGGCCAAGAGCTACGCCGAGGCCATCCGTTTCAAGGGCGAAGCGATGATCTCGGATGGCGAACTCGACGGCTGCAGGGCGAAGTTCATCACCCTGGCACCGCAGGAGGAGGACGAAGGGCCGATCGCGATGTTCGCGGTGTTCGTCGATGCCAGGAAACATCTGGTGAGGATCACCGCCACGATGAGCCCCCAACTCGGGAAGGAGACGAAGGATGAGTGCCTCGGGGACGCGTACTCGTTTCGAAGGGAGGATGT
>ERZ869936.346-NODE-346-length-46774-cov-18.583232_pt1 | contig 46774 bp, 29 predicted proteins | sample MGYA00520876_ERZ869936 | MGnify/ENA primary metagenome ERZ869936 (study PRJEB32218, sample SAMN09650985) | biofilter metagenome | isolation source: enrty point of leading RO module | place: Saudi Arabia: Thuwal, RO plant located on Red Sea | collected 2016-02-17 ... | reverse complement strand
TGAGAGTTGAGAAGCGACTCACGGCGAGCGGCCGTGAGTCCAGCCGGTGAAGCCGACGATTTTTCCAGGGTCGCTGGGAGCGCCATCCCAGTAATCGAGGCCGTACTCTGCCTCGATCACCGGCAACATGTGGGTGTCATCGCCGCCGGCATCCTCAGCGAGGTAGTCGGCGATATCGTGCATCCAGACGAACGCTCTCTCGATCGCACGATCTTCCCATTGCCATACATCGGCATAGCCGGCGCGTTCGAGCATGATCGCCTGCGCGACGACGCCCTGCAGCGCGCCGTAGACGTAGTTCTCCTTGGGCGGAGGCCAGCGGAAACTGCCGGCGCGCCGCAGATCGTCAGGCAGCACGCCGTCGATGTTCCTGCCTTCCTTCATCGCACCCTTCGGGTTAATCCCCACGGGGCGCGACGGATCCGCCTGCCACGACAGTTCCCCGTACTTGAACCCCGCGTAGGACGATCGATCGCCCAGCCATCCGCGAAACACTTGGGCACACCGCTGAACCTCATCCGGTTCGTCGAGATATAGAGCGATTGCAAGCCGGGTTGCGCCGGCCGCCGTTCCCCAGTTGTTCGCACGTCCCTCGTGGGTGCTGATGAGCGTCTTGCCACTCAGTGTCCTGTTGCGAACTGTCCTCAGCCAGTCTTTGAAAGAAACGTCGACTGACTCCGGCAGGCCGACAAGATCTGCGGCGATCACATAACCGCAGATCTTGCGTGATGGTGCAAGCCACTTGCTGCCGCTGCCTGCGTCGTCCTCCGTATCGATCACATTGCTGCACAGATCGATCACCTCTGCACGGTATCGCTCGTCACCCGTACGCACATAAGCCAGCGCCTTTGCCATGGCGTAGACGTTGACCAGTTCGTTCTGGTTGGAGACGTTGGGAGTGCCGGTTCGTTCCGCGTAGTCAAGGACGTTCAGCCACAAGGGGCCGGCGGGCAAAGCGGCGACCTCTTCGGGGGAGATCCAGATGCCGGACGTCGGCGCCGGATCGGGCTTCGGCGCCGGATCAGGGGCGGGCAGATCCGAGAGAAGATCCCGCAGCTTGTCCAGGCGGTCTCGCTGCTCGATGTTGAATTGCTCCTGCGCGGCTTCAATTTCGTCGAGAACTTCACTTGCCGACTGCTGGGCAGGGGCGACGTTCGTTGTGAAGCATGCCGCCATCGCGATGATCAGCAGTGTTCGTTTGACAGTCTTCATGGCTCCGTCCAGTTTGGGGGGTGAGTTTTGCCTGTTACACATCGTTGGTCACCGTACCCGTTTGTTACACGTCGACGTTGTAACATCCACACATCAACATCCGTGGATTCGCACGACTTCTGAAGAGTCTTCGGGCGAACAGGAACGGCATCGGAATCGGCTGACAGAGTTTCCCTCTCGTCAAGCCTGAACTGACACGCGCATCCGCATATCGCGTTCCCCTCTGTGTCGACATTCGTCAACACCGAGACAAGGCAACGCTGCCGGCCCTGTCAATCAGATCGGGAGTCTCGCTGATATCGACCCTCGTCGATGCAACTTGCATCACGCTCGGCCCGCGATGCCCGATTGAGCACCTGCTGCGGCGTTGGGAGGATGTCGACTGGAAAGCCCGCAGAAACCACGTGCGGATCCCGAGGACAGATGGCCACTCGGGAAAGGAGCGACGGTGAACTCCATTATTTCCCGAACTGCTCGTCCGTCAATTCAGATTTTCGGGATTGAGTGGTTTTCACCGCACAGTTGTGGCGAGCACGGCAACGGTCGTGCAAGTCCCATCTGCTGCGGAAGAGAGAGGGAGGCACTGCACCCGCTGCCACCGCCCATTGGCCTCCGCGATCTTGACCACCGGTGCAACCGCTGGAGGCGAGACTTCCACGGCAGACAGCGGAATCGAAAGGCCCGCACCGAGCGCCTTGAGGGCCGCTTCCTTGCATGTCCAGAGACGAAGAAAGAGATCTCTCCGCGCGGATCCGGGGGCGGACGTCAGCCGACGTAGCTCCTGGGGGGTGTAGAAACGCTCGGCGATCTGCAGGTATTCGCGAGGACAATGCGACTCGACGTCGATCCCGACGGCCCGCCCGAGCGTCAATGCAAAGACGGCGACACCTCCGGTATGTGAGACGTTGAATTCCAGCGCGGGGACTCGATTCGGATGCACAAGGCGGGGTTTTGCGTACTGGCCGACGCCGAGGACGACCTGATCGGGTTCGCAAGCCGCGTATCGCGCCAACAGTTGACGCAGGAGTGCCCGTCGCACGACGAAACGACGTCGGTCACGCGTGAACCGGTAGCTGTTGGCGCGGTTCTGTTCCTCGGCCGAGAGCGACTGGGACAACTGCTCCAACGGCTCTGCGATTCGGTCGAGGTCGGCCCGCCACACGTGCAACTCGTTCTCGTGCAGTCGGACATCGTCGTGTGCCGGGAGTTGCAGCGTGTGTTCTACCATTGTTGCCGCCTCTCCGAACGCGGGGTGCTCAAGAGAGATCTTCGTTTGACTGAGCATGCCGAAATTCTCCCGCAGCCCCGGACCGCGACCGACTCGATCAAACCTCAATGCCCTGTCAGGGCTGTTGTTGGGGGTCGGCTGGAATGCAGATCCGCACGACACCCTGCGGGATTCGTGCTCCCGTGAGAACCCCTCAACCTCGAAAACCGGAACCGACGGACCACTCAGTCCCTGCGGAGTGACGTGATCCACGTACAACGCGTTACCCTCCGGTCATGTCAGCAACAGCGGGTTGAACGCGGTTTTCGAACCGGGCGACGTCTTCGAGCCAAACAGTGACGCACTCGAGCAGTTGCCGTTGATGCTCCAGCAGAGTCAGTGTGTGGTCTGCATCCTTGATGAATTCGATGGTCAGCAGTGAGCCGGATTGTCTCGAGGCGTCGGCCTCGAGCAGTGCGCGGTACGACTCGCGCCCCGGCTCATGTTCGGAAAAGACAAACAGCAGCGGCATTCCACGTCCGATGAGCCGACCGCAGACGGATGCCTCGGACTCGACATCGGGATCCAGACGCGCGGTGCTGCGCCTGAGGCCCAGGTCGCACAACATGGAATGGACCACCCGCGTGACTTCGCTGATACCGATCTTGCGGCGCACCGTCCGCAGGAAACGGGCCGGGCTGGTCCGGGCCAGTTTCGAGTATTTCTGCAACGCGGCCTTGCCCATCGCGTACGAATCGGATTGCGTGTTGGAACTGCGCGGGTTGAGGAGGAGCAGTCCGCCGACCCGCCGGTCGATGTCGGCCGTGCGCAGCGCGTGGACCGCCCCGGAACAGAGACCGCCCAGCACGAACTGCCGCACGTTCCATCGTTGGTGCAGCAGATCCATGGCTTGCTGCGTCTCGTCAAGAACGCTTTCTTCAAGTGGTCGGTGGTCGGAGCGGGGGGGGGTGTCCCCACATCCCGAAAAGTCGAAACGCAGTACGACGTAACCCAGTTCGGCGAGCCGGCGGGCGCACTTCACGTAGAGCCGGTTCGGCCCCACGCGATGCACGAGTCCGGCGTTGAGCAGAATCACCGCCGGATGCTGCGCATCTGCGGCGAAGTCCTCGGGAGTTGTGACAATCCCGATCGAACCGGCGGTTCCAAACTGGACGCACTCTTCCTTCATGGACAACTCTTCGTGATCCAGGAGACGGCCGTGCGGATCGCGCTGTGCGGCATGACGGTCCGCATCGGCCCAGTCAACCAATTTGCATCTTCGTCGATCCGGCAAAGCGTCATTTCCGCGCAACCGGACTGATCAGTGGAGTCTCGTGAATCGCTTTGCTTACGTCGGGCGCTGCTCAGCATGAGGACCGGGCAAGCGGGGAGGCAATCCGGGCCGGAAAGGTCGAGTTGCTCGACCTCCGCCAACAGCGTTTTGGACAGATCGAATCCGAGGAATCCCTGCTGACGCCCGTCTACCAGTTCACGATTCGTCAATTCCTGGAGTTTCTCATGTTGTGCCGTGGTCAATTCACGTACGAATTCGCCGCCGCGCCAGACCGGATCCCACAAGACGAGTGATTTCACATCGGGTTGTTCTGCGGCGGCGAGGAGAGCGAGCGCGGCGCCCAATCGCAGCCCGACGAGGCAGACGTTCTCGACACGAGTGCGACGACGGATGACGTCCACGGCGCTGCGGACATTGCGGACCCACTCGTCGAGCCGCCCGTGTTGGTCGTCCCCGGCGGAGTCGCCGCAACCGAAATAGTCGAAGCGCAACACGTGAAAGCCCGCTTGCGCGAGGCGCGCCGCCAGCAATCGCAGCGCGCGGTGCGAGCGGAGGTATTCCTGGCCGATCGGCGCGCAGATGATGACGGCCGACGACCGAGACGTTGACTCCGCGGGCGGGCGGTGGTGACAGCCAAACAGGGGACTGTCATCGTCGCCGAATTGAAACGGGATGATGTCAGGCGTCATGCTTTCCCCCTGCCAGTAGCCGCACCATGCCGTGGCCCACGCGGCGGAACCACGGCGTCCGTCCATTGCGTGGGGTGCGCATTTCGCAGCGGTCACATTCTGCGGCGAGTTGTCCCAACGTCTGAAACATCAAAGCCCGCGGAGTGATTGACAACTCGAATTCCTGCTCCAGGCGCGCGATCACTTCCATCGCCAGCAGGGAATGTCCGCCGATGTCGAGGAAATTGTCGTAGACGCTCACGGCATCAATCTGCAGCAAGTCGAGCCAGACGCCGGCGATCCGCTGCTCGGTCTCCGTCGTCGGCTCCCCGTTGCGAAGGGTGGGCGCCGTATTGTCCAGCGAAGTCGGCAACTTCGACCGATCGACCTTGCCATTCGACGTAAGCGGGAAGCGATCGATTGTGGTGAAGTGAGCAGGAACCATCGCAGGGGGGAGTTCGTCAGCCAGGAATCGCCTGAGATCGCCGGTGTCGGGAATCGCCCCGTCACGGGCGATAAGGAACGCCGTAAGTCTGTTCTCACCGCGACCATCGCTGCCGAGCGACACGACGCACCGTTTTACGTCAGGGTGCCGGCAGATGGCGGCTTCCACTTCCGCGATCTCCAGCCGGACACCGCGTATCTTCACCTGTAGATCGAGGCGCCCCAGAAACTCGACTTCTCCGTTCGGGAGGTAGCGTCCCAGGTCGCCTGTCTTGAAGAGCTGAACGCCCTCACCCGGACGGGACGGACCATTGAGGAACTTCTCGGCGGTCAGAGTAGGATCGTGGAGATAACCTTGAGCCAGGTGCGGGGAGCGGACGAAGATCTCTCCAGGTTCGCCGATACCCGCCGTTTGACCGGCGGAGTTCAGCACCAGCAACTGACTCCCTTCCACGCCGCGGCCGATGGGCAGCGTCTGTCCTCGGGACGTCGTATGCGTTTCCGACCGGTCTTGCGCGGTCGATCGTTGTACGACGTGGTACGCCATGACCTGCGGGGTTTCGGTGGCCCCGTAACAGTTGACGCATTGAGCCGAGGGAGCGAGCTGCGCCGCGTCTTCGACATCTGATCCAAGAAGCCGATCGCCGCCGAAGAAGAAGTATCGCAAGGCCGGCAGTCGTGTTCGGGACCGCACGTTGTCGGAGCGCGTTGTGCCTGCGAGCAGCGAGAGCATCGGGGGAGTGAGATGGACAACGGTGACCTGCTCGTCAGCCAACCACCGACCGAGTCGTCCCGCAGCAAAGTCCTCTGCTCCGGGGACGCAAACTGTCGCTCCCAGCGAAAGCGGCGTGAAGATGTCCCGCAGCAGAGGGTCGTATCCGAGTCCGGAAATCATGCTGAAACGATCGGTCTCGCCCAGGTCGAAGGTTTTGGCCTGCCAGCGAACGAAGTGCGTCAGCGGACGGTGTGTCCCGATGACGCCCTTTGGCTCACCGGTCGATCCGGAAGTGAATGCGATGTAGGCGGGGTCATCGGGACCGACCACCGGCTCGGGCGATGCAATCGGTTGCTCGTCTGAAGCCACGGGCGCCTCGATCGCCCGTGTGATTTCGATTCGCCTCTCGTCCGGCAGCGCCTGCAGAAACTCCGTCAACGGTTCGGCGGGCGGAGCGACTCCTGTGATATGAATCCATGCTTGCGGCCGCGCGGCCTCAAGGCAGCGCAAGCTGCGGCGCGGCGGATGGTCCGGATCGAGAACCAGGAAGACTCCACCCGCCTTGAGGATGGCCAGCAGCGTGCCGATTAGCGCGGCACTCCGGTCGCCGTAGACCGCTACCACGTCCCCGGCCCGCAGTCCCGTGGACAACAAGTGACGGGCGAGCCGATTGCTCCGCGCTTCCAGTTCTGCATAGGTCCACAGGCCACCGCGGTCGGAGACAGCAGTTCGCCCGGGTGTGCGCCGCGCCTGTTGCGTGAACAGTTCGTGCACCGGAACATCGCCCAGCGAATCAAGCGGCGCCGCCGGGTCCGGAAGCCGTGCGGCATTCTGTTTGTCGACAAGGGAGACTGACGAGATCAGACGGCCCGGCTGCTCGACGAACTGCAACAACAAGTGCTCGTACTGAGCGAGCAGAGCTTGCATGCGTTCGCGACAGAACAGATCGGTGTTGTAGACCAGCGTCAGCCGGATACCGTCGCTCTTTGGTGTGACATAGAGCGTCAGGTCGAATTTCGCATGCGGATCCGGGGAGTGCAGGAGTTCTGCGTCCAGTTCGGTGAAATCGATGACCGGCTCCGGCAGGTTGAGCATGTTGAAGAGAACCTGGAACAGCGGCGTTCGGTCGAGGCGACGCTGCGGATGCAACTCTTCCACAAGTTTTTCAAAAGGAAGATCCTGGTGGGCATAGGCTTCGAGCGTGAGGTCGCGGACGCGGTGCAGCAGTTCCTGAAAGGTAGGATTTCCGTCCAGGCGTGCGCGGAGGACGAGAGTGTTTACAAAGAACCCGATCAGGTTTTCGATTTCAACGTGCTCACGTCCCGCAACCGGTGTTCCCACGACGACATCATCGCTGCCGCTGAGTCGTGACAAGAGCACGTCGAAGGCGGCCAGGAGCGTCATGAACAGCGTCGCGTTCTCCTGCCGGCCCAACTCCTGGAGTGCGTCGCAGAGGCGGGGGGAGAGACGATGGCTGAGGACGGCGCCCCGGTAGGTCTGCACCGGCGGCCGCGGCGAATCGGTCGGCAGCTCCAGGAGCGGCGGGGCGCCGTCGAGTTGCCGCGTCCAGTAGTCCAGTTGTCTCTGCAGGACGTTCCCCTCGAGCCAATCGCGCTGCCAGTCGGCGAAGTCTGCGTACTGAGCGGGAAGTTCGCACAGATTCGGGCGACGCCCCGCCCGGTAGGCCGAGTACAATTCTGACAGTTCGCTGATCAGAAGCCGCTGCGACCAGCCGTCCGAGACGATGTGGTGCATCGTCACCAGCAGGGCATGGTCCTGTTCCGCGAGGCGGACGAGCTGAGATCGGATCAATGGCCGGTGATCGAGCCGGAAGGGCGTCCGCAATTCCTCCGCGATCAACCAGTCCAGTTCAAAGTGGGCCCCTCTGGGGGCGCGGTCCTGCAGATCGGTCACGGGAAGCGAGATTCGCATCTCCGGCGCGATCCGCTGCACCGGCTTTCCATCGACGAAGTCGAACGCCGCACGGAGCACAGCGTGCCGTCGGATGATTTCGTTCAGCGCCGACTCCAAAGCCTCGACATCCAGTGGCCCGCGAAGCCGCAGGGCCAGCGGGATGTTGTAAGCGGGATTGGCAGGCTCGATCTGGTCGAGAAACCACAGCCGCTGCTGGGCGAATGAAAGGCTCTGACCGTCGCGGGACGGATTGGGCCGGACCCGTGGAGGCGGTGGTGTGTGATCGTCTTGCTGGAGAACTGTTATCTGCGGCGCCAGTTCCGCGATGGTGCGACGCTCGAAGAACATTCGCAGGGGAATCTCGATGCGCAGCGCGTCACGCAGCCGCGCTGCGACGCGCGTGGCCAGCAGTGAGTGTCCGCCCAATGCAAAGAAGTCGTCACGAACGCCGATGCGTCTGACGCCGAGCACGTCCGACCAGATCGTGCACAACGTTTCCTCGACTGGGGACCGGGGTGCGAGGTACTCTTCCGGCGGGCGCGCGTCTTCCTGAGGGGCCGGAAGATTGCGGCGGTCGACCTTGCCGTTGGGCGTAAGGGGAAAGGCGTCGAGTACGACGAACGCTGAAGGGATCATGTAGTCCGGGAGGCTCCGGCCAAGGGCCTGCCGCAACTCGCCGGTTTCAACTCCCCTGTTTTCGGCCACGAGGTAGGCGACCAGCTTGGGGTCGCCCGGCCGATCTTCACGAGCGACAACCACCGCCTGCTTCACCAGCGGGTGCGCGGACAGCGCGACTTCGATCTCCCCGGGTTCGATGCGGAATCCGCGAATCTTCACCTGATGATCTGTTCGGCCCAGATATTCGACAGTCCCGTCGTGGCGATAACGGACCAGGTCACCCGTCTTGTACAGTCGGTCTCCCTCGCGCTCGCTGAACGGATGGGGGATGAATCGTTCGGCGGTCAGATCGGGCCGATTCAGGTATCCTCGCGCAAGGCCCGCTCCGCCGATGTGCAACTCTCCGGGGACGCCGACGGGGACGAGCTGCTGCCGACTGTCAAGGATGCAAAATGCAGTGTTGGCAATCGGCCGACCGATGTGAATGGGCTCGCCGCGATTGACCTCTGCGACGGACGACCAGATGGTCGTTTCGGTGGGGCCGTACATATTCCACACCGAGTCGCTACGATCCAGGAGATCTTGGGCCAGGTCGGGTGGGAGCGCCTCGCCGCCGCAGAGGATCTTCAAACCTGCGGGACAGTCGCCGCTTTCGATCAGCATTCTCCAGGTGGCGGGAGTGGCCTGCATCACGCTCGCCCCGCAGCGGCGCACAAGCGCAGACAGCCTCCGCCCGTCGTGAGCGGTCTCCCGACCGGCAATCACGACAACGCCGCCAGCGATCAGCGGCAGCAGGAGTTCCAGGGCGGCGATGTCAAACGACAGGGTGGTGACGGCGACCAACACATCCTCTGCGGTCAGACCGGGCCGCTGCTGCATTGACTGCAACAAGTTGCTCAGCGCACTGTGGGGAATCGGAACCCCTTTGGGCCGGCCGGTCGAACCGGATGTGTAGATCACGTAAGCGAGACTTTGCGGCCTCGCCGGACTGACGGACGCAGCGGGGAGTTGAGTTTCGTGGGTTGTGCCGCCGAGGCCTGAATCGAGGCAGAGAACCTGTGCTGTGTGCGACGGGAGGTGTTCCACCAATTGCGATTGTGTCAGCACGATCGGCGCTGCGGAATCGTCGAGCATGTGCGCCAGTCGTTCACTGGGGAAAGCCGGGTCAAGCGGAACATACGCTCCGCCCGCCTTCATTACGCCGAGCACCGCGATCAGCATGTCCAGCGATCGTTCGAGGTAGACGCCGACCACAGTGTCCGGCTGGACTCCCGACTGCTGCAGCCGCGCCGCGAGCCGATCCGCTCGCTGCTGCAATTCGAGGTAGGTGAGTTGCTGATCTTCGAACCGCGCCGCCGGTGCGTCGGGTGTGCGGGCAACCTGTTCATCAAACAACTCGTGAGTCAGGGACAGCGGCTCAGTTGTTTGTTCGCTGCGATTCCATTCGTGGAGGAGTTGGTGCCGCTCGTCAGCCGTCAGGAGAGGCATCGCGCCGATCTCCTGCGTCGGGTCCGCCACCGCCGCTTCGAGGAGCGTACGAAAATGTCCCAGCATCCGGCGAACGGTGGCTTCCGCAAACAGATCGGAGCTGTATTCCAGCGACCCGGAAAGATGCGTCCCGTCGTCGGTCACATCCCAGGCGAGATCGACCCGGGCCGTCCGATGGCCGGTGGCGACTCGCGAGACGGTCAGGCCCGGCATCACCAGACTTTCGTCGAGGCCGTCGCGATGCAGCACGAACTGGACTTGATACAGCGGATTGCGACTCAGATCCCGATCGGGTTGGAGTTCGTTGACGAGGTGTCCGAAGGGCAGATCCTGATGAGAAAGGGCTTCGATCGTGGTGTCACGAACGCGATTGAGCAGTTCCCGAAACGTCAATCCGCCGGTGCACTCGGTGCGCAGCACGAGGCTGTTCGCGAACGACCCGATGAGCCCCTCCAGTTCGACCCGACTGCGATTCGAGACCACCGTGCCGACAGCGACATCGCTGTCGCGCGTGTATCGCTGCAGCAATGTCTTCAGGGCCGCGAGCAGCAGCATGAACAGCGTCACACCTTCAGCGCGGCTGAGCGCTCGCAATGCCCGGCACAGGGAAAGCGGCAACTGAAACTGACAACGGCCTCCGCGATGGCTCTGTACAGCAGGGCGAGGAAAGTCGGTGGGCAGATTGAGTCCGTCGGAAAGCCCGGACAGCCGGTTGCGCCAGTAGTCCAGTTCCCGCGCCTTCCGCCGGTCGTCGAATGTGTCCCGCTGCCAGGCAGCGACATCCACATACTGACACTTCAGGGGCGGCAATCGATGTTGCGCACCGGTGGATCGGGCCTCGTACAGCGCCCCGAGTTCCCGCATCAGAATCCGCATGGACCAGCCGTCGGCGACAAAGTGGTGCGTCGTCAGCAGAAACACATGCTGCTCGGAACCAGTCTTGACGATTCTCGCCCGCATGAGCGGAGGCTGTGCCAGGTCGAAGGGGGTCTCCACCTCGGCGACTGCCAAGGCCTGTACTGTCGCATCGCGCTCCGGCCGGGGCAGGTGCTGGAGATCGGTCAGTGCGAGGTCGATCGCAGGCGCTGCGGCGATCGACAATTCGGGGCGTCCCTCCCGCGCGGCGCAGCGCAGGCGAAGCACTTCGTGCCGCTGGAGAATCTCACGCAGTGCATCCGACAGCGCTGGAACGTCCAGCGGGCCGTCGAACCGAAGGGCCACGCCGACGTTATAGGCGGGCGATGCCGGTTCGATCTGTTGCACAAGCCACAGGGACTCCTGCGTGAACGAAAGCGGAAGCGGACCGCTGCGGTCAATGTGCGGGATTCCTGAGACCGGTTGAGGACGGGCGTCGTCTTGCGGCTGCAGAAACTCGATTACGGCAGCTTTGCGAGCCTTCAATTCCCGCTTCAACTCCGGCGTCATCGTCCCCCTCGGAGCACGATAGCGCAGATTGTCCCCTTCGACCCACAGCCGGACGCCCGAATGCTTCAAAGACTCGAGCAGTTCAGCAGTCGTCACAGGACCCCCTCTTCCGCGTCGTCACCTCCAGAGCCGGACGGTCTCGCCGCCTCAACGAACGGCGTCCACGCCGCGCGTTCACTCTGTTCGATCGGACCTCCCAGGAGCGAATGCACGAACTGATGGCTCTCGTCGAGACGCAGCAGGGGGCGAAGAAGCTCGAATCGGAGCGTGCCGACCTGGCAGAGACCCAGTTCAAAATCGGCGGCGGTCGTTTCCAGTAATTGCGCCGCCAGTCCCGCCTCGATGGCCGCGAATCGTTCGCTGTGTTCGCCGTACATCGGCGCCAAGGCATTCATCTGAGCGACGAGAAAGATCGCAAACGCCGATTCCGCGAAGATCGGACCGTTGATGAACGGGTCGTAAACGTCACAGTCGAGGTCCGGCTGCCCGGAAAGCAGCGCCAGATGATGCCTGGTGGGATCGTAATACCAGCATCCCGCCTGAAGACCCGTGACGCCCTCCGGCTTGACGTACAGATAGGTCTGCAGGGGATACAGGCCCCCGGGCGAGCCGTAGCGATACTTCGGCCCTCCGCCCGTCACGAGTTGCCGCATGCAGCCCAGAAAACCGCTGAAGGATTCCAGACCGATCGGGCGGCGGGCAAACTTGCGATGGCTGCGGCGACGGAAGTAGGGCGTGCGCTCGGCGGCGGGTATCTCCGCGTCGGCGCCGGCCAGCGGCACCCGGGTCGCCCCGTTCAGATCACAGCGCAGCCCCGGCCGAGACTGTTTGAATTGTTCGCGTTCCAGTGGATCGGAGATCAGCGGCCGTGCCGCGCCCGTGCCACAGAACAGCGTTCCGGAACCGGGATAAGTCGCGCGGCCGACGTGCTTGCTTGCGTGGTCTTGTTCAAACATTTCCGAGAGCGTGGAAACGCTGGGGCTCCGGTAAAATGCGTTGATGTCCGGCCGGAATCCGAGTTCCTCCTCCAGGCGGTTCGCGATGCGGATCATGTCCACTGAACTGGCGCCGAGTGTCAATAGATTCTCACTCGGAGGGACGTGATCGATGCTGAGGACGGCAGCGACACATTGTGCGATTTGCGATTGCGCATTCTCGTGCGAACTGATTGCGCGGCTGCGGCCGTTCGTCCGGGATGACTCCGAGGGCTCGGGCAATGCCGAACGATCCACTTTTCCGTTCGCCGTCAATGGCAACCGGTCGAGCACGACAAACGACGAGGGAACCATGTAGGGGGGGAGTTTGCCGGCAAGAAATCGCCGCAATTCCTCCGGGGCGGGAGGGGCGCCGTCGTGCGGCACGACATAGGCGACGAGCCGTTTCTCGCGAGGTGACTTTCCGACCGCCGCGACAATTGATGAGCGGATTTCGGGGTGTCGCCCGAGGGCCGACTCAATCTCGCTCAACTCGATCCGGTTGCCCTGGATCTTCACCTGAAAGTCGTCTCGGCCGAGGAATTCGATATTGCCATCAGGCAGGAATCGCCCGAGATCACCCGTGCGATAGAGCCGTTCGCCGCTGCCGGGATGTCGAACGAACCGGGCTTGAGTCTGCTCGTCGTCCTTCCAATAACCCTGAGCCAGGCCGACACCACCGATGTACAGTTCTCCGGGCGCCCAGACCGGGCAGGCTTCGAGCCGATCGTTCAGCACATGAAATGTCTGGTTTGTCATGGGACGGCCGTAGGGGATGCTCGGCCAGTCCGGATCGACTGCATCGACGGGATAGAGGATTGACCAGATCGACGCTTCGGTGGCGCCGCCCAGGCTGATCAGTTCTGCGTCGGGGGCGAGCGAGCGCAGGCGGTCGGGCAGATCAACAGGAATCCAGTCGCCGCTGAGCAGAACCAGTCGCAGGTGCTCCAGCGATGACCGGCTTCCCGACAGATGCTCGAGGAGCAGATCCATCAGAGCGGGCACGGAATTCCACACGGTGATCCGCTCCGCCTTCATCCACTCCGCCCATCGCGAGGGATCCTTCAGGGAGGTGGGCTCCGGAATGACGATCGTTCCCCCGGCGGCCAGCGTCCCGAAAACGTCATAGACCGACAGGTCGAATCCGAGCGATGACAGCGCGAGGATCCGATCATCCGGTCCGATGTCGAACCGCCGGTTGATATCGGCGATTGTGTTCAAGGCCCCACGATGATCGATCATCACCCCCTTCGGCTCGCCCGTTGAACCGGAGGTGTAAATCACGTAGGCCAGGTCGTCCGGGCTTTGCACCGGCTCGAGTGTCTCCGGCGTGACTTGAGCCGGCGGCGCTGACTCCAGTTCGATGCATCGGACGCCGGCAGGCCAGTCGCTGTGGCTCACGAACCGGGATTGTGTCACCGCCAGTCTTGCTTCACCGTGCCGCAAGAGGTGTCTCAGGCGCTCACCGGGCAGTGAAGCATCGACGGGAAGGTAGGCCGCCCCGGCCTGCTGGATGCCGAGCACCGCAACGACCTGCTCCCACCCTTTTTCCATGACGACCGCTACGAGTTCATTCGGTCGGACACCCTCGTCGCGCAGTCGCCTCGCGAGCGCGGTCGAGCGTTGCAGGAGTTCCCCGTAGGTCAGTGTCCAATCGCAGGCGACGACGGCCGGCGCGTTCGGACGGCGCTGCGCCTGCTCGATAAACGGTTCGAACAGCAATCCCTGCGGGACCGGCGCGGCTGTGCCGTTCACGCGCGTTCGCTGCGTCCGTTGTTCCGGCGGGAGCAGCGATTCGGCCATGTCGGCTGCACTTTCCTGCCAGCACGCCTGGTCGTCCGCGAGACGATGCAGGAGCCGGCAATAGCTCTCCAGCATGTCATCCAGCAGTCCCTCCGGAAACATCTCCTCTATCACGTACCAGTTGAATACGAGGGCCCCGTTCTGTTCCCGCGCGACGTGATCGAGCCACACTTGCGGCGTCTGCGAGACGTTGAAGACCGTCTCGCCCATCCAGCTCATCAAGTCGCGGCCGTCCACCGATGTGTCGTGCGTGAGCAGACTTGTAAACACGACCGGCATCATGGCCCGCGGCCGCCCTCCATCGCTTCTTGCCAGTTCCCGCAGCACGCGAACGCCGTTGAACGACCGATGGCTCAGATCGGTCCACAACTGCTCCTGCAGTCGGCGAGCCCGGGCCTCGAATGTGTCAGCCTCGTCGTTGTCGACTTCCAGCAGCACCAGGGAGGTAAAGTCTCCCACGATGTCGTTCACCTGCGGATGGACGGAATGCCGCTCGAGGAAAGTGAGATTGATGGTGAACTTTGGACTGCGGCTCCATAATCTCAGGACTTCGGAAAAGGCTGCGATCAACAGCCCCGAAGGAGTCAATCCGGACTGCGCACCGCGCCGCTTGATGCGGTCCCAGACCGGCTGCTCGATACGGCGTTTCCGCGGTGCGAATCGAATCTCGTTCAATTCTCCGGGATCACGCGCCAAGGGCAGCTGCGGAGCCGGTGGCAGGGATGGGACTCGCTCGACCCAGTAGTCTCGTGACTGCTCGTAGCGCTCAGTCTTTGTGCGTTCGATTTCGTCAAGCACGTAGTCGCGGAACGTGACTTCCAGCGCGGGCAACGAGCAGTCTGCGTCCTGGTAGAACTCGTGCCACTCGCTGAAGACAATGAAGCGACTGCGAAAGTCGAGGATCATCGAATCGAAACTGCAGTGCAGCCGCACTCGCCTGTCGTCGACGCGCGAGGCGCGAATCTCGAACAGCGGCCAGCGATCGCAAGGCAGCACCTGATGCGACATCCGCTGCCGTGCTTGTTGCAGGCGGGCCTGGATCAGCTCCTCCGACTCGCCGCGAAGGTCTTCGACGGGGATCTCGTAGGGGGGCACACGTTCCAGAACCTGCTGACGTCCGTCGTCCAGAATGACCGCTCGCAGCATGTCGTGTCGCGCGACCACCTTCTGCCACGCCCCACTGAGCCGATCCAGATCGAGATCGACGCAGTCGAATTCCAGATAGACGTGTTGTGACACACCGCCCAGTTCCACCGCCGCTGTGCGTCCGATCCAATAGGCCTGCTGGATGTCGTTGAGGGGAAACGGCTCGTGCCGCTCCTTCGGTCGCGCCGTGATCCGCACCGCACGATCCTCGAAGCCGGCATCCCGGTCTGCACGGTGTCGGCGTCGTTCGATCTTTTCGGCCAGATTCGCAACGGACGGGGCCGCAAACAGGTCGTGCAGTTGCAGTTCGATTCCGAACGTTTTCGAGACGCGCGTCAAGAGCGTGAGCGCGAGCAGCGAATGCCCCCCGAGTTCAAAGAAACTTTCGTCGACGCCCACTCGCTCGACACCGAGGATCTCCTGCCAGATTTCGGCCAATTGCCGTTCGGTGTCGGTGCGTGGTGGACGAAAGTCGGATTCAACCTGGACCGCATCACCGGCCAGTCGCGACAGCGTCTGACGATCAATTTTTCCGGTGGGCGTCCGCGGGAAGTCGTCGAGTGTGACGAACGCAGCCGGAAGCATGTACGCGGGCAATCGGTCGTCCAACTGGTTGCGCAGCGTGTCGGGCGGGAGAATCGTGTATCCACCGTCCGCAATGAGGAACGCGGCGAGTTGATTCCCACCTGTGTCGCCGTTCTGTTGCACGACGACGGCGTCGGCGATCCCATCGATTTCCGTCAAGGCGGATTCGATCTCGCCCGCCTCAATCCGGTACCCATGTACCTTGATCTGGTGGTCTTTGCGACCGAGGTACTCCAGGCAACCATCGGAATGCATCACGCCCAGGTCGCCCGTCAGGTAGGTCCGACCGCTTTGGCCGGAGTCGTCTTCCCGGAACACTTCTTGTGTCAACTCAGGACGGTTCCAGTAGCCCGACGCGAGGAACTGGCTTCTGACCGCAATTTGCCCCGCCGTGCCGCGTGGCACCGGGCGAAGGCGGTCATCCAGGATCAGCACGTCCTTGAAGGGCACTTCGTAGCCCACCGGAACCAGGTCTCCGGTGATCTCAGCAGTCTTGTCCATGAAGAGCCAGCGGACGAAGCCTGTCTCGGTGAGGCCCAGGCGGTTGACGATCACGCAATCGTCCGGGAAATGCTGACAGTACAGCTCGAAGTCCCGACGGTACATCGGCTCGCTGCCAAGCACGATCATCCGCATGTCAGGGAAGATGACGTCGTCGCTGAGCGACTGGCAGAAATGCCGGAAGCCGGACGGCATCCAATGGAACACTGTCACGCGCTCGCGAATCATCCACTCAGCCAATCCAGCAAACCCGCGCTCCCTGAGCGGCCAGCAACAGAGCGTTGCACCGGTGAGAAGCGCCATCAGCACGTCCACGACCCCGGCGCTGAAAGCCACCGAGTGCAACAGAGTCAGCCGATCACCGAGCCGGATCTGCAGCCCATTCTCGTAGTTGTCGATGTTTTGGAGAACAGTCCGGTGGGGCAACATCACGCCCTTCGGCTTCCCGGTCGATCCCGAAGTATAGATGAGGTAAGCGGTGCCGTTCGGTGCGTTGCATGGCGGGGCCGCTGTCGGGCGTTCCTGGACATCGAGATCCTCGATGTTGAGCACTTTCCGCCCGTGCCGCGCCAGTTCGGCCGCGCGGGGCAGAAGCTTCCCGCTGCTCAGGATCAGTTCGGCCTGGGAATCCTCCAGGATGAAGTCAATGCGGCTCGCGGGATATTCCGGGTCGAGCGGGACGGCGATCGAACCCGCCTTGAGAACCCCCATGAACCCGCTGACAATCGGGGCTCCGTGGTCCAGGAGCAGTGCTACCCGCCCCGGACGTCCATCACTGTTGGCAAGAATGGCGAGAGCGATCTGCTCCGCCGCTTCGTTCAATTCGCGATACGTCAGGCAATTGACTCCATCGCGGAGCGCCGTGCGTTCCGAATGAACGTGCGCAATGGACTCGAATCGCTCTGCAATCGTCGCGTGCAGGGCGGACTGTTGGCATTCCGGTTTCACGGCTGGATTCAATTCGCCTGCCTGGTCACGATTCTCAAGAGGTGTCACGCGCACAAAACGCGTGTCTGGCCGAACGGTCGTCGTCCGGTAGACAGACACGAACTCTCCAGGCACCCATTCCTGCACTCCGTATTGGCTAACCCAGCCAGATGTCGAATCGCAATGGGCAATATGGTGGAAGTCTGGTGGGGCACGTCATAACGGGGTCTTCTGCTCAGCACTTGTGAGACCAGACCCGACAACGGGACATGGCTTTCACGAGCCGAGTCGGGCGAGAAATCAACGGCGACGCCCGTAGAAATCGACATCGCGCGACGAGGGGTGCGAGCTGCAGGCCGCGCCGCTCAGCGTGGGCCTGAACCCTGTCGAAACGTACCGGGCCTCGCAAGACCCGCCGGGTTGCGGCTGTCGCGGGATTCGGCTCTGCGCGGACGCCCTCTCATCAGTCCGTGCCACAGCTTTGAGCCACAATCGGCGGGCTGCCACTGCCGCCACACGGGGGAGTTCAGCGACTCCACGAATGCCAAGCGGAATTCAACCTGCTGCCGCCGTCACTGTCGGGACTGATTTCGACTCAGACACCGCTGTGTGGATCCTGACAGTCAGGATCCACAAGGCGACAACGTGCAGTTGATCGCTGGACTGCCCCACCGTTGATCCGACAGGTCGGCTGTTCCGCCGGCTGGACGAAGGACTCTGCTCGCCCAGCCGCCCGGCACAAGGGTTACAGATTGAACCCTCTGGTGAGGCTGAACCTGTAGGGCGTGAGAATGAGGTCGTCGATGATGCGGTCGAGGTGTCTGCGGAAGTACCAGTGGGCGTCCGGATTGACATAGATGACGTCGCCCGCCTGGACCATCACGGTTTCTTGACGGTCGTATCGGGCCTTGATGAGATCGACGTGAATGAGCAGCGGTTCGCCGTCGGGCGTCTTGCGATGCACGGTCACGGTTGTCGGGGAATCGATGGGATCGATGTACCCCGCCATTGCGACGGCGGTCACAACGTCGATGTCTCGATCGCCGGGCAACAGCAATCCCGCTCCCAACTCTCGCTCGCGATCACCCACTGAGAAACGAACCAGGTTGGTATCGTCGAGTTGTCCCACCACCCAGAAGACTTCGTGACGGCGGCTTGGTACGACGACCAGGTCTCCGGGGCGGAGTTCGACGTCTTCGGGTCGGATCAATTCAGGTGCTGTGCCGCGCAGCGGGATCGTGAGGATCTTCTTGGGGTCGTCGAAATCGGGTTCGACCTGCTCCAGTCCGTGAGCGGGAAACATCAGCGTCGATTCGCCCTCGCGGACTCTCCGATGGACCTCGACGGCGTCAGCCGCGTCGTCCGTGAAGCCTCCCGCTGCGGCCAGTGCATGGCCCACGTCGTTCTGACCTTCCGGCAGCAGGACGACGCCCGGCGCTTGCACCTCACCGAGCACAACGATGTCGACAGTGCTCTTTTCGAAGATCGTCACGTTGACCTTCGGGTTGATCAGGATGTCGTCCGCATACGCCTCTGTGATCGCCGCCTGCACATCGAGGAGATTGAGGCCGGCAACCTTGATCTTTCCAGCCAAGGGCAGTTGGATCTCTCCGCTTGCCATCACCTGCACGTTCAAAGGGAGCGGTTCGGCGGTATCAAACAGATCCGGGATCGTCACTTCCAGCTTGTCATTGGCTCTGATCAGGTAATCGTCCGGACTCGCAACCGTCAGATTCGCATAGTTCAGCTTGGGTGCGAGTGTCCGATACGGAGTGCGAAACGATTCGGGCAGATTGCGCGCAGGAACGGCTGATGAGTGCAACGGCGCATAGCAGCCACTCGTCGCCGTCAGAATCCACAATCCGGCGATTGACATCAGGAACGAACGGTTCATCCTGATCGTTCGCGTTTCGTTGAAGTGCACCATTGGAGTGGATCCATCCCAGCGGACGTGTTCGAAGATCGGACTGCGACATGGGCCGATCACCCGGCATAATCGTCTTATCGACAGAACCGTCACGGAGAATGCGACACGAGACTCGTGCGCGGAAACATCTCCCCCTCTTGCCTCTCTTAACAAATCCAACAAAGTCGCAATTCCGATCGCGAAAAAGCCGAAACCGATAGATGAGATCTGTCAGAGCCGGAGATCGAGCGTCCGTGTGTTCCAACGGGACACCGGCGGTCACCGGAGCGGATCGCGAGAGACTCTTTGGGGGGGAAGAAATGAAATCGCCAGGAAGCGCATGCCGGCGCCGTTCGTGCGCCGGTTCGCTTGCACTGCTCGTCGTATCGATATGCTCTCAAGCCAATGGGGAGGACGCGCACAGTTCTCCACCGATCGGGGTGTCCTCCACAAGCTCCATCGGGAAACGTGTGTACCGGGACGGCGACATTGTGAGCGCGGCGCCGAGGGGGGCGGTCGTTCAAGTGGCGGGGTCGCAGCTCTGTGAGGAAAGCCGCTCCTACCGGCTTTCCCCGGCGGCAGTGTTCCACTTCCGGCACGATTCCAACTCCCTGTTGCCACAGCTTCGACACTCGGCGGTTGCACCGTCTGGCCAGGAAATCCCCCGAACGGCCGACGGAAAAACGTCGTCCCAGAACGACCCAAGAGTCTGCCGGGCAGTCGCGACGGATGATGCAGAGACCACACGGTCCAGCGATGCAGCGAGCGCGGCGACGAGGCGACCGGCCGTTCAAGTTACGGGTTCACAGCTTCGCACTGATGAACGCGCTTACCGGTTCTCTCCTGCGGCAGTCTTCCATTTCCGAGACGATTCCGGCTCCTATTTGACTCTTCTCCGGCGTTCGACGGTCTCACCGACTGTGAGGGAAAGCGCACCGCCGGTCGCCGCGAAATCTCCGCCCCGGATTGACACAAGTGTCTGCCGGGCAGTCGTGACGGATGAAGCGGAAACCACACGGTCCAGCGATGCTCCGAAGGAAGATCCTGCCGTCAGGCGGGAGGTTCGGGCAGAGGCCACGCCCCCCCATGATGGCGGCGATGAGGATTCCGTTTCCAGGCAAGACTCCGAAGCAGCCAGCGCGGCGACCAAGGCGCAAACTGTTCATCGCAGCGCCACGATGCTCTCGCCTGCAACCGTGTTCTACTTCAAGAACTGTTACTACCCGAAACCAGATGACTCAGCATCTCCAGAATCGGAGTCGTCCAAGTGCTCCGACGCTGCGGCGGACCCACTGCCGGCGCTCGGAAACAGTCTGTCTGTCGACGAAAGCACGTTGCATCGGATTGCCGACACAACGAGTCAGCCGGTGAAAATTGAACAAGAGGCAACAACGGAACTGCGCGAAATCGCAGAGAAGCGAACCACGCTTCGGATCGCTGCGGAAGCAGAAGTCGCTCCGGATACGGACAAGGACGCCGGTTCGACAGCGCCGGCTGTGAACGCACCTGCCCGTCTGATTGTGGGCGACACCAAATCGGTGGCATCATCTGAAGCCGGGGAACAGGTCGAGATTGAAAACGAAGACAGGCCCGTGCGCCTGGCCGAGGTCGAGGATTCGGACGCCGACTCGGATGAAAACGCGAGTCCCAAGACCGTCGGGTTCGAGTCGGCGAACCACATCCGAGCGGCGTACGGCAAGCTTTCCCGTACGGGTCGGCGATTGATCGGGCGGCCCAGGAAGTTCGACGAGGATTCTGAGGAATTCTGCGTCCTCTTCGAGATCGAGGGCAAACATGTTGTGCGGCAGTACATCGATGTCGACTACGATGGAGTCATCGATTACTCACGTACGATCTACAACGATTGCCACGAGGTCTGGCGTGATATTCGAGACTTCAGCCCCAAACCGAGCCCTGGTTCGAGTCAATACATGCAGCAACACCCCGGCCGAATGACCCATCCTCAACTCCCCGCGGCGCCGCCAAGTGTCGTGGAACCACGACTTCCATGAGCGTCCCGGACGGTTGGCTCTCTCTGATTGACGACTCCCATCTTCGCGAGTGCTTGCGCCAACCGTGATTGCCGGACAAGCCGACTCGATCGAGAACGCGTAGACGCCGGGAGTTGACAACGCCTGACGACGCAATCAGCGATCCCAGACGCGATTTCGGTGCCTGAGATTGGCGGGCGGCGGGATGTGCTGTCGTCCGTCAATCGACTGGTCCCCGAAGACGAAAACCGGGCACGATCGACCAGGAATAGCCTTGGCGATCGGTCAGCGCGGCCTGTTATGATGAGTCCTCACGCCGGACTGTCTAAACGAGGGCCGACATCGTGTCACGCTGTTTTCTGGGTATCGATATCGGTGGCTCGAGCATCAAGGCGGGTGTGGTCACCGACGACGGCGAAGTCCTCGCGGGACAGCGGATTCCGTCGGTGCTGAATGATGATCTCGAGGCGGGATTGACGCGCATCTGCAGCACGGCGCTTGAGCTGATCGAGCAGAGCGGAGTGGCTGCCGATGCCGTGCAGGCGATTGGCCTCGCGGCGCCCGGCACGATGGATCTCGAGCAGGGCGTCGTGTTTCATCCTTTCAATCTGCCGGGGTGGAAGAACGTGCCGCTGGCGCGGCTGGTCTCGGAGCGCCTGGGGCTGCCGGTGTTTCTGCAGAATGATGCGAACGCGGCGGCGTATGGAGAACACTGGGTCGGTCGGGCGCGGGGGGCGTCCAGCGTGATGCTGTGGACGCTGGGGACAGGCCTGGGGGCGGGCATTGTGATCGAGGGACGGATCTGGACCGGCGCCCATTCTCACGCCGGGGAATGCGGTCACATGATCCTGCAAATGGACGGGGGCCCGCCTTCCGAGTTCGGGATCGACGGTTCCCCGGAGTTGTATGTCGGCGCCCGGGCGCTCGTGCGACGGTATTCTGCCGCGATCGAAGAGCAAGCGGGTTCGCCGCCGCCCTGTCGATGTGAGGTGACCGGCGCGTTGACACCGCTCGACATCGCGAATGCGGCCGCAGCGGGGGACCGCGTGGCGCGGGAGTGCATTCTCGAGTCGGCCCGCTGCCTCGGCGTCGCCACGGTCTCGGTCATGCACGTTTTGAATCCGGAGATCATCCTCATCGGGGGCGCGATGACTTTCGGGCGTGACGAGACGGAATTGGGGCGAGCGTTTCTGGAGCGCGTGCGCGATGAAGTCCGCCGACGTGCGTTTCCGATCCCGGCAGAGCGAACGGTGATCGACTACGCGGCGCTGGGGGGAGACGCCGGGTTCATCGGGGCGGCCGGGTACGCGCTGAGTTGTCTGGACGCGCACTGCCTGGACGTGACCTGAGTCGCAGGCGCCCGATCGGCTCCCGCCGCCGAAGCACGACGAGCCGTGGAATCGCTCGTGCGCTCTGGACGCTCAGATGCTGCGGCCACCGTGCGTCCAGCAGGACCAGCCCACGTTCTTTCCGGGCCGAGTCGGCTCACCGTCCCAATAGTGTGTCCCGTAGTAATGATCGACCAACGGCAGGATCCAAACGTCGTCCCCCACCGGCGGGAAGTCGGCTGTCTCGACCAACCAGCGGACGGCGCGAAGCAACGCCTGATCTTCCCAGTTCCAGACGTCATATCCGGCCCGATGAAGCAGGACCGCCTGGGCAACGGCCCCTTGCAGCGCACCGTAGACATAGTTCTCTTTCGGCGGCGGCCAGCGAAAGTCTCCACTCCGCCGCTGGTCGTCGGGCAAGACTCCGTCGATGTTCCGCCCCAGCTTGGTCGCTCCCCGGGGGTTGATTCCCACAGGACGCGCCGGATCGGCTTGCCAACGGTCGACCTCCTTGTAGCGAAACTCCGCATACGCGTCCCGGTCCCCGAGCCAACCTTTGAACACCCGCGACGCACGTTCCAGATCCTGTTCGTCCTGCAGGTAGAGCGCGACCGCAATGCGGCTGGCGCCGGCGTGTGTGCCCCAGTTGTTGGGACGATCTTCGTGCGTCGAGATCAATGTTCGGCCACCGATCTCCTGATGCCTCACTGCATTGAGCCACTCACGGAATCGCCGATTCGCATCAGATGGCAGGACGACGAGGTCGGCCGCGATGACATAGGCGAGCAGTTCGCGCGCCAGCGGCAACGTGCGCCCGCCCTCCGTGCCGATGGCGTGCAGGCAATGGGCGACGACCTCATCGCGATACCGCTCCTCGCCCGTGCCTGCGTACACCAGCGCCTTCGCCAGCACGCGCACGTTGTTTTTCTGGTTCTGGTCGCTGAGATCCGGCGGCTTCGTTCGCCGGTCGGCGGCAGACTTCACATTCCTCCACAGCGGACCCGAGACTGTCAGTCCGGCCAACTCTTCCGCTGACGTCCAGATTCCCGTGGGCGTACGGACCGCATGCGCGTCGTCCCGGTCGACCGATCGTTTCGCAGGCTCGGGTTCGCTCCACCACGACAGTCCGGCGCGACCGCGCAACCCGGTGCTCAATGCAGCAAGCCCCAATGAGCGCGCGACGACGCGGATCAGTGTCCTGCGGTCGGTCTTGAATTCCATATCGCACGCTCGTTGCCGTCTGGATGCCGATCTCACTTGCCCGTTCCTCCCCTCAATGCTGATGAGGAGCGTGCTCGTCGGTCGACACGGGACGAAAATACAGCAGCTTGGCTTCCCAGATCGGATGCGGCCGCAGCACTTCCACATCCGGCGCTTCATCTCCCCGTCGCTGCAGCTCGTGACGTTTCCCGTTTCGCAGATAGACGATTTCAAAATCACCCTTGGTCGTGCTGAGGATTCTCCGCAGTTCGAAATAGGTGATGAGCAGATTGTTTTGAGGATATTCCTGGAGTTCGGGAATGTCCGTGTCCACGATTTCAACGAGGTCGTCCTGGTACGATGCAAGCCTCCACGCCGGCATGAAGAAGTGGTTGTTGTAATGTCCCTCCGTGCGCAGGTTGCTGTACATTGTAAAGGAGGTCTCTGTCTTGAGACCCAGGTACTGCGACATGCCGTTCAAGCAAACGATCAACACCATCCCCCACAGGATACCGGGCCGCGCTGTTCTCGGCGGCGGAACTGCCTTTCCTCGGTAAAAGCGCCATGCGCAACAGGCATAGACCGTTCCGAGACACAACGACCACAGCAGCCAGATGGACCAGGGAATCCGATAGATCCTGAACGGGCCGATTCCCGCCCGGAAATAGCCCGTCTTGTCAGCCAGAATCAACAGGCTTACGCCGAGAACGCAGGCGGCAGAGATGGTGTAGTACGCTGCGGCTCGCGTCTTCGCGGAATATCGCTCGTAAATCCGCTCCCGGGCGCGGGTCACGAATTCAATGAGTTCATCCATGCAGAACAACCCGTACATTGCGAATGCGAGCGCCGCAAACGTGCGATGCCCGACCGAGCCCAGAATGAGATGAAACGGGATTCCGAGCAGCACACCGAAGTAGCGCGTGCGGCGGAACGTGAACAGAATCGGAATCGCCGCTTCGACGATCAACGTCATTACGATGGCGGCCCCGCCTGCAACTTCGGGCGGCGGCAGAAAGGGGAAGCGCTCCAACAGATCACCGTACATCGCGGTCACGCTGCTCACGTTCGGGTTGATGAAATCCCAGTTCAGTTTGGAGACAAACGCGAAGTAGTAGACGATGACCAGCATGGCGATCAGTACGGGCGCAAAGCGATCGTAGATCTGTTCACGAACATCGCGGGAGAACCGGAAGCGGTCGCCCCTGGCCGAGACGACGGTGCTCGCGAATGCTGCGAGAATTGTCACATTGATAACGGATTCGACAAGAATGTGGTTGACGACAAACGGCCACCTCAGCACGTTGTAAGTGATGCTGGCGACAAGCATGCCCACGAATAGTGCGATCGCGGACGGGCGCAACATGGTGGCCAGGGCAAAGGCGGTCAGGATCCACCCGAAAGGGTCATCGATCCGCGCCCAGAGGGAGTAGGATTTCTGGTGAACCAGCGCCTGACAGGCCCACAGGAAGGCGAACACCGTGAGCCGGCTCGGCGCCGTCAACTTCGTCGAGGTCATGGCGTCTGTTTGCATTTCATGCACCGCGCAGCACGTCCAACGGAGAGATAGAGCACTGTACCGATACCCAACAACACCACGCCCGGGAGCCAGGCCGGCACGCTGATCCAGCGGGCCCAGAGATGCCTGCCTTCCTTGCTGTCATAGACTTCGGGGGCGCGCCACAGGGCGAAGCCCGATTCGGCGCGACGATGCAGATCCAACGTTGGCTCGTCGAACAGGCGCCCCGCGAGATCAACGATGTCGACATCCTCCTCTTCCACCGAAAACTGTTTTTCGCCCATCCCGCAGCGGACGGTCCCGTCTCCCGGCCAGCGCAGTCGGTGATAGGAGTGAATAATCACGTCCCCTTCGAGGCGATCCATGTCGAATCCGACCGCCGAGTAGCGGTAGTAACTTGGTGGAGTCAGAATCAGAAACCCAGTCCCCACCAGGAACACCGACCACAAACAGATTCTCACAAATGCCGTCGAGTTCATTCGCGACTGTGACTAGTTCGGACGTCTTCGAAATCGCCGTTGCAGGCTTGCAAGCACCGGCTTCGGATCGCTCCAGGTGAACACCGGAAACGTCTGCGGACGCAGCACACTGCGGATCCAGCCGAAAGCGGACATTTCTCCGCGGCGGCTCAATTCGCGGTACGCACGGAAATCGCGCGCCGGATCCCACAGTCGCAAGCCCTTTCGGAAGTGAGTCAACTGCGGTGGTTCCAACCCCACGGCGCGATTGTAGACGAAGCTGGCCAGATCAAATCCGGCCTTTGCGACCAGGACGTTGGCGCCGGTGAACCGGGCGTTGCATTCAATCAGCTTGAGTTGACCGTCGCGTTTGTCGAGTTTGAACTCGACGCTCGCCAATCCGCGAAGTTTCACGTGCCGGCAGAGTTTCAACGTCAGTTCCCGGACGCCCTCTACGTGATCGGTGATGTGGTAGCACGCCAATCCCATGTTGGTCGGATACCGCCGGATAATCCGTTTTGTAAAGTCAAACAGCGGCTCCCCGTGCTCATCGAGGTATGTATAGTAGCTGCCAAGTTGGCTGTCCGGTCCCGGGATCTTTTCAACGAGCATGACCCCGATGTTCGCAGATTCGGTCACCCGGTACGCGTCAAGGACTTCGTCGAAACTGTCGGCGACGAGGAACTTTCTGTTGAACTTCCGCTGGAACAGGTGAGACAGTTTCGGCTTGACGATCAGAGGGTAAACGAATTCATCACGACAGGCGTGCAGGTCGTCGGCTGTTTCGATTTCCCAGTATCGCGGCGCCGGAACCCCGGCTTCACGGGCCGCGTTGTACGTCGCGAGTTTGTCCAGCATCATCAACTGGGCGTCCGAATTCGACAGATCCAGGCGGAACCTGTCGGCGAGCTGTGTGCGGTGGTTTGCGATGACCTCCAGCGCTTCGTCGCTCGCAGCCAACAGCACCGCACCCTTCAGAAAGTCGGACTCTCTCCCGGTCAGGAACCGGGTCGCCGCTTCGGCGAAGGGCAGATCCGCAGGCAGCGAAATCGGCCGTGCATAGCGGCTGGAATGGGCGTCGGCGCCCGGCTCATTCAGCGTGTAGATCGGAATCGAGCGGCGGCCGAGACTGCGCACGATCGATAACGCGTTGTGTCCCCCATGAAATACGATGGCGGGAGGCAGCGGATCGACGTGCGAAGTGAGCGTCGTCTTACGCCCAGTCGCTGATTCCTGCACTGTGGCTGTCATCTCTGCTGTATCCTGATGCGATGGCGACACTCGCCTCTTCCTGCCGCTCCGAATTGCGGCGCGACGATTGCAAACATGCTTCGAGTATTGCGGTCGCAACCGACCCGTTGCAACTGCCTTCGTGAATGTAAAGTCCCGGCGTCGTATTCACTTCGAGAACAACGCCTCCGGCGGACTCGAGGTCCGTTGTCAGATCCGGTGAAATGACGTCGACCCCTGCCAGCCGCGCGCCAATGGCATCCACGGCCCGCCGCCCGGCTTCCACGATCGTCGCGGAGATCGTGTCCATCACCGAGACGTTCTCCAGAGCAGAGTTGCTGTTGACGACCGTATTCAACCGGACTGACTGCCCGTTTGCGGGAATCGCGCGCCACGACAAGCCCTGTGCGGCGAGCGTGCGCTTCATGTCCAGGTCGTGCTTCAGCACTGTCTGCGCCACGGCGTGTCCACCGTCGAGGCGATGCCGGTTCGCTTGCCTCACCAGCGCGCCGATTGTCGATCGGCCGTCGCCCACAACCGCCGGCGCGCAGCGTTGCACGGCATCGAGCAGGCGACCGTCCAGAAAGAGCAGTCGCACATTCTCCCCGGCGATCTGCTGTTCGATCAGCAGCTCGGAACTGTGTCCTGCTGCGCGAATGGCGGCCTGATACAGTTGGGCGCGCGTCGTTACGTTCGTCGTGACGCCGCTTCCCGCCCCGGTATCGGCTGCCGGCTTAACGACGCAGACTGCGTGACGTCGCAGAAAGCCCAGTGCCGCCGAGAGATCGTCCAGCGAGAACTGGAGGTGCTCCGGTGTCGGCAGGCCCTGTGAACGCAGGAGCTTGTGGACTTGCGGCTTGTTTCCCGCCAGACGCAGTGTGACCGGACCGTCGAGGTCCGTGTAGTTTCGCATCACCCTTGCCATCGCGTCGCCGCGCGTCACCGTGAACAGGTCGCCACACGTTTGCGTCACGCTGGCGCCGATTTCCGCTGCCGCGCGGTTCCAGAGTTCGACGTAAAAGTCGGCGCGATGCGCTTTCGCTCGGCGCACACTCCGCCGCGCGCGTCCCAGCATCGCCGTGACGCGTGACGCCTTTTCCAGTGTCTTAGACACTGCGGACATGGTGCCCCCCAGTCATACTTCAAACCTTTGACTGTGCTGTGTCGATCGTCGCTTCAGGTCGCGAACAGGGGATTGCTGCACCAGGTCGGTTCTCCCTGCGGTTGCCTGCGCCCGAGGGAATAACCGTGGTGCTCGAACCGAGCCCGGCCCGGTTCACGATCCAGAATGGTCGTTGAATCGCTACACATCACGTATTGATGACGTCTTTTTCCAGGGTGGGTTGCGCGGGAACAGTCCGTGGACGGTCGACCGGATGAATGACCGGGCAGTTGTTCTCGCGCAGGACGCCATCCACCCAGTCATTGGAAAACTCGCCACGATCGACGGCCTGTACGTAAGTCTCCATCCGCGCCTGGTTGCTCTTGAGTTTCTGCAACAACTCCAGTGCAACCTCTTGGGGAACGATGACGACACCGGCGGAGTCCGCGACGACAATGTCGCCGGGGTTCGTGACCACGCCGCCGCAACAGATCGGGAAGTTGATCTCGCCCGGACCACGATGCAGCGGGCCGATCGCCGTTGTTCCCTGCGCGAAGACCGGGAAGTCGAGCGGCAGAATCTCCGGCACGTCTCGGATCAGGCCATCGATGATGAACCCGGCGATCTGCCGATGCTTCGCCTTGCGGCAGATGATATCCCCGAGCACGGCGTTGCCCTGGGAGCCGCCGGCGTCGACCACCACGACATCACCCGGTTTTGCGACATCCAGTGCCTTGTGCACCATCAGGTTGTCTCCGGGAAAGACTTTCACCGTGAGTGCAGGTCCGCAGAGCGCGTGATGATCGGCCGTCATGAGCCGGATCGAGGAATCGACTGCGTAGAGCCGATTGAGCTGGTCAGAGATATCGGGCGTCGGGAACTTCCCGAGTCCCTGGATGGTCTCGGGCTCACAACGTTCGAAGTCGAGTTTGACCCGGAATCCGGGGCCGGGATGCATTTCCGCAGATCGTGGACGGGAAGACATGATGATTCTCTCTTGGTCTTAAGGAGTGGAAATGATTGAATGGTCTGCCGCATAGCCAACGGACGGACTTGCCGAACAGGCAGCTGATGGTGTGTTTGAAGCGGTCGCATCCGCCTCGGGGGGATCAAGCAGACCGGCGGCATAGGCCCGTTCGAGCACAGCGGCCGGCGTGAATCCATCGGCCGCCGGTTTCCCGAAATCGACCTCGCCGAGGGCCGTGATCAAACGGCGCGCGGACCGAATCATGCGCGGCTCCAGTCCGAGCGAACGGATCGTCCGCTCCACTTCGGTCAATTCATCGCCGCGTCGACCTGCATGCACCGCATAGGTCGGCAGCAGTCGGTCAAGCACGGTCATGATGCCCGGATAATAGTGGCGATAACAGTCGTGCAGTTGTTCCAGCAGCCCGGCGTCCCTCGCGACAAGGCTCAGTTCGAGATACAGCGCGACAAGTCCCTTCGTCAGGCCACCCATGAGCATTTTGTGCTGAGAGGCCGCGCCCACCTGATCACCCAGAATCCGCGTCCGCAGCCAGGGCTCGAAGATCGGGCCGACCTCCTCAGCCTGCGCGCCGCTCAGATAGATCGTTCCGTGACTTTTCAGATTGGCGGCCAGACCGTGAACGGACGCGTCGATTAACGAAAGACCGAGCCGGTCCAGCATTTCCCCGATCTCGGCGGCGGTGATGGGGGAAACGGAGTTGGCATCGACGTAGAGCGAGCGGCGCCCGGTGCGGCGGGAGGCATGACAGAACTCCTCGGCGACGGGGAGTGCGGATTTGGGGGTGACGAAAGAGAATGTGACGTCGGCGGCGCGGACGACGTCGTCGACCGAGGGGAGTGTTTCCAGTCCCGCGTTCCGGCAGAGCGTGCATGTGCGCGCGCTTCTCCCGACGGTCGTGGTCACCACGTGATGCCCGCCGTCGTTCAGAAGCGCCCCGATCGCCGAGCCCAACTCCCCCGGGTACAGGATGCCGATGGTGGGAGGCTGTTTCACTGACTGGTTCCTGTGCTGTTCAAGTTTCATCGCAGCATGTTGCGCCCATACGCGAGCAGCTTGGCCCGCAGGATCGGCACGGTTGTGGACGGGCCGATGTGGATCCGGCCAAGCTGAAGTCGATCGGTCACGCGCAGATCGTTCTGGCCGCGCTGCGTACTGAATGCCAGTTCGATGGAGGTTTTCCGCAGTTGGGCAATGACCTCGGGGTCCATCGCGCCCCCTGGGTAGGCGAAGACCGGGAGGACATGCCCAATCTCGCGCTCCAGATCCCGCAGCGACTCAACGGCTTCAGTGACGGCGGGTCCGGCACGCATGCGATTCATCAGGGGATGCGTTCTCGTGTGAGCGCCGAGCGTCACTCCCTCCCTCGCCAGTTCTCGCAGTGCGTCCCAACCGAGCACCCCGTTGCCGAGCCGGGGTTCCCCCAGTTCGTCGCAAATCTTGTTCACAAAATCAGATGCGGCGCCATGCTCCAGTGTCTTCACATAACTGCAAAGCTGCTCGCACGCTTGCGCCCGCTGCTGTGGTGAGGACAGGCTCAACGGCCCCAAAGGAGTGGCGACAGTCGGCTGATCCGCGGCGCGACAGGCCCGGTGCAACCGGTCCCACCAGAAGACGAGGCTGGGATTGTCCGGGTACGCCGTCGGTACGAAGAGTGTGACGGGCGCTGCGAACTGCTGCAGAATGGGCCATGCCTGTTCGGCGAAATCATGATACGCGTCATCGAAGGTAATCAAGACCGCCCGCGGTGGCAGTTCGGTTTCCCCCCGGCAGGCCGCGTACACGTGCTCCATGGAAACGACGTTGTAGTGTTCCATCAGAAACTCGACGTGTTCGCGAAACCCATCGGGTGATGCGCTGCGGAGCGACGGGCAGAAATCGGATCCTTCCTCAACGTCTGCGACCCGGTGATAGGTGAGCACGCGCAGCAGATGTGTCCGGAGTTCGCGTCGCTCCAGCATCGTGGCCAGGTGGGAAAAGGCGCCCGAGGAAGCCAGGCGGGCCTGCGCCAGCTTCGAGGCCGCGGAAAACATCGAACGGAGTGGAGGGCAGCCGGCGATCATCGCGTGGTCAGTCTCCCACCGTGGGTATCGAGGGCGCTGCGCGTCGACGGTGTGTACCCGTTCGATCGGTCCCGCTCAGGATTTCGCAGATCGCGCAGCAGGCTTTGCACCAGCGACGAGTACGATTGATTGATCAACCCCAATCGAGCGCGTTTGGGGATCTTGCGGATTCTTGACGACATTCGGTAGCCGACGACCGATTGGGACCATTTTTCAAAGGCCACCTGAATTTCAAACAGCCGGACGGCGCCGTACGGCACTGGATCATCGCCGAAGTATCCCCGCAGGAACTGGTTGCGGAGGGGCGTGTCCAGTTTCGGCTGACGACCGCAGGCCAGCGAGTAGAATGACGCGGAGTCGCGTTCCAGCAGCACAAGAAAGCAAGCGATGTCTTCGTAGACTGGTCCGTAACCCTCGGCCAGTGTGTCGAATCCGGCGACTCGTCCGTCCGAGTCTGTGAGAAGATTTCGCGGTGCGAAGTCGCCGTGCAGCAGCCCGCAGGGAAGGCGATCAGGAAGTTCCCGCGACGCGAGGTCGGCACACTCATCAGCGGTCTCACGGATCATCCGCTGGCAACCGGACGCGGATGAGAGGAATCTCGCCAATTCATGCGTCGCAGCGACGAACTCGTCGCGCGTGGTGTCGCGGGCGCGGGTGTGTGCCACGACAGGCATCTGGTGCATGTACCGCAGCCACTCTCCTGCGCGAAAGAACACCTGTGAGAGTTCGACGCGACGGTTCCTGGCGTAGCGCTGTCGACGATAGCGCTGATTCAACGTGCATCCGGTGAACTTGTCCGAGATCAGCGCGGGGACATCGCTGAACACGTCTAACGGCCGGACGACCGTGAATCGTGTCGGATCCAACTCGGCGAACCGGGCATGGATCGCAGAGAGCGCCTCGTACTCGTGGTTCGAGCGAATCTCCCGCGTCGTTTCGCGATCCACCCAGGGTCGATTGATGGCGGGTCGATCGACGCTCGGAACGGGCGGCCGCTCGCTGCGCCACGGGGGTCGGAACTTGGCAATGACAGCGTGACTCCGGTCGCCGCTGCTGAGCAGAAATTCGTAGACCGTTGAAGCCCGGTTGACCTGAACGCCCGACAGGCCGACGCGGACCGGCCGCCCGTCGAAATCGTCGAAATACCGGTGCGCACGTTCCTTCAAGCGCGCGGCGATCGTATGTTGCGCCGCGTCACGCATGGACTTCAAGGAATTCCGTTGAGTTCCTGTTCCGGTCTGCATTGGAGCGTTTCGACCGCTGGCCACGATCCACTTGAGAAAGGGCAGACGACGCAGCTCGGGAAAGGTTTCCTCGACCTCGAGCGCGCCGCGCGACGCCATCAGCACCACCAGTGAGCCCGCCGCCGCCAGCAGTCCCCCGACGAAAAATGGCGGCTGCCACAGCCACTGCGACGCGCACAGCAGCACGGTGCACACGACGATTGCGCCGTAGACCCGTGCGTACTTCATGTTGAATGAAGTGACCGACGTGCCCCAGCCCAGCGCGATCTGATTGAGCACGTTATGGACGATGATCGTACTCGTCGTGCCGATCGCGCCTCCCATCGCACCATATTTCGGAATCAACATCAGATTGACGCCCACAATCACGATGACGGACAAGGCGTCGACCGCCAGAATCGACGGCGCCTTGCCGTACACCTTGAGCGTGTGCTGATTGAAGCCCAGTGCCGCGCGGAAATAGTATCCCAGCGCGAGAATCGCCAGAATCACAGCCGAGTCGACGTAGCGCTCGCCGAACAACAACGCCGTCACCGGTTCGGCAAGGCCGACGCAGACCGCGAATATCGGAAACGTGAAGACGGCGATCCAAGCGGCGGTTTGCCAGTACAGATGATTAATCTGCGAATCCTCGCCGTCGGCGTAGAGCCGGGCCGCGTTCGGCAAGAAAAGAAACTGAAAGTTTCTCAACACCAGCGTCGTCAAGAGAGCCACGGGAACGACGGCCCGGTATTCGGCGACAGACTGGTTGTTGTGATAGAGCCCGAGCAGAAAGACGACCAGCGTGCCGCGCAGCACCAGGAACATCTGCGATCCGAGCAGCGGCAAACTGAACGCGAAGACCTCGCGGACGGGAATTCGAAGATCCCGCAGGTGGAATTCCCGCAAGAGTCCCTGCTTGCGCAGGATCTGAGTCAGGAGAGTCACATACAAGACGACTCCCAGCGCTCCGGCTGCCACGTACGCAAACGCCAGGGCGTGGACGTTCCCGGAAAAGGCAACCACCGCCAGCAAAGCCCCCAGACGCAGAATCGGCCCCAGGAGGTGACGGCGGAGAAATACCCCCCGCGCACCGGCGAACACGGCAAACAGGGACAGCAGCAGGCGGTCGAGCGCTTCGATCGGCATGAGCACGATCAGCGTCATCAGCAACGCCAACGACAACGGGTCCAAATCCGCCCATTGTGTCAGCAGTCCCTGCAGACCGAATCCCAGGACCAACAGGGCCGTACTCAGGCCGATGATCGTCCCGGACATCAGCAGCATTCCGCCGAACATCCGCGCATAGTCGCGCCGCTGCTGGTAGATGGGAATAAAACGCGACGCCGCGTCCTTCAGCCCGAACGTCGCAAACTCGGAGGCCGTCATGACGATCGCGAGTGCGAACGCAAAGGCGCCGAAATCGTGCTTGGAGAGGTAGCGGACGATCACCACCTGGTTCACCAGGTTGATCCCCAGCGACAGGAAGCGCCCACACATCAACAGCGCGGAGCCGCGAATATGCTGCTGCGCGACGCTGTGATCGGCGGTGTTCGGCTCAGGCGAGGTCATTTTCGACGTTGTTTCGTAACGGGCGGCTGGTAAAGCCGTTTCGCTCTATCGGCTTGCCAGCGAACGGGATGATTGCCCGACGTTTTCGGTGTCGGGGCCGCTGGCGGTCGGAGCCGACGACTCATGCTGCATTGCTGCGGCGCGTTCAAAGAACGCTTGAACGCGACTGGCATCCGATTCCGAGATGGTCTCGGTCCAGCGCCGTGTGTAGTTGTGCAGCACTTTCGACTTGACGACCTCCTCAAAACGCGCATCCCACTCGAGATTGCAGTAATCAAGAACCTTGCGCATCGATTCCACGGGGTTGGCAATCAGGTCCTCGTAGTGAATCTCGAAGCAGCGCCCGGGGAACTGCCGCATGTTCGCGCAGATGTCGTCAATATCGAGTTGGGTCTTGACGGCTGCGGAGAGGAGGGGGCCGCCTCCGAGTTCCTCCCAGAGCGCGCGATAGCCCTCCGGAACAGGGCCCCATTCCCAGTCGTCGCTGTCCACCGAACTGGTGACGTTCAACCAGCCGACGCGCACCCAGGACTCGATCACCGCGAGTGGATCCCGCCGCAGGAAGATGAACTGCATGTCCGGGAAAATGCGATTGAAGTACGCCATCCGGCCCCAGCCGGTGACCTTCATCAGGAACCGCTGCTTGCCTTGATAGCGCAGGATGCGGTGAATGGTGCGGCGGACCGGTTCGATCGCTTCATCCGGCACATCGTCGGCAGTCAAAGGCCGGTCGTGCCGGGCGATGTTCGGCAAGAGCTGCTCCCAGAAAGTGTAGGGGCTGAACGGTTTGGGAAAATAATAGTTGTCGCGGAATTTGCGGAACGGACGCTTTGCATAGAGCCGCGAGAACATCGCCAGCCAGTGCTGCGAGGGGAACCTCTCGTTATAGGTCGACAACCAGCCCAGATCCTTGTGTTGGGCGAGCAGGCGGTAAAACATCGTCGACCCGCTGCGCCCGGTGCAGGAGATCATGATCGGACGGCGAAGCGTTTCATAGTCTGTCATAGTGGGGTCACTCCTTGTCGGTTTCGGTCTCCGGTTTCAGGCAGCTTCAACGCGCGGAGCAGACGATCCAATCCACTGCGCAGTGTGTCATTGATCTCCGTCCACCAGATTCCAGCGCTGAACTGTGAGCGCCCTGCGTCCTTGTGCGGCAGTCGTGCGCTGGACGGCGTTCGTGAAACGGCGACAGGAGGCGGAATGTGCTTGCCGAGTGCCACACTCCATTGAAAAAGCATGCCTTAACCATGGTCAATAACGATGGTGGTCTTTCCAGCAGTTTCGTCGAAGTTCGAGTTGTTGTTGTCAACGCGCCTGCAATTCCAGTACGACCGACAGACGACTGCGTACCACTAGTCCAGTGTTTTGAGGAAAGCGACGAGTGAATCGATCTCTTCGTCCGACAACACATCCTGGTAGCGGTCGGGCATGGCCGACGTCGAGGAGGCGACGACAACCGGTTCATCGTCCGCGTCTCGCGCCACGTCATCCAGGGCGATCGCCTGGAGTTTCAATCCTGCCGATGATTCGGTGAGCAGTGTGAGGGACTCTTCGCTGCGCTGCACGAGCCGGCCGTTGACCACCCGGCCGTCCGCGAGCAGCACGTTCCACAGTTCGTAACCGGAAGTGTGGGTTCGGCTGGCATCGAGGATGGCCTCGCGGAGATATGTCTCGTCGTGGAGGCCGGCGGTGAGCAGGTTGGGACCGCGGAGATCGAAGCCTGGCAACTCCTGCAGCGGATGACACGTCGCGCACTGGCCCTTTTCCAGATAGACCCGCCGACCGGCCTCAACGCGCGCCAGATTCAAGTCCCGGACGTCCTCGGTGTCATGGGCCGGAATGTCGACCGGCAGAGCGAGGAGCCGCTGGTGGTCGGGCGTCCCGCCGAGCGTCATCAGGTAGCCGACAATGCTGAGAACGTCATCGCGATCCAGGCCGGCGCTGATGTTTGCCGGCATCACTGCCTGTTCACCGGCTGTGCGAAACGAATTCGGTTGCAGAATTGATTCCAGGATAAACTGTTCGGCCGGCATACCGGGCGCGCGATGCGCAGCGACTTCTCCGATCCGCGCGAGGCTCGGTCCGGCCGAACCGAGGGCCTGCGGATCCACAGAGTGGCAGGTGGCGCAACGCTGCTGGAACAGTTGGCGTCCCCGGTCAAAATCAACGGTTGTCAGCGGGAAATGCGCTGCGGATCCGCCGACCCAGATTGTTCCAACCAGTGCCAGCGCGAGCAGCACTCCGATGAGTGGCAGCGGCGCTTTGAACATTCGTCAATCCTCTATCCCCGGAATGTGAGGCGGTAGATTTTTTTGCTTTCGAAACACGAGATATAAAACGTGCCGTTCGCGTCGACCGCGATGTCGAGCGCCTGCGGCACGCGGGCAAACAGACTGGATTCGGCCCGATAGCTGCCGTTTTCAGCCGTCAGGCGGATGCGATAGATCTCCCCGTTCGGGTAATTCACGACGTACAGGCAGTTGCGGCAGTCGTCGGGGAGTTGAGACGAGGTGGCAAACGCGATCCCCTGCAAAGTCCCGTCCTTGACGGTGAACAGCGGGGGAACGGCGCCTGAAGGATGCTCAGCACGGCCGTCCGCGTACGGGAAACCGTAGTGCTCGCCTTCCAGGACGTGGTTCAGTTCGTCGCCGTTCCGCCGGTCGCTGGCATCGTTGTCCGTGCAGAACAGCTCACCGTTCGGTCCGATCGCCACGCTGAAGGGATTGCGAAACCCCCGTGCGAACACGGTCGTCTGCGAGCCATCTGGACGGCTGCGGATGATTGTTCCGTCGTACGGCCCCACGGCGGGAATCCGGTCACCGTGGCTCCCCACGGTCACATACAGGGATCCGTCGGCGCCGAACGTGATGCCGTTATTCTGGTGCAGAGGATCAGGCCCCTGAGCGCCGGGCAGATCCGAGAGGACGTCGTGGTAGTAGTCCATGATCCCGTCGCCGTCGAGATCGCGGAGGAGCGTCACGGCGCCGGTATTCGTTTCGACCAGCGTGCCGTGATTCGCGCGGGAATGCTGGCCCGACCGCGATACGTACAGATCGCCGTCGTGGAATGCGATGCCGAAGGGTCGGTTCAGGTTGCGTGCAACCTGGGTCTCCGTGAGCGTCCCGGTTTCGGGGTCCGGTGCGATTCTGACGACCACGCCGCGCTGCAGCGCGGCGCCCCTGAGGGCAGTCGCGTAGACGTTGCCGTCAGGTCCGACAGCGATTCGAAGGGGATGATCGGTGCATTCGTAGTAGACCTCGAGATCGAATCCGAGTTCGTGCTCGGTTCCCCCCGGACTGGTGATGATGCTGCGCAGCCCTCGATCGACAAGATACGGCTTGATCTGTTCCTGCAGCGTGATGACACCCAGCAGGACAAAGCAGGCGGCGTGAACGAGCAGCAGAATGAGAAACCGCAGTTTCGCAACCATCCCGCCGTTTGCCTGGTTCCAGTCACGATGCCACGGCCAGATCGCCGGGCCGAACCCGACGCAGAACCCCAGCGCTGCAGCGGCGAGATGCGGCAGATCGGCCCCCGTCAGCATCTGAAAGACGTACACGGAGGAGTTTCGTCCCAGGGAAACGCATGAGTCGAGCCACAGCATGCCGCACACCGCAGCCCAGCTCGCGGCTGCGTAGAGGAGCGGACGGAGGGGGCGTCGCACATCGATGCGGCAAAGCGCCAGCGTCGCGCCGAACGACCAGGTCAACGCCGCGAACGTCCCGAAGGTAATGAGGTGTTCTGACTCCATAGGACGATTTCTTGGACAAGTCGGGTCAAGAGCGAGTGTGTGGAGCCGGCTCCATTCGGCCGAAATCATCAGATTTCAGGAGTGGCTTCCTGTGCCTTTGCGGCCCGCAGAAACGCGTCATGGCAGCGGTCTTCAAACGGGAGGCAAACCGACGTGGAAAATCCGCGCCTCCAATCGCCGACCGGCTGAATCATGCGATCTTCCATTTTCGTCGGGGCCGGTGTGGGCCGAATCGGCTGTTTCATGTTTCAAGATTCCTCAGGCCCGTCAGCGCATCCGGGTGCCGTCATCTGTTTCTTGAATCCGTCGTGGTCTGTACGGCGGAGCGTCTGGACAGCATCGTCGCGCCGCGCCCCGCCAGCGCATTGCGAAGCGACTTGTATCTGCGGAACGCCGCACCACGCACAACCGCGGCGGCGGAATGGACATGCAGAATGGTGTTTCCGACCGGATGAGTGTCGGGGACGGCCTCGACCGCGCCGACGTCGGAAGACCCCATGTCCAGGTGTCGCAGGCTGTACCCGAAGCGGTTGACCGATTTCTCAAGGCGTGTTTCGATTTGTTTGAGGTAGTGCCGGGAGATCAGGCCTTTTTTCGCCGCCTGCCATTTTGCAAAGTAACGCTTGTTGAAACCCCGGCCGGCCGGCGTCTCGTCGAAACAGGGGGGCAAATCGAGAAAGCGATACACCGACTCGAGCTGCCGTATGGGATCGGCGACGAAGTCTTCGTAACGCACGACCAGGATCCGCTTCAGGTACGGCCGGTCCTGCTCGAACAATTCGTGGCAATGGCACCAATGTCGCAGCAAAGAGAACAGGGACGTCCGGTTCCACCGTTGCGTCGCGTACGACACGGCGACGGGATGCCGCATCATCATCACGAAATCCGCCTGCGGAAACAGGGCCTGCAAGAATCGCGTCTGAATCAGGTTTTGGGGTGTTTTCTCCAACAACACCGGCTTTCGCAAATCCCAGTGCGGACGCCACTCGGAGAACAGCCGGCTGGCGTTTTCCGGAGTGGCGATCGATGAGGTTTCCGTCAGGTGCATGGCGGGTCGGAAGCCGAACCTGCCTGGGCCGCCTTCCTGGTAAGCAGGGCGATAGACGGTCTGGAGGTGCTGCCCTTCATCCTCGGGCACACCGGTGTTGGCAAAGCTTGAAATGTGCGGATGATGGCGCAGACATTGAAACAGCAACGAGGTGCCGCTGCGGTGCAGTCCGCCGATAAATACGAAACGGTGGGAATCCATTTTCAATCCGTAGGTGATTTTCCCAATGCGAATCCGGTCCATCTCTCCGGAGACGAACTTCCTGTCTGCAGGATCCTCGCGGCGGCCGTCGCCAGCCCCAACATCAACCAGAACCACCTGATGTAGGACATGTGGATGAAGAGCCCGGTTGCGAGATACATGAAGACGGCCAGGCAGAAGCCCAGCGCGAGGTTTGCCGCTAACGGTCGGTCGGGAAGGCAGCTTCTGCGGGCCAGCAGCAGCCGGCGAATCACGCAGCCGACGATCATGAGAAACAGCAGGAGTCCCGGGAGACCCAATTCCGCCGCAAGCTCGACGTACAGGCTGTGCGGCTGCCGAAACTCCTCTTTGAACTTCAACCCGGAGATCATGGAGGCCATGCGCTGTCCGTATTCGGGATAGTGCCTGGGATACATGCCCGGCCCCACGCCCGTCAGAGGGTGTTCGGCGAACATCAGCACGCCGGCCAATGTTTCGGCAGCCCGGCTTTGCAGCGAGCCGTCGGCCTGGTGCATTCCCCCGTCTGTTCCGCCCAACGAGTTCACGAGCGGAACCAGGCTCAGCATGCGGTCGGTCAACTGGGGGACCGCCAGCACAAGCAGCATCGCGGCGGCGCCGACGGCGGCACATTGCCGCAAACTGATTAAGCGCATGACGAGCATCACGATCACCAGCACGCCGAAGGCGACCATCGCGCCGCGGGAGAACGTCAATGCGATGCCGAGCATGATGAAACCGGTGGCCCCCCATGCCGCCAACCGGAGCAGCCGCGATCGCGCTCCCCACGCGACGAACAGCCCGAGTGGAAAGAGCATCGACATGATCTGGGCGTAGCGGTTCTTGTTGCCGAGCGGGCCCCCCTGCCGCTGCACGCGGGAACCTTCCGAACGGAAGCCGGCGTCCTCCTCCACTTGCGCGAAACCGCCATAGTGATTTCGGTAGGTTCCCGTCGCCCATTGGATGACCGACAGTCCGCCGAGGAATGCCCCCGCGACCAGCAGTGTCCATACGACGCCGCGGAGCGCCTGTTCATCCCGAACGGCGTTGGTCACCAGAAAGAACAGGACGACGCCTTCGACCACAAGCGTGACAACGTGTTGGATCGCCAAGTCGGGCTTTGTGGAAAACAGGACGCCGAAGAGGTGCACGACGACGAACAACGCCACCAATGGAAAGACCGGGTCGATCAGCAGCCCCTCACGCCGAATCACGAGGAAATAGGCCAACGGAATGGCCAGCAACAGGGGTACGGTGGCGCCGACGATGAACGGGACTCCATGGAACTTCACAGCGATGACGGGAGCGTTGGTGTAAATCAGGAACACGACGCCCCAGGTGGCGAGGTTCGGCCAAGCAAGCAGCAGCACGCCGAACGGAATCCCGACAGCCGCCAGCAGAGCGAGTTCCGGCTTGCGACTGACGGCGAGAAGCCCGACGACGCAAATGCCGACCACAAGGAACACCGCTCCCGCAATCAGTCTCCATCCGGGGGGATGGCCAATCACAGCACGGGGACTCTCGCTGGTCATGACGCCACCTCGCGCTCGTGGGCGCAGGCAGCCGCGCGAATCGGCTGCTCCGTCGTCGAAACACCCCGCTGAGTGTCCCAGAGTTCGATGCGTCGCCCTCCGACGAGATTGAACAACGCCTGGAGGGAGGCGGCATTGACCATGCAGAAGTAGCACGGCAGGGCGAAGAGTTTACAGCGTCCCATCCGCGTCCGGGCGAACAACGCGCCGAGCGCCGCGCAGAGCAGGAAGGCTCCCAGCGCCGCTGCGCTCCACTGATAAAAACCGCCTTGCGGCCAGAGCAGCACGGTCGTCACCAGAATCACAAGCAAAGGCAGGACGACCAGGCGTCGCGCGACCTTGTGCGAAAAGAGCTGAAGCGCGTAAAAGCCGTACCGCAGCGGATTCAACAGAGGCCGCCGCACGACGACGCCCCGCAGACCCCGTGTGATGATGCGGACTTTCCGCTGGAACTCGAATTTCGTCGACGTCGCGGCCGGTTCGTAAGCGACCGATTGCGGAGAGAATACAAGCCGATAGCCCTGGAGAACGACGGCGGTGGAGACCGCGAAGTCGTCGGTCACCGACGACGGCGCCGGCACGAACAACGAACGACGGATCGCGTAGATCGCCCCCGTGGCGGAGGTGACGCTTCCTGCTCGCGATAGAGACTGCTTGAGCATGCGATCAAAGTTCCAGTAAGCACGTTCTCCCGTATCGTTTTCCCCGGTGGACGGGAGATACCTCTGGTCTCCCGCCACCCCCCCGATCGATGGATCGGCGAACGGCCTGACCAGAGCCCGCACGGCATCCTCTGCATACAGGCTGTTCGCGTCCGAGAACACCAGGATTTCGCCCGTGGCGAGGTCGACGGCGTCGTTGAGAGCCGGAATCTTGCCCCGACGCGGAAACGAGAGAAGTCTGATCCCGCGATCGGCGTAGGAACTCACGATCTCGTCGGTTCCGTCCACGGAGCCATCCGATGCGACGAGGATTTCCAGCCGGTCCCGCGGATAATCGAGCGACAGGAGATTGTCGAGCTTGTGTCTGATCCCGCGGGCCTCATTGTGGGCCACCACGACAATGCTGACGGTCGGTTCCGTGTCGCGGCTGACGAAACCCCGCCGAAACAGCACTCCGCGCAGCACGACGAGTGCAGGAAACAGCACGTAGGCATACGCCACCATCGCCGCGGCGCTCCAGAACAGAATCAGCGTCATGGCGACTCCCCGTGTTCAAAGAGAGCCGCAAGTTCCGCAGCGTTGGAGGCCAGGTTGAAGTCGCTCTCGACGAAACGTCTGGCCTCTGCTGCCAGTTGATGACGCAGATCCGGTTCCCGCGCCAGCCGCTCCAGGGCGTCGGCGAGGGCCTCGGTGTCGCGGGGAGAAATCAGCAGCCCGGTCTGATCGTGCCGAACGAGTTCGGGGATTCCGCTGAGCCGACTCGCGACGACCGGCACACCGGCCGCCATGGCTTCCATCAGCGCGACCGGTATTCCTTCGCGGCGGCCGTCCGAGGTTGGGACGCTCGGCGCTGCCACGACGTCGGCTTCGCACAGCAACCGTGCGACTTCGTCGTGCGTGCGGGGGCCGAGAAACTCGACATCGGATTCGAGCCCGGCTGCTGCGGTTTGCTCTTCGAGTCGGCGGCGGTCGGGACCGGATCCGATGAAACGGCAGCGGAATTCGAGCTCCCGCTCTTTCAGGCGTCGACAGGCCTCGATCAGGTGCGCCTGCCCCTTCACTTCGTGCAGTGTTCCAACGCAGAGAATGCGGAGCGCCGCGTTCGAACTGTGGCGCACTGCGAGTTCCGACTCGCTCGGCGTGAAATAGTTCACATCGATTCCGCAATGGACGACCTTGACTTTCCCCGCCGCTTGATCGTCGCATTCTTCGAGAATCATGCGGCGGTTGTAGTCCGAAATGGCGACCACGAAGTCGGCCTCGGCAACCTTTTCGCGGAGCATCCGGCGGTCGCGGTGCAGGTCCGATCCGTGTGCAGTGAAGCTGTAGGGGATGCCTGTCAAGCGGTGGACGACGAAGGCCGCCGCAGCCGGATGGCTCGCGAAATGCGCGTGAATGTGGGTTACGTTCTCGCGCTGCATGAGGCGGGCGAAATGCACGAACTTCGGAAAGAAAACGATCCCGCCCGTGAAATAGCGGAAGCTCCCGAACGTTGCACAAAGCAGCGCCCACAGGGCCGCGACGTACGCCGCCGGTTTGTGCCGCAGGTAATGCAGGTGGGAACAGAGCATCGGCCAGGAAAGCAGCGGGTGAAAGTGAGCCCGCTCCACCAGCCGCTCTGCGTCAGGGTGCATCATGCGCGTTTTTTCGCGCTGCAACGGGAAAATCTCGACCGAAACTCCCATCCGCTCGATGTGCAGAATCTCGTTGAGAACGAATGTTTCGGTGAGCTTCGGAAACCGCGACATGATGTACGCGACTTTCGTACGCGCGGCATCCTCGCGAACCTCCACAGGCGGCGCTGCCCTGGCGGCAGTTGCTTCGAGCGTGTTCGGGGCGGGCATCTCTCATCAGCCGATCGTTTCGCGCGTCCTTCGCGACCGGAATTCCCAGCCGTTAGTGCCGTGTTCCGTCCCGGCAACTCAGAAAATCGCTTACTCGGGTACTCTTGCAGTAACCGCACGTTCTGTGTGCTTCTCTTTGCCGTTGTTCGACGGAGATCGCGCATTCTCAAACTCCAACGGGCCATTGTCTGCCTGCGCGTCGTCTCCGCGACATGCTCGCCGATCTTCTCCGTTGCAGGGGATGGTGGGAGTTGCGAGGGCGGACTCCGCCTTGCGCAGCAGATCAACGAACGTGATTTCCTCGTCCGGAAACGTGCTGATTCCGACTCTCAACTCCAGACCGAGTGTCTCACGCACCGCAGACTCCAGTTGATGGGCCACTTCACTCGCCTGTTGGGCGCCGGTTTCTGGGAGTAGGGTCACGAATTGATTATCGCGGAAGGTCACGATCGCGCACTGATCCAGTTGGGCCGAAATGACATCCGCCATGCGGGCCATTGTGTAGTGATGAAAGGTCTTGCGTTGCATTTCTTCCAGGAGGCGGTTCACTGCGATCTTCTCGCTTTCCTCGGTCATCTGAATCGCCATCAGCGACAACGGCCGCTGGTAGAGCCGCGCCCGGCGAACCTCACGAAACATGTCTGCCTGGCCCGTCTCGAACGGAGCGGACCGATCGGCCCAGAGCAGCCTTTGCAGGGCCGCAACGGCCTCACGGAACTCCTGCAGCGCGCCGCCGAACTGGTAGGCCAGCAGCACGGTCAATGTGACGGCGCCCAGTTCGGTCACTGTAATGGGGAGGCTCGTACCGAAGAGGGGGTAACCCCAGAGCCACTTCAGGCCCAGCGTCGCGGACAGCAGAACGGCCAGCAGACCGACCAACGATTGCTTCTGCAGGTACGGCACAAGAATCACCGCGAGGGCCGACACTGCGGCCATCACGTAGACGAATGATGCGAGGTTGATCGGTGCATGGAGGCGTTCCACGTTAAAAAAGACGAACAACCACGCGATGAGTGCCGCGCAATAGAGACGCAAACGCGTCATGCTCTGTCAGCCTTTCACGACGATGCGTCATCTGCAGTGGGAGGAGGGAGTGCAGCTCCGGCAGGATGAGGCGCATAAAGTTGTAGATGTCTGGTGGAATCAGGGATACACCGCCGCCTGACCTGTCACAAGCCCCGTTTTTCCGGTTCTCAAGGAATCGAACCGCTCGAACGCTTTGCAGTTCGGAATGTGGCCCCGAGAGCGATCCGTTCTTGATTCGCGGAGCATCACCGAAATTGAACTGAGGGCTGAGAGTCAAGAGTCCATAGACTTAGCCAACGACGCGTCAACGATTCGGGCTCCTTGCCCCTTGACACTCGACCAGCCACCTCGCCGAAGGTGATGAACTCCAGCCAACCTCTCCCCTCAGCACAAATACAGTTCTGCCAGGCGATCTAACGAGGCAGGGCCTCGGACCATGCGAGCTACCGCTCGAAAAATGGAAACCCGCTCCCGTTGGTCGCTGAAACTTGACTCAAGTGCAACAACTTCCAGGAAGAAAGTAACCTAATACGCTCCCCGCCGGCTGAGCACAGCGCCGACGGTGGCCACGAGGATGCGGACATCCAACCAGAAACTTCGATTTTGAATGTATTCAATGTCCAGTCGAGCGCGTTCGTCGAAGTCAATGTCGCTGCGTCCCCGAACCTGCCATAACCCGGTGACTCCGGGGGACACTTCCAGCCGCTCTGTCTGCCACAAGGCGTACGTCTGGGCTTCGAATGACGTCGGGCGCGGTCCCACAAGGCTCATTTCACCCTTCAGCACGTTGATGATCTGCGGCAGTTCGTCGAGGCTTGTCTTGCGGAGCAAGCGGCCCACTTTCGTCACCCGCGGGTCGTCGGTGATCTTGAAATCGGGCCAGCTCAGTTCGTTCAGATGCGCGTACTTGCTCTTCAGCTCCTGAGCGTTGGTGTACATCGTGCGGAACTTCAACATTCTGAACCGCTGCCCTCCGCGGCCGGTCCGCAACTGCCGAAACAGAACCGGTCCTGGGTCGTCCAACCAGATGGCGACTGCGCACACAGCCATCACCGGCAATAGGAGCGGCATCAGAAGCAGGCATGCCACCACGTCGCAGACGCGCTTGGCCGCTTCGTAGGGCCGGCGGAAAAGGTACGTGCGGGGTCGCGCAACGAGACACTGCATCGGTCAATGCTCACGAGGGGGGTGATGTTCTTCCGGGGGGTCAGACGGGATTACACCGCGATCGGCGATGAATAATCATCCCGCGCCAATTTGAATTGCTGCTCGAGAGCAATCAGCGCCACCCCTCCGATCAAACCGGCGAAAGCGCAGATGACGAGCACGATCAACGGGGGCGGGGAGATTCCTCCGCGAACCAGAGCGGGCGCCTGGAGAACGGTCATTTTCAATTCCGAACCGCCATCGACGAGCGACGAGTCGGCCAGCTTCATTTCCTGCAGTCGCACCAGGATCGTATCGTGAATCTCCTGGGTGCGCGTGATCCGGTTGCGCAGTTGCTGTTCCCGGACGAGATACTTTTCCGCGGCGTCCACGCGTTCCGCTTCCTCAGAATAGAGCTGCGTCAGGCGTTCTTCGCGCAGTTGCGCGGTCTCAACCTGCTGCTCGAGCGCGATCGAGGCGGCAGCGAGCGCGTCCTGCAGTCGGACATCCCAAAACTCGATCTGTTCTTTCGTCGCCTGAATGTCCGGGTGCTCCGGCCCGTAGCGTTGACTCAATTCCTTTTCCAGCGCGATCGTTTCGAACAACTGCAGCCTGATGCGTTCCAGTGTGCTGTTGCCGCTCGGCGCGAAGCGCGGCGTGTCGAGTGCCCAATCGGGATATTGCGACTCAAGATCGGCCGGAACGACCCGCGCCCCGCTGCTCGACGCCAGCCGTACCGGCGACTGCGGGATGAGGGTCGAAGTGAGAAGTTCTTCGTTCCCCGCGATCGAAGCCGACCCGGCGAGCTTGGGAAGAACTTCTTCGGTGAGCACCTGGTACTGGTTCTCCAGATCGAGACGCTCGCTCTTGGCGTCAACGAGGGTCCTGCCCAGATGCGTCAGGATCGCATGCTCGACGCTGGAGCGATCATATCCTTCGCCGATCAACGGGCTGTCGTCTCTCAGTTGAAGCAGTTGGTCCTCCAGACCCTGGATGTCGCCCCGTAGCTCCTCTTCGCGGTTCGTCAGTTGAACCAGCATTTCACGAAACTCGTCATGCGTTGCGGATTTCGTGAAACGCTCATAGCTCTCCAGGATTGAGGAGACGATTGCGACCGCCTGCGCTTCGCTCTGTCCCGAAAAATCGAGCTTGAGCACGTTCGTGCCGTAGATCGGATCGACGTTCAAACGTTTGAGGACAAACAGGACGGGATCGGTGTCAGACTCGGAGTCGATGCTCTCCAGAGGAAAGTCGCTCGACATCACGGCATCGCTGACCACGGCCGGGCTACTGATGATTTCCGCCTGTGTCGCCAGGAACTCCTCCTCGTCCGATCGAAAGCTGCGATACTCTCCGAGGATGTTGTCGTTGCCCTGCACGAGCAGTCGCGACGTGACATCGTAGACCGGATCGGCGTACTTGATGTACAGCACGCCCAGCGAAATCGCGCCGCAGACCACGAGAAACAACACGGCCTTGCGTTGGCGAATCCCCTGCCACAGCACAGCCAGCTCCATTCCAGACGCGGAAGCGCGCCGTGGTGTTGCGGCGGGCATTTCTGATGCATGGTTCTGTGTCCCGCTCATGACTGATACCCTCGTTTGCAGAATCGGGGAAGCAAGTGGAACGACGACGATTGCGCTCCGAGTGACCCACTGTTCATCGAAATGCGGCGCGAACGACGCCACATTCCTTAACGCAACAGAGAAGCACCGGCTCCTCGTCTACCCAGCTTCCTCGAATCCGCACCCGGTGCAATCGACGCTCTGGTGATGATTCAGTGACGATGCGCTGGAAACCTGGTGGGGCGAAGAAACGTCAGCAGCCGGCGTCCTTCGGAGGCATCGAAACCTTTCGCGCAGAACCCGATCGCAGTTCTTCTCAGGGGAGACATCGAGCCAGGGCGCGGAACTGGATGACTCAATGACTTGCGGGCATCGGCGTTACGGCCAAGTTGCCTCAGACGCCAGATCGCGCCCCAGGCCATCGCAGCGGATCTACTGGCGACAAGCGCCGCAAGCGCGGTCCGGCAACGCTCAGCAATTGCAGGCGAGTGCCCTGTCAGGGCTGTT
>ERZ869936.345-NODE-345-length-46806-cov-12.650040_pt1 | contig 46806 bp, 66 predicted proteins | sample MGYA00520876_ERZ869936 | MGnify/ENA primary metagenome ERZ869936 (study PRJEB32218, sample SAMN09650985) | biofilter metagenome | isolation source: enrty point of leading RO module | place: Saudi Arabia: Thuwal, RO plant located on Red Sea | collected 2016-02-17 ... | reverse complement strand
TGTACGTAGAACGTACGTAGCTATAGTTCCTGTTAATAAACAAACTCTGCATGTGCTTGATGCCCTCTTCAAACCGGGCAAAGTTAATGCCGTACTGCTGTGCCTCACCACGGTACTGATAACCGTAAGCAGTTGCGCCATCCACGATTACCTGACGGAACTGTTCAGGAATGGTGGGTGCATCTGTTGCAGCACTGAGAGCAGTCGGCTTTACGTATGCGTCATACTTGAGTGTGTATGCTTTATCTGGGTAAGGGTACAGTCCGTAGTTGTTGTCCGGTGTACGGAATACATACAGAGGAACTGCACCAATATCTGATGTACTCTCTTGGTCGATATGCCTATCAACATACTGGTTATAGTCCATAATGCGTAGCGTTGTACCTGCTACACCAAGAGTGTCATCTTTGGAGATACGAAATGTTTCGTAGTCCACATTGTAAATTGTAGCACCGATTGTGTAACGTGTGGTGCCAGCCACAAGCGTTTCAGTTTGTTCTGCGTGGCTAAATGACCACCCAAACTCACGCTGGAAAATGTAGTTGATGGCATCATTGACTGCATTCTTACACTGCGTCTGAAACCCACGAGCATTTGCAAAGTTAGCAGATGTAAGTGCGACTTCGTTAAAACGTGCAAGAACTTCGTTGGTAATGTCAAGATATGTGTATGCCATCTGAAATCCTTAAAGGTAAATGAGAGGGCCAGTTGCCCAGCCCCCTCATGTTAGTTAGGCGTTGTCACGAGCCACTTCGTCAGCAGCCATGTCGCCGGTATCTGCCATGTTCATCAGAACTGCGAACACACGGACTTTACCTTCAGTCGGAGCAGTAGTTGCTGCCTGAAGTTCCCAGTCAATCGTGTCTTCAGTTTCAATGAAAATCGGAGCAGAGGCATCAGCCATAGTGGCGTAGCCTACACCCGATGTCAGAGAAGCAGAGTTATCGTCAATGTCGAAGGCCGACACAAAACGAGTAACGTCTACACCGGTAACACCAAGGTTAGCGGTACACCCGTCAGCAGCAGTCTGAACAGAAGCGGTCATTTCAAAACCGGCTGTCAGAATGAGCGTCTCAGCAGGTACAGTGATTGCTTCAATGATGTCGTTGGCAGCGAGAGCAGAACCTTTAGCGGTTGCTGCAGCAGCCAAGTCAATCTCTTGCTGTACCATGTAAGGCTGACGACCACGTGCGCCAGCACCGCGAACAGCGGATTTGAGAGTAGTTACGGTAGCCATAATCTAGTCCCCTTTCTAGCGTACGTTGTAGATGGCGTTAACAAGTGCTTCAGGACGAAGAATCTTGCGGCCATACAGGTGCATACCACGTACGATGTCAGCGAAGCTGTCAGGGTCGCGGTAGGTTTCGGTCTTGTTAATCTGCTCTGCAGTAGCAACAGCAGAAGAGTGACCAGCAACAATCACACCGTAGTTGTCGGAGTTGGTGTCTGCTTCAGTAGCAGGACCAGTACCAATCGACGGCAGGTTGTTGGAGACGTGAATGGTGAAACCATGAATGGTGCCAGCCATTTGACCGTTTTGCAGACCGTTACCACCGAAGTCGGCGTTGAACAGACGAGAATCTTCGTCTTTCAGCAGTTCTGCGAAAACAGGGTCAATAACCAACCAGCGACCTTGTGAGTCAACATTCTGTTGGTCCAGCTTACGACCCATACGAGCAATCACTGACAGTGGGTTGGCTTCACCTGCAGTAGTTGGTGCAGAAGAGTTACCGCTACGCACTGTAAGAGCGATTGAGTTACCACCTGTGCCAGCGTTAAAGTCGCTGCCATCAAGTTTCATGCTTGCAAGCAGTTCGTCTGAACCTGCGGTAGAAACAGCTTTAGAACCATTAACAGTAGTGTTAACAGTGTCAGCTACACCGTGGATTGCAGACTGCTTGTAGCCTGACAGATAACCAAGAACGTCTTGGTCAAACTGGTCAGCAAGGCGATACGCCGCACGGTCACTTGCCAGAGACTGGAAGTTTACGTGAGAGTGTGCCTCTTCAATGTCATCAACCTTAAATGCAAAGTAGTTAGCTTTGTCAATTGTCAGGTTGAAGTCTTCATCGTCAAGGTCTTGCGGAGTAATGGTAGTACCACGCTCGTAAGCCTTAACTGTAATTTCGGGTTCTTTGATAATCCGAACGGAATCACCCATTTGAGCAATTTCACCAAAGTAGTCGTTATTGGTGATTGCCTCACAAACAGCAGCCTTGCGGAAAGCAAGTTGCACCTGTTTGGAGTAAATTACGGGAGAAAAATTACCGTTAGGAAGATTACCATAACCACTTGCGGATGCAAATGCCATTGTATCATCTCCTAATTTAGCATTTCACAGATGCAAACTAAACAGACTAATCAGGGGCTGATTCGATTGGGTGTGTATCCTAGTAAGGTGGCCGCCCTACTTTTCAACAGGCCAAACTCGTCAGGTAACCGTAAGACTTGTGTTGTTTGCTAATGACGTGTAACCATATTGCGCTATACAGTTACACTAATCTGACTATAGTTATACACATAAATAACTACTTGTCAACACTTTTTTTATCTAGCAGAACCAGATATATCATAGATAAACTTACCACTGCGGATAGATTCCATGATTTCGTCTGACCGCGCTTCGTATTCACGCGGCGACATCTTCTGTACTTCAGACTCTTTTAGGTATGTAGATGCCTCATTTTCTTGTGGCTTGCTACGTGAGTCTTTAGTAGAAACTGATTTAGCAGCATCATTATCTGCTTTCGGCTTCTTGTTAGTAATGCCCATGTCAGCTTTATACAGGTCGATTGCCCTGCCCGCTGAACGTGCATCATTATTATTTTCGTAAAGAGCGTCTTGAACCCACTTAGGCTGGTTTTCTGCCCACTCGTGAAATTCGTCACTGTCGCGAATCTGGTCAAAGTCAGGATGCAGTCGCATAAGTTCTGCTTCTGCCTTTTCCTTTGATGCAGACTGTTGCATCTCATCAATTGCTTTCATTCGCTCTTCAAGTGCGGCAGATTGCTCTTTGGCTTTCTTGATAGCGATAGACTCTACGATTGCGGCAACGTCTGGGTATTCACCCATCCATGACTCTAGCTCTTCGTCTGACTTTGGCAACTTCATTTCTTTTTTAGTTGCAGAATCTAGTTGTTGCCTCAGACTAGCAATTTCTTTTTTAAAATCTTCTGCTTGCTGTTGCTGATGCCTACGCAAATCTGAATAACGCTTTTTGAATGTTTTTTCTTCTGCGCCTTCAGGTTCTGCTTCTTGAGGTTCTTGCTCTGTAGATTCCTCTGCATCACCTTTTTGTTGCTTTAGCAGTTGTTCCAGTTCTTCTTCGTCTTTTTTAATTCTGTCTTCACGAGAATACTTTTTACTCATAAATGCTTTTTTTGTTTCAGGCTGCATTTCTTCAGCCATGATTGTTGCGGATTCCGCCATTGTTTTCTCCTTATCTGGGGCCACCGTAGCCATGTCGGGGGATGGGTAGCCAGAAACGGCCTATTTTATTGTTTGGAAGCTAGACCTGTCTTCCTCGCTTCTTTGGGCAAAGGCTTCATAAAGTTGCCCATAGCCGCGTCAAAGTCTGCACCGAACAACTTTGCCATTATTCTACGTGCAGGACCATTCATAAGCTCACGAACATATTCACGCTCTTCTGGCGTAAGTTCAGCATAGTTATCGTAAACTTTCTGTAAATCTAATTCTAGCATGTTTTTTCACCTTTGTACAGAGCTTTGTAGTCAGAATTGTTTACAAACAAACCAATTCCATAACATAGTGCTTCACCTACGTTTTTAATAATTTTACCTGCAATACTTGACTTTGGATACTTAGCAGGATTTACGATGTGAGCAATTTCCTCTGCACGTTTCATTGTAAAGTACAGCATAAACTTTGTCAGCCTGTCGCTCTTGCGCATTTTGCGCACAATAGGAATTGCCCAATAATGATACCCTTTTACAACGGTAGGCGACAAATGCCGTGCCGTATACATAACATCCATGCGATAAAGTTCTCTGTTAAGTTTACCTTGTCTATACAGTTCTGTGCAAATCACACGGCTGTCTACAGAGTTTTCTGCTTCACGTTGCTCACGTTCTGCCGCCAATGCTCTTCCCTTTGCAGATGATTGTCGCCCTGAACTTGTTACAGGTGTACCGTCACTAGAGCGAACTACGTTACCCTTACTGTCGCCAACTTCTCCACGACCTGCTGGACGAGAGCCAAGATTAGCACTGCGACCTTCTGATTTTGCTTTTGCAATTTCAGCACGCTCTGACCGCTGTATCTCTGCAACCAAGTCACGCTCAAAGCTATCGCGAGCATTGAATGCATCATCGTACTTGCCAGCACGAATATCTTTTTCGTATTGCTTGTTGTAACCAGAGCCTGCACCCATTTCATCAGAAATTTTAGCTTGCAGGTTAGCTCTTTGCCTACGGTTAGATGTACTTGCTGCTTCCGCAATCATGGCTTGGAGTTCTTGAGCTTTTGTTTTTGGCGTAGTAACCTCTGCTACTTTTGCTTCTGCTTGTTTACGTAATGCCGCTTCATCAACAGGAGCAGAAAAAGCCTTTTGAATGTCAGACTTCAAAGTTCCTGCTTCTGCTTTTTGAGCCATTGCCATGTCAAACTGAACATCTTCAATAGCCGCAGCTCTAATTTGTTCAGGTGAAACATTCGGGCTTTTAGCCGTATATTCAGCAATACGCTCTTCTACCAATTCATCAAATGATTTAGTTGGCGCAGCTTCCGCCGCCGCCGCGCTTGTTGCGGCCTCTGTTACAGTTTCAGGAGTTGCGGTTGTAGCCGCATCTGTTACTGCGGTTTGACCAAGTGTAGTTTCTACTTTAGCACTAGGAACAAGTTCCTTAATACGTTCTGGCGTACTACCAACTCCTGCTAAGACATCTGCTATACTTTGCTCTCCTGCCATAGAACGCAAACCTGCATAGCTAGATTCTGGCGCGGCAAAACCTTCTGGTGCAACTTTATCTCTAAGCCCTAAACCACCAGCAATATTTCCAACAATACCACCAGAATAGCCTACCTGTTTACCAGTAATAGGGTCAAAGCTATTTCCTTGTCCATCTGCAATAGTGCCATCCCCTAGAACCGTTCCTTTTTCTGGATTTCCTGATAGAAAACCAACAGGAGTTAGTCCTAGCAAACTTTCGCCCAAACCAATTTCTTTTGTGTACCCCAGTTCTTTCGCTGCAGCCTTTCTGTCAGCAAAAAGTTGTTGACGCTCTTCTTCTTGAGCAATTTCTTGCGGTGTTTTTTGGCTGTCTCCACCACCACCGCCTTGTTGTGGCGCAGTTTGTGTTCCTGTTGTCGGTGTTGTAGCAGGTGGCGGTGTTGTAGGCTGTGTTGCCGCCTGTGTGCTTTGCGGCACAAAACCTGCAGGAACAGGAATTAGAGGCTTACCATTCTGGTCTACAGGAACAGAGATTGTAGCACCTGTCTGTGGATTAACATAGGTTACATAGTTAGGGGTTACAAAAGATGTAAAGGACGGAAGCTGTGTTGGCGGAGTTGTAACAGGCACACTAGCTTGTTGCGGAATAGTGCCAGCGGTAGGATTTTGTGCAGGAGGTTGTATTCCCTGATACGCTGTGTACGTAGGTTGATAATTAGCAAACTGTGATTGCTGATAGCCACCAACGCCAGTGCCACCTGAAATATTTGTGCCAAAAGGCTGTTGGACAAAACCGCCCACATTAAATTCTTGTACCCCGTCATCTTCCATGTCAAGGTCATCAATAGTAAAAGGAATGTCATCTGGAAGTGTAGCCTCTTCTGAGTTACCCATCATTCCCATTTCTTCCATGCGCTTTAGTCCTAGTTTGGCTTCTTGGCGCAGAGCCATCATTTTGTCTAAGCCATGATAACGCACTGCATCTGCGGGCATAACAAATTCACCCTCGCTCAGTTGCGCAGGAATATCGTCACGAACTTCTTCTTTAGTAGAGCCAATCGGAACTTCGTTGCCCGACTCTTCGTCTACCTTACCACCCTCTTGCATAAGAGTGCCATTATCAAAAAGTTCCATCTGTTCCTCAAGAGCCATTGACTTCATTCCTTAATAGTTTTAGTTTTCTCAGCATTGCAATTGCGCCTTGGGTACGATGCATCAACATAGGACTTTCTGCTTGTTCCAAAGACTTATGTTGCTGTTCTATCGCATAATCAATATAGCTATTGAATGCTTCCCATTGGTGGCTGTTGCCCACCATCGGTTTGAGTTTGCTGAGTACCTTCTGCTTGTCCACCATTTGCACTAAATCCTTGTTCACCAGGAACTGGTACTTGCCCTGTTCCTATATTGCCGCCACCTGCACCTGTTGAATCCATAGCGTCCACACCTGCCATTGGCATCTGTTGCTCTGGCATCGGTGCTTGGAACTGCTTCATCAACTCTGCTTGCAGAGCAGCTTCACTCATATTGTTAGTTACTTTGTCGGGGTCAAGGTCAAGAGACTTTGCAATCTCGCGTATGACGTATTGAAATTTAGCAAACGGTGCAAGCGCAGGATTGCTGGCAATTCCTAAGAACTGCATAAGCCTCTGGCTACGAACCTCATTTGCCATGAGGCTTTCTGTGCCTCTCGCTTTAACTTCTAGGTCGCCCTTAATCTCAGGGTCAAAGTCAAACTGCATATTGAAACGGAAGAAGCCCTCTCCCAAAGGACGCAGTAGATAATCGTCTACGTTTTTAATAACTGTTTTGACAGAGCCTTGTGCCGCACCCATCAGCATAGAAATACCTGATGCAGTACGTCCGACACCTGTTACGCCTGTTTGTCCGTATGAGAATGACGGCAAGCCTGTAGACTCATCAGCAAGCTGACGTGCCTTATCAAACAGCATCATATTTTCTGATGAAACATTTGGAAACTTTGTGCCGAAGATAGCTTGACCAGGTGCGCCAGATTGACGGCGGAACACTTTGCCCGGATAAATGGACATGTCTTGCCCCGGAACTAGGTTTGTTTCATCTACCTCAATAAGCAGATTGCCTGACAGTACAGCGTTGTCCACAGCCATACGCATGAAGCCATTCATCAGCGTCTGCGTATCATCCATGTTTTCTGCAATGCCTACACCAAAGAACGAATACGGATTAAGTTCGTATGGCGAAGCCATGTAAGGAATCTTAGCGGGCTTAAACGGATTGAGAACCATACGCAGGAGTTTGTTATTACAAATCCACACGTTTGCTTGTAGCTCATCGAAGTCTTTCAGTTCTTTTGGAATCTCTACGCCTTGCTCTTCAAGCATTTCTGTATCGACCATGCCCCAATACTCAAGCACTTCAAAACGGTCAATACCATGCTCTGGCGCATAGTCAGACAAATCGTCTTCCCAATATTTCTTTTGGTAGTTTTCGCCAAATGCAATTACTTCGTCAATAACATTACTACGGAAGTATGGACGCTTTTTCAAGTTGCGCAATTGAGAACGAGACATCTTGTGACGCTCAATAACAAACTGTGCTTCATCCATGTTGTTTGCATCTGGGTCAGCATAGAAGTTCCAAACAGATACATGATTTACCTGTGGCACTGTCTTGAACAGCGGGTCGTATGAACCCTCGTCATTCCAGTTAGGATATTCTTTGTCGATAGCAAACGGGCCTTTCATTACACCTGTTCCAAACAATGCCATTTCAAACGCGGCATTGCGTAGGTGCTTACTTGCCCCAGACTCTTCTAGCTGGTCGTGAATTTTCTTTTGCATCTTTTTAGCGGCAATAAGTGCTGGACTAAATTCGATTGCCGTAGGGGTTTTACCCGGACCTTCTTTCAGCTTGTCAGCCACAGGCTCTAGTTTCTCATCTAGTGGCCCCAGTTTTTCCTGTAGGCTTCTTGCTGTAGCACCTGCTGGCAGGTCATTGCCGTCACCACGGAAACCGTACGGTGATGACAGAGAAGTTTCGCCTTGAAGTTGTTCAGGCTCTTTCGGGTCAAAGTGTACGTCTGCAACAACGCCTTCAGGAAGTTCTGTAGGGTCAACAGACAGAGGGAATCTATTACTAGCAAACAAGACATCTACAATTTGTCCGTATGCCGCAAGTGTTTTTGTTTTAGTTACTTTGATAAATACACGAGACTTTTCTGTTTCAGTAAACTGAACATCAGGTCCGTACAGGCCACGATAATTACGATACGCTCTAAGCCAACGCTCTTCGTCCTGATAGCGATAGTCTTCTGCCCGTTGATAACGGTCTAGAATGTAGGGAATAATATTGGATACATCAGCATCTTCAACAACGGTATCTTCCGCGTCTTCCAATGCGATAGCATCATCCTCAATCATAATTTCATCTTCAGCCATATTAGCGTCCTTAATATCCAAATGTAGCGTCTGCTACACGTCCACCCGTACTTGGTCTTCCCATAGGGTCATAGTCAAATATACTAAACCTTGGTCGTGACATTATACCATATCTTAGCGCATCGTACAAGTGGTCTTCCGAATGCGTGTCAATATCTTCTGGATTTTTCTTGTCAATCGGCAAGGCTGGTAGCTGGGCGACCAAGTTTGTACAACTATTAAAGATAACAAGTCTTGGCTCCTCTGTGTACTCGTCTATTTGCAATCGTCTATGTATCTCGTTCTTGCCTGATACTCGGCTTCCTTTACTTCGGTCTGATGGCCTAAACCGACAGCCTCTTGCAATCATTTGTTCAGCCAAGCTAGGACCAATATCCCCGCGCTTATGCCAAAGGCTGCTATCAAGCACACCGTACTTAATGTTGCCATCCCCAGCTTCAAGTTCAAGAATTTGGTCTGCCAAATCTGTTGCAAGAACTTTTGATACGTACAACTCACGATATACAATAAGTTGCTCAGAAGGAGCCACAGCAAACCACAGAACCCCACTAAAAGAGCCATAGCCATAGTCACAAGCCCTAAACTTAACCCAATTACTAGGAATGGTAAAAGGCTCAATAACGTGAATATCACGATTAAACTCTGTAAAGGCCGCGCCTTCTTTAATATCCCAATCACCTTCTAACAGCTGCCTTCTTTGCTGTTCTGGGAGGGATAGAAGCATTGCCTCGTAGTCACCTGATTCTGACAGGTAAGGGTTGTCCGTAAGTCTAGCAGGGATAAATCTCCTCTTGAAGAGGGTCTTTCCAGCTTTAGGATGACCTGATGGATACCTTAATACTTCACCAGTTTCAATGTCTGTAGCATCAAATGGTTTATTATATGCTGCAGGGTCAATGAACATTTTCTTTACCCAATGGTGTCCACGTCCACCTGGGTTAGTTGTCGCCCGCATAAAGATGGGCAAATCTGGTGCAGTAGAACGTAGACGAGACCGCATGTAATTCCATGCATATGGTGTGGCCCATTGTGTCAGTTCGTCAAAACCTATCCAGCTAAACGCTAGACCCTGATAACGCAAGACATCATCATCTCTATCTAGATAAGACATCCACAACCTTGCGCCAGATGGTGCAGTCCACTGCATTTTTCTTTCTGACCATTTTATTCCCGGCCAGATTTTTGGATACAACTCCTGCGACTTAAAAATCAGTTCTCGCAGTTCTTCTGTTGTGTGTCGAAGAAGCAATCCACTAAACTGTGGATGCCCCATGTAGCGTAGCGGGTCTGCCAGCATTGCGTAGGACTTACCGCCCCCTGCTGAACCGCCGTACAATACTTCTCTTTCACTAGCGGCTAGAAACTCTGTCTGTGGGCCAGCATTAGGCTTGAACAGTACGTTTGCTGTTTCTTCAATGCTGGATGTTTCATATGAAACACTTTCGACTTCAGCCGCTTGCTCTTGAACCTGTTCTTTGGGCTTCGATTTCTTCCGCTTTGGCGATTGCCTTTTCCGCATACTCTGCCCACTTGCGGAGGCTTCTAGCTTGGTTCTTACGCTGTCGCTCATTCTCTAACCGTTTCTTCAAACCCACATGCGATATGTATCGGCCTGTATTCGCACTCAGCCAGTTCGCAACCTCACGATAGCTATATTGATTTACGTGAGACCTTGCCTTTTCTAGCAAGTCTAATTCATTTGGTATTGGTTGAAGAATGTCGGGGTCTTCGTCACTTTTCTTGTATCCAAATGGTATTGTCCTCGCAATACGAGGAATAGGTATCCATTCGTTCTCTTCTTTTATATCTGTTGGCTGTGGTAGTTTCCACTTGCCTACGCTTCTACTCATCGTCTTCTACTGGTGCTTTTGGTGGCATAAGCATAACACCGCCACTTGCTTCCACTTGCATCTTTTCTGTTTTTACCAAGCCCGTGCGGTCAAGCAACTCTTTTGCCGCTGACATCTTATCACGAATGCCAAGTTCAGTAGGGTCATACAACGCATGTGTCATAGCCATTGCCGCCTTGGGTGCATTACGAGCCATGTACATTTGAGTAGCCTCAAGTATCTCTTCTTTTAATCCTTTAACAATTGCAGATGTTGCAGTTCCTTCTGCATACCCTGCCAGTTTCTTTGCGGCAACTACGTCACCGCCAGCCTCTTCAAAGAGGACTTCAAGAAACTTCTGTTGTTTGTCGTTTAGTTCTCTAGCCATATTACTTGATGTCCATTCCCAAGTTCTTTGCTGCTCTTTTCAAGTTATCTGTAACAGTAAAATCAAAAAACGATGTTTTCTTTGGTGCCTTTCCCAAATATATTTTACTACTAGCGTTTGCTATTCCACTACTTGTAACGCGAGCATCTTTTGAAACCCTATACAGCTTTCCATTATATTCTACAACTTTAGTGGCAGACATTTTATTCTCCGTTGTGCATCATATTTGCGAGTTTATCTGAACGTGATTTTACCTGAGTTGCCCACCTGCTGTCAAGCATTTCTTTAGCTGCGGTAGAAAAATCATCTTCGTGTATTGCCGCCCACATCTTTTTGAACTTACATAGTCGCGGAACACCCATATTAAATGCCATGTCCACAAGTACAAGCTGACGTACAGCGTCCAGTCTGTCTACGCAAGGATGCGCACGTAACAGTTCTTCTTCGACAATCTGTACGTCATTCTCTGCTAGATAGACCGCATCAACTTCAGTAATACCGTATTGATACACAGTTTCTATATTAGGAATGTCCATAGCATCAAGCTCTTCTTTACTGATACCACGGTCTTCTAGATTTCTTCCAATGCCGATTGTGTCAATGCCCAAGGTGTCTTGGTATACATTTAATACCATGCCCTCGTGCAAGATTAACTTTTCAATTAGCTTTGTTCTATCGTATTTCATTTATGCTTTTCCGCCATAATAGTTTTAAGTCGCTCTATTTCAATTTCTAAATGTTGTACTCTGGCAACGGTATCTTGTACAGTTTTAGGTGGTTGAAAGTTGTCAATCCACTCATCGTTCTCTTCAACTTCTTGCATGGTCAGGTCTAGATTGTGTTCTAGAAAAGCAATCCGTTCTACAAGACCAAAGTAAACCCACACAGATACTGCTGTAAAAGCAATCATGCTGACTAGGTTACGAAGTGGAATTGTTATTTCACTACCTTCGTTAATTTTAGTTGCGCTACTTTTCATGTCCTAGCCACACCGCAAACGCACCTGTCATTGCCCCCGTGACTACACTCACTAGAGCTGCCTGTTCGCTGGTTGGGTTTGGAAGCGTCATAAACCACTCCACTACCCGCCAAGCGGATATTGACATCATAATCATCATCAAGCGAGGAAGTATCTTCCACTTGAGAAATCTTTCCATTGTTAGCTCTGCCACGATTAATCCTTGCTTGTTCCTCTGTGGTTAGATTGTGCATATCCCACATAATCATTTGCACAAGTCTTCGTAACGCAGAGTATGCACTCTATGCTGAGACAAGTCACCTACGTGATTGTACAAAAATATCTTTCTGAATGTCTGTATTAGCTTTTTCATTTCTTACCGAAAAACTTTGTCGCGCTTCTGACCCCAAAACTTGCAGCAACAATAACGCCCAAGCTGTACTGGTACCATTGAGGCATTTGCTCCAATTGTTGAAATCCATTTGCTACTACTTCTTCCATACCTGGAATGAACGCAAGAATGAGAGGAATTGAGAATAGTATAGTAAGCCACTCGTCTTTCCACGAATGCTGGCTTCCTTTAGCCATCTCCAAATCCCAATCAATTTCACCTGTGGCTTTCTTTTCCATGATGACAGCTTCTGCTTTAGCTTTTGCCACTTTTGTTGCAGACTCTGCTTTAGTTCGTTCAACTTTTCCATTCAACCATGTTCCCGCTAAATCCGCTACTGGTCCGATTAGTGCTGTCCACATATTTCTTTCCTATTTCATATCTTAGTATGTCTAGCCTCAGTTCCCAATCAGGCACATCCTCTCGTAAGAGTTTGATGTTATGCTCCTCTGCGAAACTGTGCAGTCTTTTTTGCAATTGATTTTGGCTGTCGTACAAATTGTTTACCTGACTTTGTTCCTTCTCTCTTAGCCCTAGTTGTAGCAGAATACTCTGCACTTGTCAAGGACTTTATAGCTTTTTCAGGAAGATACCGTTCTCCTGTTTTTAAAGAGGGTTTGCCAGACTTTGTGCGCCACTTCTGGGCTGTCCAGTTTTTTAAACTTTGTTGTGGGCTTTTAAGTGCCATTATATTTTTCCTTGTGCATGTAATGCTACAAATACAAAGAAAGCTAGTATACCAAGTCCTAAAATCAGCAAGACAGATACAATGCCTATTTCAATGTATTGCTTTATTTTACGCTTACGCGTTTCTATTGCTTCTAGTCTAGCTTTCCGTGCTTTTGCTTGGAATCTTTGCCAATCACCCCAAAGCCCGGGTCTGCCAGCATATATCATGTATTGCTTTAATTCTTCTTCTTGCTGGCGGAGCTTTTCAAGATGCATAAACTCTTCTAGGTCACCACCACCTGCACGTTTTTTCTTTTCGCCTTTTTTACGCAGTTCCTCTGTTGCATTGACGTATTCACCGACTTTGTGCGCAACATCTGCTATCTCGCGTCCGTTCTGGATAGCCGACTTAATCACTGCAAACGCGGCATTGGCTGCGGCTATCTCTGCTAACATTAGTATACCTTTACATTTTTATCAACTAATTTTGGCAGACAATATACTGTTATTGTATTTGGTCCTTGTTTATGTAATTTCCTTGCATACCAAGTACACTCGTTTAAATCACGAAAGTACATATCTCCGCTTACCAGCCGCTTTTCGTCTCCTACGCCAAGATACATAAGAAGCAAAAAAACGTGCCGCATTGATTTTTCTTCTTTTCCTATTTTTCCAAGCTAAAAATCTTGCTACTTGGATGTTCACTATTTATATCCGCCGCCAGCTTTTTTATAGGCAACCGCAAGCATTTGGGCTTTCCGCGCCGACCATTGACCCGGACGACCTCCCTTTGAACCTGCTTTAATACGTTGAAAAATTCTTTTGCGCATAGCTGGCTTTGTATAGTTACCTGCTTTATTTACCGTGCTTTTTTTTCTAGGTGCCATAGTTACCTCTACGCATTCGGGTCAAAGAACTCTTCAGCTGCAATGACCGCAGTTAGTTCGTTTGCTGTACCAGCCGCAACAATAATTTTATCGCCCGCATGTAAATACAACGGCTTGTCTACAGTAAACACCGATTCAGCACTTTTTCCTGATACGGCGTGTGAAGTAAACAAAGTGTGTGTAGTTGTGGTAGCCGCCTCATAGTATTTGAGCGTGTAGTTGATATTACTACTGTTGTCATTGGCAATCAGCAAATGCTCTACATGAGATGAAAAGTTTGCAGGTACGACATAGCAATCTGTGTCACTGGTTGTTGTCAGTGCAGTTGCATGTGTTACAAACTTGGAGCCACCACTAAGTACAGGCATCTATCTACTTCTTCTTTACTGCGCCACCACGCATCATCTTTTTCTTGGCTACACCGCCGCGCATCATCTTCTTTTGCGCTACTTTAGCCATACCGCCACCGCGCATTTTCTTTTTAGCCATTCCACCACGCATCATCTTCTTTGATGCCATTTTAGTTTTGCCCTTCATTTCGCAGTTCCCTTCTATCTAATACTAAACTCTGAAACACTTCTTTTGGAAAGTGTTCGTAATAACCAGACTTCTCCAGACTCAGTGCTGCATCGTCTAGCGTAGATAGCCTCTGTACAAACACCATGCAGTACACAAGACCGTCATCAGTTACATCTTCCTCAACGAGAAAGTCCAGACCCGCCTCTGTAGCGTCATAGTCTGGATGAAACACCATAAGGTGCATATCTTTACCTACAGCCGACATAGCTTCGTTTACGCCATCACACCACCCATCTAGATAGTGCATATCTGGCAGTATGGCATTTGCCCACACAACTATGTCGTAATCGTGTTGCTCAAAGTCTGCAACTTCTTTTGCTAGTCCCTTTAGTCCAGTATTGATACTGAACGTCACCTTGTCCTCTAACCACGCTTGCTTTGCGTATGGACATGGCGGTAGGCCATTTAACTTTGCATTTGGTACTTCAAGAAACTCGTGAGACCATTTGCGTATATCAGCTTCTATACTATGCATATGGATTACGTTTACGTGCCGTCTTCGTTCTAGCGTACGACCTATTCTGTGTAGCTGTCTTTACTGTAAGGTTTTTCCTGCGATTATCTTTTGGATTACCATTTCGATGTGCTACATCTTTACCTGCCACCTTAACGCCAGCTTGTTTGAGCGTAGACCGTGCCGCATTACGACTTGCACGGTTTTGCTTCTGTGCAGGTTTGGCGTGGTAGTTGGCATACTCTTTTTTGTAATTACGAGTAGCCGCACCACCGACTGCCATCTTTTTCTTTTTGGGCTTTTTAGCCATTACTTACCTGTAATCTTTTTGTATGCTTCCATACCCTTTGGACCACTGGCTTTCAATGCACGTAGACCAGCATTGTCTGTGACAGCCCCGCCAGCCACATACATATGTGCCTTGCCGTTAGCCATACCACCCTTTGCCATCTTCGCCTTGTGTGCCACACCGCCCCTAGCCTTTTTGACTTTGGCTGGCTTGTCACCCTTATCCTGAAGTTGCTTCTTGAACTCTTCGTCAGTAGCCATTCCCTTTGGATATGGAATGTCGTACTTCTTCAGTTCTCTGCGGAGCATCTTACCTGCTTCCATCTCACCCATGTCATTCTCACGGGCAAACTTCATTACCTTGCTTTGAACATCTTTGAATGTTGGCTGTTCTTTCTCGCCAAACAGAATTGTGAGAATGCCCATTACTTCATCTTCCTTCTGTCTTGTACACTCATCAGCATACCACCCATACGGTAGTCACTTGCACCAATGTTCTTTTTCTGTGCATAGCCACCTTTAGCCTTACCAGACTTTTTGTTCAAGTACTGACGCAGACGCTCTTTATCTGACAAGTCTTTTTTAATACCAGCGTTATCTACTTCAGTCTTAGTAACTGCTGCGTATTTGTCGCCCTTCCATGTAAAAGTCTTTTTATTTTCTTTACGTGCTTTAGCAAAGGCTTGTTTAAATGTCATATCGCCTGATTCTTTTTTAGGTGTACCTTCACCAAACTTGCGACCACCCTGTGACTGTGAACGGTTAGAGTAATCAGCTTTGTCTTTTGCTTCAGCTTGACCTGTAGATTTACTGTCTGTTAAAGATGCGGCAGTTGTAGCTAAAGTCAGTGCGCCAAGACCTACACGTGTAGCGTCCTTGCTTTTATCTGCGCCAGACTTTGGTTTTGCGTTAGCACGTGCCTTTACACTAGGAGGTGCGTCTTTTGGATTTGCTTTCAACTCAGGTGGCTTCTTCTTTGCACCACCTCCTGATGTGGACGTATTAGACTTCGGCTTTGTGCCACTTCCAGAGCTTGGCTTCGGGCTAGTGCCACTACCGCTAGAAGGCTTAGGTGCTGGCTTTGGTGCCGCACCGGGCTTATTACCACGGGCTACCGTTTTAATTGTACCCAGATTATTGTTATTGACGACTTTAGCACCGCCTTTTGCGATTTGGCTTTTTGTTGCTTTCTTGACACCTGCCTTAACAAGTTCTTTTGCAATCTTTGGTCCTGCGGCACGAAGAAGTGAGCCAGCCAGGAAAAATAGTAGAGGGGCAGCCATTAGTATTTACCTTTCCTTGATTTGGGTGAAGACTTCGTGCTACCACCCGTTCCTTTCCACAAATGCCGACAGGCCCAATACCGGGCAGTCAGCTTGTCATTCGCTGTATCACACTTGTGCCTAGCGCGAAATGATTTACGAGCCGCCGCACTATAGTTGTGTCCATAGCCAGTGGCTCCAAAATGAATAAGACGAATCTTGTCGCCATCTTTAGCAAGAACCATCATCTTCTTGCCTTCACGATTTGATTTAATAGGTTTGTTATATCCAGGGAACTTAATGCCACGATATTCGACAGCCATTGTTACGCCTCTAGTTTTTCTACCAATGTATCTGGGTGTACGCAACTGGTCATCTTAAATACCATCGGCATACGCTCCTTAGTCCACAGACCCATCAGGTCATACGCCATTTCACCGATACGTGCCTTGCACTTATCTTCTGTATCATACGGCCCGCGATTGTCTGTGATTGTCATGCACATATCTGCATTGGCTATGTGACATGCTACGATTACTGCTGTGAAACTCATTGTTCATCTCGCTCTTTCCATCCCTCTGCCCTCATAGCATCTTCTACATGCTTTAATGAGAACTTACGCCCGTAGTGGGCTTCTACTGCCTGACGCACGTAAAAGACATCACTATGGGGGATATGCAAGCGGTCTAATGAGTTGGTACGTATAGCTTCATAAAATGCATCAAGTACATTGTCTGTGTATAGTTTTACTGATTTTTTAGCCATTGTCAAGAACTTTTTTAAAAAGCACGTATATCTTTATTACTATGAATGTTCACTTATAGTGTACATTGTAAGTGTTATTAGCAAAGAAATTGTATAGACATTTAAGTGTAACACTTTTAGTGTGCTTTAGTTATACATAATTATACCGCATTTTCATTCCAGTGTCAACCCCCTAAATGCCCAACGAGGCAAATTAATTTAGAACTGCCTACAAATTAAGCAACTGCACAAATAATAGGCACTTTATGTATGACAGTTATTCCTGTGGTTAACAATAGAAAATCCTAATCTGTGTATTTCTGTGTATATATAACTATGTAACGGGGGGTGGCGTCCTGCCCTACGGCGTTGTTTATGCTGCATTTAGCCTGGTAAGGCTAACTTTCAGATAAAAATGCGGGCAAATAGGCTGAAATCAATCGAAATGTTCAGCATTATCAGCCGTTTAGCTGATTCAAACAAACTGTTATGCTATCAGTTATCATTCTTAATGATGCGCGTAATGGTCTACTTTCACAAAATGCATACCGTATCATTCGGCGGTGCATACTATACCCCTAACCATATGATGCACCCATGCTGAAACAATAGACGCGAAACACCACCCGAAACACCCGAAACAATGCACCGAAAATGCACCCGAAAAAGTGAAAGCTGCGCGCCCCTTTTTGACATTTTCACCCCTATTCCGAAAAAAAGTCCAGTCACTGAAACCCGCAGAAAACCTAGACTTTTGCCCCATTTTCGTAATCACTGATTACTTTTTTTCGCCTACCCTATTGACCTACTCGCTCAATCTGTTAATCTCTAATTATCAACAACGGGCAAACAAGCCCACAACGGCCACAGGCCAGAAAGACTGAAACAATGACAAATATCATTCTGAAAATTGAACAGGCAAACGACAAGAACAATGCTTTTCTCAAGGACAATGCCGACAAGGTATTGACCCAAGCCAATGAGCTATACGCGCCTAAAATGGGTGATGACGCGCTTGGCACAGATGACTATCGGGAATGGTTGTTTTCTAATCACAAGGCGCTTGCTGAATACCTCTATGATGAAATGGGCAAGCCTAACAAAAAGGGTGTTTCCAAGCCTGTGATGAGCCAACACAAAAAGAACATTTTCGCGGGTATCAAAACCATTGCCACCGATAATGACGCTTTTCTTGATTGGGCGGGTTCTGACGTAGGTAATGAGGTTTCTTCACTTGCTAAGGTTACAGCGTCAATCAACAAATATCAGAAATCACTGATTGAGCCTGAGACAAGCGCGGGTGATGATAGCGCGGGTGATGATACCGAAACCGAAACCAGCGCGGGTGATGATGCACCGATTAGCATTGAAGACATGGCGCGGGATATTATCACCAAGCTAGGCCGCAAGGATGCAGATGCATTATCAATCGCGATTGCTGAGGCACTTGAAGACGGCTTTGGTGTAGACAAGGTAGCCGCCACCGCATAAAAAGTAATCACCGATTACCAAAATCATACGGCCTCACACCGAAAGGTGTGGGGTCTTTTTTTGTGCCTATCTACTATCATCTACTATCATGGGTGGTGGCTGGGCTGCACGGGGTTGCCACTGGACATTTGTTCGCACATGGGGTGCAACCAGGCCAGAGTTACAGCAGGACCTGGCCCCCTAAAACGTAATCAGCGAGTACCAAATCCAGTCATGGGGGTCAGCCAGGCCGCTTCATTGACATACAAATTTAGCTGTAGTAATATAAAAGGACAGTGAGACATGGGGTTTCACACCATAAAAGTAATCAGTGATTACCAAATTTGAAGGAGTAACGGGGTATGAAAGTTGTATGGGATAATGACCGCATGACGGTCAAAGCGGGGCGAGGGCTGCAGTCGCGTGGCACTTGTGAAGGTGTGGCATTGCATCCTGACCGCAAACTTGATGACCATATGTATCCAATCATGCGGGTTGGTGCGTATGAATTGCAACGTCAGGCGCAAGAGGCACTGAAACAGCACAAACAGCGTCAACGTCAGGCGGTGCTTGCGCTAATTGATGGGCTTTCTTGACATTCATTTTCTTGTGTTATACAATGAAAGAACAATGGGGATTAACTCATTGATACCACAACCAAAAAAGGTAATCAGAGGTGACTAAAATGCTGCATGTAACGATTGATTGGGACATCATTGACCCATCCGCACGTCAGGTGATTATTGACGTAATCAAAAAACATTGTGAGGACAGGGGCATTGCTTATCCCGATGAGTGGTCATTCACGCATCTTCACGATATTGGCATCAACTTTGGTGTGACGGTAGACCTGTCGGACTAAAAAAGTAATCAGGGGTGACTAAAATGAAATTGAAATCAAAATATTATGTGGGCGATTTGTGCTACGTTTTGAACGAGGATACATGGCGAAAAATTTGCCAGTACATGTTCCCGAAAGATGGGGGTCAAGCATACGGCCTGTTCAAGTTAGATGATGGGCGTAGCCTGTACATATTCCGTACCGCACATGGTGATGGTGGTTATTATGACCAAGATGACAATGAGTATGGTGTGGATAGTGGCACTATAGGCTGCATCAAGTTAGATGACGTAGATGAGCCTGATAAGGTGTGGTGCGGCAATGTCCATGAGATGTATCCGCCTGTGTGCTATGACAAGAGTGGTACGCTCGTATTTGGGCATATCAAAATTCCAACACGGTAACAAAAAAAGTAATCGGAGGTTACTAAAATGTACCAAAGAGACAATCCAATTATTGCACGGCATATGCTGGCGCATCCTGACAACTTCGCCAATGGGGTGACCTTCGTGTTCACCACGATACAACAACCCCTGGCCTCGACTGTCACGCAAATGCAGGACATTCGTAGCAATGGGGCTGACAGCAAGTATCTGTTTGGGTCTAAACGTGACGGCTATTTGTATGTGCAGAAACACAAAAAGCGATTGCACAAGCAGATGTGCGAATATGTCAAAAACGGAGATACGGAGTCGGCACTGGACTTACTTACAGACGTACCGTGTCTAGGCATTGTCAAGGCGGCATTTGTGGCACAGTTATGTGGCATGGACGTTGCGTGTATTGACAGCCACAATTGTGACAGGCTTGGGCTGGCTAGGACGGCATTGCGTCTTGCCAAGACAGTCAAACCTGCTACAAAACTCAAGAAGATTGGTGACTATGTTGCCTTGTGCAAACGTACGGGCGGGTCACAATATTGGTGGGATACTTGGTGTGAGTATGTCGCGGGCAATAGTGCCAACAAAAAACTGCCTACAGGTGACGCTGTAAGTGCGTTCCATGTGGAAGCGGTAATGACATGAGGAGAAATACGATGACTAGATTCAGTATGCTTGGAAACCTGTTCTGTATGGCGGCTGCAAGTGCGGGCTTGGCGATTATCGTGCCAGAACTGCTGTACTATGCACCGATGGAGACAGGGCTGTACACGGCGTTCCTGTTCGGGTTTGCCTACGCCTTGACAAACATTCTCAGATGCGTAAGATAAATCCTGTAGCCAAAGCTATGCTACAAAGTCGTAGGCGCACTCAAGTTGTGCCTGACAAGAAAAAATACAACCGTAAGAAGGACAAAGACAATGCAAATAAAAGTCGAAAAGATGAAGGCAATGAAGCCTAAGATTCGTAAGCCAAAGCGTGACGATTGGAAGCGTGACCGCAAAGCTGCACGTAAGGCTAAACAGTTTATGCAGAACTACCAACTCTCTGCGTAAAAAAGGTAATCAGTGATTACTAAAACCAACCAACATGATGAAAGGAGACATAATCATGGCTATCAAAACTATTTCATATCACGAGCGTTCAACAGGTAAGACTGGACAGGTTCTTGCGTCAACTCAAATCGAGAACAAGCTGTCAAAGGTCGAGCGTCACTACGAAGAATATCATGGTGTACCCCTGGGTCGTGTCAAGTTCTACGACATGGTTCTTGACATCACACGTGAGGTGAAGAAGGAGTCGGGTGGCTACATTCAGTACACCGCAGAAGCCGTGGCAGGTCTGTTCCTTGAGCAGATGCACCGTGAACTTGGCAAAGCTGTGCGCCGCAAGCGTCAGTGGAAAAGCAAGGTGACTGAAGCTGTGCAGGTCAAGATTGGTGACTACACCGTTGAAAACCTGCGTGAACTTGCTCGTGGTAATCACGGCAAACGTAAATCAGCATAAGGAGAGAGACTATGGGTCTTGATATGTATCTTACAGGTGACAAGTACAAGCGCACCGAATATGATGAGAACTACAACGAAATCAATGTCCAGTATGTGGATGGATTTCCGTGTAAGACACAGCGGCTCGACTTGGGCTATTGGCGAAAGCATGGCCCGCTGCACCGCTTTATTGTCGAGAACTACGCGGATGGTGAGGACGATTGTAGGCCAATCTATCTGAACTCAGACCAATTGTACGAGATTGCAGAGGCTATTCGTGAGGACAAACTTGTGTCCAACGAGGACAGTCATGGCTTTTTCTTCGGCAGTGACGAGTGGTGGGATGAGTTGCGTAAGGAACGCGAGGAACACGCTCAGACGTTTGAGAAGGCGGCTGAATGGGTTTCACAAGCAAATTCAAACGAAAGTGAACAGTATTGGCATTCTGTCGAATACTGCGCATCATGGTAAAGGAGATGACACAATGAATATTACACAACTTGATAAGACTACGCTGCGGTACATCCGTGACCAAATCAACAGCACTCTTGCTGGCTCTATCGAAAACTTGGAGTTTCATGCGGGTAACTGTTCCTATTCGGGCAACATTGCCACGTTCAAACTTGAGGTGAAGGTTGCGGGTGCTGACAGCAGAGAGATGCAAGACCTCAAGCGTTATGCTGATATGTATGACATTGACCTTGAGAAAACGCATCCAGTGTACACTCTCGTAGGTTTCTTGCCCCGTTCCCGCAAGTATCCGTTCCTTGTGACCAAAGCAGGTGCTGACGGTACGTACAAGATTACCGAAGATATGGCAAAGCGTTACTTCGGCAAGGATGTAGCGTAGTGACTGAGCAAGAAGTCATTGCTAAGTTATCCACAGTTTGGGATGCACTTCACGGCTATCGTGAAGATTGCATCTCAACGGATGACGAACAGTGGGATGAAATCTGTTTTGCAATGGCGAGGATTACAGAAGAACTAGGGCTAGACCCAATAAAAGTAATCAGTGATTACTAAAAGGAGATACTACTATGAATGTTCTATCGTTGTTTGATGGCATGTCTTGTGGACGCATTGCGTTGGACAAGCTAGGTATCCAGGTGGACAACTACTTTGCAAGTGAAGTAGACAAGTATGCCATTCAAGTTGCCAAGGCCAATTACCCTGACACTATTCACATTGGTGATGTGCGTGATGTCATGTGGCCTGAGACTTTTGAGGGCATGAAGATTGACCTGCTGCTTGGTGGTTCACCTTGTCAGGGTTTCAGTTTTGCTGGCAAGCGGCTGAACTTTGATGACCCTCGCAGTAAGTTGTTCTTTGAGTACGTGCGTATTCTCAAGGAGTGCAAGCCCAAATATTTCCTGCTTGAGAATGTTCGCATGAAGCAGGAGAGCCAAGACATCATCACTGAGTATCTTGGTGTAGAACCTGTTGCCATCAACAGTAGTCTGTTGTCTGCACAGAATCGTTACAGGCTGTACTGGACAAACATCCCGTTTGATATGCCAAATGATTTGGGAATCAAGTTGCAGGATATTCTTGAGGACAACTTCATCACTGACCGTGACAAGGCTCATTGCATTGACGCTAACTATTTCAAGGGCGGTAATCTCAAGTCATACTTTGAGAAGCACAGGCGACAACTTGTATTTAGTGAGGACGGTCTCTGCCATGTCGGTGATGCAGACTTGAAGGGTCATGGATATAACCGCCGTGTGTATCACCCCGAAGGTAAGTCACCCAGCCTGTGTGCTGCGAGTGGCGGTAACCTTGAACCAAAGATTGTGGTCAACCCAGCATCTATTGTTGGGCGTAGATTGCAAGAGGGTGTTCGCAAAGACAACGACAAGACTGTTCCTATCACACAGTGTCTTGAAGTGCATGAGCATGACAAGTCTCGTTGTCTTTCTACCATCAGCAAGGATACACTAATTTCTTTGCTGTCAGAGGGTAGGTATCCCGATGCCTACTCAAATGAGATGCGTCCGTTGTGGCGCAAACTCACACCGCTTGAGTGTGAGCGATTGCAGACGGTGCCTGACAACTACACCAACCACGTTTCAAACAGCCAGCGTTACAGAATGCTTGGCAATGGCTGGACGGTAGATGTCATTGCCCACATATTGAAAGGAGTAAATGCATGATTATCGCATGGTGGTCAGCGGGTGTAACAAGTGCTGTTGCAACCAAGTTGGCTATTGACAAGTATGGCAAGGACAATGTTCTGCCCATCTATTTTCACATAGACTCAGCACATACAGATAACTATAGATTCAAAGAGGAATGTGAACAGTGGTATGGTCGCAGTATACAGGTCGAGCAAGCGAAAGGGTACAACAACCAATTCGATGTCATACTCAAAGATAAGTATGTCAATGGCCCAGGGGGTGCGAGATGCACACTTGTTCTGAAGAAACGAGTACGAGAACGACTTGAAAAACAATTAGAATATACAGGCCAAGTGTTTGGCTTTGAGTATTCAAAGAAAGAAGTGAATCGCGCTATTCGTTTCAAGGAACAGTACCCTGCTGCACTGCCATTGTTTCCGCTTATTGAAAACAAGATGACTAAACCAGAGTGTTTGTATTATCTTGAGCAAGCGGGCATTGAGCGTCCTGAAATGTACAAGCTAGGCTACGGCAACAACAATTGCATTGGCTGTGTCAAAGGTGGAATGGGATACTGGAATAAAATTCGTACAGACTTCCCTGAGTTCTTTGACCGCATGGCACAAGCAGAACGTGAGGTAGGTAACTCATGCTTGCGTGGCAAGTTTCTTGACGAGTTACAACCGCATGAGGGCAGAAAGCAAAAGATGATTATGCCTGACTGTGGTAACTTCTGTGACATTGAGTTTGCAGATGTAATGCACAAACGTGTAGAAGAAATCTACGAAGAACCTGAACAGCTACAACTTTTATAGGAGGTATGTTATGACAACCAAGACAATCACCTTTGAACTGAACGGCTACGAGATTGAGCGTATGCGTACTGTTATCAATGCACTCAAAGATTTTAACCGCACGACAGACGAAAAAGCAGACATCACTTACGAGGTTATTCAGAACCTTGATTGTGCTGACTTGTTCCTTGGTCGTCTCATGGGTCTTGACCAGCCAGACTGTGAACATGGCAATAGGAACGCTTGGGCTGACTATCAATGGAAGGAGAATACAGATGAATAGGTTTCTGATTGAGTGTTTCCAGCACGACATTGCCAAGTCTCTGTGCGACAAACACATTGTAAAAATGCCGCTTGAGGAAGCACAAATGCTTTCTTTTGCTGTCAAACGCTACGTGCCTGACATTGAAGGTTTGCAAGGTGGTCCTGCTGCACATGCTAAACATCCTTGTACAATCTGGGCAGGTGAGACACGAGCCAATTACAATTGGTCACTGGAACTGCTTAAACAAATGAGTGAGGAGTACACACGGCGTTACCACAAGGTACACAAATGCTCGTTGCTCATTCCCAAGCTACGTGAACTTGCCAAGCATATACCTGATGGCAACATCACGCCGCATCCGCAATGCTTTGGTAAAGGCAATGACCATCTCAAGACACACGAGGATTGGCCTATTGGTGCATACCGTAAATACTACAAATGGAAGTATGACACCACAGATTGGTGCAAACTTAACAAGACAAACACAATGCCAGGGTGGTTGACCAATGCTAGTTGAAGCACTTGTATGCCTAGCACTCAACGTGTACCACGAGGCACGTGACCAGCCCTTCATTGGGCAGGTTGCGGTTGCACAAGTGGTTATGAATAGAGTGTATGATGACCGCTTCCCCAATACTGTCTGCGAGGTAGTACAACAAGGTCCAACCTACTCGTGGAAACCTGACTTTCCAGTACGTCACCGTTGTCAATTCAGTTGGTATTGTGATGGCAAGTCTGACAGTGCGCACAATGAGGAAGCGTGGAGCATGGCAATGATGATTGCACATGGTGTATACTATGGCAATCTAGATGACTTTGTAGAAGGCTCTACACATTATCATGCGCACTATGTGCTGCCCGCATGGGCAGAAAGCAAAACTAAAGTTGTTCGCATTGCAGACCACATTTTTTATCGGTGGGAGCATTGACATCGTTGTATTTTTTTGATACAACAGAATATCAGTTATCATTATGAAAGGAGAACTACCATGCCACTAGATATTATCAGCGAAAGCACCATTGAGGACGTGCCATTCTACCTAGACTTTGACGTTGCCTTTGAACCTACCCGTGTCAAGGACAAAAAGTATGTCATCAACCGCGATACGGGCGATTACATCGGCGTTGTGGGCAATAGTTTCAACTGTGCCAACCATCGTGACTTCTTTTACGGTGTGCAGCAGACCATGACAGACAATTTGTCGGCAGAAGAACTGTCTGGTGCAACTACTACGTGGAAAACTGCACGAGATAACGCTTGGGCGTTGATGGATGTCACTCTGCCCAACGTGACAGCAGAAATTGTCACCAGTAAGCATCAAACTGTTGTCTCTCAACGTGTGATTGCCCTTCATGGCATTGATGGTAGCTGTTCTAACATGGTTTTCTTTGGTGCCATCGACTTTTTCTGCACAAACGGTATGATTCGCGGTGAGCATGACAAAGTTAGGCGTAAGAACACTGCAAACTTCAGCATGGATAGGTTTATTACCGATTTGAACCGTTCTAAGCAAGATTTTTACGCGCAGTCAGAGCGTCTACAGCATTGGGCTAACATTGACCTGTCTGGCACGAATGTAAAAGACTTGCTGGACAGCATTCTGAAGTCTGACCGTAAGTCAGAGAAGATGTACACGCTGTACAATCAGGAAGTTGGCATCCGTGGTCGCAATGTATTTGCTCTTTACAGTGCGTTCACTAACTACGCTACCTATGCTGATGAGCGTAACGGTTTTAGCCTTCGCAACACAGGTAATGACACCCAGGCCGTGTCTATGTTTAGCCGTGAACACGAAGTGTCCAAGTGGATTGAGTCCAAGCCCTTCAAAGAACTGGTGGCTGCGTAATGAAACTGAAAAAGGTAATCAGTGATTACTATTCTTCGTATGACTATCGGAATCTGCGGCCTGAGACACAAAAGCAGTACCAATATTTCATCGGAGTAATGGAAAACACACAGGTAGAGGGCAAGCCCCTCTGCCAGTACGATGTGGACAAGATTACGACACGCATTGCTAAAGTGTCATACAACGAATGGTGTGAACAGGGGTTGCATATGGCAAACCACGTCATTTCTGCAACACGTATCGTGTTTAATCACGGCGTACGCATGGAACTGTGCTTGCTAAACCCCTTTGCAAACGTCCGTAAACGTGCCACAGAGAGGCGTAAGACAGTTTGGAGTAGGGAGCAAGTACAAATGCTATTAGACACAGCCTACAGCGATTTTAGCACTCGTAATTTGGGTCTCATTGCGCACATGGCATACGAATGGTGTCAGCGTTTGGGTGATATGCGTCTTCTTACGTGGGAAAGTGTAGACTTTGACAACAAAACCGTGTACATAGAGCAATCTAAGCGCAGGGCAGAGGTACATCTACCTATTTCAGACGATTTGTGCGACATGTTGACGCAACAAGAACAGGACTTTGGCTTCCAAAAGTATGTTGCACCACGCCCTAACCCGATTCGCGGTGAGTACAAGCCCTACACACTGCACAATCTACCTTTGTACGGGAGAAAACTTATGCAAGCTGCAGGATTACCTGATGAACTACGGCTGTCTGACCTAAGACGAACTGGTACAACAGAAATGGTTGAGGCAGGTGTCGGTATTGGGCAAATCATGTCGGTTACAGGACATGCTAATCCGTCATCGGTTAAGCCGTACATGAAAAATACGCTTACGAGTGCAAATTATGCATTGACGGAGCGAAATAAGCATGGTAAAAGCATTACAAGTGCCGCAAAGGAAAGTGTATAACATGTATAATATATATAACACTATAAGTGAATTAGACATACCTAATGGTTCTACAAAGAGAATGAACTGTCCTAACTGTGGTGGGTACAAAACATTCACCGTGACCAACAACATGGGCAGTCTCGTGTGGAATTGTTACAAGGCATCTTGTGGTGTTAAAGGTGGTGAGCGTGTTCGTTTATCTGTGGATGACATTCGTACTGGCTTTGCAGGTGCGGAAGAGTACGCAGCAGACACATTTGAGATGCCAAAGTATGTCGTGCCACATCGTGAGAACTACCATTTCATCAAGTGGTGTGCCACCTGGCATCTTGATGAAGAAGAATTGGGGTTGCTTTACGATGTAAAAGAAGATAGAGTGGTATTTCCTATCGTGCATGAAGGTAGAGTTGTTGATGCTACTGGCAGGTCATTGGGCAGTAGGCTACCTAAATGGAAGCGATATGGAAATAGCGGCTTGCCATACACACATGGGTGTGGTAATGTCGCCGTAGTTGTTGAGGACTGTGTGAGTGCCGCCGTTGTTGGTTGCGGTTTCCTTGTCGGGGTTGCTGTGTTAGGAACGTCTCTCGCCGAAACACACAAAAGGTATCTCTCACAGTTCTCAACAGCAGTTATTGCACTAGACCCTGATGCATTACCGAAGACACTGGCAATGGCAAAGGAGTTGAGAGGCTACGTAGACAATGTGCATGTGCTGCGACTAAAAGATGATTTGAAGTATCGTAATGAGGAAGACCTAGCCAACCTGTCTTCACTCGCAATGAAAGGAGAGTAGTAATGGAATTAGCATTGGTAAGAAGCCTAATGGACAAGGAGTTCTACGATGAGCATCGTGGCGCACGTTGTCCTGACAGGCTGTTCAGCAAAGATGTTCGCAAGATTAAACAGTCTATCGACATTGCAATGAAACGGTACGAGCGTAGTGTGCTGCCTGACGAGATTGAGGCACTGTTCATGTCGAACAATCCTACGTTGACTACCGCACAGAAACAGGCGTTCAGCCAGCTATTTATACAAATCAAAAAGGAATCACCTCTTGGTGGTGATGTTGCGCAGGAAGTATTGTCTAAGTTGTTTCAGCAGGTCGTAGGCGAGGACGTAGCAAACATTGGCTTTGATATGGTCAACGGTACAGCTAACAGCCTTGAGAGCCTACGCAGTTTGCTTGAGCAATATGGTGATGACTTTACCCCCAACCTCAATGTGAAGTGGGATGACATCGACATTGACACACTACTATCACGCAACGACTTGGAAGCCCGCTGGACATTCAACATTGCCAGCCTCACTCGTAAAGTCGAGGGCGTAAATGCTGGGCATCTTATTGAGATTGGCGCAAGACCAAATACAGGTAAGACATCGTTTCATGCCAGCTTGATTGCCAGCCCAGGTGGGTTCGCGCATCAAGGTGCCAACTGCATCATCCTTTGTAACGAAGAAGGGTATCACCGTGTTGGCGCACGTTACCTGACCGCTGCAACGGGAATGACTATGCAACAGGTAAAAGACAATCCTAGCAAGGCACGTGACTTGTATGCACCAGTAAAGGAGCGTATCAAAATCAAAGACGCTAGTGATGCTGACATGAATTGGGTTGAGAGTATCTGTAAAACGTACAAGCCTGACATCGTTGTGCTTGACATGGGCGACAAGTTTGCCCGTACAAGTGGCTTTGCTAGACAAGACGAAGCACTCAAGGCAAACGCCATTCATGCAAGGCAGATTGCCAAGCAACACAACTGTGCTGTATTTTATATGTCTCAGCTATCTGCCGATGCAGAGGGCAAGGTGTTACTCAATCAGTCTATGATGGAAGGCTCACGCACAGGTAAAGCGGCAGAGGCTGACCTTATGGTTCTGATTGCCAAGAATCCAGTAGTGGATGGCATGGACGAAGAGGACAACCAGCGTCACCTTAACGTGGTTAAGAACAAGCTGTCGGGCTGGCACGGTGTTGTGCATTGTGAACTTGACTACAAGACCGCGAGGTACGAGGCATGAGTTACACAATCAAAGACATACCATTCTTGATGGAAGAGCTAGAGCGTAACGAAAAACTTGCCAAGCAACGTAGTCTGGAAGCATGGCATAAAGATAGGTACAGCAACAGCTATGCAAAAGAAGTCAATCGTCTTAGAAAACTTATTGACTTAGTGCAACAACCTGTTACAGTAGACCCATCTTCCAACGGTTGTGTGCTAATAAATAACAAGTTTATTGTTAGCCTAGCCAATCCTAAATGGAGAACCGTGGGTAAGAACAAGTGGTATATGCATAGAGATATACCGCACTTTATCAAAAACTATGTGCTAAAGGATGAGACAGATGAAACTGACACTTGATGTAGAAAACACAGTAACGCATCGCAATGGTAAGATGCACCTTGACCCATTTGAGCCAGAGAACTCTTTGACTATGGTGGGCATCCTTACGGATACAGATGTGTGTCTTACATTCCCGTTTGACCACTCAGACCGTCCTAATCAGGAAGATTACTATGAGCGTGTGCAGTGGTTCCTTGATGAAGCTACTGTTCTTATCTGCCACAATGCTGCGCACGACTTGCTGTGGCTGTGGGAGTCGGGCTTCAAATACGATGGCCCCGTGTTCGATACAATGCTTGCTGAGTACGTTTTGCAACGTGGTCAGAAAGAGCCGTTGTCTCTTGAGGCATGTGCAGAGCGTTACGAACTGGACACAAAGAAGCAGGACACACTCAAAGAATACTTTGCAAAGGGTTACAGCACTCGTGATATTCCATATAATGAACTGTGTGACTATCTCATTGCTGACCTGTACGCAACGCAACAGCTTGCCGATAAGCTGATGTATCGCCTGAATACACCTAGCGATAGCGGCTTGCGTGGTACAGTAGACCTGACCAACGAGGTTGCTGTCTGCCTTGCGCGGATATATCAGCGGGGGTTCCAAGTTGACTTGACAAAGCTAGATGAGGTGCGCCAAGAGTTTGAACAGGAAAAGAAGGAACTAGAGAATGACTTACAGAATCATGTTCGCAATCTTATGGGTGACACACCTATTAATCTTAATTCACCAGAGCAACTCTCTTGGATTATATACTCTCGTAGAGTAATTGATAAGACAGATTGGGCTAACCGCATTGACCCATACATGGAAACTGCGGAGTTCAACACCACAATCAATACAGGCACACAGAAGCTGATGAAGACGGTTGCAGAGCAATGTCCTGACTGTAAGGGAACAGGTTACGTACATAAGACCAAGAAGGATGGCACACCATATGCAAAGCCATCTCGTTGTAAGACATGCGACACGCTTGGATTCTTGCTGAACAATACCAGTGAGACAGCGGGCTTGCGGTTTAAGCCACCTTCGCCTAAGTGGTTCAGTGCTAATGGCTTTACGACAAGCAAGCAGAACCTGCAGATACTTGAAGGTGCTGCACGTGCAAAAGGTATGACAGATGCTGTAGACTTTCTGTACAAAGTACGTAGGCTATCAGCCATTGATACATACCTATCTTCTTTCGTAGAGGGCATTGCTACGCACACAAAGCAGGATGGCAAGCTACATGTACGTTTGCTTCAGCATCGTACAGCTACAGGCCGTCTGTCGGGTGCAGACCCTAACATGCAGAACATGCCTCGTGGCGGCACGTTTCCTGTGAAGAAAGTATTCGTGTCACGATTTGATGGCGGTAAGATTCTTGAGGCAGACTTTGCCCAGCTTGAGTTCAGAGCCGCTGCATTTTTATCACAGGATGGAGTTGCAATTGAAGAAGTATCTACTGGATTTGATGTACACGCATACACCGCTAAAGTTATTACTGATGCTGGTCAACCTACGGATAGACAGACTGCAAAAGCGCATACGTTTGCACCGCTTTATGGCGCAACAGGCTTTGGGAGAACACCAGCGGAAGCAGAGTATTACACACACTTCACAGAAAAGTACAAGGAAATCGGGCTATGGCATTCCCGATTGGCTAAAGAGGCTATAAATACACAGAAGATAAGCACACCGTCAGGTCGGGAGTTTGCATTTCCTAATGTTGTGCGCAAGTCTAATGGCAGGGTAACCAACTTTACGCAGATTAAGAACTACCCTGTACAGTCTTTTGCCACAGCAGACATTGTTCCGATTGCTCTGCTGCACATCAATAAACTTCTTGACGGAAAGAAATCATGTGTGGTAAATACAGTACACGACAGTATTGTTATTGACGTACATCCAGATGAAGAGAAGAGTGTTATTGAGGTGATAAACCAGACTAATCGTGAACTGCCAGGGTTGATTACAGCACGTTGGGGCATTACATTCAATGTACCGTTGCTTTTAGAATCAAAAATAGGAGATAACTGGCTTGACACGAAGGACGTATTTTGATATAACTATCGCACTTTTGCAAAGAAAGGAGAAAAAGTATGACACAACTGACTACAATTGACACAAACAATTTTGCTATGATGGCAAAAGCAATGGGTATCGCAGGTGAAGCCGATACCAACACGAAGTCCAGTTCGCTGGCTAGGCTTCGTATCAGCCACAGCCCTATCATGGGTTCGGCTGAAGTGAATGGTAAGACTGTCAATATGGAAGTTGTCAACGGCGGCGCATACCGCCTCGACATTCCTGATGGTCCTAATTACTATTCTAACTCTGTTGTTATCCGTCCATATCTGCAACGCTTTATGTACAAGCGTTTCGTAAAGGGTAGCGACAAAACACCCAACCGTTACATCAAGACGATTATGGCAGATAATCTGAACATCGACTTGAAAGATAACGATGGGGGCTTTAACTGTGGTAAACCTGCAGGGTACATCAAAGACTTCAAGGCACTGCCTGAGAAGACACAAGAACTGATTAAGCAAATCAAACGTGTTCGCGTTGTGCTTGGTACAGTAGAGATGAAAGACCCTGTAGACGAATCAGGTAACCCTGTTGAAGTCGAGGCTACCCCATTCATTTGGGAAATTGATAATCGTGATGCATTCAAGCTGGTCGGCGAGAGTTTTACTAAACTTGCTAAGATGAAACGCCTTCCTGTTCAGCACATGATTACGGCAAACACAGAGGAGCGTAAGCTGCCTAATGGTAATAGCTTCTACCTTCCTGTTGTGTCTCTTGACGTAACCCAAACCCTGTCGCTGACAGATACTGAGCAAGCTATGTTTGGTGACTTTATGGCGTGGGTAGACAATTACAATACGTACATTGTCAATGCTTGGGCAGAGAAAGCCAATTCCCACATGGATGATGATGATGTTGACGTTGTAGATGGACTCGTTGACATCGAAGTGGACGAAGAGGTAGCCTAATGAACCACCCAGCGGAACTGGCGTTGCATCAGTACATGGAAGATGCCGTACACGGTAAGTCAACCATGTCAGATAAGACCATTGATAAAGTGGCACAGGACGTTGCTGATGCGTTAAAACGCCAGTTCGGTGGGTTAAAGCGGGGTAACTTCAAGCTGCGTATGTCCAATATTGGCAGACCATCCTGCCAGCTTTGGTACGAAAAAAACAAGCCTGAAGTTGCTCTGCCTTTGCCTACCACGTTCGTTATGAACATGATGATTGGAGACATCGTTGAAGCTGTCTTCAAAGGTTTGCTTACAGAGGCAGGAGTAGCATATGAAGAATCTGAAAAGGTCACTCTTGACCTGGGCAGCAAATCCATTGACGGAACATATGATATTGTTGTTAATGGTGCTGTTGATGATATTAAATCCGCATCTAATTGGTCTTATAATAACAAGTTTGCTTCTTTTGAAGAACTAAAAGAGTCTGACGGGTTTGGGTATGTAGCACAGTTAGCTGGATATGCAAAAGCATCAGGTAAAGATGTAGGTGGTTGGTGGGTAGTAAACAAAGCCACAGGCGAGTTTAAGTACGTGCCAGCAACTGGATTGGATGTCAAAGAAGAACTAGACAAGGTACAAACATCAATCAAGCAGGTTGAGTCAGACAAGTTTGAACGGTGCTTTGAACCAGTTAAAGAGAAGTTCAGAGGAAAGGAAACAGGCAACACTATCCTCAACAAGAACTGCTCATTCTGTTCCTACAGATATGATTGTTGGCCTGATATGCAAGAGTTACCTGCTGTCATGTCTCAGGCAAAAGAGCCTAAGACTGTGGCGTACATAACACTAGCAGATGAGTACAAAGTTGCCTAATCATAAACAGTTTCGTGCTGCAAGAAAATATGGGTATCGCAGTGGGCTAGAGCATTCCGTTTCTCTTTATCTCAAAGAACACAAGGTAAAGTTTGATTACGAATGTATCAAGATTGAATGGGAAGACCTAGCCTACCGCACCTATACGCCAGACTTTGTGTTAAGTAATGGCATCATAATTGAAACAAAAGGACAGTTTACTGCCGCAGACAGGCGAAAACATATAGCCATTAAACGACAGCATCCTAACCTTGACATTCGATTTGTTTTCGAGAATAGTAGACGTAAGCTAAGTAAAGGAGCCAAGTCTAGTTATGGAGAATGGTGTATCAAATATGGGTTTCAATATTACGATAGAATCATTCCAGAAGACTGGCTAAAAGAAAAGGGCAAGAAGAAACATCCCAAATTCATCGCGTTTTCGGGAACAAAGATAAAAAGGAGATAGACTATGGCTAGAATTACAAAAGAACATCGCATATTAGAGAACGACTTTGTTATCAGGGTACGCCCTTTTATTGATGACGAAGGAGAGTGGACAGGCGAGATTGACTTGTCCATCTTGAGCCAACCTGACAACACACTTACTGAAGATGACTACTTTCAGTTGATGCATTTTACAAAGATGGTGGCTTCCTCTATCCCTGTCATGGAAGACAACGAGAGCATCAGAGAGCTTGTTCATGAATACGTGACTAATGTTGTTGACAAAGCACTAGAACTTCGTGTAGAACCTGATAAGGATAACACACCGAAAATAGTAAACATTGATAACAATGTTATTTCAGTGGACTTTCCTACTAAGGGCAACGCATGAGACACGAGGAGTATATGAAAATGAAACTAAAAGAAGTTGATATGGTAAACAATCCACCTCACTATAATAAGTCAGGGATTGAGTGTATTGATGCTATTGCTGCGGCTACGGAAGATGGCTTTGAATATGCACTGCAAGCTAATATCATCAAGTATGTTTGGCGTTATCGTTACAAAAACGGCGTTCAAGATTTGGAAAAGGCTCGTTGGTATCTAGACAAGCTAATTACAGAAGTTGAAGGCTTTTACGATGATAAGAGTTAAGATGTTTCTAACCGTAGTGGTTGACCCAGATGAATATCCAGTACCTGCAGATGAAAATGTAGGAGAGGAATTAGAAGATAGCATACGTGAATACTTTTACGACATTGACGGTGCTGAAATCAAACATGTAAAAACAATACAAGAGGAGTGACATGATGAACAACTATTTGCCTACAGATTATCAGAACTTCATTGCGCTATCTAGGTACGCACGATGGAAGGAAGATGAACAGCGAAGAGAAACATGGGATGAAACGGTAGCCCGTTACTTTGATTATATGTCAAAGCATCTCAAAACTAAGCACAATTACGTGCTGTCAGATGAACTGCGTTCTGAATTGGAAGAGGCAGTTCTGAATCAGTCTATCATGCCTAGCATGAGAGCATTGATGACCAGCGGCCCAGCATTGGATAGATGTCACGTAGGTGGCTATAACTGTTCATATGTGCCTGTAGATAGCCCTCGTGCATTTGACGAGACTATGTACATTCTTATGTGTGGCACTGGCGTTGGTTTCTCTGTGGAACGACACAATATTGAAAAGCTGCCCATTGTAAATGAAACAATGCACGAGACAGATACAGTCATCAAAGTTGGTGACAGTCGCCCAGGCTGGGCAAAATCTCTGCGTGAGTTGATTGCAATGCTGTATGCTGGACAAATTCCTAAGTGGGATGTATCTGAGGTACGCCCCGCAGGTGCAAGGCTCAAGACATTTGGCGGTAGGGCATCTGGTCCTGCACCTCTTGAAGACTTGTTCCATTTTATTATCAACAAGTTTAAAGGTGCGACAGGACGTAGGCTGTATCCTATCGAATGTCACGACATCATGTGTAAGATTGGTGAGGTTGTAGTTGTTGGTGGGGTACGCCGTAGCGCACTCATTAGCCTGTCTAACCTTAATGATGACCAAATGCGTCACGCTAAGTCTGGCGTATGGTGGGATGAACCAGAGAAGAACATCAAGCGAGATGGTCAACGGGCTTTGGCTAATAACTCTGTAGCCTATAAAGAGAAGCCAGAGATGGGTACATTCATGCGTGAGTGGCTTGCATTGTACGAATCACACTCTGGTGAGCGTGGTATCTTCAACCGTCAGTCAGCCAAAGCACAGGCGGCAAAGAATGGACGCAGGGATGCTGAACAGGACTTTGGTACTAACCCTTGTTCTGAGATTATTCTACGCCCTAATCAGTTCTGTAATCTTTCTGAGGTTGTAGTACGTGCAAGCGACACAGCAGAAACTCTCAAAGAGAAAGTGCGCTTGGCAACTATCTTGGGTACATTCCAAGCAACACTGACTAACTTCAAGTATCTTCGTTCTATTTGGAAGAAGAACACAGAGGAAGAAAGACTGCTTGGCGTGTCTCTGACAGGTATTATGGACAATGAACTGACATCAGGCAAATCATCTAAGCTGGGCAAGAACATTGGTCAGATGCTTGAGAATCTTCGTGATGTAGCTGTCGAAACAAACAAAGCTATGGCAAAGCAATTGGACATTCCTGTGTCTGCTGCAATCACTTGTGTAAAGCCATCAGGCACTGTGTCACAGCTTGTGGATAGCGCAAGTGGCATTCACTCACGGCATAGCCAGTATTACATCCGAACTGTACGTGGCGATAACAAAGACCCGCTTACAGAGTTTATGAAGGCTCAAGGCATTCCCAACGAGCCAGATGTAGGCAAGCCAGAAAGCACAACCGTGTTTAGTTTCCCTGTTAACGCACCCCGTAATGCTATTACACGGAATGACATGACAGCAATTGAACAGCTTGAGTTGTGGCTTATGTATCAGCGTTATTGGTGTGAACACAAACCGTCCGTTACGATTAACGTCAAGCCTAACGAATGGATGGAAGTGGGTGCATGGGTGTATGAAAACTTTGATGAAGTATCGGGTGTCAGCTTCCTGCCGTATGATGGTGGTACATATGCACAAGCCCCGTATCAAGAGATTGATGCTGACAAGTATAGTGAGGCAAAAGCAATGATGCCAAAAGCTATTGACTGGACTCTGCTTTCAGAGTATGAGAAAGAAGACACAACATCAGGTGGACGCGAGTTGGCATGTACTGCTGGCGTTTGTGAGGTGGTTGACCTAACTGCTGCATAATGATAGAGTGTAGTGGATTAGATTTACTATGGTGGCAGTGGTGGATACTAGTGATGATTACGGTAAACACCCTGCTTAACCTAGTAGTTTTCTTTAAACACAGGTTTAGAAGAAAGGAGTAAATATGCGTAACATACTTATTAATGCACAGCGGTCACATCTTGCTGGGCATATTAACAAACACCTTGCGAATATCGAAGTATTGCTTACACATCCAGTGGGCATTGGTGAACACCAGGATATTCAAGAGGCAATTGAAATAGAACTAGAGCATGTGGCTAACTACCATGATAAACTAGAAATGCTCAACAAGTTCTTTGTACAACCCGAACTCCAACAGGAAGAAGGAGATACTGAAAATGAAACATCTGGAACCAAAGACTGAAGACCGCAAGAAGTTTGACATTGACCTTGAATATGGCAAGGTACGTGAGCAAATGGTAGCTGACATGCTGCAGGACAAGAAGATTGAAGTTAAGAGTGAACGGGATGTGTGGCAACGCACAGGCAACATTGCCATTGAGTACGAGTGTTATGGCAAGCCTAGCGGTATCAATGCTACGGAATCAGACTTTTGGTTTCATAACCTGTGCATTGGGGATGAGACATTCGCTACGATTGTCTTTGACACAAACAGCCTCAAGCGCATAATCGACAACCTTGACTACAAGAAGAGTGTGTCAGGTGGTGACAACAACGCATCTCGCATGTACCTGTTGAATCTGCAAAAGCTGTTCTCTTCTGATGTAATCAAAGCATTTAAGGAGAATACACATGCGGCGTAACGGTTTGAGTAAATACGATGCCCCACTACGTATCCAATACCAGTGGGGCTACGATGCCTTCAAACGAGGGGGCATGTTTAAGAAGGTGGGCAAGAAACGAGTCTTCGTAGAAAATCGTCCTAACCTTGACCCTAACACGATGCAATACCGTGAATGGCAAAGAGGTTGGAACGATGCCTATCGTGAAAGTCTTGAGAAAGGTCAATTTAATGCGGTTAGAGGAAGAAGCTAAACAGTGGATGGAGGAGCGAAAAATGAGTAAGATTACAGCAACAGAGTACCAGAATAAGGCAGCAGACACTGCTATCTTTCCTGAACACAAAGCTATGGAGTATCTTACTCTTGGGCTTGCAGGTGAGGCTGGCGAGATTGCCAACAAAGTAAAAAAGCTAATCCGTGACGGAGCCGATGTGGAAGGTTACAACGATAAGAAAAACCAGATTGGCTATGAGATTGGTGACGTGCTGTGGTACTGCGCCATGCTTGCAAAAGAAGTGGACATGAACCTTGGTCACATTATGGAAAACAATCTTGCAAAACTCGCTGATAGGAAAGCTAGGAATCGCCTTCACGGTGATGGGGATAATCGTTAGGTACACATGCCTTACGCTAATATCGCTATGGTTGCTGTATGTTTTTGGTATGGCACTGGCTAACACTATCTGTGACTGCATATAAAAGAGGGGGCTTTGCGGCCCCCTTTTTCTAATAGTCTACCATCCAGAATGCATTGTCACTGAGAATACTCTCACCCCCAAAGACACGTTTGTATCTATCCTCTAGCACCCGCCGTTTAGACTTAGGCATGTTTAGGAATATTGCTCTTTGCATACGTAGAAACTCACTAGGTGTCGATGGCTCTTTGCCAAGCACTTTGTTTCTAGCAAGAGTTCTAAACTTATTTACTTCAGCTTTCAGTCTAGCCCGCTTTTCAATGTCGCTGGGCAGTGAACGGTAGTCTTCTGACCGAATAAAGCTATTAACTTCACGCTCAATGTACTTGCCCATTTCACCACGTGCCTCGTTGGTCAGTGGTCTATCGAACTTAATGCGATATGGGCTAAGTTCTGCATAGTCGAATTGCAGACGCTTGAGTTCTTCTTCTACAATTGTACGCTGTTCTACAGGAGACAGACCTGTGAGCTGCTTAATGATAGGGTTAACACGCCGTATGCCTGTGCTACGAGTTGGTGACTCTAGCTTTGGTCTGTCTTCACTTACCGTTGTAGGCAGAGAACGTCCAGCTTGCTTGAGGAAATAGTCAAACATGTTGACATCGCTATTGTCAGGCAGTTGCCTGTACTCAGGGTCAAGCTGTGCATAGACATCTTTCAATGCACCTGCACCCACAGTAAATGTATTAGCAATGTTACCAAAGTAACGTGCTAGGCTTTCCTGAATAGCAATCTCTGAGTCATCTGCATTGACACCGTTTGTAAGCACCTCAACTGTGCCATCTAGAATGTCCAGTGATGTGCCAGCCCGTATGTTGCCACCTGCCAATGCTTCCAGCATCTCACGGCTTGTAAATGGCAATGCACGAGATACTTTGTCATTGTCGTGCCAGTTACCCGGATTAAATCTGTACAAAATGTCTGCCATCATTGCATAGGCAGCAAACGGACCAATGGATGCTTTGGCATCAAAGAGGTCGTTGCTTGTTGGGTCTTTGTACTCGTACGCACCTGTAGTCTCGTCACCAAACTGTGCGCGAATACCAAGGAATGCACCTAGCATAGCCAATCCACCAAGCTGTTTACCAAACTGTTCTGGTGAAAGGTCTACGATGCCCTTCTTACCCGCTTTGCCGGGATTGTTGAGAATACCAAACAGGTTAATCATGCCCAATACAGGAGCATGTTCGTAGGCAAAACGGAATTGATTCACGAGATAACGAGGAAATGGTACGACAGTAGAACCTGCAGTGCTTTGACCAAAGCGAATAAACATATCCGCTGCTTTATTAAACCCACCTTCTCTGCCTCTGAAGTTACCTGTCTGGTAGGTAAAGTCAAAAGCCTTTTCCATAGCTTGTGCTATTTCAGGTGTAGCAATAGACTTAAACTGACCCTGCCGCAGTGCTTGGTCTAAGCTATCAATAATAATGTCTTCATCTGGTGTCTTGCCAGGCACACGAATTGGATTAGCACGAATGGCTTTATCTAACTCACGTGAGAAGATAGCACGTTTGAACATGTTATCTGACATGGTGTTGAAGCCATTAAAGAATCTTGATACACCAATAAGTCCACCTTCTGCGCCTGTAAGGTTACCTACATCCCCCATCTCACGCAGTAGTTTTTGCACAGTCTGACTCTGCCCAAACTTAGGATTACGCATGATGCGGAACAAGGCATCTGTTTTGACACTGGATGCACCAAACATTAGGTCTTGGAACATCAGAGACTGACCTGCAGTACGCAGTTGAGCTACACCCATTTTGGTAGCACGTTCTGCCTCTGCTTGTATCATTTCATCAGTAGGATTGATTAGCTTTTTGACACTGCCTTTTGCAAGGTTTGCCATGCCAGCACCAAAGTTATCAATCATATAAACAAAGTTACGCATATAACCATTCGTGGTGTTACGTACAGTAGTGGCTGGCTGGACAGTCATAAAACCAACACGAGCCTTGTTTACATGAGCAATAAAAGAACCTGCCTTTTCAAAATAACCTTTGCCATATACCTCGTCCATCTTTTGACGGGCAGGGCTAGTAACGTCACCTACAATGCTAGTCTCGCGTAGAGCATCATCAACTTCATTAAGGACACGAACATTCTGCTTATAGATTTGAGAACTGCTTAGTTTCTTTACTTGCGCACCAAATGTACCCAGCACTTGACCTGCACGAGACAGTTCAGCCGCAAATAGCGGGCCAAGTTGTTCTACAGTAATGCTATGGTCATTGAGGATTGTTGCTAAGTCTTCTTCTTTGATAAGACCGCCTGTGATAGCACGGCTAAACCGTGAGGCAAATCTTTCTGTTGAACCCTTTGGCAAGTCTGGTAGGTCAGGAATAAGGTTATCAATTCTAGCAGCTGCAGCGGCAATGTTTTCAATCTCTTTGCCTTCAAGCTCACCAAGCTCTGTGCGCAGACGCTTACCTTCTTCCAGTTCATCAGGAATGGTACGGCTAAGTGACAGCTTGCGTGGCTTGCCAGCCTCTTGCGCTACTGTCTCTGCATCTTCAAACAGTGTGTCAGCAAACTTCTTTGCACTGTCTTTTGTAGTTTTATCAAAAAACACACGCTTTGTAGCTGTTTTGTGCGCTTCTTCGGTTGCACCATCAGCCATCTCTTGCACAGACCTAGAGATAGTTTCGCCTTCAAAGCCTACTTGAGCCTTACGTGCGCCAGCGGCTGTGCCAAACACGCCACCTGTCAGTCCACCAATAGCTGTAGCAAGGCCAACCTGTGTCATGTCGATGTCTTCTTTGACACCTGTTTCAACACGAGTGGCTTCTTGTGCCGCTACAGTACCACCTGCAGCTGTTGCATCTACGGCAAGACCCAATGCACCACTACGCATGGCACCTTGTTTGATTGCTTGACGGATGCCAAACTTAATACCTTGTTGTGCGGCTAGTGCGCCAGCTTTACCTGCCCCCAAAGAAAACATGCCAGCGTATGTTGATGGTGCAGTAAATACACCACCAAGATAATCGCCAGCAGCTTCTAGACCCAAATCAGAGTCCATCTTATCAAATGTATCCATCAGTCTGCCAAAGCGGGCTTTGCCCTCATCATCGGCATCCTGTGCGTATGCAAGGTCACGTAACGCAGTTACTTCATTTACATTCTGGTAGCGAAAATGCTCCATGAATGCATCATACACGTCTTCTCTGTCAGCCAAGTCTTCAGCATCATAGCCTTCACGCTCGACAAGAAATTGCTGTGCATCTTGCACAAACTGGTCATTGCCCAAAAGGTTTTCTTTGTTTAGATACTTTGGGTCATAGTGATTGTATAGAACTGACATGTTAGATACCTAACAGTTTTTTAGCTTCATCCACAGCATCTGAAGGAGACATATTATATGGGGGTTGTTGAAGTGTGTTTTGCAATTGTGTTTGTATCAACTGCCTATCTGCAGGTGTTTTAGCCCCATTATATGCGGCCTGTGCATTACCAACAGTCAAGTTTTGTACAGAGAAAGTTGCTCCCTGATTACCTTGCGGTTGGTTAGATGTAATGGTAACACTTGTACCACCAAGACCTGCAGTTGTCGGGAACAAGGTTGACTGATTCTCAATCAGTGAATCTACCTCACCATATGTAAACGTACCACCACGAACAAACGGGTCATCAGATTTGTTAAATATTAAAGTTCTATTTTCACGAATAGCTTTTGCTTGAGCAACAGCAATATCAGAAGCACTTACACCATTACTACGAGCCTCACTTCCAACTTCTGTCAAAAATGCCGCAGTATCAGTTAGTGTATTAGCTTGGTCTGCCGCCATACTACCAGTTGTGTATACGCCACCTTGATACGAACCTTTGTCACCCACGCCGTTAGCGGCGGCAAGTTGTGCTGTCATGTTTGACATAGAACGAGTTACATCAGTATCGCTGTATCTTGTGCCTACATTCTGAAGAGATTGGGCTTCAAACAAGCGACTGTCTGCCGCAGCACGTGCTTCGTGTGCTTCATCCAGCAGCTCTTTGTTTCCTGTTTCCATCGCTTGTGTGTACAGTGTCTGTGATACATTCATAAGCCTACGAGCATCTGCCGCTGGCTCATCTAGTGCATACAATTCCCATTCACGAATACCACGGCCTTTGAGTGTTTCAGGCATATCTACAGCAGTTTTCATATCTGTCGGAATACCTGCAGCGGCAAGCATCTTATCAGAGCGTTTCTGAATTTCTGCACCCATCAAACCTCTGTCTACACCAAACAACTTCATTAGCCCCGGTGCTTCTTGCCCAAAGTCTGTTACGTTGCCCAAACTCATAGATGGTGTCACAAATTCTGCAAGTTGCGTTGCTGTAACTGAGTCACCCTTACGCTGTTCTAGACCAAGTGCGCCACCAATATCAAAAATACCACCGCTTTTATTTTTACGTTCATAAAGAAGATTAGCAACATTTTGTGCTTCAGCATATCCATATGTATCAATTAGATACTGCACAGCGTCTGTACTACCGACTTTGCGTGACATATCTTTGATAGTGTCAAGGTTAGTTTTCATTTCCTCTGTATAACGCTCATGCTCACGCTGACCACGTTGAAAGCGCAGTTTAGACAGATGGCTTGTCTCTTCTTTAAGTGTAGCCATATCCTCTTGAAGATTGCGGTCAATTGACTTTGCCAGCCCTGTAATAAAACCTGTACCGAATGGCATTAGCTTCTCCTTGACATCAGACCAGACATATCGCTTGGCTCTTCAACCTGCGGTTCAGCCTGTCGTACTTCAGGCTCTTCTTCATCATCGTTACGTGCTTCTTCTTCTTTAAACTTGCGCAATGCTTTCTGAATCATAGCGTCACTGACATTAACATCTTCTTCGTCAAGACCTGTTTCATACTTAACACCAGCACTGTCGCCGATAAGCATAATAAACTCAATCAACACTGGCGTTACAAGAACACCAACATCAATGGTGTGTACGCCTTCCATGACATTGGCAAGCTGAATAACATGCGCCAAATCAGTCACAGGAATACCCATCTCAAGTACGTCTAGCACCTGATTGGCAACCTCGTCTGTTGACATCTTACTAATGTAAAAGTCTACGGTCTCTTCTAGTGTCGTATACTGTGGGGGATTTTGCCAAGGTCTTGCACCAAGTTCGTGCAACATCGACTGACCGGGAATGGGAGCATCGAAAAGAGGCTCATTACGCATTGTCGCCATCGTATGCCTCTCTTTGTTCTCTGATAGCCTGTACATACGTAGCTACACGCTCGTATGGTTCAGGGTCTTTCTTCTGCATATTAAATTGTTTTGTAGGCGCAAGTAGACCTGAACCTTTTTGTACAGGCTGTTCTTTTGCTTTTACTGTATTAATATTCTTGTAAGCTACAATACCAGGATTATACTGCCGCATATACTTTTCTCCGCTTCTTATTCACAACCAAGTCCATAAGCTGTTTAGTTGCCCATTTGAAAACTGGTTTGTCGGATATAAATTTAGCATATTCTTCGCCATATGTCGAGTACAATTTGTACAGCCACTTAGGTGCATCGTGCTTCATCCACATACGGAAGACAAACCAACGTGGGTCACCCTTACCATATACTTCACGTGCTACCCAGCAAAGTTTTGCAGTAATAAACGCACTACCAAGTGTACCAATCAGACCACCCACAGCACTACCTGCGGCTGTCTTTCCTTGCTCACCTGCAATCTCTTTACGTGCTTTCGCATCCAGTTCTGCAACAGCCAAATCTGTCACACGGTCAAGCTGGTTCTCTGCAGATTCCCATGCCCACTCCATTGAGTCAGCGTAGTATGTCCACAGGTTATTATATGCTGTGTTACTAATATCTAGAATTGCGGCTGCATTGAGTTCGTTAGCACGATTGACTGCCGCTGTATCTGCGGTAGCAATCTCTCTGCGCCATTGTGCGTTGTTCTGTGCAATCACCAATTGGTTCTGTGCATTGAATTGGTCACGCTGATTGTTCAGTTCAGCATTAAATCTTTCAAGTGTATTTACCTGCCCAGCATTAAACTGCGACTGTGCGTTAGTCTGTGCCGCATTAAACTGTGCCACCTGATTAGCCAAGTTAGCAAAGAATTGGTCTGTCTGTTGCTGGCTAGTAGCATTAAACTGACGTGAGGCATTCTCTGCCGCTTGGTCAGTAAACATGCTTTGAATACGCTGTTGTGCTTTAAACAGTTCAGTTTGCTGTTGATTGCTCAAGTTAGTCATGTCAACTTGCAAGAAGTTCTGTGCGTTCTGCACAGCAGTCTGTTGCCTGTTGTTCAGGTTGGTTGTGTCCAACCCAGCCAGCGCACTTGCTTCTGCCATAATTAGTGCTTGACGATTAGAAAGATTAGTCAAGTCGGCTGTGTTGGCAAGACGGCTGTTTTCTAGCTGTACCTGTTGCTCTGCAGTAAAGCTCTGGTTTGCCGCATCACTTACTTTAGCGGCATTCTGTACACGTGTCTGAAACTCTTGGTCAAACTCTTGACCCAAAAACCTTGCACGTTGTTCTGCCGCAAGCATTGCAACTTGCTGACGATTAGACAGGTTTTGCGTTTCAAAGTTTGCACGAATCTGTGCATCTGCTTGCGCAATAGGAAGTGCGCTTTCCATAGCCGCTTGTACGATAGCTTGACCAGCAAGTGAAGATGCTGACAGGCCACGTGCCGCCATTGCTTGATTGGCTTCACGAATAGCACCTGCCGCCCAAGATGGTGTAGCACCACCCTGAAACTGTGTCATCAGAGTGTTAAGTTGACCTTGTACACTTGCCTGTTGTGTCGGCGTGGCTTGTGCCGCTTGAATCTGTGCAGTTGCTTGTGCAACCTTTGTAGCGTCTACAGCGTTACCACTGATAAGTTCACCAGCTTGAATTTGTCTTTGTACTGGATTGTTAATAAGTTGAGCATTGCCTTGTGCGGCTTGTAGGTTGCCTACAGACGATGCTGTTTGCTGTGCCGCAGTTACCTGCGCACGAGGGTCTTGAGGATTAGCCTGTGCCGCTTGTGTAGCCTGTACAGCTGCATCTACATCCTGTTCAACTTGTACTGCTTGCATCTGTGCCGCAGGAGTTGTTGTTGGCGCACCTGCAGTAGCTGTAGTAGCCATTGCAGTTGGTACAGACACTGCACCCTGTACTGTACCCAGACCTGCAGGAACTTCCTGTGATGGGTCATATGCAGTAAGAGTAGCACGTGTCATGCCGCCTGTTGGTACACCTGGCTGATACATACGTTCTACAGTAGCATCACCAATAGTCTGTGTGCCTTGTTGGGCAGTTGCCGCTGGGGTAGTTTGCTGTTGCGCACCAACACCTGTTTGACCTGCAATTGGTGCAAGTCCACCTGTTTGCATCTTAACTACAGCACCGCCTTTTGCCATTTGCCGTGCGGCATTTTCATATTGTTTCATCTGTTCTTGCCGTTTAGGGTCTTCCTCAATAAACTTGCGGAAGTTGGACATATCACCTTGATAGCCCATTGCTCCTGCAATCTTGTTAAGTGCCTCTGGCTTGAATGCCTTAAACTGCATCATAGTTTACTTCCTTGTGGAATTGTATATTTTAATTGCTAAGTAACAAATTGATAGAACACCCACGACAAGTGCTACCCACTGATTTAGTGCAGGTAGCCACATAGGTGCAGAGATGCCGCCAATTCCTATTGCTATATCGTCTGGCTTCATTAGTCAGCATCCGCAATGGTCAAGTCACCAGCTGCGACTTGGCGCATTATTTCGTTGTAGTCGGAGTTGTTGGTATCCAGAGGCACATTAATCTTTATACCGTCTGTTGTAGTAACGGTAATCCCTACATTACCCTCGCCATTTGGACCTATGTAATATTCTGCTGAAGAAATATCCATTTACAACTCCGAATTAAGTTCAATGTCTAGTGTGCCATTAGCGTACAGCATTACATTCTCCCCCGCAGTCATGCCACTGAAGCCATCTGCACTACCATTATAAACACTAATTTGCGAAACGGTATTAGAAGAACGAAGAGTAGAACCTTGTGTGACATAGGTTCCAGTTTTACCAGTGTACCCTATTGTTCCGCTAGAGTTTCCTATAGTTGGGAAAGTAACGGAAGGAGAGGCTCTTTTTTCAGTTCTAAACTGTAAAACTCCACCTTTTGCTTGGATAGTGCTTTCCGCACTTAACATACAACAGTATGCAGTAACTGATATTTTCTCATAATATCTCTGACACCTCGCCAACTCATCTGCAAAAGACCGATGCTCAAATGGCGTGGCCTGTTCACCTACCTCAAGCTGAACACCTGTGATGTAGAAAGTACCTGTCTGTGCAGAAAAATCTACGTTATCGCTGTGAGCAAAATCGTCTGTTGCGCTATACGCACCCCAATCAGAGTGTGGTGTTCCTGCGTAATCTGTTCCTGCGGCAAGCACCCAATGAATTGTCATACCGTTGCCGTTGTCATTGTTAATAGTTCCAGATGTATCACCAACAATAGTAATTGTTTTGTATTCCCAAGTGTCAGCGGCATCAACATTAAAACTAGGTGTATTTGACCGTGCTGCATCTGGTTGGTGGAACAAAACAGAGTATTTTCCTGTTAAACTACTTCTAACCCAAAAGCTGAGAGTTATGCTCTTTGCACCAGAATCACCATATTGCAGATGCTGTAAATTTTGCGCCTCAAAGTTAGTAGCTAAATACCAATGCTCGTCTGCCGCTAAAGCTGTTTCTGCTGTTGTGACTTCAATCTTCCAAGAGTTTGAAAAACCGTCAGGAGCCGTGCTACTTTGGGATTGCGTAAAAGCTAGATTGTCAAAGTTAACTGGTGTGCAACCAAACCTATCAACAGTTTGTATATTTGACGAAGTGCTAGACGTACCCCTCTGGGCAACCTGCATCGCACCGTTGATGACAAGGTTCCTGTTTGACAGGGCTGTTTGCGAACCTATCAGTGCGGCTAGTTCTGCTGCTTTACTCATGCTAGGTCTCCGTGAATAACTAAATGAGTGTAGGGGCTGTCGTATGCGGCAGTACCTTCTACAACCTGAATTGTTGTTGACCCTGTGGCTAATGATGTAGCTTGCTTTGGAACAGCTACAGTGCCAAAATTATTTTCTTGTGTGCCG
>ERZ869936.344-NODE-344-length-46948-cov-19.195402_pt1 | contig 46948 bp, 46 predicted proteins | sample MGYA00520876_ERZ869936 | MGnify/ENA primary metagenome ERZ869936 (study PRJEB32218, sample SAMN09650985) | biofilter metagenome | isolation source: enrty point of leading RO module | place: Saudi Arabia: Thuwal, RO plant located on Red Sea | collected 2016-02-17 ... | reverse complement strand
AGGTCTCACTCCCCTTCCGACGGTCGCAACCATGCGACCGCCACCTTCCCCGCACGGCTCCGCCTCCGGGGAAGGAAGCCCAAACCAGGTCTCACTCCCCTTCCGACGGTCGCAACCATGCGACCGCCACCTTCCCCGCACGGCTCCGCCTCCGGGGAAGGAAGCCCAAACCAGGTCTCACTTGGGGGGCATTCTCGCCGCCGCGTCCAGTCGGATCACCTCACCGTTGAGCATCGGGTTCTCCAGGACGGCCACGACGAGGCGAGCAAAGTCTTCAGGCGTTCCCAGTCGCTTGGGGAAGGCAGCGAGGCCGGCGAGGGCATCCTTCAGCTCCTGGGGAGCACCGGCCAGAAGCGGCGTGTCCATGATGCCTGGTGCAACGGTCATCACCCGGATCCCGACGCTGGCCAGGTCGCGGGCCAATGGCAGTGTCATGCCAACTATCCCGCCTTTGGACGCCGAGTAGGCCGCTTGGCCGATCTGACCATCAAAGGCGGCGATGGAAGCGACGTTGACGATCACCCCGCGCTCACCCTCAGGGTTGGGGTCGTTCGACGCCATGACACCCGCCGTGTTCCTGATCACGTCGAACATCCCGATGAGGTTGATCCCAATCGTTTGCCGGAACACCTCGAGGTCGTGCAGCGATCCGTCGCGAGCGACAACTCGCTGAGCCGGGGCGATGCCTGCAGCATTCACCAGGACGTCGATCTTGCCGAAGGCGTCCACCGCTGCGCCTACCGCCCTGGCCACGTCGTCGGGATCAGACACGTCACATTCCACGAAGCGAGCTCGATCACCGAGAGTACCGGCTTCGCTTGCGCCCTTCTCAGCGTTGATGTCCGCCAGCACGACACGGGCACCGGATTCCACGAGCCGGTTTGACGCGCCGAGTCCCAGGCCCGAGGCACCTCCCGTGATCAGAGCAACAGATCCGTCGATTTGCATCGGTCCCTTTCTGGAGATGGTCGGCTGACGCTACCAGTGATACCCGCCGTCTCCTGCTGAGATGTGCTGGATGATCGCGGTCTTCGACTCCGGCATTGGAGGACTGGGAATCCTCTCGATGATGTTGCCTCTCTTCGATGGCGAAAGCGTCGTCTATGCCGCCGACCGGGCCAATGCTCCGTACGGGACGAAGAGTCTCGACGAAGTCAGGCAGCTCACGCACGACAACGCCCGCCGGCTGATCGACCTTGGGGCATCCACGGTGGTGCTCGCATGCAACACCGCATCTGCCGCCGCACTCGACTCCCTGCGGGAACAATTCAATGGAACGCGCTTCGTCGGCATGGAGCCTGCGCTGAAACCGGCGTCGGCAGCCACGCGGTCTGGAGTCGTCGGCGTCGTCGCTACCTCCGCCACCTTCCAAGGCCGGCTGTTCGAAAGTCTGATGGACCGCTTTGCGGAAGGCCTGCGTGTGATCACTCGAGCCGCACCGGAGTGGGTCGAAATCGTGGAGAAGGGTGACCTCACAAGTGTGGCGGCTACGAACACGGTTCGGATGCACACCGATCCGTTGATCGAAGAGGGCGCCGACACCCTGGTGCTCGGCTGCACTCACTTTGGGTTTCTCGCACCCACGATCGTGCGCGCCGCAGGCGACGAGCTCCTGGTCATCGACCCGGCTCCGGCGGTCGCCCGGCAGGCCAGGGCGGTCCATGTCAACGACGAGAATGGAGGGTCGTTGTCCGCCCGGGTCAGCGGCGATGCCGCACAATTCGCCAACTTGAGTAAAACCGTTGCTGGAATCTCATTCCCTGACGGAGTTCTACCCTTATAGATGCACGTGGACGGCCCCGACTCGACCCCCGAAACCGAATACTCAGCCCTCTGGGCTCGCCCTGGCCTCGTCATGGCGGGTGTGGGCCGGGCAACTGTCCTCGATCCAGGAACCGGACCGGAGCGGTACCGCCGCGCCCTCGACCTGCTGAGGGCGGCCAAGCAGCAAGTCGCCTTCGCATCTTTCACGTTCGACCCAGAGGAGGAAGGCTCGGTTGTGGTCGTGCCCGAGTCGATCTCGAGCGACTTCCATGTGGAAGCGGATTCGCACCGCCCCGGTTCAATCGACGAAGACGACGCCGAACGATGGCCGAAAATGGTCGCCGAGGCCCTTGTCGAGATCGACAGGGATTCGGTAGAGAAAGTCGTTCTCTCCCGCCGTATCCGAGCCTGTTTCAACCAGCCCCTGGATCCTTTTGCGGTGGCCCACCAGCTGCTCCGCACCCAACCAGGATGCAACGTATATGCCATCGAGGGTCTGGTCGGGGCGAGCCCGGAGCTCCTTCTCCGCATCAGGGACGGTCGAATCCACTCAACGCCACTTGCCGGCTCCGCAACCAAAGGTGCGCCGGGACTCAGTAGTGACAAGAACGTATATGAGCATGAGCTGGCGGCGGAGTCGGTCGATCAGGCCTTCCGCAAAGCCGGAGTCGAATACGAGCGTTTGGATCCCGAAACGGTCGTGGTCGGAGATCTGCGCCACCTGGGAACACGGTTCGAGGGCTCGGCACCTCCGGGATTCGGATTTGCCGACATCTTGCCCCATCTCCACCCAACCGCGGCGGTCGCCGGCACCCCGACAGACATCGCACTCGAGATAATCCGTGAGATGGAGGAAACGTCTCGGGGTCGCTACTCGGGGCCCGTCGGATGGTTCGCCGACTCTGGTGAAGGCGAGTTCGCTGTCGCTCTTCGATGTGGCCAGATCGAGGGGAAGACTGCAGTTCTGCATAGCGGGGCGGGAATCGTCGCAGGGTCCAAGCCCGACGAAGAGCTCGAGGAGACGGAGTGGAAACTCCAGCCGATGCTCAACGCGTTGGGCCTCTCAGACGCCTAGTACTTCGGCTGCCACGGCATCCAGGGCGCTTCTGATGCCGAGGTCGTCGGATCGGTCCACACCGATTCGAACCACGGCGAGTTCCTCGGTGCCCACTTGCGACCCAACCGCTTCTGACATGGCGGCGATCGAGTCGACGTCCACGTAGCCGAGGTCATGGAAGTCAGCGAGAACTGAGAAGTCGCGCCTCGGGTCCGTTGTGAAAAAGCGTTCGAAGTCCGGGGCGAACCTGGCCTGCGGCAGTAGATCGAACAGGCCACCACCGCCATTGTCTATGAGCACGATCACGGCGCCGGGCTTGCTGTCGCAGAGGAAGGCGTTCGAATCATGGAGGAAGGAGAGGTCCCCAACGAGCCCCACCGTTCCGGGGCGCCGATCGGCAACGCCAAGCAGTGTCGAGGCGAAACCGTCGATGCCTGAGACACCCCGATTGGAGTGAACCCACGACGGCCTGGTCAGGTGGGCATCGACATCTCGCACTGGAAGTGAGGACGCCACCACCAGTGATGACCAGGGAAGAGTGCCCAACGCACGGGCGACGCCCGGCCCGGTAGGCCTTTCCGCATCATCGATGGCATCGTTGAGCGCCTGCCTGAGCCTTTGATCTAGCCGCTTCCACTCCCCCGACCATCCAGCCTGCTGTTGAGGAGCGGTCCTCTCGAGGAACGCCACCGGGTCCTCCCTGACTCCCATTTTCATCGTCCCCGAGATATCCGAGAACAACCCCCACCGGTCGACATGCGTGACCGGAGCGCCTGTCTCGAGCAGTCGGGCGATGCGGTTGCTTGGTCCCGGCTGTCCGACGACCACGACAGAGTCAGGTTGGAGCTGGTCGGGGACGCCGCGTACGAACAGGTGGTGATAGGTCGTCACCGACTCAATGCCTCGCCCACCGGACAGGGCCGTGGCGAGAACGGGGATACCCCTTCTCGAAGCCAGTTCTTCCAAGGCAACGGGGTCGTAATCGCCCCGACCTGCCACGATCACCATCCGCCCCCCGAGCTCCATGACATTGCCGGGGGGTTGCTCCCGCTGCGGCTCGACCTGCGCCTCGACCTGCCACGGCTCTCCTCCGTCGCGCCCCTCAGTGTCGTGCCCATACTCGGAGGCCGAGACACGGCCATCGTCAGGAACCGGGACGGTGGGCTCCTCGAAAGCGATGTTCAAGTGCACCGGTCCAGGGGCGCCAGGACCCCCCAGCGCAAGCGAGAACGCCCTGGAGACGGCGGAACGCCAGATCTGGTTGCCTCCAGGGTCCTGGTCTCCCGGCCCGATGAAGAGCTGGCCTCGCGAGTACGGGGTGAATATCGAGCGCTGGTCCATGGTCTGATTGGTCCTGCGCCTCACCATCTCTTCCGGGCGATCGGCCGTGAGAAGTAACAACGGCATTGCAGCTCGATCTGCCTCAACGACTGCCGGCATGAGATTGGCGACCGCGCTCCCTGACGTTGTGACAACAACTCCAGGTCGGCCGGTCGCCGCCGCATGCCCGAGAGCCCGGAAAGCCGCCGACCTCTCATCGATGTGCACCGAGAGGTCGACGCCGGCGTCATTGAGGGCGAGGACGAGGGCCGTGGATCGAGACCCGGGCGCGATGACCGCACCATCCAAGCCATGCCTGGTCATCTCGTCGACGATGGTCCGCGCCATTGCGGTGCTTGGATTCGGATGGCTCATGTCAGCACTTCGGCTGCTGCTCTGACCTTTCGCAGCATTTCTGCCGCTCGTGCCCTTTCGGGTCTCCACCTCTTCAGGAGAACGGGATCCGGCTCGACTCTCTTCACCTCCACGAAGCCGTCGAATCCAACTCTCGGCTCCAAAGTCGGGTCGCCTTCCAACAACGCGACGGTGCCCAGGCCGCATGCGAAGGGGAGGTCGCGAAGAAGGGAAGCCGCAAGCAGCCCGGAATACATGCCCACCGATGTCTCGAGCGCCGAGGAAATGACCACCGGCAGGTGGACGCGTGCGGCGAAGTCGAGGACACGCGACACGCCACCCATCGGCTGGACCTTGACGACAAGGACATCGGCAGCTCCCGACTCCACGACACGAAGCGGGTCGGGGCTCAGCCTGACCAGCTCATCGGCGGCGAGCCTGATTCCCGTCCTCCGGCGGAGCTCGATCATCTCCTCGATCGTGGCCACGGGCTGTTCCACGTATTCGAATTCGAACCGGGACAGGCTCGTAAGACGTTCGGTGGCCTCCTCCAATGACCAACGAGCGTTCACATCGATCCTTATCTTCCCGTCGGGCCCCAGTGCTTCAGCCACAGCGTCGAGCCTCTCCTCGTCCGCTCCTTCCGGCAGGCCGGGGTCACCGACCTTCACCTTGGCTGTATTCGCACCTGACTCCTTGACCAGCGCGGCCGCTACCTCCGCAGAAACAGACGGAACCGTGGCGTTCACCGGGATCCGGTGCCTACCCGGCTCAGGCAGCTCTGAGCACGCCGCTTCAAGGGCTGAAGCAAGCCAGCGCGTCGTGACTTCGGCGGGATAGTCGGGGAACGGCGAGAACTCACCCCACCCGGTGGGCCCGCGAACCAGCACGGCTTCCCGGTGATCCACCCTTCTGAACCGATGACGCATCGGAATGCGAACGGGATAGAGCTCGATTGCTTCGAGCAGTCGGCTCATTCGGCCTGCTCCGCCCGTATGAAGTCGATCAACCTGGCCAGCTGGTCGTTGTTCAGAGACGATTGAAACGAAGGCATTCGCCCTCTTCCGTTGAGAATGGTCACTTCGAGAAACTCATCCGGCTGCTCAACCGAGTTCGACCCTGGTCCCAGAGGGGGTCCGATCCCTCCGCCCAGGTCGTCTCCATGACAGTTGGAACACAGCTGGAGATAGATCTCCTCACCGGTTGCTCCCTCGGGCGGTCTGCCCGTGCAGCCGGCCATGGCGAGGAGGGTGAGGACAAGAAACATCGATTGCCACCTCATACTCACCCGTTGCGGTCCTCGATGTGCTTGCCCACCTCGCGAACCTGTTGGGAACGCTGGCGAGGGATCACGAGCACGCCATCTGCCGTTTCGATGACCACGAGGTCTTCCACGCCCACCACCGCCACCGGTCTAGTGCTGGCGTGGATCAGCGAGTTCCGAGCGTCCAAGACGTACGCCTCGCCTTCCAGGACGTTCCCCTCTGAATCATGCGCGGAGCTCTCCCACACTGCCTGCCACGAGCCGATGTCACTCCATCCGGCATCGAGCGGTACCACAGTCCCCAGGGACGTCTTCTCCATGACCGCATGATCGAAGGAGATCGAAGGAGCGGCGAGAAACCTGTCAGTCAACTCGCTCCCTCGATCCGGCATGGCACCTCGAACGGCTTCGACGAGGTTTGGCGTCGAACGGGCCTCAGAGAGGATCACCTCGGCACGTGCGACGAACATCCCCGAATTCCACAGGTAGCCCTCACCCAGCATCTGGACCGCGGTGTCGATGTCGGGTTTCTCGACGAACTCTTCGATCACAAAGCCACCGTCGGCATCGTCTCCGGGCTTGATCCACCCGTACCCGACTTCGGGTCGGTCGGGCACACAACCGAAAGTGACTATGCGGCCGGCATTTGCAAGATCTATGGCTGTCTCTGCGGCCCGGAGGAAGGCGCTCACGTCACGGATGAGGTGGTCGGAGGGAAGGATCACCATGATGTCGTCCGGGTCGGCAGTCAGCGCTGCCGCGACGATGGCAGGAGCGGTGTTTCGGGGGCCGGGCTCGACGAGGACCGTGGCCTCGCGGTCGTCCAGCGACTCAGAGACCAAAGGAACGTGGGTCGATCCGGTCACCACGATGACACCAGACTCCCCGGGCAAAGCCCGGGCCCGCTTCACGGTTGCATCGAACAGGCTGACGTCATCCACCAGCTGGAGGAATTGCTTCGGTCGGCTGCGGACGGACAGTGGCCAGAGCCTCGTTCCGGATCCGCCCGAGAGCACGACGGGGCGCACGCGAGTCACGGGGATACGGTACTAACGGTTGTGTCGGAAACGCCTATTCGCTCAGGCCGATTGAGATGTGACCGCACTCGGCGCAGATCTGGCGCTTGATACCGATACCACCCGGGGCCTCCACATACTCGTGTCGATGATCGTCCTTGGTGCTGCGAACGAAAGCCGACCGCACCGCGCCGATTATCCCGCCTCTCGCCGGCGCCGTCATCGCCGGTTCGGCTGAAGGGACCGGCTCGTCCTCTTCGACCGGCGGCTCGCCTTCCTCGGCGTCCTCGAAAGCACCCAAATCAACCACGTACTCGCGGTCGTCGTCACTGGGCTGGCCTTTCGCGCTCTCTGGAGCAGGGATCTCGGGATCATCGGGCTCGATTGGCGGCTCCGCGCCCTGGCGCGCCGCAGGAGCCTCCGCTTGTGTCTCCTCCGGGGGCGCCATCCACGGGACGTGCTCGGCTGGTCGATCCGTGTCCACCGGCTCCGAAGGCGCCGCTCTCGGATCGGGCTCCGGCGCTGGGCTTGGACGATCGGCCTGTGGCTCGCGGGGTGGGCTCGGAGTCTCATCGCGAACAGGAGCGTCATCCTCTGATGCGGGTGATTCCTCGCCACTGACATCCGGCTCGGGTGCGAATCGGGCTGGTTCTTCTGGGGTGGACTCTTCGTGGATTGATTCCCGGCGCGCCGACGGCTCGCCGCCCTCGGTCTCGCCCTCAGGAGGCCTGGTCTCCTTGGCCCAAGGGACGGAGTCCTTGTAGATCGAATCCGACGCCGGAGGCTCTGAAGCCGGGCTGGCCTCGGGCTCGGCAAAGACGGAGTCCGGTGTGTCGGGTGCCTTGGGAACGGGATCCGCTTCGATTTTCTCATCGGCCCGCCCCGGTGACTCCGCGGCATCGCGCGTGAACCCGGCTTGACGCGTGGGAGGCGGGGTCGGTTCGGCGGGACGATATGCAGACGACCTGCGCCGCTCCCTGGCCTCCGGGGTCTCGACCTGGGGCTTGTGCGCGTGAGGTTTCGACCCAGCATCGCCCGAGGTAGTCGGCAGTGCGGTCAAGGGATGCCCGGCGATGGCCTCTTCGATCGCTTCGCGGAGATCATTGATACGGCTCGGCTTCGTGCCTTTTCTGGAGCGGCTGTTGGCGATCGCTCGCACCGGGAATCGCTTCGACCTGTGTGTGGCCCAAACCTTCGCCATCTTGTCGACTCCGGAGTAGGCGAATTCCGTGGGCTGATCTGCGATGAATGTGACCTCTTCGGGCCCGAGCCGAAGGGAGAATGCGCTGGAGATGAGTCGTTCGGCGCGCACATCGACGAGCGACCAGCGCCCGAGGCTCTCGCCGGCGACGAAGAGCTCGGTCTGTTTGTCCTCGACAAGAACCTCGGCGGGGAGCCCCGGATAATCCAGGTCGGGGATCTTGACTTGTCCTGTGAATCTCAACCTGACGTACCCTTCGCCAGCCGCCCCCCAACGGTGGATTCCCAGGTTATTACCTTCCCACCGTTCCCTTGAAAGTCAAGCGGAATCAGGCGTATTCCTCCAATGGCGGGCAGGCGCAAATGAGATTGCGATCGCCTCCCGGGCCGTCGACTCTTCCAACCGGGGGCCAGTACTTGTCTCGGGCCAGCCCTGAGATCGGATAGACCGCTGTCCGGCGGCTGTAGGGGTGCTCCCAGGGCTCCGCGACGAGGTCTTCTGCCGTGTGGGGAGCGTTCCCGAGCGGATTGTCCTCCTGGGGCCATTCCCCGGAGGCAACGCGATCGGCCTCCGCCCTGATCGAGATCATTGCATCGCAAAATCGGTCTAGTTCCTCCAGGCTCTCAGATTCGGTTGGCTCGACCATCAGCGTTCCAACCACCGGGAAGGCCAAGGTCGGAGCGTGGAAACCGTAGTCGGCCAAACGCTTGGCCACGTCTTCTGCTGTGACTCCAGACGCCTTGGTCATGGGTCTGAGATCGAGGATGCACTCGTGTGCCACCCGGCCGCCGCTTCCTTTGTAGAGGACGGGGTAGTGATCCTGGAGACGGCTGGCCACGTAGTTGGCGGAGAGAATGGCGACCTTGGTGGCATGTCTCAGACCCTCCTCCCCCATCAGTCGCACGTAGGCATACGGGATCGGGAGGATTCCAGCTGATCCGAAAGGGGCACCAGAGATCGGGCCGATCCCCGAGGCCGGTCCGGCCTCGTCCAGCAACGGGTGGTTGGGCAGGTAGGGAGCAAGGTGCTCCCTGACCCCCACCGGGCCGACGCCGGGACCGCCACCACCATGCGGGATCGTGAATGTCTTGTGCAGGTTGAGGTGGCTGACGTCGGCACCGAACGTCGCAGGCCGGGCGAGACCGACGAGAGCGTTGAGGTTGGCTCCATCCACGTACACCTGGCCGCCGTGATCGTGGACGATCTCGCATAGCCTCCGAATGCCCTCCTCGAATACACCATGCGTCGATGGATAGGTGACCATCGCACAGGCGAGGCTCGAAGCATTCTGGGACGCCTTCTGCTCGAGGTCGCCCAAATCGACGTTGCCCTGATCATCCGTCTTGACCACCACGACCTTCATCCCGGCCATCACAGCTGACGCAGCGTTGGTGCCGTGTGCAGAAGCAGGAATCAGGCAGATGTTGCGCTCCGGCTCGCCACGATCACGGTGATATGCAGAGATGGCCAGAAGGCCGGCAAGCTCGCCCTGGGAGCCGGCATTCGGCTGGATCGAGACTCTTGTGTATCCGGTCGCCTCCGCCAGGTACGCCTCGAGCTCGGCGATCAGCTCGAGATATCCCGACGCCTGGTCGACCGGCGCATATGGGTGAATCCCGGAGAACTCGGGCCACGTGATCGGGATCATCTCGGTGGTGGCGTTGAGCTTCATCGTGCAAGACCCAAGAGGGATCATCGAACGGTCGAGGGCGAGATCCCGGTCGGCTAGACGACGGAGGTATCGAAGCATTTCGTGTTCGGTGCGATGCTCTGTGAACACAGGATGCGTCATGAAGTCGCTCGTTCTCTCCAGACCATCGGGAATGCCCAAAGGCGAGCTTTCACTCACATCGATCCCGAGTCCCGCTGCCAGTGCTTCTAGCGTCGAGTCGTCGGACTTCTCGTCGAAGGCGATCCGTATGACGTCGTCGTCAACGACGCCGATGTTGAGACCTTCGGCGAGCACGGCGGCTCTGGCCGCTTTCGCCTTGCCCGGCATTCGCACGGAGATCGTGTCGAACCAGCCATCGGAAAGCACATCGAAACCCGCTTCCCTCAGCGAGGCCGCCATGACGGAGGCAAGGCGGTGGGCTTCTTTGGCGATCTCCTTCAAACCCTCCGGTCCGTGCCAGCAGGCGTACATGCCCGCCATCACTGCAAGTAGCACCTGGGCGGTGCACACGTTGGAAGTCGCCTTCTCCCGCCTGATGTGCTGTTCTCGTGTTTGCAGCGCAAGGCGGTAGGCCATGCGACCCGCCGGATCTTTCGACACGCCAACCAGACGACCGGGGAGGCTGCGCACATGGTCCTCCCGCGTAGCGATGAACCCGGCATGAGGGCCTCCATAGCCGAGCGGCACACCGAACCTCTGCGCGGACCCAACCGCGATGTCGGCACCCCATTCCCCTGGCGGTCTGAGCAACGTGAGAGCCAGCAAGTCGGTTGCAACGGCAACGGCCGCCCCGGCTTCGCGAAACCGTCGGGCCACCTCGGAATGATCGACAACGGCTCCGGAGGAGCCTGGGTATTGGAGGAGTACGCCGAATGCCACTTTCGGATCGGCGCTCTCATCGAGCATCCGGACATCGACGCCGGCCGCGCGAGCTCGAGTCTTCACGACTTCGATCGTGGGCACATGACAGTCGGGATCGATGTAGAAGACCTCCCGTTCTTCGCGCACTATCCGGCGGCACATGGCCATCGCCTCTGCAGCCGCGGTGGGCTCGTCGAGAAGCGAAGAGTTCGCCACGTCGAGACCGGTCAGATCCGAGACCATCGTCTGAAAGTTGAGCAACGCCTCGAGTCTTCCCTGTGAGATCTCGGGCTGATAAGGCGTGTAGGCGGTATACCAGGCAGGGTTCTCCAGGATGTTGCGCTGGATCACCGGAGGGACGATGGTGTCGTGATAGCCGAGGCCTATCAGAGACGGCACGACCTGATTCTTCGCCGCAAGCGACTTCAGTCGCTCCACCACCTCGATCTCTGTCATCGCCGTCGGCAGCTCGAGCTGCTCGTCTCGGATGCCGGGAGGAACTGTCTGGTCGATCAGCTCGTCCAGGGAGGCTGCTTCGACGACCTTGAGCATTCGCTCTATGTCATCGGGGGCTGGTCCTATGTGTCGTGTGGCGAAGGTCTCGTTTGGGTTGGGCATTCCGGGTTTCCTCGACTCGTTGCCCTCCCGCTGTCGGACACACCTTCAGCGTTGCCTCGTCCGGACGGTCCGCAGGCCTGAGAGTTTGTGGAGGTCATTGCCCCTTCGGCGTCCCGTGGGACTCTCCCGTCCGGCTTCTACAGCAATCCCATCTTACGCAGCTCCGGGAGCTCAGCCTGAATTGGAAGGCGGGAGGCTGATGACCGCTACTGGGAGCTGGGCGTTCTCGAGGATGTACGAGACTCTATGGCCATAGAAGGGGCGATCGGTCAGGGCACGCGTGCTGGTACCCAGAACAAGAAGATCAAAAGCGCCCGAGTTGGCAAAAGCGACGATTTCCTCTTCGGCATTGGGGGCAACGCGCACGCCGGTCTCGACCACCACGCCGAGGCGCTCCCCGAATGCGGCAGCGGTGCTCACCATCTCCTGGCCGGCACGGAGGGAGTCGTCGATCGCTGCGGACCGGAGCATCATCCCCTGTCCCTCAGGCCGATTCACGACGTGCAAGGCGAATGTGTTCGACCCCGAGGCCTTGGCAATCGAGTAGGCAAGCTCTTCAGCCGCCCTGGTAGAACGGGTCGCTGTTACGGGGACCAGCACCCGCTGCGGCAAGTCGGTGGAGCCCTCGAGCGACTTCGGGAAACGGACCACGATCGTCGGTGTGTCTATGCGGCCGAGAACTCGATCGATGATCGAATTGAATATCGAATCGCCGGCTTCCGTTGCTCCCATGACCACGAGGTCGTAGCCGAGCGCAGCCTCCTTCGCGATCGCGGAGGCAGGATCTCGCGCAATCCGCCGGACCTTGCGCGCATCGGGGATTATGTCGAGAACTGCGGTCGGATTGCCAGGTTGTCCGTCCACCTCGCGCATGAGCCGCCTGAATAGACCGCCCGGCGCCGCGTCGACCACCAGGACCGAAACATCCGCATCGGGGAACACCCCGGCGACCAATCGTGCGGCATACGCGATGTTCGGACCACCTCGCGTCGGGATGAGAATGCGCTTCGACCCGAGGATCTCAGATGCATCCTTCAGCTCTTCTGCCTCCAGGCGTTGCGCCTCCTCTGCTGGAACCTCCCATCCGGATACCACCCAACGGAGGAGCTGGGGAGAGACGACCGATGTCACGATCGCTGCCAGCACCATGACCGTGTAACCGGTCTCCGAGACAACCTGGAGATTCAGTCCGACAATGGCAACGACGATCCCCATCGCGCCCAGGGCCGATAGCCCTGACCCAAGGGCGAGAGCCTCGCGGCCTCGCATCTTCCCGAACCATCCCCCGACAAAGGTGCCCACGATCTTGGCCACGATGGCCAGGATGATGAGCCCGACAGTCCACCACACGGCCTCCGAGGTGTTGAGCAAGCCGATGTCGACGCGAAGGCCAGAGAATGCGAAGAAGATCGGTGCGAAGAAGGCCGCTGTGACGGTCTCCAGGACGTGTCGGACCTGTGGCACTTGATGCCTGAGTCCGGCGACGACGATTCCCATGATGAAGGCGCCCAATATCGCCTCGAGTCGCAGCGCCTGGGTGACGACTCCCCCAAGGAGGGCGGCCGCGAGTGTTATCGACAGGGCCGCCGTGATCGATGACCCTTTGGCCATGACAAAGCGGAACAGACGGTCCAGGACCCAACGTGCGAGTGTCCAGGCGAGGAGGACGAAAATCGTCAGCCCGACGAAGGAGCGGACCAGTAGGTCGGGCTGAAAGCCATCGAGAGCGATCCCCGAAAGGGCGGCAAGGATCAACCAGCCCACCGAGTCCATGGTCATTCCCGCAGCAAGCGTGATCTGGCCAAAGTTCCGACGCAGGAAACCCAGGTCTTGCAGGATCTTCGCCACAACCGGCAAAGCCGTGACGGATAGCGCAAGTGCGAAGAACCCGGAGAAGACCGCCCTTTCGACGCCGGCACCGTCGAGTCCGACGCCTACGAAGGAATCGGGCGTCGCAAACCCGAGCGCAACGAACAATCCAAGTGGGATGAGGAGCGCCCCGGCGGCAACCGAAAGCGCTGCGCCGCGATACCTGGCGATGATGCCCAGATCGGTCTCGAACCCGATGACAACGAGGAGCATGATCACCCCGAGCCAGGCCAGCCCGAACATCACCGACCTCACGGTCGCCTCTCCGAACACCCATTCGAAGGTCTCCGGGGCAATCCTCCCGAACACTGTGGGCCCGAGAAGGACTCCGGCCAACAACTCGCCAACCACCGGAGGCTGCCCGATGATCTTCATCACCCATCCCATCACACGAGCCACGGCGACCAGAAGGAAGAGCTGGACGAGGAAGACGAGGACCTCGTGCTCGCTCAGCGGCGCAGCGAACGCGCCGCCGGTCTCGGCAGTTGCTAGGAACACCGCAGGCAAGTTAGCGGAACCCGCCAATACGGCCCGGGCAACGACGGGAACAGCCGACGTGAACCGACATCAAACGTTGAACCGGAACTCGACGACATCTTGGGGCTGCATCACGTAGCTCTTTCCCTCGGTCCGAATCTTGCCCCTGGATCGAGCCGCCGCCCAGGATCCGGCCTCGATGAGGACCGGATAGTCCACAACCTCAGCAGCGATGAAGCCCTTTTGAAAGTCGGTATGGATCACGCCGGCCGCCTCTGGCGCGGTGGCGCCCTTCCGTATGGTCCACGCCCTGACCTCCTTGTCACCGCCGGTCAGGAAGCTCTGTAGCCCAAGTGTCGAGTAAGCGGCACGAATGACCGCATGCAAACCGGGCTCGGACTGCCCGATCGACTCGAGAACCTCGCGCTTCTCATCCTCGGCGAGCTCGACCATCTCGGCCTCGATTTGGGCATCTAGAAATAGAGCCTCCGATGGAGCGACCATCTTCTCCAAGACGGCACGCCGTTCGGTGTCGGCCAGCAGCCTCTCATCCGAGTTGAACACGTAGATCACCGGTTTTGCGGTCAATAGGTGAAGATCAGCGAAGAGGGTTTGGCGGGCCATGAGCTCAGGATGCGCCGACACCAAACCGCCCGCTCCCACGACATCACGCAGCTCCCGCAGTAGCTCAACCCTCGGCAGCAGGGAGCGATCGATCGTCGACTCTTTCTCCAACCTGGGAAGACGGTTCTCGATGGTCTGGAGGTCGGCGATGGCCAGCTCGGTCTCGATCGTCTCGATGTCGCGTTCGGGATCGGACTCGCCCTGGACATGAACGACGTTGCCGGATTCGAAGGCGCGCACCACATGGCAAATCGCACTCACGTCGCGAATATTGGCGAGGAACTGGTTACCCAAGCCCTCGCCTTCGCTAGCACCCTTCACGAGGCCGGCAATGTCGACGAAGCGAACAGCTGCAGGAACGATCCGATCTGTGCCGAACAACACGGCCAGCTTTTCCAGCCGATCGTCCGGTATGGGAACCACACCTGTGTTGGGCTCGATCGTGGCGAATGGGTAATTGGCAGCCAGGATCCCGGCATTGGTCAATGCGTTGAACAATGTCGATTTACCGACATTGGGGAGCCCGACGATGCCTATCGAAAGGCTCATCTGATGCCAGGTTAGCGATGGCCACTCGTTTTCCAGCCACTAGCGTTTCGCCATGCAGAAGATTGCGGTCATCGGAGCCGGGTCGTGGGGAACCACCGCCGCTTGGCTCGCTTCGGCGAACGCAGAAGTGCGGCTCTGGGCTCGAGGAGAGCAAACCGCAAAGAAGATCCAGGAGACTCGGGTCAACGACGCCTATCTGCCCGGAGTGCAGCTACCGGACACCGTCACCGCGACATCAGACCTCAACGAGGCAGCCTCTTCTGTAGACCTCATAGCGGTCGCCGTGCCCTCGCACGGATTCCGCTCTGTCTTCACCGACATTGCGCAACTGGCATCACCCCGCACACCTGTCATCTCACTCACCAAGGGGATCGAGCAGGGAAGCCTCCTCAGGATGACCGAGATCATCGCCCAGGTCGCATCGGACATAGATCCAAGGCGCATCGGTGTGATGACCGGGCCGAATCTTGCGACGGAGATCGCAAACTCCCAGCCCACGGCCACGGTGGTCGCCATGAAAGACCGGGACACGGCCGAGGAGATTCAGGAGGTCTTCATGGCCCCCCTCTTTCGCGTCTACACCAACGACGATGTCGTCGGTTGCGAGCTAGGCGGAGCGCTGAAGAATGTGATGGCTATCGCGGCAGGCATGTCGGACGGCCTCGGCTTCGGGGACAACACGAGCGCCACTCTCATCACACGCGCCCTCGCCGAGCTGACCCGTCTTGGGACGAGGCTCGGTGGGCGTCCCGGGACATTTGCCGGTCTCGCCGGCATGGGGGACCTGATTGCGACATGTGTATCCGACAAGAGCCGCAACCATCGCGTGGGACATGCCCTCGCCGGCGGCAAGTCACTCGAGGAAGTGACCCAGGAGATGAACATGGTCGCCGAAGGAGTCAAGACAACCCGCGCAGTTCTCGACCTGGCAGAGAAGTACGACGTCGACATGCCCATTGCAGACCATGTCGGCAAGGTCCTCTATGAGGGTTTGAGCCCGGAGGAGGCGATGCTCCGGCTGATGACCAGGGAAGCCAAGGCCGAGGCCTGATGGCGGCCGAACCGACCCGGATCAGGCGTTTACCAGAGCGCGGAACCACCGACCGAGCGACTATCGATGCGATCCTGGACGAGGGGTTTGTCTGCCATGTTGCCTATGTGATCGATCATCGCCCGGTCATCATCCCCACCTTGTATGCGAGGGATGAGGACAGGATCATCCTCCATGGATCTACCTCCTCTGGAATCACCCGGGCGGTGCGGCGGGGGTCACCGCTGAGCATTGCCGTCACCCACGTCGACGGGATAGTGGTCGCCAGGAGTGGTTTCCACTCATCGGCCAACTATCGAAGTGTCGTGGTCCATGGGCAGGGGACTCTGCTCGAAGGTGAGGATCATCGCCACGCCCTCGATCTCACGATCAACGCCCTCATACCAGGGCGCCTCGGAGATGTCAGAGGGCATACCGACCTCGAGCTGCGGCAGACCGCAACAATTGCTGTTCCCCTCGACCAGGTCTCTGCAAAGGTCAGGGTGGGACCGCCCAAGGACGACCCGGAGGACATCCCGACCGACACATGGGCCGGAGTGGTCCCAATGTCACTGATTCCAGGGTTGCCGGAGGCAGCCCCGGATCTCCTACCGGGGATAGAAATCCCGGATTATCTCAAGCCCTACAAGCGTTCTCCGCGAGACACCTGAGTCGACGCAACCGACCTGGCACGTACGGGGTTCACCAGACATGACACGTGTACTAACGACCAGCCACGGGATCAACAGAGAAGCCTTCTCGGCCAAGGACTGGAGTCTCTTCCTCGGCCTGAGCGCCATCTGGGGTGCCTCGTTCCTCTTCATGGCAATTGGCCTCGACTCCTTTCATCCCGGGCTCGTGACACTTCTCAGAGTTGGGTTCGGTGCCTCGTTCATGCTCGCCGTTCCCCGGGCGCGAAAGACACGGATACCTCGCAACGAGTGGCCGGCCCTGGCGACACTCGGCGTGATCTGGATCGCCATCCCGATGACCCTCTTCCCGATCGCGCAGCAATGGATCGATTCCGGGGTCGCCGGCATGCTGAACGGGGCCACCCCGATCCTCACCGCCGTCGTCGCCGCGATCCTGCTCCGGCAGCTGCCCAGATCCCGTCAGGTGGCCGGCCTGCTCATCGGTTTCGCGGGAATCGTCGCGATCGCCCTTCCCTCCGCCGGTTCCGGATCAACCGCCGCGATCGGTGTCATCCTCGTCATCACGGCAACGGTCTGTTATGCGTTTGCCTCGAACATCGTCGCTCCCCTGCAGCAGAAGTACGGCTCGTTGGCGTTGATGGCCCGCATGCAGTGGATCGGCGCCGTGCTGGTGCTGCCCTACGGTCTCTACGGCGCGACAGCTTCGACCTTCTCATGGCCGTCTCTCTTGGCCACGATGGCAGTCGGCATCCTGGGCACGGGCCTGGCGTTCGTGCTGATGAGCAGCCTGATCGGATCCGTCGGCCCCACCCGGGCGACCTTCATCACATATGTAATCCCTGTCGTCGCCCTGGTTCTCGGGGTGGTCTTCCGAAACGAAGTCGTCTCGCCTATCGCCGTGGTCGGCATCGGATTGGTCATCTCGGGCGCACTGCTGGCATCGCGACGTGAGATCTAACCTGACACGACATTTCCAGGTGGAGCAGGAACCCGTATGCAACAGAAGATGGAAACCATTCGCATCCCCGAGTCGCGGGTGCGGGTGACCCTGGCGATCCTGACTCCGCCTTTGCTGCTGGGCATGGCGTTGCTCACACTCGCCGTGGAGTCACCGATAGCCGTGCCGATCGTCTTTGGGATCTTGGGGACCCTTCTGGGAATCGTCGTGATATTCGATTTCCCATTGGCTGTTGATCTCACGGATCTGGGGCTCGTGAGGGTGTGCCTGGCCCGACGACACCAAGTCAGGTGGGAGAACGTCGCAGCGATCATCAAACCAAAGCGAAGGGGGTTGGTCCTGGTCACGACGGCGCGGAAGCGTCATGTGCTGATCGATCGCATTCTCGAGCCCTCGGAGCGAACTGCTCTGATGTCGATCGGTGATGAGCACGACATCCAGGTTGAGCTCTGAGCGGCCAACGGCGCGGGTGAATGTCGGGATTCGTACACGAGATGACATGGCACGCCCACCTGGCGGCATAATGTCAGTGTGGTGGACCGTTCTGACGCGGAATTGCTTGTTGCAGCGTCGGCAGGCTCGGCGGAGTCCTTCTCCGCGTTCTTCCGACGCCATGTCGAGCCCATCACCAAGTATTCAGTGCGACGTTGCGCCAACCCCGATGACGTAGCCGATCTGGTCGGCGAGACCTTTCTCGTCGCGCTCCAGGCCGCTCATCGCTACAGGCCCGAGACCGACACGGCACTCCCCTGGCTCTTCGGGATCGCCCGGAGACTCCTCGCCAAGCAGCGACGCAAGTACGTCGGGAACCGCAGACTCGAAGTCAAGGTCTCCAACGCCTTTCCCGCCTTCACCCAGAGCGAGGAAGACTCGGTGGCCTCTGCCATCGACGCGGCTCGGCAAGCACCCGTTCTGGAAGAAGCCCTGTCGCGGCTGACACGTTCCGAGCGCGAGGTGCTCGAGCTGGTCGCCTACGACGGCCTCAGCCCAAGCGAGGCGGCGGTGACACTGGATATCACCCCGAACGCCGCCCGGTTGCGGCTTTCCAGGGCGCGCAAGACGGTGCGCAACCATCTCGACTCCACCACCGTCGTCGGCTCAACTGCCGAGGAGGCTCGATATGCCCTCTGAGATGCGGCAGCCGGACCACCCCAGCATCGATCGATTTGTGGACTCACTCGACGCCAGGCTCCGAGCCGAGGCGAAAGCTCACAAAAGGGCGATACCGCCGCGGTTCATCTCCACACTCTCACGTCGATTGAAGGCGCTCGCCAAGCCATTGGCCCAGTCTGGCGCCATGGCTCTCACCGCCCTCGTGGTCATACTGGCCATCAGCGCCACGCCAGCGGCGCGATCTGGCGACCTGGTAGTGCCGAGGTCGACGCCGCTCGCCGCGCCCAACCCCCAGGCGCTGGTCGAGAGCGACCTCGAATTCATCGACTATCTCCCGCCCGGCGACACCCTCGCCATACGGGAAGCCGACAATTCCGACATCGTCGACTTGCTGCCGGAATAGACCCGTAGCATTCCTCCCTGAATGCTTACGTCGGTGACAGGGAAACCGATCGCTGACTGACCGCCCCTGGGCGGTCCTCCACATCGCAAATCGGGGGGCTCGGCCAACCCCCCGGCTTGCGAATCAGGCGGCAACCGCCGCCGCTCGACGGAGGGCGCGGATCGCAAGCTCTCTATCGCCGAGCCGATGGCGAAGATCTCTCTCCAAACCGCCGATCGGATAGAGGTTCTGAGGGGCCCTTGGATCTTTGTGCCGATCGGATGCGTAGCGAGGAAGCGTGGCGCTGACCCTGTTCGCGAGGCGAATCGCCTGTGGTCGCGACACATCGCCGTCGATCTCGCAGCGCACGAGCCCGCCGGCTGGGCCGGAGTGGTTCGCCAGTCGCAAATACCACGAGTACCGGCTCCACGAGGTCGTGGTCAGGAATATCGGCGTCCGGAACCCGGGGAGAAGCGACGTGAGAACCGACCTCAGCTCGAGTGGCAGGTATTGGACTTTTTGGGTCTTGATGTAGCCGACAGCATTCTCGATCTCACGATGATGGGATAGAGGGCCGTCGACGACGACCACTTCTGCGTCACCCGCTTCGCGAGCAACCCTGGCTTCCAGGTCGGCCATGCGCTGCTGGATACCAAGCCAGAGCTCCTCAGGGGTGGTCCCTTTGGTTGCCTTGACCTCATAGACGCCAACGTCGGAGACGATGTCATCGGCTGTCGAAGATGTGAAGAGACCTCTGCCGATCGCGGCCGACTCCAGACTTGCGCGACCGTTGCAGCGGACTGCCCCTGCCGCATACGTCGCAGCCAGCGCAAAGCCAGGAAAATCAGGCGGCTGCTCGATCCAGAGACTGGCGTCGACCCGCCTCACACCGTCGACGAACATGATGTCACTGAGAACATCCGCCTCGGGGAGAACCGGTGCCCACTCCTCAGCCGCCATCTCCACGTTGACCTCGACATTCTCCGAGGCGTCTTCTAGCTCGGGCGTCGAAGGGGCGCCGTAGTCGGGGTCCCATATCTCAACCGTGTACCTCATTCCCGCTTCTCCACATGTGAGCCCTCTGGTCCCTTCCGCACGACGAAGCGAACGGGGGCGCGAGTAGCGAGCGCTCTGACGTGAGTGATGATCCCGACCATGAGCCCGGAGACCGTGAGGTTCTCGAGAACCGCGGCCACGACATCCAGAGACTCCTCGTCAAGGGTGCCGAAGCCCTCATCGAGAATGATCGCGTCGAGATTGGAGCCGCCGCCCGCAGCGAGGGTCTCGGCAAGGGACAACGCAAGCGCCAGAGAGACCAGGAACGTCTCTCCGCCGGAAAGAGTGGAGATCGGTCGTATCTCGTCGGCGTTGCGATGGTCGACGATGTCGAACGATCCCTCGTCGTCGGAATGGAGGGAGTAGGAGGACTCCGACAGCTCGCCGAGAATCGTGTTGGCACCCGAGACCAGGTCCGCGATCGCACCCACCATCATCCAACGCTCGAACCCGTCTGCTCTGAGATGACGGGCCAGGGCGGCGGCCAACGCCGCCTTCTCCTCACTCTCGGTTATGTCGGCTCTCAGCTGCTTCGACTGCTCCAGGGCAATCTCGTGCTGGCGAACTATCTGCCTCGCCTTTTCCTCAGCGCGCGCCACGGCCACGGAGGGTCGGCCCCCCGCCGATATGTCGAGCTCGGCCAGCTCGGCGTCGAGGCGTCGGCTCATCTCCTCCAGCTCGAGCCGACGTTTCTCGACCTCACCCACCAGGTCATTGGTCGCAGCCACGAGTTCGGCTGTCTTCGACTCACGCCAGGCGATCAGCTCCTTCCACTGGACCAGGACGTCCTCGCTCTCGGCGAGAGGTGGTTTGAGATCGGCGATCTTCTCCCGCTCAGACATGAGTAGACGACCGAGTGATCGCTGCTCCTCAGCCAGATCGGACCGCTCCCTCTCGTGACGGGCAAGCGTCTCGCCGAGCTCCTTGATCGTCGCCTCTAGCGTCTCGACCTTCGTCCTGGCTGCAATCGCCTTCTTGCGAAGATCGGCGATGGCGTCCTCTTCCGCAGCTTGCGACAGGTCAGACACCAGCTGTTCCCTGGCAGTATTCAAACGCTCGCCCGCTGCCTCGGCGCGAGCCAACTCCTTCGAGATGAGGGCCACATCGGCCCTCGCCTGCTCGAGATCCTTCTCTGCCGCCTCCGCCTCGGATTGGGTCTTCTTGAGAGCACTGGGCTCCTGGATGTCGGGAACCCGCTCGACCTTCTGACGGCACACCGGGCAAGGATCGCCGGCCACGAGAGCACCGGCGAGGGCGTGAGCTGCGTGTTCGTGCCTCGCCTCATCGAGGTCGGAGAGCGCACGTTCTCTCTTCTTGCCCGCCTCCACCACATGACCTTCCGCCGTCTCGAGTTGGCGACGGATGGCGTCGAGATTGAGCTCGGCGAGCTCTGACTGAACCGCAGCGAGACGCGAGTACAGATCGGCGTGTCGATCGAGCACCTCCACCTGTGGGAGCTGCCCCAACTCCTCACTTGCCCTCTTCAGTTCAGCTTGTTGTGAGGCAAGCTCCTCAGATTTCGCCTCGATGACCCCGTCGAGGCTGGCCAGAAGACCTGAAAGCTCTTCGAGGCGTGGGGGTGGGCTCAGGCCCTCGAGACGCTTCCTGGCGTCGACTGTGGCCTCGAGTTGCGCCTGCGCACCTGCGACTCGCTCCTTTGCAGAGCCAATCTCTTCCTCTCGCTCCTCGATTCGCTCGGCGAGCCGAACGATCGCCACCAGCCGGGCGGCAGCTGAAGTGACCTCGTCTTCGTCGGGGACGTCGAGCTCTTCGAGGCGATGTCTGGCCGAGTCCAATTGTGAGCTCGCCAATTGCTCGCGATTGCGGGCGAGTCCGGCCATGGTCCGATATATGTCGAGCCCGAGAAGACCGCGCAGGAGCTCCTGGCGTTCCCGTGGGGTGGCCGTGAGGAATCGAGCGAAATCACCCTGCGGGAGGACCACCGTCCGCGTGAAATCGTCATAAGACAGATTCAGCAGATCTTCGACATGGCCCGAGACTTCAGAGGCGCCCGAGGCAATCACGTTGTCGCGGTTCTCCAGACGGACCTCGGTGGCCCTTGCCCCTCCGGCCTGGGACCTCTCCAGCTGACGTGTTGCCGTATAGGTCTCGCCGCCCGCCTCGAATCGAAGCGAGACCCGGGCGCGGTTCTTCCCTGCGGATATGGCCGGGGCGACACTCGTCCCTCCGAGACGCGGGATCTTCCCGTACAAAGCGAAGATCATTGCGTCGATGAGGCTCGACTTGCCGGATCCGGTTGGGCCCTCGAGAGAGAAGTATTCGACCCCTTCGAGGTCGACACGTGCCTTGTCGCGGTATGCGAAGAATCCCTCGAGCTCGATGGAGAGAGGCCTCATGTGCTCGCCGCCTCCTCGAGCAGCTCGGTGAACATGTCGACGAGACGTTGGTCGTCGACCTCATTGGCCTCCAGGTACCTCCGAAACGCCTCCGGCCCGGTCACCGACGTCCGTTCCTCATAAGACTTGCGGGGACTCTGTTCAGACGACTTCAGCTTGACGTCGACCACATCGGGGATTGCGGCCCGCACCTCGTCGGCGAGGCCGACCCGGGCCTTCTCGTCGAGCTCCACCTTCACATACGCCCCTTCCGCCGTCGGGCCGAGAGCCATGACCTGTTCCAAGGTCCCGCTGAGAGTCACCAATCGCCGCCCCTTCGTGAGGGGGACGGTCGTGACCTTGGCGGGTAGACCTGGCGATGCCTCTGCGATGAGAACCCCCTTGCGATCGTCCACCTCGCCGAAGTCGAGCTGCAGGGGCGAGCCGGAGTACCAAACGGCTGCCCCGTGAGGCATTTTCTGCTGTCTGTGCAGATGGCCCAATGCGACATAGGAGAGATGACCGGGGAACGAGGACGACGGTATGGCGTAACCGAAGATGTGCGCTTGCCGCTCTCCCCCGCCGGCCAGCGCTCCGTACACCGTCAGATGGCTGGTCAGGATGTTGACGGTGTCGGTTCCCATGTCAGCGGTCAGCCGCTCGATCAATGCCTTCATCCTCTCGCCGTAGAGCCCGGCATGCTCATCTGGGTCGAGGTTCATGATCTCGGAGGCGCGCACGATGCCACGCTGTGAGACGAAGGGGAGCATCGCCACTCTCGTCTCCAATTCGGGCAGGTCGAGGACACCGCCATGCTCCGGGCCAACAGGAGTTGCGCAAACCGTCACTCGATGCAGATCGAGGAGAGGGGCAACCGCCTCGAGCCGTGCCGCGTTGTCGTGATTCCCGGCGACGACAACGACACGGGCAAGACCCGATAGGTGCAGCAGCGCTCGCCATACGATCGACTCGGCGCGAGGGGCAGGCGAAGCGGTGTCGAAGAGATCGCCGGAGACGACGATCAGGTCGACATCGTTGCCTTCGGCTATGTCCGCAATCTCGCTAAGGACCGCCTCGTGCTCCTCGGAGCGATCGCGGCCACCAATGCGCCGGCCGACATGCCAATCGGACGTATGAAGGATCTTCACTGCCACGAACGCGATCGTAAGAGAGGGGTGTGACAGATTCCGGGTTTACGGGCCGGGCAATCGGCCGGCGAGGTCAGAGACCCTCGAAAGGATCCTCCGGAACACCCTGGCCGGGTGTCACGACGGCTTCGGACGCTCTCGTCGCCCATGCCGGGAATGGGAACTCCAGCACGAGAGGTACGGGAAGCTCGGGCTGGCTGAGGATCATGGTGCCGGGCTTGACGATCGTCGCCCTCTGTCTGTGCACCGCAGGCAAGAAGCCGTACTCCTCACGCGATGCCTCGGCCGAGTCGAGGCGCCCCACTACGCGAATCGATGAGTTGGCGATGATCCTACGTTCCACCTCGGACGCAGTCTGCTGGGCTCCAACGAGGATGACGCCCAAGGATCGTCCCCTCTCGGCGATGTCGAGCAAGACCTCCTTGATCGGGCTGGTCCCTTCGCGCGGGGCGTACTTGTTCAACTCATCGAGCACCACGAGAAGCAGCTCGTCGCTCTGTCCGGCTCGCTCTTTGTCTTCGAAGGCCTTTCGCAGGGTCACTCCCACCACGAAGCGCTTGGCCCGGTCGTTGAGATTGTGGAGATCGACGACGGTCACCTGGTTCTCGTCGATGTTCACTCTGTGTCTCTGGGGATCCGGGACATCGGCCCTGATCAGCCTCTCCACGTGCCGCACTGCGCCCTGCAGCCGTCGGACGAAGGCGTTGACGGTGCCGGTCCCGATCGCCGGGCCTGCCCATTGGAACCTGGTCGCGTCGTCCTGGACCCGGTTGGTGATCAAGTCGGCGAGGTCTCGAAAGGTGCCGACCTTGTCCCCCTCTATCACGGCGGCCCCACTGTCGGTGGAGGCCGCCTTGCGGAGTTGCGCCATCACGTTGTAGACGACGGTGGTGTACTGCGCCCGATCGTCTTCTGCATCGGAGAAGAGGAAGGGCAGCAGATCTTCGGAGCAAAACTCGTAGATGCTCCAGAAGAATGAGGTCACGTCGGTGCGGGAGGCAACATCGGCGGTCGCCTTGGGATCGGCGATTCTCGGGGGCGCGAACAGACCCACCGACTCGAACGGCGTCGACGGAAGGCTCAGGTTGGCGTAGCCAAGGCGCTGCTCGTCATCGAGGTTGCGATTGACCCGGTCGAGGTGAAGCAGATCTTCGCCCTTGACATTGAAGATGAGCGCTTTGGTGTTCACGGCCGCCTTGCCCAGCACACCGCTCGTGAACAGCGAGTGCAGGAGGAAGGTTGCATACGAGGTCTTGGTCGCTACGCCCGATATCCCCGAGATGTTGACATGAGCGCCGCGATCTCCGTTCAGAAACTCGAAATTGACCCAGAGCGGCTCTCCGTTTCGGGCAAGGCCGACGGGAAACTTGCGCTCCATACGATCGAAGAACAACGCGCGCTCGCGCTCTTCTCCGGTCGCCACTCTCACCGCCTGGCCCGGCGTGGGCGGGACGAAGACCTCGGGCTCGAACCTCGTAGAAGTCACTTGAGCGGCTTCGGTGACCTGCGCAGGCAGTATGCCGTCTTCGATGAGGAAGACGTCCGAGTCGAATCTCGCCCCTTCGTGACGGGCCACGACCTGGCCCACCATCCCATACATCTTCACCAACTCCCCCGTCGGCAGGACGCGCTCGAGGGCGACGACATCGTCCAGTTGGAGGAACTCGCCGTCGGCGACTCCCACCCAGAACTCGAGAGGGGTCGCATCGCGGGTGCCGATCACACGGCCGACCATTTCCGTCACGTTTGCGAGAGTAGACGGAGCAACCGACAGAACCTGGCGCCGCAATGGGGGAAGCCGTTTATCGTCAGCTCGGATGAGCGTCGTCGCCATCCCATTCAAAGACGAGCCGGCTGAGGTGATTCTGACCAATGTCGAGGTTGCGGCGCGCCATGCCCGCATCGACGAGGTTTGGGCCGTAGGTGACGGCGCGCGGATCGCCGAAAGGGCGCGACGCATCGGATTGGAGTGCGGGAAGAAGATCGAGGTGTTCCCCGAAGAGCGCCTCGGGACGTTGCGACCAGGCAAGGGCGACGCGATGAACACAGCCCTGCAGAGGGCTGCTGTGGAAGACATCGGGCGGTTGCACTTCTACGACGCCGACATCACGAATTTCGACTCGAGCTGGATCGATGGAGCCGAGGGTGGCGCGGATGCCGGCTTCGACGTGGTCCGGCACACGTTCCCCAGGGCAGCGACCGACGCGATGGTCACTTGGTTCATCACCAAGCCGCTACTAGCCGCCAAGTACCCCGGGACTCTTCTCCCACGCATCGGCCAGCCTCTCGGAGGCGAGATCCTCTTGACACGCGCGGCGCTACGGGCGTTGTCGCCCTCGAAATCGATAAGGGAGCGGAGCGATTGGGGCATAGACACCTTGCTCACCCACGGCACGGTCGATGCCGGGCTCTCTCTCTACGAGCATCACGTCGCTGCGGGCAAACAGCACGCCCTCTACGGATCGCTGCAAGAGCTGAGGCAGATGGTGCTCGAGTGCTTCGACGCGGCCCGCTCGCTCCCCGATCGCCGACCGGCGACGATCGAGCATCACCGCGACGACGACGCTCCGGTCCCCGAAGAATTGAAGCGCCAGATCGGATACTCCCGGGAGCAGACTCTTCCGTTGCTCGTGATGCCCTTGGAGTCTGCGGAGAGTGCCGCCGCCGCGACGGCGGGCGGGGGCCTCCCGGAGATGCTGGCCAGAGTTGCAGAGGAAGGGGATGTGCAAGACGTCGACGCCAACTGGTGGGGGGAGTTCCTGCGCCAGGCTGTCAAAGCCTTCTCGTTGGGCGACGAGGGCTGGGAGTCGCTTCTGTTCAGGATGTGGGTTGCTCGTGTCGTGCACTACACCGAGCGTCAAGCGAGTCAGAGCTTCGAATTTGCGATGGGTTACCTCGAGGGGACGATCAAGGGATACGAGGTTCTGGCCACCTGAATCCCTCAATTGGCGGCTATCAAGGCCAGGGCAAGAAGCGTGAGGGCAATGCCGGCCATCTGCCTTTTCAGGAGATGCTCGGCGTTGACGACCTTTGCCAGGACCACCGTGACGGCCGGGTAGAAAGAAGCCGCGACGGCGGCCAGCGCAAAGGAACCGGCGCGCAAAGCGAGAATCAGCGTGATGTTCGCCGTCACATCGAGAACGCTGTTCGAAAGAACCATCCTGCGAGGTGTTGTCGCAAAGCCACTGAGTTTCCACACGCCGAGGGCGCCCACCGCCAAGACCACCAGCACCAGAGCCCCGCGAGCTGCGACGAGCGGAAGCAGCCCCGACCCATCACTCGTCAGCCCGATCAGCGACGAGAACCCCCCGAAGCCCAGACCCGCGGCCACGCCATACCTCAAACCAAGCCGGGTCGAGCCGGTGTCGTCGTCGGACCAGGCAGAAAGGGCGATGGCCGGGATCGCAAGCGCCACGCCGACCCATGCCCAGGGCGAGGGCCGATCGCCGGCCGTGACGGCCACAACGACCGGGACTATCGCCCCAAGCGCAGCTGAGACCGGGGCAACGGCTGCCGCCCTCCCCTGTGCCAGGCCGGCGAACAGCATGACCAGACCGATCGAGCCCAACGCGCCTGCAGTGAAGCCAAGCGCATAGTCCGCCGTGGTGGCCTCCCCACCGACGGCCACAGCCACGACGAGGAGCAGCGGCAAAGAGAACGCACCAGACCAGGCAACGACCGTCGCGGCGTTCACTTTGCGCGATGCCTCGCCACCAATGAAGTCGGCCACGCCGTAGACGATGGAGGCCAGGCCCCCGAGCAGTACTTCCATCGATTGTGCTGCCCTAGTCGCTGACTCCAGAGGCTCCCTGCGAGCGCAGGGCGTTCCTGATCATCTCAGCAGACGCTTCGATCTCCTCGCGCGATGCTGCGTCGTCGGCGTTAGCGAAGTCGAGGTCGTGAACCCCATCGATCGGGACCACGTGGATATGGGCGTGGGGGACCTCGAGGCCCGCGATCATCAATCCGACTCGCCTGGGCTCAAAGGAGGTTTGCACGGCCCTCCCGATCTGAGCCGAGACGTCGAACAAATGTGACCTCAACTCTCCCGGCAGATCGAGCCAATGATCGATCTCCTCCACCGGCACGACGAGTGTGTGTCCCGGCCGCAGCGGGGCGATGGTCATGAAACCGGCGCAGAGCTCATCTCGCCATACGAAAGTCCCCGGTATCTCGCCATCGATGATCTTGGTGAAGACCGATGCCATTCTCGGAGCCTAACGGCAAGGAGTCAGCGAACAGCGACGAGGCGGAGGACGTCTTGATCCGTGACGACGTACACCTCACCGTCGGCATCGACGCCGAATCCCGTGACCCTGCCAGGGACGCCGACGTCGTCGGTCCAGTCCATGACCTCGAACTCGGCGTCTCTCGTGTCAAAGCTGCGCAGGTAACCGCCGCAGTAGTCGCTGAAGAGATAGTGCCCGTTCAACTCCGGGATCTCTGAGCCTCGGTAGACGACACCACCTGTGATCGAGCACGTGCCTGCGTCGCCATGCGCGATTTCGACCACCGGCGGGACCAGATACGACTGGTCGCACCCAGAAGGTGGGCTGAAGCAATGCAATCCCTCCATGATCGGCCAGCCGAAGTTGAGCCCGGGGTCGAACTCGGTTGCGTTGATCTCCTCGTAGCTGTTCTGCCCGACATCGGCGATGTACATGAAGCCATCGTCGAGCCAGAACCGCCAGGGGTTTCTCAGGCCGTGTGCGTAGAGGGACGCCTCGCCAGTCTCAGGGTCAATGGCCACCAGGCCCCCGAGAAGTGTGTCGGTGTTCTGCCCGTTGCCGAACTGGTCCCCGGCGCCTCCCCCATCCCCCAAGCCCAGGATCAGCCTTCCGTCTGGTGCAAAAAGGAGGAGGCCACCGTTGTGATTCCTCGCCGGCTGATCCACCTGGAGAAGGGCTCGCTCGCTCCCTGGGTCGGCCTCCAAGGGATCGGGAAGCGAATACTCGGCGACCATCGTGTCACCGCCAGTATCCGTGTAGTGGACAAATAGCCTCGTCCCGTCATCAGGGTGCAGGGCAGCCGAGAGAAAGCCCTGCTCGTTTGCGCCGCTCACAAGGCCCGAGATATCGAGAACCGGCTCCTCGACGAGGTCTCCGTTGGTGAGGGCCCAGAGATAGCCAACCTTGTCCACGACATAGACGAGACCCTGGGCGGGACCCGGCAGCACCTGGACAGGGAAGGCGAAGCTCGCAATCGGCTCGTAGGCAAGCGATTGCAGAGGTGCGAGGGTCGTGGTGGTCCCCGGTTCGGTTGTCGTTGTCGTCGACGGCCCGGTCGTCGTCGTGTCGGCAGCGGTCGACGTCGTCGTCGTTGTCGAAGGTGCCGTAGTGGTTGTCTCCTCCGCTTGACCACTGCACGCAGCCGCTACGAGGAGAACAATCAGAATGAGACTCGTCCTACGCATCAGCTCAGGTTACGGGCGCACGCGGCTAAACCGACCATGGCGGTGAACGATCGACGAGGTAGTGTCTGCATCATGCCTGACGAGCTCTACCCGGACTTCGACGCAAGTGACGAAGACCCCGATACCGGCGAACCACAGGTCGTCGTACAGGAAGAGACCGTTGGCATCGCCTGGGGCTTCGTCGCCTTCCTCGTGTTCGCCACCCTCATCGCCGTCTTCATCATCCAAAACATCGAGCCGACACGGGTGACGTTCCTCTGGTTGGAGTTCGAGACGAGCCTCGGCTTCGTGATCACGATCACCATCCTGTTCACGCTCGTGGCCGACCAGGTGGTGAGCTTCTTCTACCGGAGGCGGAAGCGGGCCCAGCAAAGGCGTTCCCGCCGCAGCCCGGACGATGGGGAGGTCGGCTGAGGCACGGCCCATGGATAGCGATCGGGCTGGCGCTGTTCGCCACGACATGCAGCGGCGATGTGGCCGAGGCACCCCCCACAGATGTGAACGCACCCGAAAGGCCCGAAGGGCTGATCACGGGCACAGCGCGGACCGTGATCGACGGTGACAGCCTCGAGGTTGCCTCGACCGATGGCACCATCGACGTCCGCCTCGTCGGTGTCAACGCCAACGAGCGAGGCGAGTGCTTCTACGACGAGGCACGGGACTACCTGACGAGCCTGGTCGAGGGTCGTCAAGTGGGTATCGAGAGGGCAGGCGCTGACCAGTTCGGACGGGTGCTGGCCAACATATGGGTCGATGACCAGCTGGTGAACTTGAGCATGGTGGCAACAGGCCATGCCATCGCTCAGACTCCGCACGAGGACAACCCATACGGAAGGCTGCTGGTCGCCACCGAGCAAACGGCATGGGAGTCGAAGCGGGGGCTCTGGTCCCGCTCGGCCTGTGGCTCCGAGGACACCGGAGTGACGATCTCCCTCGACGTGACGGGGGTGAACCCTGCCGGGCCCGACGGCGACGTCCTCGCCGATGAGAAAGTCACCATCGTCAATGAGGGCACCGGAATGCAAGAGGTCACGGGCTGGGTCCTTCGCGACGAGTCTTCCCGCAATCGGCTCACGATCGAGCCGACAACCATCCTGGCGGCAGACGGGTCACTCGAGATCGACTCCGCCTGCACCGGTCCTGTCTTCGGATGCACTGGCACACCGATCTGGAACAACGACGGTGATATGGCCCTTCTCCTGGATTCGAACGGCACCGTCGTGGCGCGAGCCCGCTACTGACGGTTCAGCTCCAGCCTGTAGATCTCACCCTGAAGGTTCGCGACATACATCTCCCCGTGTCGGTCGAAGCCGATCGTCGAGATATTGCCGAGCCTGTCCTCACGGTCGGGAGTCCAGTCGACCACCAGGTAGGTGTCGAGATGGTCGAGCACAACGCTTCTCACCCATCCCACGCAGAAGTCGGCGAAGAAGTAGTGACCCTGGATCTCGGGCATCAGCTCGCCCCGATAGACACCACCCCCGATGATGGCGCAGCCGTTGCCGTCGTGGAGATACTGATAGACGGGCATGGTATGGCCGGACATGTCACAGGTGTCTGCGTCGTAGCAAACCGAGCCCTCGGACACCGACCAACCGAAGTTGTGGCCCCCGTCGTGCACATCCACGACATTGAGCTCTTCGGAGCCCTCCTGACCGACATCGGGTATGTAGACGAGGCCGGTCGTCGCGTCATATGTAATGCGCCAGGGGTTGCGCAACCCGTAAGCCCAGATCTCTGCCCGGCCCTCCTCACCGACGAAGGGATTGTCATCCGGGATGGCGTAGGGCTCCCCATTGTCCACGTCGATTCGAATCACCGTTGCGTTGATGTCGTTGACATCCTGGCCGTGGCCCTGCGGGTCTCCGATCCCGCCACCGTCTCCCAGCGAGACCCACAGGTAGCCATCCGGGCCGAAGAACATCGAGCCCGATTGGTGGTACTGGCCGTATTGAGGGATCGACAGGATCCTCTCGAGAGTCACGGAGTCCACGACATCGCGGTTGCCTGCTGCGACCCTCGCCGCGACGAGCTGGGAGGTGCCGGCGCTGTCGGTGAAGAAGAAGAACACACGGCCGTTGTCGGCGAACTCCGGATGGAAGCGCATGCTCAGCATGCCTTGCTCGTTCCCGGTGCTCTCGACCCAGTCGCGTAAGTCGACAAAGGGATCCTCGATGATCCTGCCCTCGTCAACAATCCTGACTCGACCTGCCTTCTCCACCACGAACAGCCTGTCGGAAAGCGGGTCTCCCACGACATCCGTGGGCTCCTCGAGGCCGTCAACGACGAGGACCGGGGCCAGACTCAGACCGTCGACACTGGTAGGGACGGGCATGGTTCCCCCAAGGTTCCCTTCGATGTCAGACTCGACCAGGCGCGGGCCGATCATGAGCATCTCGACGAGCAGCACAGCCAAAGAGGCCGGCACGAGGAACTTGAACACAGGTGGACGTTATTTGCACGCTCCATTTAATCAAGCCCTACGATGGCGACCCGCATACCACAAAGGATCTGGACATGGGTTTGATGGACAAGCTCAAGCAATGGATGGGCACAGCCAAAGAAGGGGCTTCGGACCTCGCGGAGAAGGCCGAGCCTCTCGCCAAGAAGGCCAGGGACTTCGCTTCCGATGCCGTAGAGAAGGCCGAGCCTCTCGCCCAGAAGGCCAAAGAAAGCGCGTCCGAAGTGATCGACAACGTCGGTGAACGAGTCTCGGAGATCAGCGGCAAGGCCAAGAACGCGGCGGGCGATGCTGCGCAGGCGGCGGCCGGAGCAGCTGACGAGGTCTCGGACAAGGCATCCGATGCGGCGGGGGCGGCAGCTCAGACCGTCCAGAACGCTGCTGAGGCAGCCAAGGAAAAGGTCGAAAATGCGACAGACCAAACGTCGGACGAAGCGTCAGACGAAGCGACAGACGAAGCGTCAGACGAAGCCAAAGGAGACGGCGGCGGCGCAAGCTAGCCGAGAGCTCGGGGATCCTTCATGACAAACCGGGTTTCCCAGAGGCTCCAGGCTCTGCCCGGCTCAGCGACGATGGCCATCTCCGCGCGCGCTCGGGAACTGGCAGCCGAGGGCCAAGACGTAATCGCATTTGCCGCCGGCGAGCCTGACTTCGCCACCCCGGAGCACATCACTGCCGCAGCAGCCAGAGCTGCACACGATCCGGCCAATCACCACTACACCGCCAACGCGGGGCTGCCTCCGCTACGCGAAGCCGTTGCCCGCTACACGCTCGAGTACTCCGGGGTTCAGGTGGACGCCTCCGAGGTGATGATCACCAACGGTGCGAAGCAAGCTGTCTACGAGACCTTCGCCGCGCTCGTAGACCCGGGCGACGAAGTTCTCCTCCCCTCTCCGCATTGGGTCACCTATCCGGCGGGCGTCCGCCTCTATGACGGCGTTCCGGTCCCGGTCGAAACCGGCATCGAGTCTGGCTTCAAGGTGACCGTTGAAGATCTCGAGAAGAAGCGAACTCCCAAGACCAAGATCCTCGTCTTCGTGTCCCCCTCCAATCCCACCGGGGCGGTCTACACCAAAGACGAGGCCTTGGAAATCGGGGAATGGGCCCGGGAGCACGACATCTGGGTGATGGCCGACGAGATCTACCAGCGGCTCGTCTACACGGGTGGCGATGCCCCGTCCATAGCCGCCGTGACACCCCGCTTCGAGAACTGGATCCTCATCAACGGGGTGGCCAAGGCTTATGCAATGACCGGTTGGCGGGTGGGGTGGATGATTGGGCCGAAGGACGTCGTGGACGCCGCAGCGAGACTTCAATCGCACGCCACTTCGAATGTGAGCAACGTTTCCCAACACGCTGCGCTCGCGGCCCTCACCGGCCCCCAGGACACCGTCGAAGAGATGCGGCTGGCGTTCGACCGTCGACGCAAGCTGATGTATTCGATGCTGGCCGCCATCGACGGCATCGCGTGCATCGAGCCTGAAGGCGCCTTCTACGTGTTCCCCGACGTTTCCCGGCTGCTCGGTGAGCGCTGGGCGACATCATCAGCGCTTGCCACCTCGATCATCGAAGACGCCGCAGTGGCTCTCGTGCCTGGAGAGTCGTTTGGAGCGCCTGGCTTCCTCCGTCTCTCCTACGCCACCAGTGACAGCGACATCGAGAAGGGCGTAGAGCGGATCGCTCGACTCATCAGCGGCTGATTTTTGACTGTCGGAAGCTGGTTTACACTCGCGGCCAGGTATGGGTACCGAAGCACGAGCCATGATGCTCGTCGAGCCTAAGCACTTCTCGATGACCAGCATCCCCACGTCGGACATCGATGGAGGTGGTTGGCTCGCCGTAGAAGCAACCTCAATCTCCGGGGCTGACGTCCAGGTGTGGAGCGGGGAAGCGCGAGACGTTGTCTACCCGCTCATCCCCGGTCACGAAGTTGTCGGGAGAATCGCTTCCGCCGGGCCGAGCATCCCTTATCCCGTGGGAACCCGGGTGGTCGTCGAGCCGAGGATTCATTGCGGCGAATGCCACCGATGCCTGAACAACCTGGCCACGTGCAACCGGAGGCGACCAATCAACTCCTATGGGTTCATCCCATCGATCGAGCCGCCCGGGCTGTGGGGAGGGCTGGCCGAAACCCTCTACCTGGACCCCTCCGCCCGCGTGCACGAGGTGACCGATGATGTCCCGGCCGAGGTTGCGACCTTCGTGCACCCGCTGGCCGCCGGTCACACCTGGGCAGTCGAGCTCCCGCTCCTCCAACAGGGTGAAGACGTGATGATCCTCGGACCTGGTCCCCGTGGCCTCGCAGCACTCATTGCGGCGAAGGCAGCGGGCGCTCGTTGGGTCGGGATGAGCGGCTTGGGTCATGATCGGGACCGGCTCGATCTTGCCCTTCGGCTCGGTGCCGACATCGCCATCGACGTAGAGACGACGGACCTGGCAGGAGCGATCGCCGAGGCGAGTGGGAGGAGGCCCGATGTCGTGCTGGATGTGACCTCCAATGATCCCGAAGCCGTTTTCACCGCCCTCGACCTGGTCCGTAGTGGCGGCCGGGTAGTTCTTGCTTCCACGAAGGGCAATCGCGCCTTCCACTTCCTATCTGACGTGATCGTCGCCAAACAACTCACGATTCGCGGAGCGATGGGTGCCACCACGGTGGGATATCAGTGGGCCGCCCGCCAGCTGGAGACCGACCCTCGCATCGACGACCTGGTGTCACATCAGTTTCCTCTCTCCGAAGCCCCACGAGCGCTGCAAGCCGCCGCCGGCCTTCTCGGTCGCGAAGAGCTGATATCTGTAGCCGTCACCTTCTGACATGACATCCGCGGCCGACCGGCGGTCCGTCGCGTCATGGGTCACGTACGATCTCGCCAACACGATCTTCGCCCTTGGAGTCATCGGGCTCTACTTCCCTGAGTGGCTGACCTCGCAGGATCAGCCAGACAGCCTGCTGGCAATCGTTGAGGCAACCGCCGGGCTGATCGTCGTCTTTCTGGCTCCGTGGGCAGGGGCGCGCAGCGACGTCCGCGGCACGCGGGTGCCGACTCTGATCTTCACCACAGTGGCCGCGGTACTCGCTACCAGCCTGCTCGGAATCGACGTCCCCAGCTCAGTCGTCTTCCTGGGCGTGGCACTGATTGCCGTGAACGTTGGATCAGTGGTCTACGACGCTCTGCTCATCGATGTCAGCACGGATCAAAACCGCGGCCGCATATCGGGTTTGGGTGTGGGGGTCGGATACATCGGGTCCTATATCGGTGTCCTCATCGGTGTGGTGACACTCGACGTCATTGGTTGGGGGTACCCAGCCACGTTTCGCACCCTTGCGCTCGGCTTCCTCGTCTTCGCGCTCCCTGCGTTCTTCTTCATCAACGAGCGCCACGGTCACACCGACGAGCCTTTGCCTGCACTCGCCGATGTCCCGCGGAGGATCCTCACATCGTGGCGCTTGGCAACCCGCTACCCCGGTGTGGTCCGATTCCTCATCGGTCGTTTTCTCTACACCGACGCGATCAACACGCTCATCGGCGGGTTCTTGACGATCTTCGTCGTCCAGGAGCTCGGCCTCGACCGCGGCTTCGTCACGGTTCTGCTGCTGCTCGCGATCACAGCCGCTATCCCCGGTGGCATCGTCACCGGGCGCTTCGTCGAGCAATTCGGACCGAATCGGGTTCTCCGGATCGTGCTCATAGTGTGGATGGTGGCAATCGCGGCGGGCATCGTCGCCGCGACGACGGGTGAGACCTGGATCGCGTGGGCGATCGGCCCTTTGGGCGGGCTGGCACTCGGAGCGACATGGGCCAGCGACCGTGTCGTCATGACCAGGGTCTCCCCGCCAAGGCACATCGGGGAGTTCTACGGGCTCTACGCCACGGTGGGCAGATTCGCGACGATCATGGGCCCGCTGGTTTGGGCCCTCATTGTCGACGGCCTGGATCTGGGCCGGAACACTGCCATGGCCGCACTGATCGGTTTCATCTTCGCCGGCTGGGTCCTGCTCGGCGGTGTGGACGACAGCGTCCGCCACTGGGGGGAGAAAGACCTTCCCCGCCTCAGACCGGATCCTGGCGAGCTCCCGAGATGAGGTGTTGCTCCACGGCATAGGGAATCGGGAGGTCATGCACCTCGTTGGGCCCCCTGACCAGCCGGCGCCCGATCTCGGCAAACCACGTGTCGTTGGCGAACACCCAGGGCCATGCCCTTATCCCAAGCCTGGCACCGAGGATGGCCCCGGCTGCAGCCCCGAGATTGCTACCGCCGATTCGAACGAGCTCGGCTATTGGCTCGTGAGGCTTCTCCACCGAAAGCGACGTCAACAGCAGACAGGCAAGGGTCAGCTCGAGGGGGCCTGCCTCATCTTCGCCACCGACGTGAGCCAGCGCTCCATCGGCGTCTCTCACCCCGTAGCCCTCCACCGACTGCCGGACTCGTGCCTCGAACCCGTCAATCCGATCAATGCCCGTGAGTTCGTCGCCCCTTTCCCTGACGTCTCCGATCGCCGCTCCGACCGACTCGGCGACGCCCAGGATGAGATCACGCCCCGCCTGCCCGAAGCAGGACGCGGCCACTGCCGACGCCAGGGCCACCGCACCCAAAACGGAGCTGGCATCTGTGTGGAACAACAGGTTGAGGTCGATCACACTTCGTCGCAGGCCCGCCGGGTCTTTTCTGAACGCGACACCGAGTGGCGCCGATCGACCAAGAGGATCGAGGCTGGGCGTGGCGTCCGGCGAAGGCCCTCCCGCTTTCGCCTGATCGAGCCAAGCCCGAAATTCTGGGCTCTCCGCCCGGAAGACCGGCTCCTCCTCCTCATTGCCGTCGAGCTCCACCAGACTCTCGACAAGCCTGGCTCTGTCGACCTCACCGTTGGCGATGAGCTCATATGAGATGACCGTCACCTGCTCGGTCACGGCCGAGTAGCCCATCTCCCAAGCACCACCGGCGGTGTCACCTGCGGCGAGCCCGAGAATCGTTCCGTCGCCTTCACCGGCGACGAGGGAAAAGAGAGGCTCGGTCATTGCTCGTCAGGGTAGATGGGTACCGTGTGCCCGAATGGAAAAGGCAGTGGTGATAGCGAACCCGGCGGCCTCCCAGTTCACTGGGGGCTCGCATCGCGACGTCATGGCCATCCTCAACAAGAGCTTCGACGTCGAGGCAGAGTGGCCGGGATCAGGGCCCGAGGCCACCGAGGCGGCCAGAAACGCCACAGAACTCGGTGCTGGACTCATAGTCGCGATGGGTGGCGACGGCATGGTGCACCACGTCGCCCAGGGTGTCATCGCAACCGGTACCCCTCTGGGCGTGATACCGGTCGGAACCACGAATGTCGTGAGTCGGCTCCTCGACCTTCCCAAGAATCCCTCGAAGGCGGCACGTCTCCTCACCCGACCCTCTCCCCCAATCATCTCCGGGACCGTGCGGCTCGATCTGACGAGAGGATCGACCGTCACCGTCCACCACGCGTTGTTCGCCTGTGGAATGGGTCTCGATGCCGACGTCGTCGCCGCGGCCGACAAAGAGCCCTACAGGAAATATCGGTTCGGCTCGCTCCACTACGCATCAACGGCCCTCGGTGTTGCATTCCGCAGCTTCCCGAAGCGCAGGCCACATGTCCGTTTGGTCAGCGGAGACCGTGAGTTGACGGTTTCCGCGGCAGCAGTCCAATTCCGCAACGTGTACACATATTTCGGACGCATGCCGATCGCCATCACGCCCGAGAAGCCCAATCCGATGACGGCGTTGCTACTCGAACGTCTGCGGAGGAGGAGAGTCCCGACGATCGCAACCCGGCTCCTCACCAAGAGAGGGCTGGAGGGCATGAGCGACATGGAAGTGTGGAAGGACGTCGAAACGCTCGAAGCTACAGCCGATCCGCCAATCGCGATGCAGGCAGACGGCGAGTCATTGGGAATGGTCGATCACGCCACCATCTCGTGGGCGCCGGACTCGATCAGCCTGATAAGGGGTTAGGCGACTCGGCTTCACCCTGATAGACGGTCAGGTGTGGATACGGAATCTCAATCCCCTCCTGATCGAACCTGAGCTTCATGCGCCGCCTCGCCTCGCGCAGCACTGTCCACCTCTCATCGGCCAGGACCTGCATCCGAGCCCGCAAAACCACGGAGCTGTCGGCAAGGTCCTGCACTCCCAGCACTTCGGGCTCTCCTTCGAATACCGGCGCCCAGCGCTCCTCCTCCGCCATCCTGTCGAGCTCGTCTTTCATGACAGCAAGTGCCTGGTTGATGTCGGCCTTGTACGCGATCCCGATGTCGATGACCGGCTGGGCGTAAACGGCCGTGTAATTGCTGCTGACCGTGATCTGACCATTCGGCACGAAGTGCTTGTTGCCTTCGAGGTCGCGGAGGATGGTGACTCTGAATTGGATGTCCTCGACGACGCCCTCGGTGTCAGCGATCTTGACCACGTCACCGATGTGAAACTGGTCTTCGGCCAGTATGAAGAAGCCCGCGATCAGATCTTTGACTAGGTCCTGGGCGCCAAACCCGATCGCAGCCCCAAATACGGCGCCCAGTGCCAGGACGCCGCCGAGGTTCAGCTGCCAGATGCCTCCAAGGACGATCACGAGGGCCAGCAGCAAGGCAACTTGTAGCACTCGAACTGCGACCTTGTTCAGGGTGTCCACCCGGCTCTCGCCCTCAGGCCCCTTTCCCACGAGCCTGTTGAGGACCCTGTGACTGCTCCGGGAGAGCAAGAAGTAGACCACGACGAAGACACCGATCGTCACGAGCGACGTGATGACGCGCTGCTGTGCTTCTTCGCTGAGCAGGTCTTCGAACATGGTTTCGAGATTAACGAGCTCGCTCGATCCGCCAACTCGTTATGGAAACGGCCAACGCTGCGAGCGCCGACAATGCTTCCGCTCGAGCGCGAAGCGATGGCCTCACGGCTTCGTCGACGTACTCGTCCAGACGCCCCGCGATGTACTCGGCCCGATCATCGATGACGGAGCCTGGAGAGGGGCCCTTGGCGCCGAACCAGCCCGATCTCTCACCAGCACCGTCAACGGGATGAGTCGCCTCGGCCTCCTTGGCGATTTCCCGAACCTTCCGCCCGACATCCGCTGCCGCGACGCCGCAGTCTTCCCTCGCCTTGCCGGAGACTTGGGCCGCCAGAGTGGAGAGGAATGACGCCGCCTGACGTCCTGCAGCGATGATCTCGCCAGAGGCAGCCAGCGAAGCGACCTCCCCTCTCAAGCTCTGCCAGCCGTCGTCGAAGTGGATACCGGAGTCACCTATGGCTGCAATGATCTCGGAGACGGCCGATCCAAGGTCGGCTGCGATCTTGGTGACGATCGACTGGTCAACCGTTTCTTCCAGCTCGGTTCGCAGCTCCTCGATTCCGGTCGGCGGGCCAATCGCTGGGTGGGCAGACGTGGCGAACACTCTCGTCTGCTCGAAGCCATCTTCCTGCAGCGCCAGCTCGAAGTCAGCGACGATCGTCGCAGCCTGCTCCGGCGCAACGCGATCGACCTGATTGACGACGAACAGGAATCGCCCCGACTCAGACGCCATGTCGCGCAGAAAGCCGCTGTGTAGCGCATCGTCGCGGTATTTCTCGATGTCTACGACCCAGACGATGGCATCCACCATCGGAAGCAGACTGTCGACCGTCAGCCGGTGGCTCATCTCAACGCTATCCGTGTCGGGCATGTCGATGAGAACGAGGTTCGGCGGGTTCTCATGGGTGACGCGGCGGGCCGGACCAAATCGCGACAGATACCTGGACACCTCGCTTCGACGTGCCGCCGGAATCGAGAGCATGGGCGAGGAAGTAGTCGGGCGGACCCCTCCCACTTCAGCCTCGTCAGTGTCGAGAAGAGCGTTGAACAGTGAAGATTTGCCAGAGCCGGTGCCGCCCACCAACGCAGCGATGGCCAGATCCTGGGGGTAGTCGATTCGGTTGCGCAGGCGACGCACCGTTGCGGCAGCTGAGTCCAGCCGGCCCGGGGGGGCAACCTTCAGCGCAGAGGCGAGAGCTCCGTCCGCTTGGTCCAGGATGGTCGACAAGTCGTCATACATCGGCACCACTTAGGGTCGGCTCCGAGCGAAGCCGGGCGCGAGCCCTTTGGACGACGTCGAGCAACTGCCCGCCTTCGTTCGCCTTGGGGCGGGCCCGGCCGGTCGAGATGGCCAGCTCGTCGAGTGTGGCGCCGAGCGTGACCGCCTCAGCGCCTAGCCCGCCGAGAGCCACCGCCTCAAACTCGTCGACGGCTGCCTGCAGCCGGGCGCTGAGACCAGCAGCAGAGAGCTCGGAGATCTCCCCGGGTGGTCCGAGCGACCTGAACCACCCGGATATCGCCGAATCCACGCTCTGGAGATGAATGGAGACATCTTCGGGATCGGTGAGATCGACGACCAGCCTCTCAGCCGCCGACGGAGAGCGCAGATCTTGCTCTATCAGCGTGACCAGCTCTTCCTCGATGTCCCTGGCGATGCCCTCCAAAGTCTCCCGGCTCTTCCGACGTCTCAGCAGACGCTCGAACCAACCGGAGGCGGAATCGATCTCCCGGCGCCATTCCGTCACCTTGGATTTCGCCCAGGAAGGGTCGACGCGAAGTCGCGGATAGCCCGGACCCACTCTCTCCAGCAAGTCCGAGTTCAGCGCATACGCCATTGCGGACAACTCGGATCGAAGGGCCTGAATCGAGGCCTCGAGAACGATATGCCGATTCAGCTCCGAGATGAGGTCGAGGATCTTGCCACGCAGCTGCTGCACGGCAGGCAGGGGGAGGATCCCGTCGACGCTGCGGTGTTCGGTGATCGCAATCACCTCGGGATCCATGTGCTCGGAAGACAGCCGCCTCCTGTAGTCGACCACGGAGCCGACGTTCTCAGGAGAGACCCTGTTCAGAACGTGAACCACCGGGATGCCCCGCCGGGTGACGGCACGCATGACCTGCCACGGCACCAGATCGGCATAACGCAAAGCCGACGCAACGAAGACCACCAGATCGGCGCTGGCGACCAAGTCGAGGGCCGTCTCATGATTCTCAGTGGTCGTGGAGTCGATGTCCGGCGTGTCGATCAAGGAGATGAACCTGAGGATCCGGGCGTCTCCGGTGGAAACCTCCACATCGACGTCTCCGATCGCCCTTGCGCGGGCATTTGTCGTGTGCGTGTACACGACCGGCGTGCTGGTTGTCGGGCGTTTCACTCCGGCCTCACTCACAACGCGGCCCACCACGCTGTTTATCAGCGTTGATTTCCCGCTGCCGGTAGGCCCGGCGAAGACCACGTTGAAGGGTGCGTTGGGATCTTCGATTCGCGGAACCAGATAGTTGCGAATCATCGAGATCATCTCTTCCAGGTCCGTCTCGATGGAGCGGTCGGGTGAAGTCAAGCCCTGCTGGATCACCTGATCCAGGTCCTCGGCGATATCACGCAGCAGGTCGGCTCTTGGGAGATCCTGCCTAGAAGACGTCATGGGGCAATTCTGGCACGGAGCCCGCTTCTAGCCCGTCCAACCGCCCGCGGGGCGTTCGAACCAGACATGCACCTGGCCAGTTCCTGTTGCGTTCTCGTAGTCAGAGAACATCTCACCGGGCGCAATGCAGTCGCGCCCACCGATCGCACCCAGCATCATCAGGTAGTGACCGAAGTCACCCTCGGGATTATGGGGGAAGTAGTCCTCCATCGTGTCGACGATGCGGGCATGGTCGCCCTTCTTCATCCACTCGAGGCGCTGCTCGTCGGCCGCCCTTGCCTCCGGGGTGAAGATGTGCACCGGGTCTGAAGCCTCATGCTTGGGCAATTCCTTGAGTGGCCAGAAGGTATGGCTCAGGCCGCCCGACGCGAGGACGATGGCCCGACGATCGAGTCTGCGCACCGCCTCACCGATGGCCTCACCCATGGTCATGAAGTCGTCCGTCTCCCCCGTCTGAACGAGCGAAATCGAGACGATCTTCTCGTCCTTGCGCAGGTAGTGCACGAGATTCACCGTGGCGTAGTAGACCGGCAGGTACGGATCTTCGGAAGCATGGGTAGGGGTGCCCATCTCCTCACCGACCTTGGCGGCGAGCTTGGCCAGCTCGGGGTCGCCCGGATAGTCGTATTCGATTTGCGCCATTCCCCTCGGGAGCTCCGAAGAGGTGAAGATCCCGCTTTGATGCTCGTGGGCTCGCAACACATGCTCGACCGTCGTCTCCCAATGCGAGTCGATTATCACGATGGTGTCGGCTTCGAGCCGGTCGAAAACCTCGGATCGGAGCCTGATCAGGCCCGGGACGAGTGAGATCTCCTTGCCGTCGTTCAGCTCTTTGCGGGTCGCCTCGTCGAACATGATGGTTGGCGCGTGGCTGATGAGCCCGGCACCGACAATCTCACCCATCGTCATCCTCCTAGTGGAATGGCCATCTCGTTAGGAACCTAACGATACACCCCTGTCGACTGCCGTCACGGAGTACCGAAAAAGGGCTAGATCAGTCGAACGGTGGCGAGGGTGGGGCCTCGAGGGGCCGATAATGCGGCCCGGGTTCGGGATGGCTCTCCTCCCCTTCGCTCTGGCTGCTCGGGTAGCCGCTCCGATCGACACGACGCAGCCATCGGGAGAGCGCCACCATGCCGAATGCGAAGCCAGCGATGATCAATGCGGGAACGATGGAGCCTCCAGGTGTTGCTGGAATCAACCTACCCGAGGTTCGCCCGAATCAATCCACTCCCGCCACGAGCTCGGACTCAGAGGCTGTGGCCGTCACGACTCTGAGAAGCCTCGCCATCTCGTGAACCTCCGACTCGTCGAGCGCGGATGTGAAAGCGACTTCCCGCCGATTGAAATCGGGGAATACCCGCTCGATCTTTTCTCTTCCCGCCTCGAGCAGAGAGACCAAAACCCTGCGCCCATCCTCGGGATGACGGGAGCGTGCGACGAGACCCCCCTTCTCGAGTGTGCTCAGCATCCCGCTCAAAGTGCCCTTTGCGATCCCACACTCCTCTGCCAACTCGCTGGTCTCCCGCTCCCCCCAAACCCATAGGACGAACAGGATCGTGAACCCTCCCCAGGTCAATCCTGCCGGCGCGAGAACCTCGCGTTCCATTCGATTCCGGACTGCTGTGGCCGCCCGATAGATGTTGGACACGGCGAGCATCGCCTCAAAGTCGAAGGGCTCGCCCTCGAGGCGTGACCTGATGTCCCGCTCGGCTTCGAGGAGCTCTTCGGGACCGTGTTGACTCAGGGGTATCGGCATTCGCTCCAGTTCACTGCCCGCTCGGGCAGTTTATCCTTGGCCTCTCAACGACCCCGAAACAGAGGCGAGGAACATGGCATCGACTCGCGCCGAGATCCTGGACTACGCAGTATCCCCCGACCACTTCATCGGTGGGCGCCGGGTGTCCTCTGAATCGACGTTCGAGGTGCGGTCCCCACTCGATTGGGATTGGAAACTGGCCGACATGGCGCGGGGTGATGCGATGACCGCGGACAGTGCCGTCACCGCCGCCGTCAACGCCTTCCCTGCGTGGGCCGGCATGCCTGTTGGCCGGCGAGCCGAGCACCTGCACCGGCTAGCTGACCTCATTGACGAGAACATCGAGATGCTGGCCGCCGTCGAGTGTGTCGACATGGCGATGCTCCTCGAGAGCCTGGAAGCAAGGGTCATCCATCGGGGCGCCGAGAACTTCCGCAACTATGCCGATCTCGCCGCCGGCCACGTGGAGCGACAGTGGATGTCGAAGGGCACACAGAACACCGTGCAACGGATGCCGGCCGGCCCCGCCGTGATCATCACCCCGTGGAATGCGCCATGGCTCCTCTCCACGTGGAAGATCGCTCCTGCCCTGGCCGCCGGCAACACGGTGATCCTGAAGCCGGCCGAGTGGGCGCCGCTATCCGCTTCGATTCTGGCCGATCTGGCACATGAGGCCGGGATCCCACCCGGCGTGCTCAACATCGTCCAGGGCATCGGCGAGGAGGTGGGGGCAGCGCTCGTCGGCGACCGCCGCGTCCGCCGCATCAGCTTCACCGGATCTCCCGAGACCGCGCGTCACATCGGCCTGGCCGCCGCGGAGAACATCACACCCTTCACCGCGGAGCTCGGTGGCAAGGGACCTTTTCTGGTCTTCGCCGACTCCGACATCGATGCGGCCGCCGAGAAGGCAGCCGGCCAGTTCGACGACGCGGGCCAGGTGTGTCTCGCCGGGACCAGGCTGCTCGTCGAAGAGACCGTCGCAGACGAGTTCTGGGACCGTTTCACCCTGTACACCGACAAGCACGTGCTTGGAGACAGCCGCAAGCCCGCCACCACCATCTCACCCCTGATCCATCCCGATCATTTGAAGCGGGTGGAGGGCTTCGTGGAGCGGGCCAGGGAGAATGGCGATGAGATCCTGCGCGGTGGCCATCGGCACAAGGAGGACGCGCTCTGGTACGAGCCAACGGTGATCGCCCCCAAGTCGAACGACTCGGAGATCGTCCAGCGCGAGGTCTTCGGCCCCGTGCTCACATACCAGACGTTCTCGGGCGAAGAGGAAGCGATCGAGCTCGCCAATTCGACCCGTTATGGGCTTTCGGCAATCGTGTACACGGGTTCGAACGAGAGGGCGGACCGGGTCGGCCGCTCCATCCGAGCAGGCACGGTTTGGGTCAACACGTTCCTGGTCCGCGACCTGACCGCACCTTTCGGCGGCTGCCGAATCTCGGGGATCGGACGAGAAGGCGGCGACTATGCCCTCGACTTCCACTCCGATCTGAAGACTCTGCAGATCAAGGAAGGCACCACCAACGGCTAGCCGTCGGACCGTCGAGGCATTCTTCCATCGATCAGGTCTCATTGGAGCTCGCAGGATCCCGCGTGCCGCTCGAGGTTCTCGATCTACTGGGCGACAAGAGCGTCCAGGCGGGTGTTATCGATGTGGCAACCGATCGAGTGGAGACAGCCGACGAGGTGGCTTCCCTCATCGATCGCGTCGCCGCACACGCCGGGGTGGACCGTGTCTACCCATCCACCAATTGCGGCATGGTCCCTCTGTCCCGCGATCTGGCGATGGCGAAGATGGTCGCATTGGGCGCAGGGACGGCCCTCTTCAAGGGGTGATCCAGCGAACGCGCCTCTTCCGGAGGGACTGGCAGCGATCCCTACGCGAAACCGAACAGCGGGGGCAGCACGATCACGACAGCCGCCGCCCACATGCCCAGAACGGGGATGTAGTTGGTCTGCCAGCGCTCGATACGGTGGAACGTGCCACGTCCCGTCAGGAACTTCGCCAACAGAACCGCCGTCCCGACAAGGCTCACGAGCAGGACGATGTTGAGACCCAGTGCAGCGGTCCGATTCGGTGTGAAGCCGAGCTCGCCGATCCTGGCGATCATCGTGCCGAGCACCACAGCGTCGAGTGCAATAGCACCAACAACGGCGGCGAGCTGCGCCTTGTCCATCCATCCCGGCGCCTCGTCAGGATCCCGGGCCGAGACACCATAGAGGACGAGGCCCAGGACCACGACAAGAAGCGCGTCGAAGACACCTAGGAGCTCGCGATCGAACGCGCTTCCGAGTCCGGTAGCGGCGTAGACGACTGTTGCACCAGCAAGCATCAGGGCGAACAGAGGCGTGAACAGCATGGTGAGCACCGGCGCCATGTTCTCAACCACTCGCTGTTTCGTCTCTACGAGCCAGGCGGCGATGACGACGGCCCCCGCCGCTCCCGAAGGCAGAACCCACTCGATGACCCGCTCCGCGGTGGCCCCACCTGTCGGCTCGAGGATCAGGGCGGTCAGCGCCAGTAGAACCCCGCCACCCAGGGCGATGAGCACGTAGTAGATGAACCACTCACCGGTGAACCGGATGAAGTCCATTCGCCGTTCGTGTGATCGCAGGTCTCCTCCCGAGTATGCATACGCGCAGAAGAACCAAAGGACCACCGGCAGGTGGGCGACGACGAGCATCTCAGTGCTTGAGCTCTCGGAATATGGATAGACGTTGACCACGATTGCGGCAATCGAGAACGGGATCGCTGCGACGAGCCACCGGCGTGTGGAGAGATCGCGACGACGCGCCAAATAGGCGGCGAGTGCCGGCAGCACGAACAGGCCAGCATTGCGATAGAACCAGGAAGGCTCTTCGGCAGGGAAACTCGCAGCAAGGCGCGCCACCTGAATCGCCACAGCTGCAATGGAGGCGAAGACGAGGGCCTCCCACCATCGCCCGCTCGAGTCACCGGCCTCGTCGGCGTCAGCTCCGAACAGTTGTCTCCAGAGCCGCCCGCTGTACTCGTGGGCGAACTCTCGCATCAACTCGTTGACGTTCCCCATGCGCTTCATGGCGATGAGGAAGGCTTCGTCGGTGGTGAGGCCTGCCGCCTTCAGGTCGGCAGTCTGATCGCGGAGATGGGCCTCCAACTCCTCCATGTCGTGCGCATCCATAACCTCGCTCTCGTCAGCCATGGAACGCCACTCCCGGATCTTCGAATCGAGATCGTCCATTTGCTCAGCCCGCGATCGATGGCATCAGGTCGACGCCCCGCCAGATGTCACCCAGTGCTCGCGACACCGTCGCCCACTGTTGCTTGTGCTCGGCGAGCGCCGCCCGCCCGTCTTTCGTGATCGAGTAATAGCGGCGACGCCGTCCCGAGTCAGGTGTGCGCCACTCTCTGGTCAGATAGCCCTGACGGTGGAGCCGATGGAGTAGTGGATACAGCATCCCGTCTGTCCACTGCAGCTCGCCCTCAGAGAGGTCGCGAACCCGCTTGAGAATCGCATAGCCATAGCTCTCGCCCTCGGCCAGGATCCCGAGCACCAGGGGCGTGGCTGCTGCGGCTACGAGGTCTTTGTCGATTTGCATCGAAGCTCCAGGAAAGCAGACATCTAGTTCCTCAATGCATAGTAGTACAAGGTATTGCGGGTGTCGAGGGGCAAGCTATGTGCATGGGATGCAAGTCAGTCCCGCTCGACTCTCTTCAAGCCCCGGGCCTCCGTCCAGAGCTCGATCACGAGTTTGGTTGCGTGATCGTCGAGACCGGTGATCACGACCTCGGTGATGTCCGCTGCGAACATGTCACCGTCGGATGGTTGGGTTTCGAGGTTGGCCGGGACTGCCCGTCCGGCGATCTTGGCCTCCCCCGGCCATTCGGCCTCCTTGCCCGGCTCCGGGTGGAACGTCGGGCTGTGGAGGGCGAAACGCGGGTCCCTTCTCAAATCCGCTCCTTTGCGAGCTCGCGGCATCGATCCGAAGCGAAGATCCCCGTCGACAAACTCACACTCGATGCCGGAGATGCGGGGCGAGCCGTCGGAGCGCAACGTTGCGATGGTCTTGTGACGGCCCGCGTCGAATAGTCGCTTCACGCGACTGGCGAAGTCAGGTTCGGAATCGACGATCGCTTGCCAGGACGCCATCGGCGCAGGATATACGGACCTACGGGAGCGGCTGGTCTGCCTTGGCTTTGGTGGGGCTATGCCTCTTCGCTGGTCGTTCGGAAGACGAACGCGAGTCCCTCGTCGGTCTCCTGGACGTCCATCACTGCCTCCGCAAGTGGCTCCACGAGATCGTTCGCGACGAAGACTTGAGTATCGCCTTGCTCGGTCATCTCGTCGCTCTCTTCTGCGCCTTCGACAAACTCGAGACGGATGGCGAAGTCGCCGCTGGGGGTCTGCGCCGGGCTGAGTCGGGTGTCATGCGACTCCGGCACTTCTTGGTTTCGACGGACTGCTTCGAGAGCCGAAGCGGCCTGTTGGGACACCTGCAACATGTTCGTTCTCCTTTGCTCCTGCCCTCCCACCGTAGGCCACTTGGGGAATTGGCCAGAACC
>ERZ869936.343-NODE-343-length-47036-cov-8.314297_pt1 | contig 47036 bp, 41 predicted proteins | sample MGYA00520876_ERZ869936 | MGnify/ENA primary metagenome ERZ869936 (study PRJEB32218, sample SAMN09650985) | biofilter metagenome | isolation source: enrty point of leading RO module | place: Saudi Arabia: Thuwal, RO plant located on Red Sea | collected 2016-02-17 ... | reverse complement strand
CGAGATGTGCGGACGTGACTGGAGTTCAGACGTGTGCTCTTCCGATCTGCAGTGCACGGGCAGATAGCCCCCGCCGGCGACGCAGTTGCCCATGATGGCCGCGATCTGACCGATGCCCGCGGCCGAGATGACGGCGTTGTTTCGAAAGATCCGCCCGAAGTCGTCCTCGTCGGGAAAGACGTCTTCTTGCAGGGGCAGAAACACGCCGGCCGAATCGACCAGGTACACCAGTGGCAGGCGGTTCTGCATGGCTACGCGCTGGGCGCGCAGCACCTTCTTCGTAGTAGCCGGAAAGAAAGCACCGGCCTTCACGGTGGCGTCGTTCGCAATGACCACGTGCCGGCGCCCTTCGATCACGCCGATGCCGCACACCACGCCCGCGCCGGGGGCTCCACCCCACTCGTTGTACATCTCGAAGCCGGCCCACAACCCAAGTTCGAGCCAGGGGGAGTCGGGATCCAAGAGCAGCTTGAGTCGGTCGCGAACGAACAGGCGATGCTTGTCCCGCTGGCGCTCGATGGCTTTGGGGCCGCCGCCTTGGGAGAGTTGCTGCTCGGTGGCGGCCAGTTGAGCCACGAGCTGACGGATCGTGGCGGGCGCGTCGACGGACATCGCGTTTTCCGAAAGGGTGATAAGAGAAAAAACGGCGAACGCCTCAAGATCCGGGTCCGCCGCAAGAACCCAAATTTATCGCCCGCGGCGCGTGACGAGGAGGGCCAAAATCGTCCTGCAAAAGTAACGGAATAGTTCCGCGAAGTGGCTGCGAACCATTGAGTAACGCGTCCCCCGAGCCCTGCGAGCCAGATGCGTCGGGAATCGAGAGGAACTGCTGCCAAAATACCACGTCTCTTGGCGGCTGGCGTTGCCCCAAGTCCACACGCACGCGCGGTGCCAGCTACCCTGCGGCGTTGTGGCAGAAAGGCTTAAGTCTTTCCCCAACAGGAGTTTGCCGCAACATGTGCGCGGAGCTTGTCGCCGTCTTGGCATCCAATCTGCTTTTTTCGCCTGCCGAGCCCACCTCGCCTGAATCCAGTCCGACACCTAGGAGTCTCGCATTGGCCAAGAAACCCCGCAAGACCGCGACTCGCAAGAACGCCCCGAGCTCCCGATCGAAGTCCCGTTCCCGCAGCGCCGAGGTCGACACACCCCGCAAGCCGCGCAAGGGCAACGCGACGATTGGCGACGACTTGGAGAAGAAGCCGGCCAAGCCTGCCGACGACGACTTCGATGGTGACGCAGACGCGTTGGACAACGACGACAACGAGACCGAAGAGCTCGATGACCTGGCCGGCAGCTCGAGCGTCATCGACGATCCGGTGCGGATGTATCTGATGCAGATGGGCGAGATTCCGCTGCTGACTCGGGCAGAGGAACTCACTGCGGCCCGGGCCATCGAGCGCAGTCGCGATCGCTTCCGCCGTAACATGCTGGCCAGCGATTTCATCCTGCAAGGCGCGGTCCACTTGCTCGAGAAAGTGCGTGACGGCTCGTTGCGTTTGGACCGCACGATCGAAGTGTCGGTCACGAACACACAGGAAAAGAAACGCATTCTGCGCCGGCTCGGCCCGAATCTCGAGACTCTCGCCAAGCTGTTGCACGAGAACCAGCGCGACTTCCACATTACGATCCACAAGAAGAACCGCATGGCCGAACGCCGCGCCGCCTGGCGGCGTCTGGTTCGCCGTCGCCATCGGGCCGTGCGGCTCGTCGAAGAACTGAACCTGCGCACGCAGCGCTTGCAGCCGCTGCTCGACAAGCTGGGTGAGATCGCGGCCCGCATGCGGACGATTCGCGAACAGCTCGCCGAGCTGGGCGAACACCCGCATCCGGCCGGCGAGCACGAGCTGCGCAACGAGCTACGGTACCTGATGCGGGTCACTGCAGAAAGCACCGCCACGATCAACCGCCGTGTCGAGCGGACCGCCGAGGCACAGCAAGAGTACGACGCCGCCAAGCGCGTGTTGTCGGCCGGCAACCTGCGACTGGTCGTCTCGATCGCCAAGCGGTACCGCAACCGCGGCCTGAGCTTCCTGGACCTGATTCAGGAAGGCAACACCGGGTTGATGCGGGCGGTCGACAAGTTCGAGTGTGCTCGCGGTTACAAGTTCTCGACCTACGCCACCTGGTGGATTCGCCAGGCCATTACCCGGGCGATCGCCGACCAGAGCCGCACGATTCGCGTGCCGGTGCACATGATCGACGCCATGACTCGCGTGCGAACCGTGACGCGGGAACTGGTGCAGAAGTACGGCTGCGAGCCGACGGTGGAACAAACCGCCGCGGCCGCCGGGCTCTCGCTGGAAGACACTCGCTGCATTCTGAAGATGGCCCGCCAGCCGCTGTCGCTCGACCAGCCGGTCGGCGATCACGACGACAGCTACTTCGGCGAGTTCCTGGAAGACCATCGCGAGGACGACCCGCTCTACGACTTCAACCAGGAGCTGCTCAAGAACCGTCTGGCCGACGTGATGCAGACGCTGAACCATCGCGAGCGCGAGATTCTGCGGATGCGCTACGGCCTGACCGACGGCTACGCCTACACGCTGGAAGAGGTGGGCCGCATCTTCTCGGTCACCCGCGAACGCGTTCGCCAGATCGAGGCCAAGGCCGTTCGCAAGCTGCAGCAGCCGTACCGCTGCCGCGATCTGGTCGGCTTTTTGGAAAGGGCCGATCTGCCGGAAGTGGAAATCGCTCAAGAGGCATAGCCTCGCCCCCGCCGCGTCCGCCTGAAAACTCCCGCCGCGTCCAATAGCGCGTCGACCCCGCCAACTCGACTCTCCCTTTCTTGAAGGCCGCCTGACACGTGACAGGCGGCCTTTCCTCATGCGCTAGGGAGCCTTGCTGAGATGGGCAGCCAACTGCCGGCCGTAGCGGCTCTCGAGCCAGCCGCCGATGGCCGCAGCCGCTGCAGAGTGGCCGTGTTCGCTCAGCTCGGTCGTATGGCGGCGGTAGACGCTCTCCCGACACAGCCGCAGGTGCGGCAGCAGGTCGATCGTCGGCAGCCTACGATCCGAGGCGAATCCTGCGAGCCGGCGCTGGGGCAGCTCGACGTCAAAGGCTTCGGCCGACATGCCGTTGCGGCGCAAAAGCGTCTGGCACAAGCCGTGGTTGATCTGAAACTCGCCCGGCAGAATCACCAGGGCCACCGGCACGCGTAGATCGCGGCAGTCGGCGATCAGTCGGTCCAGCGCGTCGAACGTGCGCTGCCAGCGGGAATGCATCGCTTCGTTGATCGGGGTTCGGCAGGCGGCCAGTTGCGGACCGAGGCGATGCAGAAACGACTCGAAGCTGCCGTCGTGGGTAAGCGGCAACGGTACAGACTGCACGCGCTGCGGACCGACTAACAACCGGGCCAACTCCAATTGCCGCCAGTCGAAAAAGCTGGCCGCAATGGTCTCGCGGGCCAGGTCCTCGCAAACGGGCAAGACGGCCAGCACCAGGTCGGCACCGCACTGGTCGACTTGCGCGGCCAGATGCGGCGCACCGGCCGCGGGACCATTGAGCGTGGCTGCCAGGGAAACGAACTCGACGCCCGGCAACGATTGGCCCACGCGGTCCATGTAGCCTTGCGAAGCCGCATCGCCGGCAGGCGCACCACCCACAATCGCGACGCGAAACGCCGTGGACCGCAACTTCGCAAGTCGCAGGTCGAGTGCGTCGCCCTGGCCTATCGTGCCAGAAGCCGGATCGTAAGCCGTCACCCGTTCACGGCCCCCGACGAGCCAGCCGCCATCGACAGCGACTCGATAGCAGCGCAGACCGATCTCGCTGGTTGCCAAGAGCAGCACGCAGGCGCAGGTGAGCCAACTCAGCCGGCGAGGTGTGCGGGCCTCGGTCCAACGCCGCCAGTCGTCGAGCACCTTGCCCGGGGCGGCCAACGGCAACATCCACAGCGTCTGCCACACTGCGATTCCAGCCAGCCAGGCGGCCGCGACGCCGGGAACCGGCCCGATCGCCAACGCCAACAGGTACGCCAGCGCAACGCCCAGGGCCAGCCGGCGCCAGATCACGTGGGAACGAAACCACGACAGTCTGGTCGGCATCTGCCCGCAGCGCCAAGAGACCCACGCAAGCCGCGTCTGAGCGAGTGCGCAGATGATCAGTACGACTCCGACGGGGGCCAACACGGGCCCGGGCTCGGCATCGCGGGCATAGAACCAAAGACAGGCCAGTCCGGCGGAGAACCAGGCCAGAGTGATGCCGCCCAGCACGGCGGGCATCGTCCAGAACTGCCAACTGGCGGGGGCGGTCGAGCGGCGGATCGCTATACGGTTTGGCATCGTTACCTCCCTGTGGATGGTCGTTCAGCGGTCTGCCTGGACCAAACGACCACTCAAGAGGCAACGTCAGTGCGGGTGCGGTCGTATCTGACCGACTGTCTTCCGTGACACACCACCGCCTAAGGCACCACAGCGATAACCGAATCCGCCATCGGGGTCAATGCCAGCCACGCGGCCAGCGTGCTGGGTGCGCTTATCCGTTTATCGAGCGCAGGTGGTTCCTCAGTTGAGAAACTCTCGGCGGAACCTTCGCCAACACGCTTTGCCTCAAGCCGCAAAGCGCGGCAGGGCCACGGCTTCGATGACAGCGCTGGTGGCCGGAGATTTGTTGAGCACGTAGAAATGCAGCCCGGGAACGCCGCCATCGACGAGCCCCTGCACCTGACGGGTGGCAAAGTCGACGCCGACGGAAAACTGGCCCTCGGCCTCCGACTCGCCCTCGAGCGCCGACAGGAAATCTTTTGGCAGCATCGCCCCGCACAGCGACGTGATGCGCTTGATCTGTGCCAGATTCGTCACCGGCAGAATCCCCGGCACGATGGGCGTGCAAATGCCCGCAGCATCGCAGGCATCGCGAAATTGCCAGAAGTCTTCGTTGTTGTAGAACAGCTGCGTAATCACCGCATCGGCACCGGCGTCCACTTTGCGCTTCAGGTTCTCCAGGTCGATCTCGGCACTGGGTGCTTCCTGGTGTGTCTCGGGATAACCGGCCACGGCCACACCAAAATCGGAGAACTCAGCACGAATGAGCGCTACCAACTCGTTCGCATAGCGCAGGCCCCCGGCCACCGGCTGGAAGGACGTTTCGCCTCGCGGTGGATCGCCGCGCAGGGCCACGATGTTTTCGATGCCGCGATCGGACGCTTCTTGCAGGAAACTGCGCAGCTCTTCGACCGTCGAGCCTACGCAGGTCAGGTGCGCGGCCACCGAGCAGCCGAACCGATCATGCACCTGTTGGACGACTTCGAGTGTCTTGGACCGGGTCGTCCCCCCTGCCCCATACGTGCAGGTGATGAAGTCGGGCCGAAACTCGGTCAGCCGAGCGACGTGCGAGAACATTTGTTCTTCGCCCGCGGGCGTCTTCGGCGGGAACAACTCAAACGACAGGCCGAACTTCTCGGAACCGTAAGCGTCGGAGATCTTCATAGATGGCGGGAATCCGTTGGTAGGCAACCGCGAAGCTGGGCCGCGGAAAGGGTGAACACCGCGGCCGCTGCGCCGCTGATGGCAGCGGACAGCCGGGACAAGTTCCCCCAGTATACCCGGCAGGGCCGCCGACCGAAACGTGCTCTGCCGCTCCCCTGCCCTAAAGCGACAAGGGCTCGAGCGATAGCGTCTGGCCCGGCTGCTTGCGCTCGTGGTCGGTGAGAGCGTACATGTCGAGCAGCAACTGGATATCGCACTCGCGTTGCGCGACCCCGCGACGCTCGAACATGCGTCGCTGCGTCGAGACCATGATTTCGACAGGCACTTCCGTGACTTGGCCAAATAGCCGGGCGTAGTTGACGAAGCTGGGCACGTTCGTGGTCACGAAGCCGTAGACCATGCTGCATACGCCGACCGTCTTGCCCGTGAAGATTCCCGTGTTGATGGCCGTCTTGGCATAATCGCCCACGATGGCGCCGACGAATTGCATGCCGGTGGGCACTTTCTCGCCGCGATACTCCATGTTCACCAGGCCGTACGTGTTTTTCAGGTCGCTGTTGCAGGTGCCGGCGCCCAGGTTCACCCAGCTTCCCAAATAGCTGTGCCCGAGGAAGCCGTGGTGCTGCTTGTTCGTGTAGGGCTCGACGATCGAAGCGTCGACTTCGCCGCCGATCTTGGTCGTGTGGCCGATCGAAACGCCGTCTTTCAGCGCCGCGTACTCGAGCACGCGAGCGCGAGCGCCGACGTACACGGGGCCGCTGAGGTAGCAATAGGGCCCGATTGTCGCGCCTGCTTCGAGCACGATCGGCCCACGGCTGGTATCTGTGACGACGTACTCTCCAAGCTTGGTATCGGGGCCGGTGAATACGCCATCGGCGCGCTGTTCGTAGTCCCCGCACGCGACACGGTGCTCGAGGTTGTCGCACAAAATGGCCATGTGGTGCCGGATGATATCGTGGGCATACTCGAACAGCGGCAGTTCCCATTCGAGCGTCGGCAGGTTCAGGGCGGCCAGTTGCTCGGCAATGGACTGATTGGCCCCCGTTGTGTCCACGCGGGAGTCGTGCGGCATCAGGGCCAGTGCCACCGCGTCGCCCGAGCGCACGATCCCCGGCCGCTGGCCAGCCAACAGCCGTCGCAGCGTGTCGAGGGCCGCGGCGGAGGGAACGACGCGGGCGTTGAGCCACAGCGCCGCCTGGCCCTTCGGCGCATGTTCGTGTTGCAGATCGGCATAGTCTGCGGCCACGACGCTCTGCAGGTGCGGCCGAACGTGGGCCGAAACAGGCTGTCCCAGCGCCAGCACCACGTCGATCAGGCGGTAGCCGCCGCAGGTAATGGCGAACGCCGGGCGCCCGACGGCTGCCGGATCGAGGCGGCAGACCAAATCGTCTTCGAAGAGCGCGATCGACATAGATCCTCCTGCCAGGGACGCGGGGGCGATCGGCTCAATTGTAGCTTATGCGCCGGGCATGCCGGCGCGGCCGCCAAACCGCATGGCAGGAGTCAGGGCGCTGCCGTACCCGTGTCAGAACTGCGGAATCTCGACCCGCTCGCCGTCCTTCATGGCCGACATGTGGGCACAGATGCCGGTCATCGTCCAATTCGCGCTGGTCACGGCATTGGGCAGCGGATCGCGGTCTTCGACGATGGCACTGACAAACTCGTGGGCCAGATGCGGGTGCGAACCGCCATGTCCGGCGCCCTGGGTGAACGACAGGTGCTGCGTCTCGTCGGCGTCGTACACGCCCTTGGTCGTGAAGCGGCGGATGCCCTCGGGCAGTCGATCGGCGAAGTCGGGCACCTCGACGCGCTCGGGCTGCTCGCCGCGGTGCAACACGACCGGCTCGTGCTCGATTCGCGGCCACTCGAAGCTGACCCTGTCGCCATAGACGTCGAAGCTCTCGATGTACTGTCGGGCCGTCTCGAACAGGCTGCGCGTCACTTCCGCGCAGAGATGCGAGTCGACCATGTCAAACGTGGCCGTCTCCACGGCGAACGGCGACCCGTACTTGGAGGTCAACTCTTCGCTGATGCGGCCCGAGCCATGACAGACGACGCTCTTGGCCAACTTGCCGGGCAGGCACAGGCAGGGGCTCACGCAGTGCGTGGCGTAGTGCATCGGCGGCAGCCCTTCCCAGTAGCCGGGCCAACCGGCCATTTCCTGCTGGTGCGAACCGCGTAGAAACTGCAGACGGCCCAGCTCGCCGCTGTCGTAAAGCTGCTTGACGAACAAGAACTCGCGGCTGTAGACCACGGTCTCCATCATCATGTACTTCTTGCGGCTGGCCTTTTGAGCTTCGACCAGGTCGCGGCACTCGTCGATTGTAGTGGCCATAGGCACGGTGCAGGCCACGTGCTTGCCGGCCTTCAGCGCGGCCAGGCTCTGGGGAGCGTGGTCGGGGATCGGCGTGTTGATGTGGATGGCGTCGACCTTCGGGTCGGCCAACACGTCCTCGAACTTCGTGTAGCGCACATCAACGCCGAAGGCCTTGCCCAGCTCGTCAAGCTTGTCTTGGCTGCGCTGGCAGATGGCGTACATTTCGGCGTGTGGATGATTCTGGTAGATGGGAATGAACTCGGCGCCGAATCCCAACCCAATGATTGCCACGCGAACTTTATCACTGCCGGCCATGATGGATGGATGCCTGTCGTTGTGGGGCCTGCTGGAGTGAGAATGACTCGCGGGAACACGCCCCCGAGCCCGCCCATTCCCGAAGTATAAGGCGATCGTCCGGCCATGCCAGTCCCGCACGGCAAAAGTCGGCGCCCCACGCTGTCTCACCACAGACCTTGTGGGCGCGTCGCCAGTCGTCGCCCCGCGGACCGCTTGCGCAGGCGGTGCGGGTTCTGCTACAATCTGGCCTATCAATAGGAGACGCTTTGCCATGAGCAAGTCTGAGATTAACGTGCCCAACGAATCCGTTGTGGCGGTGTACGATACGATGCCCAAGGCCGACGAGGGCGTTCGCGCCCTACATACCGAGGGCTTTTCGTCGGAGCACATTTCCATCGTCACGCGCCATGTGCCCGAGGGCGCGACGAGCGAGGAGTTGAGCTTGGGTGACGATTCGGCCAAAGAGGCCGCCATTGGCGGAGCGCTCGGCGGGCTGGCGGGCCTGGCCGGCGCCGCAACGTTGCTGTCGATCACCGGGGTGGGCCTGATCGTGCTGACCGGCCCGATCGTGACGCTCACCGGAGCCATCGTTGGTGCCTTCCTGGGGGCGATGCGCGGCTGGGGCATCCACGAAAAGCAAATCGAGCAATACGAGAAGTTCGTCTCCGAGGGAAAGGTGCTGGTCGTCGTGGCCGGCGAACCGCTCGAGGTGGAGAAGGCCGAGCGCGTGCTGCGCGGCACCAAGCCGGAGCACCTGCACTTGCACGCCAGGTCGAGCACGGATTCGAAAGAGATTGACGACCGCCCCAAAGGCTGACGTGGTAAGCGCCGCGCGTGGCTCGGGCAGTGGGCGAATTCTCAATGCGCTTGACTTGCGCTAGCGCGCGAACTGCTCTTCTTCGATCAGTCGCATCTGCCGGTCGATCCAGTCCATGGCGCGAGACATCGTCGGAAACGACCAGAGCATGAGCATCACCAGTGCCGCGGCGAGGGCGAGCACGATCGCGCGGCCGGTGACCATGTAGGCCATCACGCTGAAGATGGCACCGCCTTCGAGCACGGCGGCCGAAAAGATCGCCTGCGTCTGGTACAGCACTCCCAACCGACCGGGCACTCCTAACTCGAGCAGCCGCGCGTGTTGGCTCGTGGTCCCCGGCGGCAACGCTTGAGAACCCTTGGCGTAGTGTCGTCGGAAAAACTTGACCAACATGTTCGAAACAAACTGCGCACCGGCTATCGAGGCGATCGCGAACACCACGGCCAGCGGCAGGAAGATGTCGCCGGCGTCCCCGGCGATGTTGAACTCAGGGTCCGACCGCAATACGACCACGGCACCGGTCATCACAAACACCCCGACAACCAGCGCGGCGACGATGACCTGCAGCGTCACTACCAAGAGCCGTATTCTTTGCTCCAGATCGGCATCTGCCTGCGAGAGATCGGGCTCGCGTGTGAGCGTGTCCATGAGTGCCCCCGAAAACGGACAGCGGTTTCCGCGCCCCGGCCGGCGGTTGCCGTCCGGAGCCCACCAATAGAGCATAGGCCGTATCTGAAGGCGTGCCAGTGGCATGCGTAGCGGGGTTTGACAGCGACGCCTGCGCCAGACTTGACGCTCGACCCGATGGGCTTAAAACTGATAATAGAGTGGTTAATATCAGCCGAAGTGGCGGAATGGCAGACGCGCTGGATTCAAAATCCAGTGCCCGAAAGGGCGTGTGGGTTCAAGTCCCACCTTCGGTACTCAAAGGCTTGCGACGAGATGTGTCGATTCGTTGCAGGCCTTTTTTCGTCGATTGTCAAGAGAAGAAGCGCACCTATCGAGGTCGCTTTCCCTGGCTGACTACACGGAGCGGCTGTGGCCAGCCCGCCCGAACTCGCGAACCTGCACTCACGGACAGTCGATGCCGCTTGACTCGGAGATACCAAAGTATGCGACGGGACAACGTCGACGGAGAGCCGATCGTCTACAGCATTGGCCCTGACGCCATCGACAATGGGAGCGGCTTGCCACTGCTCCCGTCCCCCGACCCTTCGGAGCCTGGCCGGCGCATCCTCTGGTCCTCGCAGCTTGAACAGGGGGGGACGTCCGGAAGGGTGACAGTAGCCAGCCGGTGGAAGAAGCGTGAATTTACCCTTGCATTCACGGCCTGGAGCCGACGGTTTGCCTACCGCACTTCGACCGGCGGGCGGCCGGGGCCAAAGACCGGGGCAATGCCGGTCTCGATCTGGGGCACGTCGATGGCGTGCACTTCACGCAAGCTGCCGGTGAGCAGTAGACCTTCGATCGCCACGCGACTGACGCCCGACTGCTGCAACGCCTGCAAATAGGCCAGGCTGGCCCGGGCATAAGTGCGCTGCGCCGTGAGCAGGGTGAGAAAGCTGAACTGCTTTTCCTGGTAACCCTTGGTGATCAGATCGAGTGCCTTCCGCGAGTCGGGCAGGATGTCGTTGACGTACTTGTCGACCTGATTGCGGGCATTGGAATAAGTTTCGTAGGCCGTGGCCAGCCGGTTGCGCAGGCTCAGCTCGACGCGGGCCACTTCGGCCTGCGCGTTGCGCAGGTCGGCATACGCGGTCTGAATGTTGCCCTGGTTGCCATCCAGAATCGGCACGGGGATGCCGATTTGCGCGTTGCCGATCGTGTCGTGCGTGTGATTATCGCGCTGCAGGCCCAACTGCACAACGAGATTGGGACGCGGCTCCACCTGGGCACGCTCTAAGGCCGCCCGCGCTCTTTGGACGCCGGCGTAGGCGCTGGCCAATTCGGGGCTTTCGGTCAGCAGGCGGGCGAGCGTCACGTCGAAGTCGATCTTCTCGGCCGGTGGGCGAAGGTCGCCGACCAGCGGGCGCGGAGGCAAGCCGGGCAACCCCAGGGTCGCGGCGAGTCGCCGCCAAGCGGCGTCGTAGCGGTTGCGGGCATTCTGCTCAGTGATCTGAGCCGCATCGTACTCGACGTGCGCTTGCAACACTTCGACGTAGGCGATCTGCTCGCCCTTGAACAAGCGTTCCGTGGTGTCGGCCCCCCGCCGGCCGATGTCGACCAGTTCCTGCGTTAGTTCCATCGCGCGTTGAGCCACGAGCACGTTGAAGAACTCGCTGCGTACGTCGTTGACCACGCGCCACCGTTGGGCAGCCATGTCTTGCTGTGCCTTCGCCACCGCCCCGCCCTGAGCGGCCTGGCTCAGCCGCAACTTGTTGCGGCGCACGAATTCCTGGCTGATAAACGCGCCTTGCTGGCCGGACGATCCTTCGTTACCCATCTCGCTTCCCTGGTAGCCAGCGATGGGGTTGGGCTTGAGCCCCGCCTGCACCCATTGTCCCTGCGCCGCCTGCACCTGGGCCGCCGCCTGGACGAGTGTGGGGTTGTTGGCCAGGGCCAGGGCCTCGAGCTGCTCGAGCGAGTAGCACGACTCGGGCACGGCGGAGGTTGTTGCACCCGGCGGAATGCTCTCGGGTGGCTGCGGCAACACCGCCATGTGATTCACCGGCGAAAGCACTGCGTCAGCCGGCGTCGCTGCCGGCAGTCGCGCCGCATACCGCCGCGAACTGGGAAGGCGGTCCTGCGAAAACAGCCTTGGCGCTTGCGCAACGGCCAGCGCGAACGCGCATGCCAGCATGACGACGCGACGTGCGCCGCGTGTTGCGTTGCAGCCCAAGGGAAGCTCCCTCTAGGAGGAGACAAGCACGATCGGGAAGGGGTTTGCCGGCTCTCAGACCGGGCACACGTGACGAAAGGCGAAATGAACTCGAAGATGGGAGGGCAATTGCGAGCGGTGCCGCAATGCCCCGGCAGGATAGGAGTCGGACGGCAGCCGTCGAAAGACAGCCGACGCTACAAACTAACATCGGCTGAATCGCGTCAAATCTTGCCGCATGTGCGGAATGATCCCGACGGCGATCGCCGTCGGACCGCTGGTCGCAGATGCTAGCACGCTCGCGGGCGGCTACACATCGAGATTCGTCGAGGCTACCTTGAGCTCGCCGTCGACAATCTCCGCGGCCACTTCAAACGTGGTATCCGTCACCCGGCCCTGGCCGTCGGTCACGCTGAGATCGCCCCGCACGGTCCACTTCGCATCGCCCTGGGGCTTGAGCGACTCGCGGTCGACGATGATGATCGTCGTGGCGAGCTCTTCCGAGTCGTCACGCTCTTCAAGCTTATCCATGACGGCCTGCTCGGCCAGATCGAAGATCGGCTGCGGGTCCTTGCTGAGGCTGTCTTTGAGTGTTTGCGTCGCAGGGTCCAGTTTTGGCCCACAGCCTGGCAGCGCCACCGTGAAAGCAACAGCGGTCACGATCGCAAGCTTCGTTCGGATCGACATGCTAGCCTCGATTTCGAATGCCCCTAGTGCCGCCGGCCCCACGGGAATCGAAATGCCTATTCCGCTCCCGCTGTGCGTTTGATGTACGCCACTTCGGCTGGATCGTACGGCGCTCCGTCCGTACGAAAGATGTCGTGGAACCACAGCTCGGGCTCGGAATCGTATTTCTTGACCCAGGAGTCCCAGGGATAGATCGTTTGCGAGCGGCCCGAGACGAATCCCCAGTTGTACGCGCCGACCTTCTGCTCCTTGAAGTACTCCAGGATCGGATCGAACCGGCTGCCGTTCGCGCGGGCCATATACTCGGTGCAGAGAATCGGGCGGCCGTAGCGCTCGAGTTGCTCGACGCGCAGCTTTACGTCGGCCAGCGGACCGTAGTTGTGAAAGCTGATGATGTCGGACTCGTCGAGCGAGAGTTTTTCGATCGGCTTGAGGCGCTCGTCGCTCGGCCACTGCCCGCCCCACACGCCCGCGGTGAGTGGCTGGGTCGGCTCGGCTTCACGGGCCCAGGCAAACGCATCGCGCAACAGCATCGTGGCCATCTCGGCTTTGTTCTTTAGCTCCACCTTGGCATAGGCCGGATTGCCGTTGTCGGGCTCGTTGAACAGGTCCCAGGCGTCGATACGCTCATCGTCGCGGAAGTGATGGATGACGCCGTAGACGTAGGGTCTTAACTCCGCATGTCGTTTCGGATCGCCGAGAATTGCGGCGCCAGGCGCCTGCAACCATCGCGAGTTGTGGCGGTGCGGCACCGGCTGGCGCTGTGCGCCCGGCTTCGGATAGGGATCCCACACGCCGTCAAAAGGTACCAGCACCGTGCCGATGCCGTGCTTGTCAGCGATTGCGAGAAACTGGTCGACACGCTGCAGGAACTCTTCACGGTCCTGGTCCCAGAGCAGGTTGTGGAGAAACACGCGAACGCTGTTGAAACCCAACTCCTCGGCCCAGCCCAATTCGCGATCGATCGTTTCGGGATCGAACGTGTCGCTTTGCCACATCTCAAGTTGATTGCTGGCCGTACTGGGGGCGAAGTTACAGCCCACGAGCCACGGCTGCCGGGCATACCAGGCGATTGCCTCTTCCTTCGACCAACGCTCGCCCGCGCCCGCCATGTCACCCGTGCTCAGCGCCAGGCCGACCGCCAACAGAATCCATCGCGTTAGTCCTCTCCCAAAGACTCGCAGCATGCGCCAAACCCCTGGTGTACAGGAATGCGAAGGTCAGGAATCTTGTAGTCCTGCCGCAGCCGCGTGTCAAACGGCAGCCCCGCTAGCGTGGGCCTGACACTTTGGGGAGAGCTTGCGCTTTGCAGAAACTCTGTCGCAGGTGGGCGGCCCGCTTTGCGCAGGTCGCACGCGTCGCCGAAGAATTGCGAAGACCCCCGGTTCGGGATCGCTCCACCGGGGAACATCAGATCGTGGTCTGCAAAGGTCGTCATGGACGATACTTCCGTTTCTGTCGCCCCACGCGCCGTGCGAGCTCGCGAACGTCGTGCTCTCGGATCGATCGTGCTGGCTGCGCTGGTGTATGGGCTGGTTGCGGGGGGAACCCAGGCCATCGCGGAGCCCGAGGCCGCCGTAAGGTCGAGCGCCGCGGGCAGCACCCTGGCGCCGCAGCAGGAGCACCCCTTACTGCTCGCTTCGACCGCACCGATCCTGCACGAGCGTTGTGTCGAGCCCACGTCGTCCGTGCAATCGGTCGCCTTCCTGGAGGATGCGCCCGACGAGAGCGAGCCGCCGTCGCTGGCCGGCACGGCGCTGCGAGAGCGGATGTTGCTGCTTGCCGACGTGCCTTCAGCGAGCGAGCTGCGCGTGTATCTGCCGAAGCAAGACTTCGCAAATCGCGGAGCCGGCAGCCTGGCATTCTCGGTGGCGGGACTCGACGCCAACTCGCAACGCAGCGTCGTCGGTGGGCGGATGCAATACACGGCGGCAGCGCGCGATGGCGATCGTCTGCTAAGCGAAACGCGGCTGCTTTGGCTGCACGAGTACCTGCAATCCGAATCCGGCACGACGGCCTTCTTCTCGCCCGGCGATCGCAACGTGTTTGCCGTGCAGGGCCTGCGCTACGGCAACAACTGGGCGATACTCGGCACCGGCTTCCGCTGGGAGTTGGCGGACGGCTGGACCGCTTTTACGCACTACGACGCGCAGGCGAACAGCCAGCAGGTCTTCTACCTCGGCTCCGGCGGAGTCAATTTCTCCTGGTAGCCGGGGTCGCCGAGCGAACCGTCTCCTCGCGGTTGACGCGCCCCGCACACGCCCACGACTCGACGGTTTATCGCTGATTTCAGTGCATGTCTGGCGTTGCCGCGACTTTCTCGTAAGGTAGGATTGACCCATCGGGGTAGACGCTGCGTACTAGGGGGGAGACGGTCGGCGCCCGTGATCCGCTTGCCAGAATTGACATCACAATGACCGAGAAACACAGCGCGGAACAAGCCGATCCGGCCTCGCAATCGAATCTCGAGCAGGCGCCCGCGGGTAAGGAAAACCTGGGCGAGACGATGGCTCACAAAGACACGTCGTCGAAGATTCCGCGGCCTCCCACGGCCAGCACGGCCGAGCAATGGATCGGGCGGCGGCTCGAGCGCTACGAGTTGCGCAAGCTGCTCGGCACCGGCGGCATGGGCGTCGTGTTTCTAGCGCACGACACGATGATCGAGCGCGACGTCGCCATCAAGATGCTGCCGCAGGAACTTTCGGCGAACGAAACGTCGCTGGCACGATTCCTGTCCGAGGCCAAGGCCGCCGGCAAATTGACGCATGCCAACGCTGTCGGCATCTACGAGGTGGACCAGGAAGGCGATACCTACTACCTGGTGATGGAGTACGTCGGCGGCGGGACGATCGAAGACGAACTCGAGCGCGGCGGTCTCTCGGTGCTGGCCGCAACACAAATCGTGGCCGACGCCTGCCGCGGGCTCGCCGCCGCGCATGCCGTAGGGCTGGTGCACCGCGACATCAAACCCGCCAATCTGCTTCGTGCCGCAGACGGTTCGGTGAAAATCGCCGACTTCGGCCTGGCCAAGCAAACGCTCGGCGCGACCATGAACCTCACGACCGAAGGCGCCGTGGCGGGCACGCCGTACTTCATGAGCCCCGAACAGTGCGAATGCGTGCCCGTGGACAAGCGGAGCGATATCTATTCGCTGGGCGCCACCTACTTCACGCTGCTCACGGGCCAGCACCCGTATCAGGATGCCGGCAGCATCGTGCAGATCATGTACGCGCACGTCAGCGGGGCTCCGCTGGAGGCGCGCCAGGCGAATCCCGGTATTCCCGCGGCGTGCGATCAGATCGTCAAGCGGGCCACGGCTAAGAATCCTGACGATCGCTACCAAAGTGCCGACGAGATGCTGGCGGACCTGAATGCGGTCATCGCCACCTTGTCCGGGACGAGCGAGATCCGACTTCCCAGCCAAAGCGGGATTTCTCCGGTCCATGCCGTTTCGCCACACGCCGGCAAGCCGTCGCGGCGCGGATTCCTGGCGGCCGCCGGGCTCGGCGCCGCGGGGTTGGCGCTTGCCGGATTCGGAGCGTGGGCCCTGTGGAGCGGCAAGGCTTCCGACGATTCCCGCTCGGGCGGGGCAACACCTGCGCCGCTGGCCGCGGCATTCAGTGGGCCGCCGATCAAGGTTGGGGTACTGCATTCGCTGACCGGCAGCATGGAAGAAAGCGAGTCGCCGGTCGTGGACGCCACCTTGATGGCCATCGACGAAATCAACGAGTCGGGCGGGCTGATGGGCCGCAAGGTCGAGGCGGTCGTGCGCGACGGCCGCAGCGATCCGGAGACATTTGCCGACGAGGCCCGCAAGCTGATCCTGGACGACAAAGTGTCGACGGTGTTCGGCGGGTGGACCTCGGCCAGCCGCAAAACGATGCTACCGGTGTTCGAGCGGCACGACGGCCTGCTGGTTTACCCGGTGCAGTACGAGGGCCTCGAAGAATCGCCCAACGTGATCTACATGGGCGCCACGCCCAATCAACAGATCATCCCTGCACTCGACTGGGCATTCGCCTTTCAGCGCAAACGCAAGTTCTTTCTCGTAGGGTCCGACTACGTGTTCCCGCGGACGGCTAACGCGATTATTCGCGACGAGCTGGCTGAGTTGGGCGGCGAGGTGGTGGGCGAAGAATACCTGCCGCTGGGCAGCTACGATGTCGACGGGGTGATCGAAGCGATCGTCGAGGCTCAGCCCGACGTGATTCTCAACACGATCAACGGCGATTCCAACGTGCCGTTCTTCCGTCGCCTGCGCGCCGCCGGCATCACGCCCGACAAGACCAGCACCATTTCGTTCTCGATCGGCGAGCAGGAACTCCGCCGGCTCAACCCGGCGGAAATGGCCGGCGACTACGCCGCCTGGAACTACTTCCAATCGCTCGACACGCCCGAAAATCAGGCGTTTGTGGAGCGATTTCGAAAACGCTACGGATCGCAACGCGTGTTGACCGATCCGATGGAAGCGGCCTACATCGGCGTCAAGCTCTGGGCCGACGCGGTGCGGCAAGCCGAGAGCGACAAGCCTGACGACATTCGACGCGCGTTTGTCGATCAAAAGATCAATGCCCCCGAGGGCGAAGTGAAGATCGACCCTGCGACGCAACACGCCTTCAAGACGCCGCGGATCGGCAAGGTCGATGAATCGGGCCAGTTCCGGAGGGAGTGGGCCGACGTCGAGCCGCGTCCGCCGGTGCCCTACCCCAAGACGCGTTCGAAGGAAGCCTGGCAGGAGTTTCTCGCTAACCTCTACGCAGGCTGGGGCGAGCAGTGGGCCGCGCCCAGCCAGTAGCCACGCACCTCACGCGGGCCCCAAGATCGTCACTTCGTCTCCAACCCGCAGCGTGCCGCCGCTGACGCCGGCCGGCCGCGTGTTGGTCGTCAAGCGATAGAAGTGATCAAAGCGATCCGCCGGAGCCCAAGCGGGCAGCGTCTCTCGCCGCCGCCTGGCGAAAGCCTTGGATAGGCCGTGCAGGACCTCGCCCGATTGCGGATTACGCGTCGGGACGATACACCGTGCGCAGGGATTGGTTCCCAGGAATTCGACGTCGCCGATTCGAAATCGCACGGCACCGTCGCCCCCGGCCAGTAGGCGGTCCTCCCAGAACGCCTCTTCGACGTCGATTTCGAGATTCGCGCGGAACCGCAGCCGGGCCTCCTCGATGCCCATCGGCGCGAACCAGCCGGCCACCTCCGCCAGCGTGGCCGTACTGATCACCGTGGGCCCGGGCGATAGCGAGTCGTCCGGAAAGCCGGCGTCGGGATTCTCGATCAGATCGATGGCTATCCCGAGGAACGCACTCAGCCAGTCGGTCAGCGCTTTCCGCTCGGCGCGGACGGCAAACGTGTGCTCCTCGGACGTTCCTTCCACGCGCAGTGTGAGCTGTTCATTTGAGGGATCAAAACGCGAGCGCAGGCGATGAATTTCGGCAGTTCGCTTGCCGTTGACCCAATCGCCGTGCACGTCGACCAGCGCGAAACGCCGGTCGCCCTCCAACGCTCCAGAGGGGAGCACGACCGCTTCGTCGACACGTTGCGCGTCGAGCGACTTGAACGGATAGATCGAAATGTCGCTCAACTTGGGCACGAGTCGCCAGCATCGCCGGGGTGCGCAGATCAAACGATTGTGCTTGCCTGATTCTATCGGGTCCTGGCCGGGCGTACTACAATGACAGCAGACTCAGGGGAACCCGCTTTCGCTATGTGTGGTCGCTTTACGTTACGCACGCCGCTACGGGACGTCGTCGAGGCGTTCGACCTCGATACCCCGAATCGCGAACTGGCCCAGCGCTGGGCTGCGCGCTACAACATCGCGCCGACCCAGGACGTCGCCGTCGTACGCCGCGCCCCCGACGGCGGTGGACGCCAATTGAGCTTCTTGCACTGGGGATTAGTTCCCTCCTGGGCCGACGATCCGGCGATCGGCAATCGCATGATCAATGCCCGCAGCGAGACCGCGGCTACGAAGCCGGCCTTTCGCGAGGCGTTTCGCCGGCGGCGCTGCCTGGTCGTGGGCGACGGCTTCTTCGAGTGGAAGGGGCACGCTCGCCCCAAACAGCCCTACTACATTCGTTTGCAAGAGGATCGCCCTCTGGCCTTCGCCGGCCTGTGGGAACGCTGGCGGCAAGGCGAGTTGACGATCGAATCGTGCACCATCCTGACGACGACGGCCAACGAACTGCTCCAGGAGCTACACGACCGGATGCCGGTGATTCTCGATCCGGCGGACTACGAGGCCTGGCTCGATCCGGCGGTCGACGACCCCGGTCGACTGGAGCGGCTATTGACGCCCTACCCTGCAGCTCAGATGACGACTTTTCCGGTCAGCACGGTCGTCAACAGTGCTCGGCTCGACACGCCGGAGTGCATTGAGCGGACCGCGCCCGGCAAGGTGCAGGGCACGCTGTTCGACTAGCCGGGTGGCAGGCTCTTGCAGTCGGTGGACTCGAGCAGTGCCAGCAATGCTAGCGCCGCTTGGGCATTTTCGACACCGCCCACCCTGTTCACGAACTGCCGCAGGGCCTGCTGCTCGGTCGATTTCGAGGATGCCTTCTGGCCGGCGATGGCGGGCACAACGGCACCATGGGCCTGAAAACACGGCCGATCGGGACCAAGCATGATGCGTATCTCCCCCCAGAGAAAAACTAATGCCGACGCCTGAGTGTGTTATCGGGGGGCGCGGTTGGCAAGGTTGACGAGCCGCCCGAACGCCCCCCGAAACATACTGCTAGTGGTCCCGACGCAACCGTGGAGCCGTGTGGTAAGAAATGGCGAGACTTCGCCTTTTGCCAAACGGCACGCCTGAGTATTCTTGCCGCCCCGACAGTGGGTACAGGGGCGCTGTCGGCGAGCTGCTAGCACGCGCGGCCACGGTGGCCGCACGGCGGCCCCACTCGGGAGTAGACGCATGCGCGATGGCGCCTCCGAGCATCGGCACTGGTTCGAAATCGTGGCTCAATTGGCCGTGCTATATAGCATCGTCGTGTTCCACATGGAGTCGGAAATCGCCCCCGAGCGAGCCGCACGGGCCTCGGGCGGTTTCTGGTTGTGGAACGAGCGGATTCTGCTGACATTCTTCTCGCTGGAGTACTGCTTTCGCTGGGCCCGCTCCAAGAATCCTTGGCGCTATCCATTCACGCTACTCTCGGTGATCGATTTGCTGGCGATCGTCCCCACGGCCTTCGGGCTGGTGGGACACTTTCGACCGCTCAAGCTGCTGCGGGTGCTGCCGCTGCTGTGGATGTTCAAGCTGTACCGCTACAACCGCGCCTTGCAGAACGTGTTGCGCGGCTTTCGCCAGGTCTGGCCCGAGTTGGCCGTCGTGAGTTACGTTGCGCTGATCGTGTTGCTGGCTAGTGCCTTCGCGATGCATGAGTTCGAGGGGCCCGCTCAGCCGGAGAAGTTTGGCCACATGTTCGATGCCATCTGGTGGTCGTTCGTGACGCTGACCACGGTTGGCTATGGAGACCTAGCGCCGATAACCGTCGCCGGCCGTCTCGTGGCCATCGTGACGATGCTCATCGGAATCGGCATCCTGGGGACTTTCCTGAGCCTGATCGGCAGCTCATTCCTGGCCACCATGCGCGGCACTCCCGCCGATGGCGAGACCAGGTCGCTGGCCATCGACGCGAGACGCCCGGCCGATGCAGCTTGGCCCCAGCGGCGGGCGGGATAGCGTGGCACTGGCTTCCTGGGTGCTGGCGTACCGCGACGTATACTCCAGGATGTAGGAGGCGCGACGCCAACCGTCTCGCGACCTTCACGCGTGATTCCATGCACCAGGCGCCAAGGTGGCCCAGGGCACGTACCCTCCTCTGCCTCGAAGGGAAAATGCTATGAGCACGGGAAGTTGGAGTTCGACCGGCGGAGCGCATCCCCAGTCGAGCCTACTCACCAATCCCATGGTCACGACCGGCCTGGAAATACCGGGCTACCGGGTCGTGCGCAACCTGGGCGTGGTGCGCGGCGTTACCGTGCGTTCGCGGAGCGTCGTCGGCAACATCGGCGCCAGTTTACAGACGCTGTTTGGCGGCAATATCTCGATTCTGACCAATCTCTGCGAGCACGCGCGAGCCGAAGCTTTCGACCTGATGATTCAGCACGCCACGCAGATGGGGGCCAATGCTATCGTTGCCGCGCGGTACGACGCGACCGAGATCATGAACGGCGCGACCGAAGTTCTGGCGTACGGCACGGCGGTGATCGTGGAACCAACCAACGGCGGTTCGTCCGTAGCCTAAGACGATGGATGACAAGCGTGATCGAGAACGAGCGGTGACACGGCTGGTCCCCGGCGAGCCGCTACCCCCATATTCGTACGTCCCGGGCAGGCAGCCCCACCCCGAGAGCGATCCGGCCGGCCATCGGTTCGGGCACGGCGATCGCGAGCCGGTGCGCTTCGAGCCCGGCAATTGGGCTACGTCGAGCGACTATCTGTTCGGCTGTGATCTGTTCAACCACGGTTACTACTGGGAAGCGCACGAAGCCTGGGAAGCCGCCTGGTTGGGCTGCGGACGCACGGGAACGGCGGCCACGTTCCTGAAGGGTTTGATCAAGCTCGCCGCCGCCGCGGTCAAGGCACGTGAGGGACGTCCCGATGGAACGAAACGCCATGCCCTACGCTCGGCGGAGCTCTTGCGAGAAGTGCGCGGCGAAGCGGGACAGCCCCGTTACTTGGGGCTCGAGGTTGATCATCTCATCAGGTTTGCCGACAGCGTGCCCGCGTCGGAGTTTTCCTGGGCTGCGACAAACGATGCCGTGCTCGTGGTCTTCGATCTCGTGCTCTTGCCGACAAGTAGGCGTGGCGAGGGTCCGGCGACCGATGGCTGAGCAGCTTGCGTGTGCGGGTTCAGATCGAGAAGCGTTTCAGTTCGAGCGACGCGGCCTGTCGCTGCCGGCGTGGGCTTCCCAGAGGGCCTGTCGCACGACGGCGACGAAGCTGCTGACGGCGAACCCGGCAAACCCACCCAGCACGCCGCTGGACGCGTAGCCGACGACAATCGCCGAGGTCGATGCCTCGGGATAGCTGGCGGCCAGGGCCGATCCGCCGAAATGGGCTCCGGCCAGCGCGCCGCCCAGACTGATGACCAGCGTAATCCAGTGCAATCGCGCGCGCTGCGTTAGCCGGGAGGGGGCGTGATACTCGCGTCGGGGAGTTGGCGACGCCTTGACTGGCCGTGCGGGCGGCCGCGTCACCGCGCCATCGCGAAGACGCGTTCCCAGCGAATTACCAATGACGTGCGCCGAGATAAGCACCCCGAAAAACAGAATGGCCGCCGTCCAAATCGCGCCGACGGCCGCAAACAGGGCCAGCATGCCAGCCGCGACAGAGGTGGCCAGCAACAGCGTACGCAGCCTGAACTGCGGCGGCTTGAGCGTGGCGTCGCGGTCCTTCGTCGATTCGGGCGGTTGCTCGAGCATGCCTGTATTATAGCTGCCCCAAGCAAGCGGCAATCGCACAGTCGGCGGCTGGTACCCCGTGCGGTGGTCCCCCTCACACGGCCACCTTGATCACCGCCTTGACGTTGTCGCCTTGCGAGGCCAGCGGGGCGTGGGCATCCTCAGGATAAAAAACCATGAAGCTTCCCCGGGGCAAGACGATCCACGTGAGCGGCGCCTCGGCGAAGAAGCCCACGTCGCGCGCTTCGTCATAAGGCTCGCTCACCTCCCGGCAATCGGAAGTGGGGCGCCAGCCGATCTCCTCATTGCCGTCGATCAGAAACTGAATGTCGATGTAGCGGCGATGGGCTTCCAAACGCGAGGCCTCGCGCCCGCGACCCGGATCGCGGTTGAGCAGGGCAAAGACCCGCTCCCCATCGATTTCGTGGCGCCCGGTGGCCAGATCGAGCAGGTTGGGACGTTTCAGAAAAGCAAAGCCGGCTTCGAAGCCGGGGTGCAACGCCGCATAGCGGTCGGCACGTTGAAGTTCGTCTAGAATCATCCCTTACCTCCGCGTGCGGTTCAGGTCTTTGTCGCTCGGGCAGCAAGTGCCCGCCGCGCTTCGCGCACGAGGTCGGCCGCTGTGCGTGGATCACCGGCCAACGCGGTGAGATGTCCCATCTTACGTCCCGGCCGGGCCTGTTCCTTGCCGTAGAGATGGAGTTTCACCTGCGGAAACCGGCACGCGGCACTCCAATCGGGCGTGCCCTGGAACCACAGATCGCCCAGCAGATTGGCCATCGCTGCAGGCCGCAGGAGTTCCGGCTCGCCTAGCGACAACCCGCACACTGCCCGGAGTTGCTGTTCGAACTGGCTCGTCACGGCGGCATCAAACGTGAGATGCCCCGAGTTATGCGGGCGTGGCGCCAGTTCGTTGATCAGCAGCGTCCCGGCCCGGGTGACAAAGAACTCGACGCAGAGCACACCGACTACGTCGAGCGCTTCGACCACTGCCCGGGCAATCCGTGACGCCTCGCGACCGAGGTCGCCTGGCAAGTCGGCCGGCGCCACCGAGACGTCGAGAATGTGGTTCTGATGGTCGTTGCCGATCACCCCGTAGTCGGCCAATTCGCCGTCGAATCCTCGAGCCACGATCACCGAGACCTCACACTCGAAATCGACAAATGCTTCCAGCACGGCATCGGTTTTCAGCGTGCTCCAGGCGTCGGGAACCTGCTCGAGCGAGTCGATCCGGACTTGCCCCTTACCGTCGTAGCCCCAGCCGGCCGTCTTGAGCACCGCTGGCGTGCCGAGTTCGGCAGCGGCCGCCTGTAGCTCCTCGCGCGACGAAACGGCGCGAAAAGGAACAACGGGAAACCCACTGCCACTCAGGAACGTCTTTTCGCGCAAGCGGTTCTGCGTCGTGTACAACACGGATCCGCCGGGGCGCACGGGGGCAAAGCGTTCGGCTTGCTCAACGGTTTCCGCCGGAATGTTCTCGAATTCGAAGGTGATGACGTCCACGCCCTCGGCAAACGCCCGCACGGCGTCGAGATCGTCGTAGGCCGCTTGGGTTTCCCAGTCGGCCACCTGGCCGGTCGGAGTGTCGTCGTCGGGCGAGAAGGTATGGACGCGATAGCCCATGCGGCGGGCAGCGATGGCAAACATCCGGCCCAGTTGCCCGCTTCCCAGCACGCCGATCGTCGAGCCCGGCAGAATCGTTCGCGTCACGGCAGCGGCTCTCCCAGTACTTCGTCGCGTCGCTGCTGGCGGTACTGCGCCAGCTTGTCTCCCAGTTCGGGCTGGCCGAGGGCCAAGATGCTAACGGCCAGCAGAGCGGCGTTCGTGGCCCCCGCCTTGCCGATCGCGAGCGTGGCCACCGGCACGCCGCCGGGCATTTGCACGATCGAAAGCAACGAGTCGAGGCCCTGAAGCGCCCGGCTCTCGACCGGCACGCCCAAGACCGGCAGAGTCGTATGCGCGGCGACCATACCCGGCAGGTGAGCGGCGCCCCCGGCACCCGCAATCAGCACCCGCAGGCCGCGGCTCTGGGCGGTGGTGGCGTACTCCCGCATCCAGTCGGGCGTGCGGTGGGCCGAGACGACCTTACACTCGTGCTCCACCTCAAATTGCGTGAGCATCTCGCTGGCGTGGCGCATCGTTTCCCAGTCGGACTTGCTGCCCATGATGACGCCGACAACGGGCTGTGCTTTGACGCTCATGTTTGGCGTATGACTCCTGGCGGGCTCGGCGGCACGCCGTAGCACGCGGTTCGGTGGGTTGTGATTAATTTCACAAACAGTCGTCCGTCTGAGTTCTGGACGCCGGCCGGGTGCCCAACTGCTTTGCGAAATTGCAAAACATGATATACTTGTCGCGGATGGTTCGTCGAGCGAGTCCACGGCGCATCTTTGTCAGTTTGCGGTAGCCTCTTTCGTCTGCCTCCTCTGGGCCACGAGGTTGGTCCCTTTCTTTCGCGACCCGGAAAGCCAAAGTGGGTCGTCGTGTGCGCATGCTACAGGAGTTCTGTCAGTGGGCAAAAAGTTGTACGTGGGGAACCTGAGCTACAGCGTCAATAGCTCGGAATTGGAGCAAATGTTCGCTCAATTCGGCACCGTTCAGAGTGCCCAGGTCATTCAGGATCGCGAAACCGGACGCAGTAAGGGTTTCGGCTTTGTCGAGATGGGCAGCGATGCCGAGGCCCAGGCCGCCATCTCCGGCTTGAACGAGCAGGAGCACGCCGGGCGACCTTTGACGGTCAACGAGGCTCGGCCTCGCGAGGACCGCGGTGGCGGCGGTGGCGGGCGCGGAGGACGTGGAGGCTACGGCGGTGGTGGTGGACGCTACTAGCGTCGCCGCGACACGCTGCTAGACGACGGGCCCTGTTGAACGGCGGCCCCCCTTGAATCACGGCTGCATCGATAGGTACTCTATCGATTCAAAGAGAAGGTCGCCTCAGGGTTACCTTCTCTTTTGTTTGCGCACGCCTCGATCTCTCCCGGGGACCGAAACTCATGGACGTCGCCGGGCTGACCATCTGGCAATTCTCCCTGCTGGCCGCCGGTGGAGCCTTTCTGGCCGGGCTGCTCGGAGCGCTGACGGGCTTGGGCGGCGGTGTGGTCATCGTGCCCTTGCTCACGCTCGTCTTCGGCGTCGACATCCGCTATGCCGTGGGGGCGTCGCTGGTGGCCGTCATTGCCACGTCGTCCGGGGCGGCCGCAGCCTACGTGCGCGAGGGGTACACCAACATCCGCCTTGGGCTGCTGCTCGAGGTGGCCACTACCGGGGGCGCGCTGACCGGCGCCATGCTGGCCATCGGCACCAGCGCCAACGTGATCGCCGTCATCTTCGGGCTCGTCCTGCTGTTCTCCGCCTACTTTTCGATCAAGGGCGTGCCCGAACGCCCCGCCGAGGAGTCGCCGGATCGAGTGGCCACGTGGCTCGCGCTCGATTCGAGCTATCCGACGCCCGAAGGCCGCCAGACTTACCGGGTACGACACGTGCCGGCCGGGTTCGGGCTGATGTACGGTGCAGGCGTGCTGTCGGGGCTGCTGGGGATCGGGTCCGGCGCTCTCAAAGTGCTGGCCATGGACCGCGTGATGCGCATCCCCTTCAAAGCGTCGACCACGACCAGCAACTTTATGATCGGCGTCACCGCCGCCGCCAGCGCCGGCGTCTATCTGCACCGCGGCTACCTCGATCCGGGACTGGCCATGCCGGTCGTGCTGGGCGTCTTGGCGGGAGCAACGCTGGGATCGCGGCTGCTGGCGCGGGGTAACGTCGATATCCTGCGGCTGATTTTCGCGGTTCTCGTGTCGGCGCTGGCACTACAGATGATCGTCAACGGACTGCGGGGGACCTTTTGAGCACGAATCGCCAGACCGACGCCGAACAGTCGCTGGAAGCGGTGTTGGGCGGCCTGCTGCGCTGGGGCACGCTGCTCTCGGCCACCGTCGTTCTGATCGGGGGAGCGGCCTTCCTCTGGGTGCACGGCGCCCAGCCGCCGCACTACGCCACCTTCCGCGGCGAGACCTCGCACCTGAACAGCGTGGCCGACATCGTTTCCGGCGCCTCTCGCCTGCAGCCCGAGGCCATCATCCAACTCGGGCTGTTGCTGCTAGTGGCCACGCCGATTGCGCGCGTCATCGGTGCCCTCGTGGCGTTCCTTTGGCGGCGCGACCGCAAGTATGTCGTGATCTCGGCGCTGGTGCTGGCCGCGCTGTTGTACGGACTACTGGCCAGTTGAGCCGGTGCGCCGCCTGGTTCCCGCCGTCTACGGAGGGGCGGGAGGCGGGTCTTCGGCCGGGGACACCGGGCGACGCGGTGGACCTGCCGCCAGCAGAACGGCCAGTATGCCGGTCAGAAAGACGCCGTCGAACGTGCCCGCCCCGCCGATGGAGGCTACCGAAGCGCCCAATTCTCCCAGCACGTGGAGGTTCAACACATCGGCCCCCACGAGTGTGCCCATGCACCCGGAGACGTACGCCAACGGCGCGGCATATTCGCGCGACAGGAACATGGCCACGAATGCGGAAACAATGGGCGGCACGAACACCGGCACGGCGATCCCCATACCCTCGATCGGTTCGGCCAGATAGTGGACCACCGCGCCCACGAGGGCAATGCCGGTGAAGGCCGACAGATAGATCTGATGCTTGACGATCAAGTAGATCGATAGCACGGTCGGCACGATGGCCCCGCCCACGTTGAGCGCCAGCTCGGTCCCCTTGACGCGCTCGACTTGCGGAGCGGTATCGTGCGGATAGCCGAAGCGATCTACCATGACGCCCCCGGGTACCATGATGTCGCGATCGGACAGCTTGACGATCGGAATGTTGACGTACGACCCGAGCAGCGACAGCAGCAGGATCAGATAGGCCGTGCGGCGCTCGATACCCATCCGCTCGTACGCGTAGCCCAGGATGCCGATCTGCAGAATGGCCACGACGCCGACAAAGAGCAGCGCCAGCATCAGAAACAGCGGCGGAAAGCTATGAAAACTCGAGGATTGCATCAACCGCAGCTCCGCAGCAGCCGCTCAGGTAGAGATCACGATGCTCTTTTTCGTTGCAGCGCGGCCGGGCGAGAGCACCCAATCGACGACGCGCCAATCCATCCAGCGGCGGTCCGCGTCGACGCCGCGACGGCCCACGAACCCCAGATGACCACCGCTGTCGGTCATCAAGAGCCGCACGGCGGCCGGCAGCCGCGTCCGCAGAAGCGCATCGGGCGGGATCATCGGATCGTCGCGCGAGGCGAGAATTAGCGTAGGCAATCGAATGCCTCCCAGCAACGGCAAGCTGCTGGCCTGGCGATAGTAGCCGTCGGCCGTTCCGAAGCCGCAGACAATCGAAGTGTAGGTGTTATCGAAGTCCCATAGCGTGCGGGGCACACTACCCTGCGGCATGACCGCGGCCCCGGAAAGCAACTGGCCTCGGCTCTCCACCTGGCGGATCAGCAACCGGACGAAATACCGATCGTAGAGTTGGTTGGGGCGCTTCTGGATCTGCCGCGAACAGGCCGCCAGGTCCACCGGCGGACAAACGGCCATCGCGCTGTCGAGATGGCCGCACGGCCGATCGCCCAACTCGCCGAGCAGTTTGAGCGTGATGTTGCCGCCGAGCGAGAATCCGACCAGTGTGACCGGCGAATCGGGCGCGAGCCGCGCGATCGCCACCAGCGCCGCAGCGGCGTCTTCCGAGCGGCCGCTGTGATAGGGCAGCCGCGCCAGCCGCTGACCGGCACCGCAGCCGCGCAAGTCCATGCGAAAGGCGCGCACCCCGCGGGCCGCCAGCTTGTAAGCGATCCGCTGCATGTAACCGCTCTCGTGGCATCCGGCCAGACCGTGGATCAAGAGCGCGGCCCGATCGCCCGGCTGCCATTGGGGGGGAAGATCGTCGTGCAACACGACCTGATCGCCGTCGTCCAGCGTCACGTAGTGCTGGCTTGCGCCGTAGCGATATCCGCGGCTCGGCAGATAGGCGCCCGCCAGCGTTTGTGCGTGGCCGCTGCGCAGCAGGGCATGGGGTCGAAACGGCGGGAACGAACGATGCAACGCGGACCTCGGACGACGGCCTCAGTTTTGAATGATGACCGCGGGTGCGGCCTGAATGATTCCACTGCGGCGGTTGGGTTGCCGCGACGCGTTGGGTGTCTGGTTCTGAGTCAGGAGAATCCGCTCGGCACGAATCACGATCTCCGGGTCATCGCTGTTGAGGGCCTTGTTCAGCGCCGGAAACGCCAGCGGGCCCAGTTCCAGCAGGCGTTGCTGCGCCGCTTCCCGCACGTCGTACTTCGGATCACCCAGGTTGGCGATCAGCTTCTGGACCTGTTCGCCTAGTTGCGGGTCGGCGTCGCGCAACAGCACCATTCCCACGCGCACCGTCTTGGACGGCTTGGGAAAAACCGACAGGGGAATCTTATCATCCATCACGGCTTGGTCGAGACGGCAGGCCACGACCAGCGCCTCGCCCTCGAAGAACACCTCGCCGTAGCGCTCGACAAAGTGCTGGGCTTCGTGGTCGGTCAGCCCCGACTTGCGAAGTCGCTGAGCCAAGGCTTCGGTCATGCGGGCCGTAGCGTCGGGGCTGTCGTGGGCGATTGGCTCGGACAGCGTTACGCGGGGACCGTGGACCGATTTGCGACCGGGCAGCCCACCGAACATGCCTGCACCGCTTGCGCGGCCCTTGCTATCTTCTTTCTCAACGACAGGCTTGCCTGATGCAAGGCGTTCTTGCGCATCCTTGGGTAATCCGCCGAAGAGCTGGACCGCTGGCCCCGCGGGCTTGGGCGCGTCGGCTGGTTGGTCCTTCTTCGCCGGTACGTCGGCTGCGGCAGGTTCTTCGTCGGCAACGGCCGGGGCATCGGCAAACAAGGCCTCGGGCGTTGCCGCGCGCTTCTTCTCTTCGGCCGGCTCTTCCGCCGGTTCGGCCGCTTGCCTTTGCGAGGCCGGCGGCACCTTGTCGAGCCAGGCGATTCGCCGTCCCTCGGGCGTGTGACGCGAGATCAGCACGTCGTATAGCGGTTGGTCCAGCTGATTGACGACCGTAAACTCGTCGGGCCCGCCAACCAGCCGCACGGGCGCGGCCAGGTTCAACTCGGCATCGTAAGCCAGAAAACGTTCGGAGCGCGTTCCGCGCCGCACGAACAGCGCGTCGCCCTGCCGCGCCTCGGCAAACCAATGCTCGTCGTCCACGAACATCATCTCGGTGCGGTCAACTTCCTCGACGAGGTTATATCCCGGGCTGCCAGCCCAGCGGAGCCGGTTCGGGAAGCTCTCGCCGGGGGGCCAGTGTGCCAAGAAACTGCCATCCTTGGTGCGCAGCTCCACGTCCAGATCTTCGGCCGGACGCCCGTGGAATGTGAGCACGTTGATCGGCGCCACGCTGCGGCGATAGGCCGAGGCGATTCCGCCATTCGTGCCAGCCACCACGTTTGTGACTGCGATACGCCGCCGTCCGTTCACGATATCTACTCGTTGTTGCTGTAAATTGGTCGTGGTCTGCGCGCCGCGCGTGGTGCGCACCGTCGGCGGCAGCGCAGACGGGTAGTCGGTGCGCGAATTCGCCTTCGAAGCGCCGGGGTCGAAAATCCACAGCGAGATCTCGTGGACCTCGAAGGCCCCGTCGTCTTCCGCCGCGGCCAGAATTGCGGGAAAGAACATCGTCAACAGCAGCAGCGTCCACACGATCGATCGCGACAACCGTCTCTCGACGCTGGGACCGATAGGACTGCTTTGGCTCGCTTCGTGGTCAAGTCGGCGTTTCATTCTGCTTCCTCGATGTCGGCCTGCGGGCTCGCGGCTCGAAGCAGCCGAGGTTCGGCCCAGAGAATACGGTCGCCGACGTCTTCTCCCTGGCCGAAGTCCACCTCGAGCGTCATTTGCCGCGCCGCGGCAAGGGGGACTTCGATTTCGCGGGGTCCTTCGTCGGCGCGAAGGTCCGCTTCGGCGAAAGCCTCGCGACCATCGACCAGCACGCGGCAGGCCACGCGGCCACTCTCGGCGGCGCTATCGTCGAAGCCCAACGTGGCCTTGAACGTATCGTACTGGCCGTCCAGGGCGTAAGTCAGCACGCATCGCGAATGCATGCTGATCGAGCGGAGCGGGGCCTTGTCGCCGAGTCGCGGTGGCGCGCCCTCGAAGCCGGTATCGCGCCCCCAGGGGATGACGCGACCGAAGTACGGCACCTGTTCGACCGCCACCGGCTCCAAGTCCGCCAGCGACGTGACGCGGCCGCCGCGAATCGAGACTTGATTCAATGCGGAACCCGGCAGCTTGACGCGTCCCTTCCAGGCCGTCTCGATCTCGAGCTTGTCACCGTCGACGCCCACCCAATAGCCCGGCAGCGAGTCGCCCGACGCGAGCGAGAACACTTGCGACGGCGGGGCCAGCGGCGGCAAAGGCGGATGCGCGGCAAACACGATCGCCAGCGCTCGTTTGCGCTCGATCTCACGATCCACGCCTTGGTAGCTGACCTTGAGCCGCTCGTCGGTGAGACCGCGTACCCCTGCGGGGAGCGACGTCAAAGACTCGTCGGGGGCGACCACATAGATCACGTCCTCGCCGGTGGGGTCGGCCAGGCTCTTCTTGAACTCGGTCGCCGCGCTGGCCGGCCCGGGATGACCGAACCAGATGCCGCGAACGTGCAGTAGCGGAATCTCGATCGACTCCCCGCCGACGAGTTCCAACTCGAGCGACTCGCCGGTCATTGCGGTCAACTTGCCGCGCAAACGTCCCTCGGAAAGCAGCACTTGCGCCTCGGGACCAGGATTGGACGCTTCGTTCGTCGCATCCTTCGGCGTGACCGCACCCGGGCGGCGCTCTCGGTCGACCTTAAGTTTATCGCTGGTGTGCGTGGTCGCCGTGACCTTGTTCTGGACGACCTTGCCGTCTTCGTAGGAGTACGTGACTTCAAATTCGCGGCCGAAGCTGTCGGCGAGCGGCGGTTCGATGTACAGGTCGGCCTCGGGCTCTTTGTCGACCCGGGCGATGGCCACGCGCCAATGGGGTGAATTCGCGGTGTCGAGCCGCCACGCGCCCCATCGTTCGGGAAGGCGGCAGATGACGCGGACTTGCGTGATCTTGGCAGGACGCAGATTTCGGGCGTGAAGATGAATGTCCTGAATGCCGTTGCCCCCACTGGCACTGCCCACCTGTACCAGATCGTGGTTGTCTTGCCCGACCCAAACCAGATCGTCGGCCCCACCATCCAGCACGGCCGAGTCGCCTAAGCCGATGCGCACGACGTCGTCCAGCGGCAGCGACCGCTCCTGCTCGGCGGCCACCGTGACGACACCGTCTTTCACTTGCGTAATGCGGCCGGCGACCTGCTCGTCGTCGACGGTCGTCATGACGGCCTGCAACCCCACAGCCGGCTTGTTAGCAACTGGCTCTGAGGCGTCCGACTCTTCGGCGGCCCTTGCAGTGAGACTGCCCGAAGCTACGAGCGCCGCCAGGACAACGAGCCAGCGAAACACAAGAACATTCATGGCGACTCCGGATTCGCAGAAGCCGATGAAGGCTCGGGCATCGAGAGGTCCGGCGTCCGTTCCACTTCGTCCAGCGGCCGCTCTTCGGCCAGCCGACGGTAATAGCGCTCCAGTAACCGCTGGTAGTGCGGCGGGAATCCTTCGGTCATCGATTGCAGGATTTGTTCGCGTTTCTTCGGGGGCAATTGCGCCCAAGCGCGGCCGTTGCGATCCGGATCGTGCAAGGGCCCCGAACCTCCGGGACCGCCGACGATCATCGAATCTTGCAGCGGCTCGTCGGGGTTCGCGCCAGACTGCCCCTGCCCCTGCTGACGACGCTGTTCTTCCAGCACCTTGATCAAGACGTCGAGCTTGTCGATGGCGTCCTGCTGTTTCTGCTGCGTCGGCTTGTCGGTGAGGAGCTTGGAAAGCCGCCCTCCGGCAACCTGCATGTCGGTGATCACGCCATCCAGCGGCGTGACCAGGCCGAACTCGTCCTGCGCCTCCGCCGCCGACGCCGCCAGCAGGCAAATCGTCGCAGCCGCGGCAACGAGCTTCATCCCTACTTGCATGGTTCCGACTCCTGTGCCATGGATTGAATGCACGCTCACGCGCCGGTCGCTCACTCGGGCAGCGGCACTTCGTCGCCCCGTTCGATCGCCAACAACTCAGTGGCCTCCTGGATGTCGGCCTGCCGCCCTTCGAGATGCTCGATCTGACGGCGCATCTCGGGCGAAAGCCGCTTGCCGTCTTCTCGCCTGCCATCCACGCCGACCGTGCTACGGTGCACGCGTTGCTCGAGCAAGCGGATCATCCGCAGTTCCGAGATGATGCGGTTCAACTCCTTGCGCTGCTCTCGCGGCGAGTTGGCATTCTGATTTCGGCGCGGATTCCGGCTGTTGTCCTCGGTCATTTCCTTGACGATCTCGAGCATTGCCTTCAAATCGGCTTCGATCTGCTTCTCTTCCTCGACCACCCGGGGCGACGCGTCGCCGGCAGCCAGCGACACTTGCACCGCCTCGCAAGCGTCGCGCACCGCGGCCAGGGCGGCCGGCAACGCAATGCCGAACTCGGTCTCTTCCACGACGTTGATCAACTCCTGCGCGGTGACCACGATTTGTTCTTCGCGCTTGGCCAGCGACGTGAGCGCGGCGAGCGCTTGACGCGAACCCTTCTTCACGGCCGGGGCAAGCGCCTCGGTTCGCTCGCGGACGTCGGTCTGCATCTTGAGCATTTCGGTCAGGCCGTCGGTGACGCGCTTCTTGACCTCGGCTCGCAATTGCCGGGCCAAGCGTTCGGCTTCTTCGGCCAAGAGTTCCTTGGCGTACTTCAGCGAGGCCAGCGCTTTGCCCTGTTCGCCGTTGCCCTGCCCCGCCTGGCTGTTGCCGAAGGCCTGGCTGGCGCCCCCCATGGCGCTGCCGGCACGCAGCATCTCGGCCAGCGCCGCGGTGCCGTTGGACCCCAAGCCGCGCGTCATTTCAGTGACGTCTTCCGTGGCGCGGCGATTGTTATCCTGGTCCTTTTGCATCGCGGCGAAGCGTTCCTTGGCGAGCTCTTTCTTGGCCGCGGCCTCCTGTTTGGCGATTTCATCGCGCTCCTTCTTGAGCTCCTCGAGCGCCTTGTCCATCGGCTCGCTGGCCTCGGCGGGTGACGCCTTGGAGAGCGCGGCAACGGCCGACTTCATGCAGCCCGCGGCGGCGTTTAGGTTCTTGGGCGAGGTGCCGGCGCTGAGATCGGCAGCCAGGGCCTGCGTGCGCTGCTGGGTGCCTTGCTGCGCTTCGCCCAACTCGCTGATTTGCGCTCGTTGTTGCTCCGAAAGCGCGTCGGCCTTGGCCAGCGGCGCGTTGGCTTCGTTGTGGGCCGTCTGCTCCTCGATGAGTTGTTCGACGGCGGCCTTGCGGTCGGCCAGCTTCTCGCGTCGCTTTTCTGCTTCCGCCGCCTTCTTCGAGATCTGCTCCTGGCGGCTTTCCTCCTTGATCACGGCGTCGAGCTCGCGCAGCGTGGCCCGAATCTGCCGGAGCCGCTCGATCCGCATCTCGAAGTCGAGGTCGTTCGACAGCAGCAACTGCTCCAACCGCTCGAGCTTGGCCATCAACAGCTTCTGCTCCTCGACGGCGTTGCTCAGGCTCAGCTTGGATAACGCCTCGCGGATCTCGGCCATCTGGTGCAGAATCAATTCGTCGCGGGCGTACTTCAAGCCCAGCATTAAGCGCGAGGAGTTTTCCGGCTCGATCTTCTTCAATTCGTTCGAGAGCCGGAACATCCGCTGCTCGAGCTCGGACATCTCCTCCTGCACTTGCCGCTCGCGGAAGCTGAATTTCTCGCCGACGGTGATTTCGCGCTCGTTACGCTCGCCGAGGTTGGCGTCGTCGTCCTTTTTCTTTTCGTCTTCGCCGGATGTATCATCCGTCGCAGGCTCGGCGGCGTCGACCGACATTGTGCCGACGTCAAACACCAGGACGCCGTCTTGCGCCTGCGGTGGTGCAGCCCACGCGGTGCTCCAAGCGATCCCCACAAACACTCCAAGCAAGCATCGCAGGACGCTGTTCATTGCTGGTCTCCTTAGCCGCGGGACTCGGATCCCCACAACCGACGCGCGCCGCACCCCAGCTTTGTAGGGTAACGCGCCAAAGTGGTCAATGAAAGCACGTCCGCCGCGCGGCCGGCCTGCTTCCCATTGCGTCTACTCCACGAACAGGCTTTCCGTACGCTCCTGTTGCATCTCCTCGCTGTCTTTCAAAATGTCCGACTGTTGTTCGACGATGTGTCGGAGCTGGTTGATCACGTCGATGAAGCTTTCCCACAGCGCCATCTGAGCCAGGATCGATTCCATCACTTCAACCGACTGATCCGCAAGCGCCTGCGCTTCGGCTCGTTTGTCTTCCGCCACCTGCCCGCCTCGACCGACCGCATCGATCTCCGCCCGCAACCGCGAGAGCAGATCAGCGTGCAACGTCTCCAGCGGCGTGATGATAGCGCTTTGCAGATTGTCGCGGGCCTGCTCGTTTGCCAGATCGTTGAGCGTCATCTCGACCAGGCTGGCGCTGAGTTGGTTGGCAACCTTCCAGACGCGGCGATTGATCACCTGCTGCGACCGGGCCAGTCCGGGCAGCGCTGCTGTGCCGTCCAACTCGGCGAGTCCCTTGGCCTGGGCCTTGGCGCTTTCCAGGGCCTCGGCAAACTGGGCCCGCTGTTCGCGCTGCCGCATGAGGATCTCGTAGAACAACTCGTCAGGCGTCACGATCTGAAACTGCAGCCAGCGCGAGTGACCGGTTTGCTCGCCCAGCGCCGAAGCGTCGGTGGCCACGCCGCGCAACTTGAGCACGTTGCCCGCGACGAGCCCCGTGTCGCTCAGCGCCAACTCGTTGTCGTATTCAAACTGGGTCAACAGCTCCGTGTTCTCGTCCGGGGGCGTCAGGTCGGCCAGTGGCAATTGCTCGGTTTCGACGTGCTGCTTGCCTTCGCGAATGGAAGCCAGCTCCCAGTCGAGCGCCAGGTTGCCCAGACCGAAATCGTCGTTGGCCCGCACGAACAGCGGAAGCCGCGCCACGGGCGTCACTCGCCGCCCGACGCCGGCGGCACGAATCGTCAACCGCGGCTCGCGGTCCTTGAGCAAGCCAATGGCCAGGAAATAGGGCTTCGACAGGAGCTCGCCGCGCTGGCCGCGCAAACGGAATTCGAGCGCCATCGATTCCGACATGGTCCAGGCAAGCTGGTAGGTCCGTTCGTCCTGGCGGCTCCAACCCGAGGCGGGTTGTCCCGTGTTGAGTGCATCGGCCGCGCTTAACGGTGCATCGGCCACGAGCGTTAGCTCCAATTGCGTCTTCGGCAGAAACAGCAGTTGCGAGGTTCCCTCGCCCACGCGAATCGTTTCCGGCTGGCTCGCGCCGGGGCGCAGCGCCGAAATCTCCAACGAACGCACAGCCGGGCGATCGATCGGTTCAATCAGAATCGGCCCCAACCAATCGTCGCCGCCGGTGAGATGCATCGTGGCCGGCTCCGCGAGCGGCGGCAACTCGTAGCGGAAACGTGTTTCGTCGAATTGTTCGGCATTGCCGCGCCGTTTGGATCCGTCGGACAAACGGTACGACACGCTGACGCCCTGCGGCGGAACGCTCTTTGGCACTGCGGTCGACTCGACCACGAGCGGTGTCTTTCCGCGGCCAGCCACCGAGAAGCGGCCATCGCCTTGCTCCTCGAACTCGGGCGCCGCGTCGATTTGCACCAGCGCCAACTCGCCGCGGGGAACCATCAGCACGCCGTCGTCGCCCACGCCCTGGACGCTCAAGTACGTCTGCTGCGGCCACCGGACGGGCGAGCCGGCCAGCCAACGGCGAGCCCACAGTTCGGTCACGTCCGGGGCGAGCACCGCAAATCCCAACGCCAGGCCCAGCAGCACGCCCACCTCGCCCAGCAGCTTGCGGCGCCTTTGGCGATTGAGTGTACCGTCCAGATCGCGGCGATCGAGCGCTTGGGCACAATCGAGCACCGAGGCCTGCACCATACTCGCTGACGCGTGGTCCTCGGCGGTGAGCAGGTCCGGCAGTTGCAGGACGTTGGAAATCTGCTGTCCCACGCCGGGCGCGCGGCGATCAAGCAACTCGGCCAGATCGAGGTATTCCAGCGGCACGCGCAACGGCTGGATCAACCGCCGATAAACGACGTAAGCGATGCCGGCCAGTGCCAGGGCCAACAGCACCCAGCGCGTCGGAGGATCGAAACGCAGCCAGCGGTCGAGCAACAGGCTGACAAGCACTGCGGCAAATACCGCACCGACCACCCAGAACATGCCCTCGACGATCAGGTGCGCCCGCAGTGCACGGCGCAAGCGGTCCAAACGCCGCATGACGCGGGCCTGCGCCTGACGCAACGCACTCTGATCGATTCTTTCCGGATCGGCAACGCTCATACGATTTCGTTGTCCAGGACCCTATCAAGCCATCCGCGCGCGTTTGCGCAGCACCCACTCGAGCGTGAGCAGCAGCATCAGGCTGCCGAAGATGATGGGTGCATCCCACAATTCGTCGCGATACTCCAATTGCCGCCCGACCTGTTTGACGTCGAACGCATCCGGCACCTGCTCGTAATCGACCAGCGAGAATACGCCGCCCTCGCTGGCCCGAGCGACGTCTTCCAGCAGCGCTCGATCGAGCTTGGGACGATCGAGCTCGCTCGTGGCGGGCTCGACGCGAATGTTCAGCGTCGCCGGGCGCACGGCAGCATCGCCGCTGGCGGCCACGTTGCCCGGCAACACGCGCACGCTGTAAACGCCGGTCTCGTTGGCCGTGAACGAGTATTCGGCCACGCCCAATTGATTCGGTACCGGTGTCATTTCGATCGGCTGGGGCGGCTGGCCGGCCAACTCGAGCTCGCCCCGTAGATCGGCGACGATAGCCGAGCCGTCGCCGCTGTCGGCCGCCCGGGCTCGAATCGTCACCTGGTCGCCGGTGCGGTAGTCGGCGCGATCGGTCACCAGCGTGAATGGGTAGCGTCCTCCCAAGGCCTTGTTGCGGCCCACGCGATCGATCAGCCGAGCCCAGAAGCCATCGAAATACTCTTCGTGCAGGTAACGCCAGCGGTACGTGGCATCGAAGCCGACGAACACGGTTCGCCCCGGACCGTAGCGATGCATGGCAAATAGCACGTGCCGGCCGTGAGCGTTGCGCATGCGGGGATCACCGTGCCGCGCCAACACGGTTGCGCCTGGCTTGGCCCGGGTGACCGGAAAGTGCCAGTACATGCCCGGCAGGCTGGCCAACACCTCGCGATTGCGGGCCGGGTCTACGTCGAACTGAAACACCTGGTCCAGCGAACCCTCCATCGTCAACTCGAGGTTGAAAGGCTGTTGAGCGCTGAGCGACACTTCCACGTTCGAGCGATACAGCCCGGAATCGGCCGCCACCGGTAACATCCGCAGCCAACTGTTGTCGACCGTGCTTCCCGACTCGTCGGCCGGCCCGGTCACAACGCCGTTGAAAAGATTGCGCGTGTGCAGTTCGCCCGCGACATAGACCAGCCCGCCACCGGCGGTGCCAACGAACTGCGTGAGCAAATTCGGCCAGGCCGGCCCCAGCTCCTTCATGTCGGGATCGAACAGGATGATGACGTCGTAGTGCTCGAGTTCCTCGCGATTGACCGGTAGGCGGCGAATCGGGTGTGTGCCCATCTGCTCGTAGCCGGAGCCGGCCGTCTGCAGCCAGCAGGCGAACTCCAGCCCCGTATCGCGCAGGAGTGCATTGCGCAGGAACTGCACTTCAAACGAGGGCGAGCCTGCAATCAACAGCACGCGAATCTGCTGCCGCACGACTTTCATCGAGTGCGCCGCCACGTTGTCGGCCTCGGTCAACTCGGTGCCCACGTCCTCAATGCGGGCGCGAAAGTCCATCTCGCCGATCTTCTCAGGCGTGATGCGGAAGCTGGCCCGCTTGCTCGACTTGTCGGAATCGAACGTGATCTCCTCGCGGCCGACTTCGTTCCAGACGGCGTCTTCGCGACGTTCGAGCACGACCGAGCCTGTGCGATCCTTCAGCCCGTGGCCTTCGACGAGCACGTTGATGGTGGTTTCGTCCTTGGCAAACACGACGGGGTCGGCCTCGATCGCGCCCAACCGGGCATTGCTGGGACCCTCGAGGGTGGCCACGGCCAGCGACACGATCGGCACGCCCTCGCTGCCGGCCTGCTCGGCGACTTTGCGCGGATCTTCGCCGGCGTTGGAGTTGCCGTCGCTGGCCAACAGGATGCCGGCGAGCGGCTGTCCGCGATGCTCGGCCAGTGCCGCTGCCAGCGCCGCGCCGATGGCCGTCTCCGAGCCGCCGGGTGCGGCCGAGGCCAACTCGTCGGGCGTCATCGCCGCCGATTCGTCGGCAAACCCGTAGACCGCCACCTCGCGCCCGTCGGCGAGCTCGTCGCGAATCTGCGCAAGCGCCCGGCGCGCCAGCTCCAAACGCGGCTGACTGCGCAACGCGGTAACGTCGTCCAACTCGAGCTTGCGGGCCAACTGCGATTGGGCGGCATCGTCGGCGTACGGGTCGTTGAGTCCCATGCTCTGGGAGGTATCGACCAGCATAATCAGTCGCGAGGGAATCTCCTCGCGCTTGGTGACCACCAGCACGAGCTCCAACAGCATCAACGCGACACAGGTCAATACCAGCGTGCGCACCGTGACCAGCAGCAGTCGCAGCCGGGGGCCCACCGTGCTGACTTCGCTCTTGTACAGGTAGTACACGCCCACGACGCAGGCGATGGCCAGTGCCACGTACAAGACGGCCCAGGGACCCTGCGGCAGCGAGTTCAACTGGAGATGCCACGACGAGCCGGCGTCCGCCCACTCGGGCGCCTGTCGCAGTCCCAGAATCCATCGCAAGAACTCGGACATCAATGCACCATAATCGTTACCGTTGTCGACCCGTCCAGCGGGCGAAACAGGCCTCGAATACCAACAAGCCGAACAGCCCGAGAGCAAAGGTGCGCCAAATCTCGCGGCCGCGCACGGCCAGCGAGGTATCGCTTTCGGCACCGACCGAAACCACCTCTGGCTCGAGGGCTCCCCACAACTCGTCGAACTCGTCCAAGCTCATCCGCTCGAGCCGGCTCTCGCGCGCATCGGGATTCACGGCAAACTCCTGGGTCATGTCGCCCGAGACCGAGTCGTGCCATGACATCGTGTAGAGCCCGGCCCGTCGCGTGTCGCCGTAGTCGATTTCCTGGGGAGACTGTGCGGCCGTCGGTCCATCGAGAGTCGGCTTGGATACAACCAGCTTCACCGGGTCGCCGCCGCCGGGTGTCTCGACCGAAGGCAGGGTGATATTGTGCGAGGCCGGCACGAGGACGCTGAGCGACTGACCGGCCGTAAAGGCGCGGAAGCGAGCATCGCTACGAGCAATGGCCCTTGCCGCTTCGCGGACCGCCAAGACGTAGCTGGCCTCGGTGGGCCAATCGCTCCAACTGCGATCGGCGGCCACGGTCCACAGCAGCACGTTGCCGTCACCGTACACCTTCTGCACCACGGCCGGAGTCGCCGCAGGATTGTTCCAACGGGCCAATACGTGGACCCCCTCGACCGCCTCGGGCGACGGGGCCACTGGCTGCGGCTCGGGCGGACCGGTAGTAAGCGCAGGTGGGGCGTCAGCCGCTTGCGGTAACTTGACCTCGTACGTCTTGCGAATTTTCACGCGTGCCAGTGCCGCAGGGCTCAACTGCGCTAAGGCATCGAGCGGCGATCCCTCGGTCGCGTCGATGGTGAGCCCGGAGAATTCCGCCTCGTCGGTGGTGACCAACTCCGCAGGGAGCAGACCGTTGCCATTCTTGTAGAGCACCTGGTTGTAATTGTCCGGATCGACCTGATCGGCCAGAAAGATCATTGCCCCGGTGCCGGCGGCCACTTGTTCGGCGACGAGTTCTGCCTGCTCGGCCGCGATATGCGGAACGCCGGCCAGGATGAGCACATCGGGATTGCCCGCGGGCGTGGAAACCCATTCCGAGTCGGTGACGACCTCGACGCGAAACGCATCGGACGCGTCTCCTGCCAGCGAAAGCGCGAGCGCCAGGAAGTCTGACTCGCCGGACAGCGGCTCACTTCCAGGCTCACCGTCGACAATCTTGACCATCATGCTTTGCCGCACGTCGACGACGGTCGAGCGGCGATTGTCGCCCGGCAAAGGATCCTCTGGCAATTCAAAAGCGACGTCGTGCTGGCCGGCCTCCTGGAACGTGGCCGAGAGCGGCAGTCGAATGCTCTCGCCGGCGGCGATGTCCGGCACGCGCACCAGGCTGGCCTTGCCGTCGACGATAAAATTGGCTTCTAGCCCCGCCAATTGGCCGCCGGAGTCGTTGACGATCTCGGCCGTAAAGCGAGTCGGCGAGCCGACCAGGGCCACGCGATCGACCTGCTCCAGGCTGGGCAGCGCCACGTTGTCGGTGGCGACCGTGCCCACGTCGAAGACCCGCAGCCGCGCGTGGCTTCCCGCCCAGCGATTGCCGAGCTCTTGCACGCGATCCTCCCAGCCCGCGCGGCGCAGATCAGTCACCAGCGTGACCTCGTACATGGGATACGAACCGCTGGCCATCAACTCATCGACGGAACCGAGAATAGTCTCCCACGCCGAGAGCACTTCGGTGCGGCGCACGCCGCGCACCATCGCCACGAGGTCGTCCACGTTCTCGAGCTCCACCTCGCGGACCACCGGCTCGGTGGGAGCCGACGCCAGCACCAGCGTAAACGCATCCTTCGCCCCGAAGGTTGGCAACAATTCGGCCAGCACGTCCTGTCCGCGTTGGAGAGCCGAGGTGCCCTGCTCGGCGTAGCCCATCGACAAGGAGTCGTCGAGCACGACGATACGGTTGGTGCGGCTGCTGGTGCCCAACCAGCGCGAAAGTCCCTCGGCATGCATCACCGGCCGGGAGACCAGAAAAAAGAGCAGCACGACGGCGGCCATTCTCAGCAACAGCAACAGTAGCTGCTCGATGCGGATGCGGCGGCGGTTGCGCTGGATGGAAAGCTTGAGGTAGCGCATCGGGGCCCAATCGATGCGGCGATACTGCCGGCGATAGAGCAAGTGAATCAGGATCGGGATGCCGGCCAGCAGCCCGCCCCACAACAGCGGCGAATTGAGAAAGGTGAGCGTTTCCATGTTTCACAGCCCAGCGCGAGCCATCGGCGTCATTGTCCCCTCGGAGCCAGGTGCTTGCGCCGGTCGCGCGAGTGCAGGTAGTGCGAAAGCATGTCCGCCAGCGGCTGATCGGTGCGCAGAAAGACATAGTCGATCCCCCGGTCGCCGCAACCGGAGCGGACTTCGGAGAGGAACGTCTGCATCGCCTCTTGGTACGATTTCCGAAACGCCCAAGGCTCGGCCAACAGCTCTTCGTTACCCTCGATGTCGCGAAACATCACCAGATCGTTAAAGGGCAGCTCCAGCTCATCGGGATCGAGCACGTGAAACACGACGATCTCGTGCCCGCGATACATCAGCCGCCGCATGCCGTCGTAGAAGGCATCCAAGTCGGTGAGCAAATCAGAGAACACGACGACCAGCCCGCGCTTCTTGACCTGCTCGCTGAGCGTCAGCAGCACGCTGCCCAGTTCGGTCTCGCGGTTGGGTTGGGCGTTTTCCAGCAGGCCGATGATGCGAGCCAACTGAGCTTGGGTTGCGGCCGGCGGCAGCACTTCGCGGGCCTCGTTGTCGAACAGCGCCAGGCCGACTGGGTCCTGCTGCTCGACCAGCAGCGTGGCCAGCGACGCCGCGGCGGTGGCTGCGTAGTGAAACTTGCTCAGCGCGCGCGAACCATAGCGCATCGACCCGCTGCAATCGAGCACCAGCGTGGCCCGCAGGTTGCTCTCTTCTTCGTACTGTTTGACGTAGAACCGGTCGGTGCGTCCCAGCACGCGCCAATCGAGCCGACGCAGATCGTCGCCGGGCGAATACTCGCGGTACTCGGCAAACTCCACGTTGAACCCGTGGAAGGGGCTGCGGTGCAGACCGGAGATCGTGCCTTCGACCACTTGCCGAGCGCGCAGGGATAAACTCGAAATGCGCGCCAGGACCTCAGGATCGGAAAGCTTGAGAGACGTGGCCATCGATCTCATTCGCTCCTTGCCGCACAGGGATATCTTCGAGAATTTTGTCGATCACGGTATCGGGCGTCTGCCCTTCGGCCTGCGCAGCGTAGGTGGTCACCAGGCGGTGTCGCAGCACGGGATGGGCCACGGCGCGAATGTCTTCAATCGTCACGCAGGTCCGCCCGTCGAGCGCCGCACGGGCTTTCGACGCCAGTACGAGGGCCTGGCCGGCGCGGGGACCGGCTCCCCACGAAACCCACTTGCCGATGTAATCGGGAATGCCGGGTTCGTCGGGCCGGGTGGCGCGGACCAGGTGCATCGAGTAGTCGAGGCAATGGTCGCTCACCGGCACCCGACGCACGAGCGCTTGCAGTTCGGGGATTTCCGGCCCCGAGAGCACCTTGGTCAACTCGCTCTGCGCCGCGCCGGTCGTGACGCGGTAAATTTGTCGCTCCTGCTCGGGCGTCGGGTAGCCGACGAAGACCTTGAAGATGAAACGGTCGAGTTGAGCTTCCGGCAGCGGGTAAGTGCCTTCCTGTTCGATCGGGTTCTGCGTGGCCAGCACGAAGAAAGGATCGGGCAGTGTGTGCCGGTGACCCCCGGCCGAAACCTGCCGCTCCTGCATCGCCTCGAGCAGCGCAGCCTGGGTCTTGGGCGGCGTGCGGTTGATCTCGTCGGCCAGCAGCACGTTGGTAAACACCGGGCCGCGCACATACGTCAATTGCCGGGCGCCGGTCGAGCGGTCTTCCTGCAATACGTCGGTGCCCGTGATGTCGCTGGGCATCAGATCCGGCGTGAACTGGATCCGCGTGAAGTCGAGTTCCAGGCAACCTGCCAGCGTGCTGACCATCAGCGTCTTGGCCAGTCCCGGCACGCCCTCGAGGATGCAATGCCCCCGGGCAAAGATGGCGATCATCAGTTGCTCGATGACATCGTCTTGTCCCACGACGACACGGGCAATCTGCTCGCGCAAGTTCTGGTGGGCGTCTTTCAGTTGGCTCAGGCCACTCAGGTCCGGGTCTGCGGCGGTGGTCACGGAAGTCCTCGCTAGCGTTGATAAACGGGTAGGTACTTGTACGGCAGTTGCAGGATGATACATGCGATGGCGGTGCCGTAGGCCTTGCCGATCCCGTCGCCCTGCCAGTAGCCCTCGCTCTTGTTTTGTTGCTCGATGAAGCGGTCGCGTGCGGCCGGAAAGTAAACGTCCCAGTACTTGTCGCCGGCCATGTAAAAGGCTTGCGACGCGTACAAGTGGCAATAGAAGTCGTGTCCGCCGCGGCGAGCCGCGTTGCCGTCCTCGAAGTGCTGCCAGACATACTCGAGGCAGCGGTTGGCCACCGGCGCGTCGTATTGTCCGGCGTTGTAAAGCGTGGCCACGGCGGCGGCCGAGATCGGCAATCGCGGACCGGTGCGGCTCCGCAGCGAATAGCAAATACCGCCCTCGGGCGTGCTGCACTTTTCGATATATTGCACCGCCTGGGCAATCGTTCCGCGCGGCACGCCTAAGCCGGCATTGTGCGCGGCCCGCAGAGCTTGCACCTGCGTGACCGTAACCGAACCTTCGTCGCCCGCCCCGGGCGTGTAGGTCCAACCGCCGTCGGCACTTTGACCCTGCGCGGTGAGCTCCACCGCCTTGTCGATGACGCGCTTCGTGCGCTCGCGCATCGCGGGATTGCTCTCGGCCCCGTAGGCCAGCGCCAGGAACATCAGCGCAAATCCGTGACCGTGCATCGGCCGGCCGCTTTCCTGCGTCGGACCGGTGATCAGCCCCGACTCGGTCGAGCAGTTCAACAGGTACCGCACGGCCTTCTCGACTTGCTGGGCGTAGCGACCGCGCGTGGGCGTGTTGCCGCCGGCCAAGAGCGCCGTGCCTGCCAGGCCCGTAATGGCCACCGGATAAGCCTGTCCGCCGTCATCGGTGCTCCAACTGCCGTCGTCCTGCTGCGTACGGGCCAGGTAATCCAGACCGGCACGCACGGCCTTGAGCGTGTCGGCATTGATGTGCTTGGGCATCACCTCCTCGATGGCCCAGGCCCGGCGCACGGCCATCGGCACCGACAGCGACAAAACGGCTGCCGGCACGCCGGCAAGCAGGCGGCGCCGGCTGATGCGGCCGGCGGCAGAGAAGCGTTCTGGAGCGTGTCGCACGTGATCTCTCCTGAGCCCTATTTCCGGGCCGTGGCCGGATCGAGCGGCTCGATTGCAAACCGCACGAGTAATTTGACCTGCACGGGAATATCGGTCAGCGACGAAGACACAACCCGCGGGCCTTCGGCCACGTGCGGAGGCGGTGCTTGTTGCCCGAAGTTGGTCACGTGCTGTACGGTAGGTTGATCGCCTGCTACGAGCACTTCGTGCACCGCGAGCGTTGCCCCGAGCTTGACGCGATTGAGCCTGGCCAGCCGGGCAGCGCGGTCGCGGGCATCTTCCACTGCCTTCTCGTAGGCTTTCTCGCGCAGTTGAGCCAGATCGGCCACGACGAACCGGATGGGAAGCTGCTGGTTGCCGTATTGCCCGCGCCGAATGGCGTTGACCATCTCGGTCGGCGAAAGCCCCACCCCGACGCCGGCATCCTGGGCCACGTCGAGCAGCCGTCCGATCGTTTGCAGCAACTCTTCGGGCCGCACTCCGCGAATGTCGTTCAGCTTCAACCGCATCACGCTGGAAACCTCGATCTGAGGTTTGGCCTGGGCCTGCGGCATGCCCTGCAGGATGCGTTGCTGTTCCTCGGGCGAAGTGGCCGCCGAAATGCTGAGTCCCACCTCCTCGGTTTCCAGCTTGTCGAGTTTCAGCTTGTCGAGCGACTCGAGCAATTGACTCTTCGCATCGCGATACTTGACCAGAGCGTCGCCCGGCAGCTCGGCGAGACCCGAGATGCTCAAGTCAATCTCGACGCAGTTGGGCTCGACCCCCAGCTCGCCCAACCCGTAGACGGAGATTCCGTCGCTCGTGCCGTTGCCGGCGGCCGCTTGTGCAGCCGCCCGCAGCGGCAGGACGCCGAGGACCAAGATCAGGCAGACGAAGGTCGTGCTGAGTTTCATGCGGAGGAATCCTCCTGGTTGGACGTCTGGGCAGTGCATTTAGTTCCCAGGAGTTGGCGGCCCGGCATCGCCGAGTGCATAGGCAACGATGCCTTCGTTCGAAACCGTGACCAGCGACTTGGGCGTGACGAACATCGATCCCCCCAGCGCGTCGAGATCGGCCCCGCGAAAAATCTGGATAAGCTCGCCGTTCTTCTTATCCACTTCACAGATCCCCCGCGAGGTGAACTGGTAGATGCGGTTGGCCGTCAGTAGCGGACGGCTCCAGTCGGCTGCGCGGGGCAGTTGCGTGGCCCACACGAGCTTCTTGTTTTCGAGGTCGTAGGCCGTCAGTTCCTCCCCGCCGAGATAGACGCACTGGTCGTCGGCTCCCAGCAACACCGCAGAGTTGGCCACGGGGCGATTCCAAACCAGTTGTGGGCCGTCGACCGAAATGCCGACCAGCCGCGGCGAACGCATGCCTTTGGCCATCAGCAGCCCGTCGGCAAAGATCGGTCCGGTGCACGTGCTTTGATGCGGTTGGTAGTTGTAGTGATGTCCGGCCGTCGGCGACGGTGACTCGTACAGCACGGCCCAATCGAGGTCGCCGTTTTCCGGATCGATCGATGCTAGCGCCCCGGCATGCGTGTCGAGGTACAGGCGATCGCCGCGCCAGGCGAGCGTGGGCTGCGCACACGCATCGACGTACACCTGGTTTTGATCGACCGCGTAGTCCCCCACATCGATCGTCTTCTTCAGCTTGCCGTCGGCGGCATCGAGCACCAACAACGACAACTCCCGTCCCTTGCCATGACGTTGCGCTCCGACGTAAGCCGTGTCTCGACGAATCAGCGGCGCGCCCAAGATGCTCCAAGAACCAAGACTTCGCTCGGAAGAAAAAATCTCCTTGCCGGTGGCCGCATCCAGCACGGTCAGCCGAAAAGCGCCACGCTGGTTGGCCTGGTCCGGATCGCGCCCCACGACCCACACGCGGCCCTCGTGCGCCGCGATGGCATAACGCTCCGGGTTGATGCCCTGCCGGGCCTGCTGGAAGTTGATTAAGTGCAACTTGCCGGTACGCCACGCCAGCTTGCCGGTCGACAGATCGAATGCCATTTCCACGCCGAACAAGCACACGTAAACGCGCTGGTCGTCCGCCGCCGCGGGGATGGGAAAGGTGTTCGCCCGCGGCCGGCCGTAGACGTCGGTCAACTGAAACGGATTCGATGCCGCGCGTTTGCCGAGCGTGCTTTGAAACGAAAATCGCCAGCTCGGCTCGGCGTCGGTCGGCAGCGCGACGTCCTCGACCGCCGCGTCGGAGGTCGCCGTCTCGACCTCGCGGGCCGATTCTCGCAATCGATCGATCTGCCCGGCTGCCGCCAGGGTACTTCCGCCGATCTCGACCGTCTCGTCGCGATGCTCCTCATCGACGCGAGCCTCAACCTGCCGGAACTGATTCCAATGCCCGGCCCGGGCCAGCGCCGTAGCGATCTTCACCAGCGTCTGGGCCTTGGGAATCGTGCTATCGGGGCAATCGTCGGCGATGGCTTGCCATGCGGCCGCTGCGTTCTCGAACTCACCGCGTTCGAAGTACAAATCTCCTAGTCGGTCGGCCGCCGCATCGCCGACCGAACTGATCAGATGTTGCGAAACGATCGCCGAGAGGTTCTCCAGTTCTTTAGCGCCTGTGGCGGACTCCCAGAGCGTCGTGGCCTGGGGGTCATAGAACAGCCGGTAGGCTTTTCGCCCTTCGGCGGGCAGGTCGGCGTGCAGCGAGCGGACCAAGTCTTGGGTAGGAATCAGAACACCATCGCCTCGATCGATATACCGCTGCGTGGATTTCTTGGAAATCTCCTTGAGTGTGTCGAACGCCGCTTCCCACTGCTCGTGCTTGACCATCCGTTGGAACTGATCGAGCGAATCGCGAAGTTCGGCCGTTTGCGAAGAGAGCGAAAACGAAGCTTTCGGCGTTTCGCGGGATACGGACGTCGTGAAGGCCCAATCCGCTGCCACCTGCGGCGCCTGGGCGAAACAGGGCCGGGAGGAAAGCAACCATCCCGCAAAGAAGAGCGCCGTTGCGGCGATGCGAAAACAAGCCCGAGAGTGTGCCCGAGGGTGTGTTTGTCGACAACAGTGGCGTAGTGCGACAGCCAACACGACGAACCTCCCCTAACCTCGGCGCTCGGCTTGTCGCGCCTAAATAGCTCCACGTAATTGGGATAGCGGAGCGTCGTTTGGTGTTCTCAAAAA